>Ga0163151_10007513_pt1 | contig 12696 bp, 10 predicted proteins | sample OliLakLV19MP5IB2_FD_145596 | JGI IMG/M metagenome (GOLD analysis project Ga0163151, IMG submission 145596) | Freshwater microbial mat bacterial communities from Lake Vanda, McMurdo Dry Valleys, Antarctica - Oligotrophic Lake LV.19.MP5.IB-2 | ecosystem: Environmental > Aquatic > Freshwater >...
GTCGTAGCCGAAGCGCCCCTTGACGCACAGGCGCCCGTGGTTGGCCGGCCCGTCCCTGCCGTCGACGCTGACGATCTTGTTGTCGCGCACGTTGTAGGTCAGCAGGCAGCCGACGCCGCAGAACGGGCAGACGGAGTCCACCTTGCGATCGACGACCTGCGAGCCGACAGAGGTCTTGGGCATCAGCGCGCCCGTCGGGCAGGCCTGCACGCATTCGCCGCAGGCGACGCAGGTGCTCTCGCCCATCGGGTCGCCGAGGTCGAACACGATCGCGCTGTGCGCGCCGCGCCCGGCGTAGCCGATGACGTCGTTGACCTGGACCTCGCGACAGGCGCGCACGCAACGCGTGCACTGGATGCAGCTGTCGAGGTTGACCGCCATCGCCGGGTGGGACAGATCGGGCGCCGGCTGCGCGCGACACAGCGCGCGCAGCTCCGGGCGCACCGTCACGCCCGTCCGGGCGGCCCAGTCGCTGAGCTCGCCGTGCGGCAGCAGACCCGCCGCGTCGACCCACTTGTGGCCGCGCTCGGGCAGGTCGGCGAGCAGCATCTCGAGCACCATGCGCTGGCTCTTCAGCGCCCGCTCGCTCGCCGTCTGCACGGTCATTCCGGGTTGCACCGAGCGGCAGCAACTCGGGGCCAGGACCCGCTCCCCCTTCACCTCGACCACGCAGGCGCGACAGTTGCCATCGGGCCGGTATCCCTCCTTGAAGCACAGTTGCGGGATCTCGACGCCCTCGCGAGTCGCCGCACTGAGAATGGTCTCGCCCTCGATCGCGTGGATGGTTCGTCCGTCGAGCGTGAACTCGACGCGAGCGGCAAGCAGCCGGGCGGGGTCGATCGGCGCGTTCAAGGAGCCGCTCCTACTTCGTGGGCGAAGTGACGCAGCACGCTGCGGATCGGATTCGGCGCCGCCTGGCCGAGGCCGCAGATGGAGGCGTCGGCCATCACCGTTCCCAGGTCCTCGAGCGTCGCCCGGTCCCAGGCCGGCGCCTCCATCAGGCGCGCCGCCTTCTCGGTGCCGACCCGGCACGGGGTGCACTGGCCGCAGCTCTCGGCGGCGAAGAAACGCATCATGTTCAGGGCTGCATCGCGCGCCCGGTCGCGGTCGGAGAGGACGATCACGGCGGCCGAGCCGATGAAGCAGTCGTAGGCCTGCAGGGTGTCGAAGTCGAGCGGAATGTCGGCCAGGCTGGCCGGCAGGATGCCGCCCGAAGCGCCGCCCGGGAGGTACGCGTAGAGCGTGTGGCCGTCCGCCATGCCGCCACAGTACTCGGCGACCAGCTCGTTCAGCGTGATGCCCGCCGGCGCCAGCTTCACGCCCGGCCGCCGGACCCGGCCGCTGACGCTGAAGCTGCGCAGCCCGGTGCGGCCGTGCCGCCCGTAGCCGGCAAACCACGCCGGGCCGCGCTCGACGACGTCGCGCACCCAGTACAGGGTCTCGAAGTTGTGCTCCAGGGTCGGCCGGCCGAACAGGCCGACCTGGGCGATGTAGGGCGGCCTGAGCCGGGGCTCGCCGCGCCGGCCCTCGATGCTCTCGATCATCGCCGACTCCTCGCCGCAGATGTAGGCGCCGGCGCGGCGACGCAGCTCGATATGCGGAAGCCTGCACCGGGCTTCGCGCCGAAGTGCGTCCAGCTCCTGCGTCAGCAGCTCGCGACAGCCGTGGTACTCGTCGCGCAGGTAGATATAGCAGGCGTCGATGCCGACCACCGCCGCGGCGATCAGAAGGCCCTCAAGGAAACGATGGGGATCGCGCTCGAGATAGGTGCGGTCCTTGAAGGTGCCGGGCTCGCCTTCGTCGATGTTGACGGCCAGCAGGCGCGGCGCCGGCTGGTCGCGCACGATCCGCCACTTGCGGCCGGTGGGAAAGCCGGCGCCGCCCAGCCCGCGCAGGCCCGCGCTCTCGAGCATCGCGATGATCTCTTCGCCGCTGCGCGTGCCGCCGACCACCGCTTCGGCCAGGGCGTAGCCGCCGGCGGCGCGGTAGGTGGCGTGGTCCACGTACGCGGGCGCAGCTCCTTCCTCCCGCATGCTCACGCTTCGCTCGATGAATGATGCCGGGGCAAAGGTGGCACCGCTGGGTGGGGTTCCATGTCGGGTCCGCAGGCCGTGCACCGCCGCCGCGACGATTGCCTTGCTCGCGCAAGGCACAGGGGCTTGGTGCACTACGGCGACCGGCGCCTGCTCGCACCGCCCGAGACACGGCGCGGCGACGACGCGGACCTCGCTTCCCAGCAAAGCCGGCAGGTCTTGCAGCAATGCTTTCGCCCCCGCCATCTCGCAGCTCAGTCCATCGCAGATCCGCACCGTGAGCGCGGACGCTCTCTCGCTGTCGCGAAGGACTTCGAAGTGGTGATAGAAGCTGGCGACCTCGTAGACTTCGGCCATGGGCACGTTGGTCTCGCCCGCAAGGGCCACCAGGTGGCGCTCATACAGGCCGCCGTACCGGTCATTGAGCAGGTGAAGGTGCTCGATCAGGCGATCGCGCCGCCAACCGTCCAGCGGACGCTCGCCGAGTACGTGCCGTACCTCGAGCCGGGAGGCTTCGTCGGCCTGCCTGCCCTTCAGGCGGCTCTTCTTGCGGATTCGCTGGCGCAACTCGTCGGCGCTTACGGAAGCGACCACCGGAATCGTCGCTAGCGCAGTGGGTTCGTGCGTCATGAACCTGGAGAGAGTGTCGGTAGCGGTGCGCCGGGCCGGGCCCGGCACCAGAGTCGAATCATGACCATTGCGGCTTGGTCGAGCTAAGCAACGGAGTCAGGGCCGCTATGCACCCTGCGCGGATCTCGTGGACAAACATGGCCGGCCGGCGAGCCCTGACGACCGTACGGACCGTACGATTGGCGTAGCGAAGCAGATGGGTCAGCCAATGCCGACGAGTCTCGACGAACTCTTGGCCAACAATCAGCGCTGGGCGCGCGACACCGAACGTCGGGCACCGGGATTCTTTTCGAACCTGCAGGCTCAACAGGCGCCGAAGTACCTGTGGATCGACGGCTGGGTCTACGGGCTGCACAACGGCCGCTTGGAGGACTTGGCGATGAGCGTTGGTCGAGGGGATGACCCCTTCGAGGTCCATCGACGTGCGATCGCCACCGTACAGGCGCGTTACTCGCACTGACCTTCAGCAAGTTGCCGATATTGCCGGTTCCACGGCACACGATGCACCCTGACAGCAGTTCTCCGTCAGGTAGACCAAGAGCTCGTGCATCCGGTCGAATGCCGCGCGATAGATGATGTTGCGGCTCGAACGCTCTTGGGAGACCAAACCGGCATGAGCCAGTTCCTTGAGGTGGAACGACAAGGTGTTGGCAGGAACGTCCAGCGCTTCTGAAATCGCCCCCGGCGTCAGGCCCGCCTTTCCGGCCACGACCAAGGCCCGGAAGACCTTCAGGCGGATCGGCTGAGCAAGTGCTGCCAGCGAGGCGACGACAGCCTTTTCTTCCATCATTCCATGCTAGTAGAAGAACAACGAACCTGCAAACAAGCCATGACGACCCGTGGCCCGGTATGGGTGGTTGCGACTAGGCAGAGCGATGCAGTCGATTCATGGCGAATCGACCAATTCCACCGCCGATGAGGGCGCCAACCATCGGCGCCAGGACGTAGACGACAAGCCAGCCTCCGCGCGGCCCCGGGATGGCGATCTCCCCCCAGCCGAGAAAGTAGGAAACCAGACGAGGTCCGAGGTCGCGGGCCGGGTTCAGGCCTGCCTGGGTGAGAGGCGCTATGACCGAAATGATGGCCGCGACGCTCAGGCCGATCATCACTGCCGCACTTGCCGGTGCGGGTCGCCCCTCGTTGCGCGGATGGGTGATCACAACGATCAACAGGGCCAGCATCGCCGTACCGACCATCTCGGCGATGAAGGCCGATCTCATGGAGACGATCCGCCAGGCGTTCTCGGCTGTGCCGAAGATCGCCGGATTGGGAAAGTACTCTCCGAAAACCATGGCCGAAAGCTCGCTGCCGGGTCCGCCGCGCAACAGGCCATGGATTCGCTCGAACTCGATGATCGCCTCATCGAACATCGCGTAGAGGACTACCGAGGCGAGTGCCGCCCCGACAAGCTGCGCGACCCAGTATGCAACGCCGCGTAGGGGTGGAAACCGGTCGTACACCACCGCGGCCAGCGTGATGGCCGGATTCAGGTGCGCGCCCGAGATGGCCGCGCTCGCATAGATTGCGAGGCTGACGCCGACCGCCCAGACCACCGCCACCTGCCAGAGGCCGGATTGCGCGCCGGTGATCACGGCGGCATTCACTGCGCCGACGCCAAAGAACACCAGGATGAAGGTTCCCAGCAACTCGGCACCCATCGCGAACCCGAGTGATGGATAGGCGAGCGTCGCCTTGGCGGCCGCGGCTGGGCCGGCCGAGGGGGTGTCGGCGGACACGGTGGCTTTCGATGAGGAACTCACTTCGTCTCCGCAAGGATGGGCATCGGACCCTTGATGGCGTTGAGGGAGAGTCGCTGGGTCGACGCGCCGGTGAACACTGCACCTGCCAGTACGCATTGGTTCATGTTGGCCATGTCCAGTCGCGCTCCAGCGAAGTGCGCGTCTGTGAAGTCGGCCCCCTCGAGCTGAGCCATCGAGAGATCGGCCTTCTCGAATCTGGCGGAGCGCATGTCTGCGGCATAGGCCTTGACCCACGACATGCCGGCGCCGGAGAAGTTCGCGCCTCGCGCGCGTGTCCACGAGAGATCGGCGCTGCGCATCACGGCGTTGCGAAACAGCGCAGACTCGAGCACGGACTCGTTCATCCGAGCGCCGGTCAGGTTGGCCTCCGACAGGTCCGCGCCGCCCAGATTGGCGCCGATCAGAAGGGCTGCGTTCGGCCCCGGCTGACCCGGCCCCGCGCTGCCCAGAACTGCCTTGCGCAGGACCGCGCGCGGCAGGGCGGCCTGCGAGAAGTCACTCCCGGAGAGGTGCGCCCCGGACAGATCGACGGAGTCGAGTTGCGCGCGCTTGAAGTTCACCCCGTTCGCGAGAACCCGCATCATTCTTGCGTTCTGCAGCCTGGCGCTTTGCAGGATCGCGCGTGTCAGGTCTGCGCCCTCGAGATTCGCGCCCCGCAGATCCCCTCGGGAAAGGTCGGCACTGCCCAGTCGAGCGTTGCCCAGATCGGCTCGCGATGCCTTCACGTCCATGAGGTAGGCCTCGCTCAGGTCGGCGTCGCGCAGATCGGCGTTGGTGAGGTCTGCGCCCGTGAGATTCGCTCCCTTGAAGTCCACCCCGCGCAGTTTCGCGTTGGCGAAATTCTTGGCCCGGAGGTCGGCCCCTCGATACGAGGTCGGGCTCTGGGCCGAGGCTGTGCAGACGCAGAGCGCAATGCCGAGTACGGCGAGCCACGGGGGGCACGTCATAGCGCGACGTTCATGGGCATGAGGGACATGCCCCGCATGGTCTCGGGCTGCGGCCCGATCCGCCGGATGGAGGCCCAGACTCCCTTGTAGTACGGAATGGTGGTGGCAGGATCGACGTGATCGCTGACCAGATCACCGGCAGCCCCCCGGGGCTGTCCGAACAGCATGAACGTGTGACCGCGCTTGACCGCGCTGCTCGGGTATGCCAACGCCTGGACCTTGCCGACGTCGTTGGACAATTCCACGAGGTCCCCTGGCGCGATTCCCAGGCTTCTGGCATCGTCCGGATGCATCTCGAGGTAGGGGGCGGGGAAGCGGTCCTGATAGAACGGAATGTGCTCGTGGTGGTAAAGCGTTTGCCAGATGTGATTCGAGCGGCCGTTGTTCACCCAGAACCGGTTGTCTCGGCGCTGCCGCTCTACCTTCGCGGCGTATCCCGCCCAGGGCCGCGGTGCCGGAATGAAGCGGGCCTTTCCGGACGCGGTCGAAAAGCGGCCCGATTCGTGTAGTCGCACGGTCCCGATCGGTCGGCCATTGATCATCCGGACCGGCGTCTGGATGCCGTTGTTGCCGAGGGAGCGCAGCAGCCCGTAGGTGACGCCGGCAAAGCCCTCCGCGGGATCGCGCTCGTCTCCCTTGAACTGATACCGGGCGTGGATGAAGACATCCTCGTCGGTCTTCCATTCGTAGTCCAGAAAGCGGTTCGCCATCTGGGTGTTGTTGTCGTCGAGATAGAGCTGGCGGAGCCTGCGCGCAAAGCGTGCGAGGATCGCCCAGTCGGCGATGGCCTCGCCGGGCGGGTCCATGAAGCGCGGATAGAGGCGCAGGCGGCGCTCGCCGTTGATCGATGTCAGGTTGACTTCGCCCCATTGCGCCGCCGGCAGGACCAGGTGTGCGTGCCTGGCGGTCGCAGTCATGTAGATGTCCTGGACCAGGATGAACATGCCACCGGCCTTCATGGCATCGACGATCGCGCCGACACGCTCGCCGATAGGTTTGCCGCGAGTGGCGGCAAGCGCCTTCCTGACTGGCAGCCCGCGTTCTACCAACGCCGCTTCGAGCGCCTCGGCTCGCAGCGTGGTCAGCACCGGATTGCATCCGCCAATCCAGTAACACTTCACCTCCCCACGACGGACTGCTTCGTCGACGTTCAGCGCCGGTCTGCCCCCGGGGTAAGGCGGGCGGACGTAGGCCTCCTGATGGCCGCCGAGCCGCGAACAGCCGGTGCCCGGCTTGCCGACACTGCCGGTCAGAAGGGCGAGGTCCACGATCGACGCGATGTTCTCGTAGTTCTTGAGGCCCCAGATCAAGCCCTTCTCGTAGTGGACCAGCGTGCGTCGGCGCGAGCCGTCGCTCTTGGGTCGGGCGATCCATTCGGCGGCCTTGAAGATCTGCTCAGGCGTCACCCCGGCGATTCGGGCGGCGTCCTCGACGAACTCGCGCATCGGCCGGTCGACGCCAAGCGATGAACGCTGGTAGGCCTCGAAGGTCTGGCGTTCGGTGCGATCCTCGATGAAGGCGATGTCGTGCCAGCGTCGTTCCAGGACTACCCGCGATATCGCGTTCAGGAGGGCGATGTCGCCGCCCGGCTCGATCTGCAGGTGCAGGACCCGGTCTGCTCCGCCGGCGGCTTCCGCCGTCGACACCGACATCGTGCGACGCGGGTCGACGATGATCATGCGGCCCGCCTCGACGACCTCGCTTGCGAATGCGGACTTCTTCAGCTCCAGCGTCGCGCCCTGCAGATTCGGCACCATGTGCGCGAGAAAGTAGTTCGTCTGCGCCTCGTACGGATTCGCGCCGACGATCAGGATCGTGTCGGCAAGCCCGGCATCGATGTACGAATTGGTGAGCGTGCCGACGCCTGCGTCGCCGGCGGCGTGGACCTCGCTGTTGTAGGCTGGTCGGTTGTGGATGGACGCCGTGCGCGTACCGATGCTGGAAAAGAAGAACCGGCCGACCGCCCAATTGTTTTCGAAGCCGCCGCCTCCGCCGCCGTGGTCGAAGAACTTCATGCCGACGGCATCGACACCCCACCGATCCATGACCGCCTTGACGACGGCCGCCCCCAGTTCGACGGTTGCATCCCAACCCAATGCGACCGGTCCGCTTCCGTCGTTCAGGTATGGCGTGGACAGGCGAGCTCGCGTGGGACGGTCCGCCGAATAGAGGGTCTGCGCCAGACCCGCGCCGCGGACCGATGACAGGCCCTCGTTCACGGAGCAGGCCTTGTCGGGAATGATCGCGACGTTGTGGCGCGACTTGTCGCGATCCGCGACGACCGAGTGCATCAGGGGAGATATCCATTCCCCTGCGAGCGGTGGCTGCGGCCGCGTGAAATCCAGGCGGAGCGCGTTTTCCTGCGCTCGAGGGCCGCCATCCTTGCCAACAGGCCACTTGTAGACCGTGTAGCCGCAGCCCACGATGCAGAACTGGCAGACCGTGGAGAATTTTTGCGCGCCGATCGGGGGAAGAGGAACTCTCGTCTCTGCGCTCATGCTCTCGCTTCGGCCACTGCCTGGGAAGGCAGGTCAGAGGATGTTGGTGTGGCGGCCATAGATCAGCCCGTTGATGCCGATGGCCTGTATCACATTGTCCTTAACGCGGAGTTCGATCTGCGGCAGTGCCTGGCTGCCCTGGCCAATCACCATTTGCCCCCCTTTGACCGGATCGAAGGTCGACCAGTGGCAGGGGCAGATGAGGAGCTTGTGCTCGGGGCGATAGCTCACCGGGCATCCCTTGTGGGTGCACAGGACGGAGAAGGCGACGATCGACGATCCGGGGCCCACCCCGCCTTGTGCCGGACCCTTGAGCCGCAGCAGGACTGCCGGCGAATCTGCGTCCGGGTAGGAAAAGGGGAGGACCGCGTTTTCCTTGACCGCGTCGAGCGGCGTGACGTTCACCGTAGGCGCGCTTGGCGAACCAGCGCCTTCTGCACCGTAAGCAGTCATCGGGGCGATCGCATACGCGACCCCTGCCGAGAGCGTGCCGGCTCCAACCTTGATGAAGGTGCGGCGCTGCGCGTCACAAGGGTTCGTACAGGCGCAGTCCGGTTTGATGCTCATTGCTTCCAGGTGCCCCTTTCTTCAATCGATCCCGAGTCGAACCGCTGCCACGCGTACGCAGGGCAGCGCCCCGCTCAACCATTCGACTATGCAGTAATCATAGAGTTGTTGAATGATGCACTTCGGAGCCTCCGCCGTCAACTGACGAAGGATTCCTATGGGCATTCGTTGCACTCGCAGTCCCCTCGCAGTCGTCTGCTTCCTTTGTTGGCGGCCCCCTTCGGGGACCGCGCAGCTGCTGCAAAGGAACAGTGCACTCCATGCGAGCGAATCCGCCAGCACTGACGCCAGTCATGCATTTTCCGACGGTCGGGCTCGGCGCAATCGCGTGGCTGCCGGCTGGCGCTGGGTCATGCCGCAAACACAATGGGTTTCGCTCGCGGCCAGGCGGTCGCCTACTGCGGAACGGCATCGGACGCTGCTCGATGAATCTCACCTTTCGCCAACTTCGCGTGTTCGTGGAAGTCGCCCAGCGAAGCAGTATGGTTCAAGCGGCGACGGCGCTCCACCTCACTCCGCCGGCCGTTTCGATGCAGATCAAGGAGCTCGAGTCACAGATCGGCCTTCCGTTGTTCGATCGGCAGGGACGCCAGGTCTCGCTGTCGACGGCGGGCGAGTACTTCTTGGTCCACGCCCGTCGCTTGCTGGCCGATCTGAAGAACGCCGATGATGCAATGGCACGCATGAGGCGTCTCGAGCATGGGCTGCTCACCATCGGCATCGTCAGCACCGCAAAGTACTTCGTGCCGAGGCTCCTCGCTCGCTTCCACCAGGAGCACCCGGGAATCGAAGTCCGGCTGAAGGTCGCGGCAAATCGCGAGCAGCTCGTCGCGCTGATGGAGGCAGGCGAGGTAGATCTCTCGGTGATGGGTCGTCCACCCAAGGAAGTGGCCTGCCGTGCCGAGTCGTTTGCGGCGCATCCGCTGGTCTTCGTGGGTCCGCCGGACCACGCCTTGGCCGCGGTCGGTCACGCGCCGGCAGAGGTTCTCGACGGCTGCGCGTTCGTGGTACGGGAGCAGGGGTCGGGAACGCGAGCGGCGATGGATGCCTTCTTCGCGGACCATCCGGCCAGTCCGAGGATAACCATGGAGATGTCGAGCAACGAGACGATCAAGCAGGCCGTGATGGCGGGAATGGGGTTGAGCCTGCTTTCACTGCACACCATCGGCCTGGAGCTACGGAGCGGACTCCTGTCGGTTCTGGACATCGAAGGCACGCCGGTGATGCGAATGTGGAACATCGTCCGCCTTCAGGCGAAGACCCTGTCACCCGCCGCGGAAGCATTCAGATACTTCATGATCGAGCATGGCGAGGCCCACCTGCTGGCCCATGATGCCCCGTTGCTGGCGCAACTGACAGTGGTGACGGGCGCTGCGAAGCGTAGAGTTGCGACCTGAGCGCCCGGCAGCCCAAGGATCGGGATCGCGATATCGCTCGCGTAACGGGCGATGCCTGTGTGCAACCTAGATCGGAGTGCCGAACCGTTGCTGCGCATCGAGAACGATCGCCGGGAGGCCTGGCCTCGAGGTGCCGCTGGCCTTGACGGCCGCTCTCATCCTGCCCTGGGTGGCTAGTTCCGTCATGGGACCGGATCTGATAGCGCCGGTCGGGCAGATTTCTTCGCACGCCCGGGGCATGTCGAGGGGACGCTCCATGCCCGGGCTCTGGCAGAAATTGCACTTCTCCATCTTGCCGGCGGCCGCGGACAGCTGGGGCGCGCCGAAGGGACAGGCCCAGGCGCAGAAACCGCAGCCGATGCACTTGTTGGGATCAACCATCACGATCCCCGTTTCGGCGCTCTTGCTGATCGCGGAAACCGGGCACGCGGTCATGCACGGCGCGTCGCCGCAGTGCATGCACGCCATCGAGACGTTCATCGCGTGGACGTCCGGAAAGGACCCGGTTTCGATCTTGACGACCTCGCGCCAGCGCGGGCCCACCTCCACCTCGTTCCAGGTCTTGCACGCGATCTCGCAGGCGTGGCACTTCACGCAGCGCTCGTGGTCGAAGTAAAAGCCGTATTGCACTTCGTTCTCCTGAGGGTGGGAGCTTCGGTGTCAGTTAAGGTGCCGGTCGGACCCGAACCTTGCACTCGTTGTAGCAATTGGCCCCGGTAATCGGACTGGTGTGCGTATCCATCAGATTGTTGGAGTGGGCGCCGCGTCCCTTTGCCACGGAACCCATCGCCCAGTGACCGAAGCCGTGGCCGTGGCGAACGCTGATGCAGCCGGGTACCAGCCCTTCGACGACTTTCGCCTTGATTCGAATGCTGTCCTTCGGGGACTCGACGATGGCGTAGCTGTCGTTCTGGATGCCGTACTTCTGCGCGTCGACCCGGTTGATCTCCATCCAGTTCTCTCCGCAGATCTCCATCAGCAGCGGATTGTTCTGCGTCACCAGGTTGCAGTGCATGCTCAGCTTGGAATGCGTCAGTTGCAACGGGAACTGGTCGTCAGGAAGAACCGAGCGCTCCGTGTACACAGGATACGGATCGAACCCGGCATCGGCATACGCCTGGGAGCGGATCTCGACCTTCTTTGACGGGGTCGCGAGACCCTCGGGAACCCGGTTGTAACGGACGGGTCCCGCCCAGAAGCCCGTCTCCTTCAGCTCGTCCAGAGTGATCGGTATGTCCTTGAGCATCAGCTCGCCCCAGTCCTCCCACTTCTCGTAGGGAAAATGCTGTCCCCAGCCCATCTTCGTTGCAAGCCCCTTGACGATGTCGTACAGCGGCTTGGCTTCGCCGACCGGAGGGACGGCGGGCTGACAGATGATGACTTCGGGTCCGAGCCACATCCCGTTGCGGATTTCCGCATGCTCGTAGAAGGAGGTCTCCGGAAGAACGATGTCGCACTCGAGCGCGGTTTCGCTCATGAAGATCTCGATTGCGACTCCCAGCTCGAGATGACGAAACATCTCCTGGACGCGGTCCCTGTTGGGATCGCTCATCACCGGGTTGGTGGACTGGACGAACAGACCCTTGATCGGGTACGGATTGCCGTCGATCACGGCGTCCGGCAGCCGCGAGTTGGGCAGGTCCGGTGCCAGCGGATAGCCCATGGCGATGTGCAGGGGAGGGCGCTTGGGCTGGGTCTTCGCCTCTTCCGGGATGTTGACCGGGGCCGCGAGTGGGGCCCAGTCCTTCAGGTTCAGGTTGCCTGGCTTGTCGACCTCGCCGCAAAGGGCATTGAGGATGTAGCAGGCCCGGGCGGCGTCGGCGCCGTTCGTGTAGTAGCCCGAGCCCTTGAAGATCGCGGACATGGACGGCTTGGTGGCCGCGAACTCCCGGGCCAGCCTGGCGATCGTGCTCGCCGGAATGCCGCAGATGGCCTCGGCCCAGCTGGGCGTGTAGCCCTTGCTTTGCAGATGTTCCCGGAAGCCCTCGAAGCCTTCGCAGTACCGCGACACGAAGTCCCGGTCATAGAGCCCTTCCTCGATGATCACGCTGCACATCGCTAGGGCCATGGAGCCGTCGGTTCCGGGCCGGATCGGCACCCATTCGTCCGCCTTCTGCGCCGTCTCTGTGAAGTTCGGATCGATGACGACCAGCCGCGCGCCTCTCTTGTGCGCATCGATCAGCGCTCGACTCTCCCAGAGCCCTTGGTTGGCGCCCAGGTTGTTCATGCCCCACAACATGACGTATCGCGAGTTGGCGAAGTCGTGCATCGGGAAGACGTGGCCGAACAGCGTCAGGCAGGCTGCCCGGCGGTCCTGCTCGCATCCCGACGTGTGCGTGTAGTTGTTGGGCGAGCCGTAGAGATCGCCGAGCAGGTGACGGAAGAAGATCGTGTTGGGATCGTGGTGGCAGGTGTACGCGACGGCCTCGGGTCCCCACTTGTCACGGATGAGGGCCAGCTTGTCGGCGATGAACGTGAAGGCCTCGTCCCAGGAAATGCGCTTGAACTGGCCGGGCTTGCCCTTTGCGTTCGTGCGCAGCATCGGGTACTTCAGCCGGTCGGGGTCTCGAGTGAGATAGGAGCTCGCCATCCCCTTGGCACACCGGGATCCGATGTTGTTGGGCGACGCCGGGTTACCCTTGTGATAGACGACCTTGCCGTCGCGGACCAGGATCTCGGTTGGGCATTGCCATGGGCACGTGTAGCAGAAGCTCTTGACGAGCTTGGCGCCCTTGATCGCCGCCAGTTTGTGGCCCAGGTCGTCCGTCGTCGAGTTCATGGACTGGTTCCTTGTCGAGCGGAGGCGCGTTGCGGCACCCGGTTCACGCCGATCGCGCCGGCCGCCGCGCCGCCTGCGGCTGGGT
>Ga0163151_10007514_pt1 | contig 12696 bp, 14 predicted proteins | sample OliLakLV19MP5IB2_FD_145596 | JGI IMG/M metagenome (GOLD analysis project Ga0163151, IMG submission 145596) | Freshwater microbial mat bacterial communities from Lake Vanda, McMurdo Dry Valleys, Antarctica - Oligotrophic Lake LV.19.MP5.IB-2 | ecosystem: Environmental > Aquatic > Freshwater >...
GCCCAAAGCCAAAATCCTTCGCCGCAGCATCCCTGCTAATGGTTGCGAATGTTCGTCTGATTTTCGGTGATGAGCCGGAGATTGGCGGGCGTTTTGTCCGCCCGGCTCCCAGAAACAGCCAACATTCGGAGTGGGTGTCATCAAGGTAGTAGACAGCTTCCCCACGCTTGCTGTGTTTGTCGCGGCGGTAAAGTCGGAATCGCTGAGTCATCGTTTTCCTCATTATTCTGAGGATAAATGAGCCGATTCCGTGGCGTGAGCGGACTGTGGGCGGATTCGTGCCGACCCCTCAGGAATCTGGGCGGAGCGCGATTCACACACACAATGTCACACACACCGTGATAGAAAAACCTCCAAAAACCCAACAAAAAGGCATGGAGGCGAGGGTCGGAATCGAACCGACGCATAAGGCTTTTGCAGAGCCCCGCCTTACCACTTGGCTACCCCGCCGGGTGCACAACCTCAAAATAAAAAAGAAATCCGATACTGCAAAGCTTTAATTGGTTTATTCGATTTCAGCTTTCCAGCTTTCCGGTGGAAAATTCCATTTATCGTCACACAATTCGGATGGTTCACAGGACCGCGATCCTTCACGGTACGCGACCCCGCCTTTCAATCACGAGCATGCGACATCGGAGCATCTGTTTGACAGTCTTCAAGCGTTATGATTAAACGCACTCACTTTTTCCATGAACATTTTTCATAAATCGCACAAACCGCTATTTGGCGTCCTCTTTTCATGTGTTCTCCTTCTCTTCAGCCCGTTCTTGAGTTTTGGACAGTCGGTGACTTCCGCTCCAACGCCTCCCGCTTCCATTCAGAATGCGGATAATGTCTGGATTTTAATTTGTTCGGGTCTGGTCCTGATGATGACGGCACCCGGCCTCGCATTGTTTTATGGCGGGTTGGTCCGGAGGAAAAACGTGCTGGCGACAATGATGCACAGCATGTTTTTGATGTCTTTGGTTTCGATGCTCTGGTTCCTCTACGGTTACAGCATGGCTTTCGCGGAAGGGAACAGCTTTTTTGGAAACCCGTTCACCCACGCCATGCTCAAGGGGGTGGGGAATGCTCCCAACACCGATTATGCCGCCACTATTCCGCAGCAAAGCTTCATGATTTATCAAATGATGTTCGCCATCATCACGCCGGCTTTGATCACGGGGGCTTTTGCCGAAAGAATGAAATTCAGCGCTTTTGTCCTTTTTATGGCGGCCTGGGTCACTCTTGTCTATTTCCCGCTGGCACATATGGTCTGGGGCAAGGGCGGAATCTTCAACTGGGCGTTGGGAGGTAAAATTCCGGTGCTTGATTTCGCGGGCGGCACGGTGGTTCACATTAGTTCAGGAGTTTCCGCGCTGGTCTGTGCCATCGTCATGGGCCGGAGAAAAGGTTATCCGCACGAACCGATGCCACCGCACAACGTGGTGTTGAGCCTGATCGGAACCGGCCTGCTTTGGGTGGGTTGGTTCGGCTTTAATGCGGGGAGCGCCTTGAACGGTGGCGAACTCGCGACCAACGCGTTTGCCGCCACTCATTTTGCCGGTGCAGCGGGAGGGTTGAGCTGGGCGCTTTTCGAGTGGATGACTAAAGGCAAACCGAGCGTCCTGGGTGCGGCATCCGGAATGGTCGCCGGGCTGGCGACGATTACGCCGGCATCTGGATTTGTAACCGTTCCTTCTGCGGTGCTGATCGGGTTGGTGGCCGGGATTGTCTGTTACCTGGCGGTTTCAAAATTGAAAGCGAAGTTCGGTTACGACGATTCATTGGACGTTTTCGGGGTGCATGGAATCGGGAGCACTGCGGGCATGTTGATGCTTGGCTTCATGGCCAGCCCGCAAATCAATCCGGCGATAGGATCGACCTTTAAGAATGCCGCCGGTCAGGTGGTTTCGCTGGCTGGAGGGTCGGCTCAGTTTTTGAATCAATGCATCGGGGTGTTGGCGGCGGCGGCTCTCGGCGGGATTGTCACCTATGTGCTTCTAAAGGTTCTTCAGGCCACTACAGGGTTGCGGGTGAACGAGGAAGAGGAGCATATTGGCCTTGACCTCTCAGTTCATGGCGAGAAAGCGGAAAACGATTAGGCGAATTTATGAAGAAAATCGAAGCGATCATCAAACCTTTCAGATTGAACGACGTGAAGTCGGCCCTAAATGATCTGGGCATTCAAGGAATGACGGTGTCCGAGGTGAAGGGATTTGGCCGGCAAAAAGGGCATACCGAAATATATCGCGGAAACGAATATGCCGTGGATTTTCTTCCCAAAAACAAAATCGAACTGGTCCTCGCTGACCATCAGGTAGAGGGGGCCGTCCAGGCCATTGTGAAGTCGGCAAAAACCGGCAAGATCGGGGATGGAAAAATCTTCATCTTCAACGTCGAAGAGGCGATCCGTATCCGGACCGAGGAAAAGGGTGAAAAGGCGGTTTGACCTCATTGTTTTTGCGAAACACTGCTGTGCCTGGCAGGAGACCAAGTCTCGAGCAGCATCCGCTGATTCCATTTAATCTCCCTGTTTCCCGAAGTATTACGCCATGACCAGCACATTTTTGGATCTCCTTTTCCCGTCCAAAAAAACCCCGAGCCCTGCATTTCCCACCCTCGAAGAAGAGCTAGGAGAGTTTCAAGAGTTCGGCCAAAAATCGTCGATTCAACTCTTTAAACACGAGGTTCCGGGATCGGAGGATCTACCGGTATATATCAATGAATTTTGGACCGCCAAACAGCGGGATGCCCATTCGCTGCACGAGGTTTCCTATCGGGCATGTTTTAAACCGCAACTTCCACGATTTTTCATTGAGCGCCTGACCCAACCAGGCGAAGTGGTTCACGATCCGTTTATGGGACGCGGGACCACCTTGCTGGAAGCTGCCTTGATGGGCCGTATTCCTCACGGATGCGACATCAATCCTCTGAGCGGCATGCTGGTGGCTCCGAGGCTCCGACCTCCCGAATTGAACGAGATTGCCGCACGCCTGAAATCGATCGACCTGACAAAGGAGGGCGAGTGGCGTGACGATTTGCTGGTTTTTTATCATCCCAAGACGCTGATCCAGATCATCGCGATCAAGGAATATTTGCTCGGCCGCCAGGCGGAAGGGAAGTTGGACGTAGTGGATGAGTGGATCCGGATGGTTTGCATCAACCGCCTGACCGGTCATTCGCCCGGATTTTTTTCCGTTTACACCCTCCCCCCAAATCAAGCGGTCGCGATCAAGTCGCAGATCAAGATCAACGAAAAACGGAACCAGATCCCGCCAGAGCGTGACGTGGTGAAGATTATTCTAAAGAAGAGCCGGATTCTGATGTCCGACTTGAATCAGGAGGAACGGGCCACGTTGCTGTCTGCTTCCGTCCGCAAACTGCTTCTGACCGAACCTGCGGATAAAACCGCCCAGATTCCCGATTCGACGGTTTCCCTGGTGGTGACATCGCCGCCGTTTCTGGATGTGGTGAATTACGCAGGAGACAACTGGTTGCGATGCTGGTTTGCAGGAATCGACCCGGCGAAGGTGCAGATCACCATGAGCAAAAAAGTGGAGCAATGGGCTGCGGTCATGACCGGGGTGTTCCGTGAGCAGACGAGGATCCTTAAGACCGGCGGTCATATCGCCTTCGAGGTGGGCGAGGTGCGTGGAGGCACGATTCGTCTGGAAGATGTGGTTGTCCCGTGTGGTCAGGCAGCGGGGTTGATTCCACGACTGATATTGATCAACGCCCAGGAGTTTACCAAAACCGCCAATTGTTGGGGGGTGGACAACAATTCAAAAGGCACCAATACCAACCGGATCATCCTTTTTAGAAAGCCATAGGACCGCAGACATTCGGAACTAGTTCACGGATGCCGGGCAAAATCTTTCTGAAAAACGAAAAAAATGTGGTGGAATTCCCGTTCAAGCCAATCCGCGTGAAGCCACGACTTGAAGCGGGCGTTGGGGAAACCCGGTCAGGAAACGAATCGCAATCAGGTAACTCATGAAATCCCGGGCATTCTCCTTCTCCGCAGTCCACTCCCCCTTCCCGTTCAAGTAAAGATGGGTCGATTTGTCCTGGATGAATATTTTTAAATCCGGCGCACGTTCTGGTTTCATATCACTTGGAGAAAAAAATCCCTTTCACGTTCGAAAAACAATCTAGGGAAATCACCTGTTTTTAACTCAGGATTCCCGGGAGAACTTCTAACCAATCACTGCGACAGCAATGTGAAGCAATTTCAACGAATGCGTTACAATCTGGAGACAACACGATCACAGGAATGTAAACTAAAGAACAAAATCCAAAATTCCTGGCGGTTCCCGGCATGGATTCTCGCCATTGATTTCTGAAAACATTCAAATGATCTCTCCAATTCAATCCATAAACGGGCCAGTTTCAAAAGTCGTGGATACCATCTCCCGCCCTGCCCGGCCTCAGATCGCATTCACCGTGCTCGCCTGGTTGTTGATCGGCCTCTCGGCCCTTGAATCCCGGTCACAACCGCCCGATGGCCCACCTTCCGGAACCGGTCAGCCTGGTGGTCGGCCAGAACAGGGAAACCGCCCTCCAGGCGACCGTCCCCCAGGAGGCGGCAGGCCTGGTGGACCCGGTGGGCCGGGGATGAATCGTGAGAAAACCAAGCTGCTGGAAAAATTCGACAAAGACGGGGACAAGAGACTAAACAGCACAGAACGCAAGGCCGCCCGTGAATTCCTCGCGACAGAAAAAGCAGAAGGCCGCGGGCCGCGACGATTCGGGCCGCCAAGAGGAAACACCGAAGATCAGCCGGTTCAACCCGGGGCCAAAGTTGCGGTTTCAGAGGTCAAAACTTTTCCCAACGAACCGCTCTATGCACCGAATGTTCTGAGGACCATTTTCATCGACTTCGAAAACTCAGACTGGGAAAAGGAGCTTGCTGATTTCAACAATTCCGACGTTGAAGTTCCTGCCAAGCTGATCGTGGATGGCAAGGTCTATCCGGATGTCGGCGTTCATTTCCGGGGGGCCTCCTCGTTTTTCACGGTTTCTGAAGGGAGGAAGCGATCTCTTAATCTCTCGCTGGATTTCCAAAACAAGGAACAGCACCTCGGAGGGTACCGGACGCTGAACCTTTTGAATTCCCATACCGACCCGACATTTCAGCGCACCGTGCTTTACCATCATGTGGCCCGGCAATATCTGCCTGCACCAAAGGTGAATTATGTCCGTCTGGTGATCAACGGCGAAAACTGGGGGGTTTATGTGAACGCCCAGCAGTTCAACAAAGAATTCATCAAGGAAAATTTCGCCACTATCAAGGGTGCCCGTTGGAAAGTTCCCGGAAGTCCCAGAGCTACCGGAGGCCTCACCTATATTGGTGATGATGTCACGGCCTATAAAAAGTCTTACGAAATCAAGACGAAGGATGATCCCAAGGCATGGAAAGACCTTGTTAACCTTTGCAAAGTCCTGAACCGGACACCCACCAACGAACTGGCAAAAGCGCTGGCACCGATCCTTGACGTGGACGGTGCTCTGAAGTTTTTGGCCCTGGAAAATGCGCTGATCAATGCCGACGGCTACTGGATCCGGACCAGCGACTACAGCATTTACCAGGATGAAAAAGGGAAATTCCACCTTTTCCCTCACGATGCGAACGAGACTTTTCGGCTTCCGGAAGGTCCGGGTGCCAACCTGGGACAGGCCGGGGTTGAACTCAGTCCGTTAACGGGGGCTGAAGATCCGGCCAAACCGTTGCTGAGCAAATTGCTGGCTGTTCCGGCCTTGAGGGAAAAATACCTCGGATATGTTCGGGACATCGCCGAAAAATGGCTCGATTGGAACAAACTGCAAACCATCATCGCCAGCAACCAGGCATTGATCGCAGAGGAAGTAAAAAACGATCCCCACAAGCTTTACTCGGTAGAAGCTTTTACCAATGGAGTCTCAACCGATACTGAGGAGCAGGGCTTTCGCGGCCCGCAACGAAGCATCAGCTTGAAAAACTTTGTGGAAAAAAGAAGGGCGTTTCTTCTGGGATTTAAAGGAAAGTAACCCACGAGACCGGGGGACCGGGGCGCTTGCAATCCGGGTGGAGAGTCATTATCGGTAATGGATGTTACCTTCGGCGTGGAAAAATCAGGCTGCAGCAGCGCAAAACGGCCGGTTCAGCCCGGATCTGCCTTTTGCCGAGGTCAACGCCTGGCGGAGCGTGGGGGCCGGTTGGAAACAATTGTTCGGAAATTTTCAATCACTCGGTTTCAGCTTTGAATGGCACGATTTCACCACAAAGGAAACACTGGACTGGGGACGCAGTTTTCATCCGGGCAGCCTCGAAATCTGCCTCAATCTTATCGGCGACGGTTTTGTGCAAGTCGGAAAAACAAGGACCGATTTCGGTCCGTTTTCGGCGGGATTTTATCGTCAAGCCGGGACGCCATTGGAGGCACGGCGGCTGACCGGCCAGGAACACCAGTTCATTACCATTGAGTTTTCACCGCAATTCCTCGCCCACCATCTGAACGATTATTTGAGCGGACTTCATCCGTTGGTTTCGGGCATGATACAAAACCATTCGAATGACAGCGGATGCGGACCGGCGCACCGCCTCACCAGCGACCAGCAGCAACTCATCCACACGCTGCGCCATCCTCCGGTCGCGACACAGGCACAGAAGCTCTGGTATCAAAGCAAAGCCCTGGAGTTGACGGCCAGTTTTCTGTTTCAACCTCAAAATGAGGAATTTTTTTGCGACCGGCAAAAGCGGCTTTCGCAGGATAGAGTGGAAAAAGTCATCTCCATTCTGCGCAATTCCCTGACGGATCCGCCAACCCTGGAAGAATTGGGGAAAAAAATCGGGTGCAGCCATTTTTACCTCAGCCGGACCTTTTCGAAGGAAGCCGGAATGACCATCCCCCAGTATCTACGCCAGATGCGCATGGAAAAAGCTGCTGAATTGTTAAAATCGGGCAAATACAATGTAACCGAAGCGGCCATGGAGGTCGGTTATTCCAGTCTGAGCCATTTCAGCCAGGCTTTCCATGAAACGTATGGTTGCTGCCCTGGCTTATACCCGCTGGCCCCAAACCACGTGCGTCAAAAGGCGAAATAATTTGAGCACATGCGATAAACACACACGCATTCATACGGCGGATCGAACGGGCATTTTACCCAACTTTCCCCAGAATTTTTTGCAGTTTATCCCGCTGGTTCCGGCTTAGGGTCAGTTTGGTGCCGTCTTTGAGAATCACGGTGTAATCTCCGTGGAACAAAGGCTGCATTTCCCGGATGGTCTCCATGTTGACAATGGCCGAACGACTGATGCGAACAAACTTGTCCTCGGGAAGTTTCATTTCCAATGAACCCATGGTTTCACGCATCATGTGTTTTTCGGCACCGAGGTGGAGGGTGACGTAGTTGTCGGCTGCTTCGACCCAGTCGATGTCCTCCACTTTGATAAAAATAATCCGTCCATCCAGCTTGACGGTCAGACGGTCCACCGCCTTTTTTTCCGGTTTATAATCGGCCAGAAGGCTGGAAAGCTGCCTGCTTAAAACACCAGACTGCCGTTTCTCCAGCTCGCCCAGAGCTCGCTTGAGAGCGTTCTCAAACCTATCCCGGTCAAACGGCTTCATCAGGTAATCCAAGGCATGGACTTCAAATGCCTTGAGCGCAAACTTGTCGTGGGCGGTGACAAAAATGACGACTGGCATCGGTTCGATCTGCACATGCGAGAGGGCGGTAAACCCATCCATCTCAGGCATCTGAACGTCAAGAAAAACCAGGTCGGGCTTTTCCTGATTGATGCGCGAGACTGCTTCCAGCCCGTTTTCACACTCAGCCACAATCTGAATTTCTGGATGCCTCGACAGCAAGCCGGTGATTCTTTCCCGCCCCAGCAATTCATCATCCACGACAATAGTTTTGATTTTCATCATTCCTGATTCACAAGCGCACTCTGACGAAAGGGGATCAAAATCCTGACCTCAAGTCCACCCTGCTCCCGGTTAAGGAACTCGATCCGGTGCATTTCGTTATAAATCTGTTGCAACCGTGACCGGGTGTTGGTCAGGCCCACTCCGCCGTCGAAAGATTTCAAATCCTTCACGCCGGTGCCGTTGTCACTCACCGAGAGCACCAAATTGTCACCGTGCTTTTCTGAGGTGATTTCGATGTTGCCCGGTTTGGAATGCGGTTCGATGCCATGCTGAATCGCATTCTCAACGATTGGCTGCAAGATCAAATTTGGCACATACGCCTCGAGGGTCTCCGGCGAGATCTTGAGAATCGTCTCCAAACGCCTACCAAACCGGGTTTTTTCGATGTCGAGATATCGCCTGAGAAAATCGAGTTCCTGCCGCAACGGAACCTCATGTTCATTGGTGCTTTCCAGGGCGTAACGCAACAAGTCGCTGAATCTGGCGATCATCCGGTCGGCAGCATCCACATCCTTGTGCATCAAACTGGAAATCGAATGAAGTGTGTTGAAAAGAAAATGGGGGTTGAGCTGCATCTGGAGCGCCTGAAGCCGGGCCTGAACCAGCCTCTTTTCCAGTTCGGCCGAACGCAATTCGCGTTCGTGCAATTCACGATAAAATTGCAGCGCATGACTGACGGTGACAATGACCCAGTACACTAGAAAATTAAAAAGATAGGTCTTGATCAACAAGGTGTTGAAGGTCGCTTGAAAACCGACCGGCTTGCCTTCTGCCACACCTTGCGCCTGCGCGATCCAAGTTCTCACAACCATATAAACGAGTGAGGCCACAACACAGCCAATCAGATGCAGGACCACCGCTATTTTCCAGGTATTGCGCTCAAGCGGAAATTTTTTCGCAAAGGCGGCGATCGGAATTGAAATCAAGGCATAAACGTACCAATCCGCCAGGGAATAACTCAGAGCCTGACGCCAGGTGATATCGAGGCCGAGCTTGGAACTGGAAACGTAAAACTGGCTGGCGAATGAAAGGCCGATGAGGCTCCAGAAGAGGAAACCCACCACCCATTTCAGGCTTTTCCACGGGGAAGATGACTTCGTCATCCCATCATCAAACCAAAATGAGGTCGATGATCAAGGAATGTTCACAAAATCCTGCGGCAACCTCCTGTACAGCCCGGAAAACTGGCATCGCCACTTATTCCCAATGCAATTTGTCGGTCTGGGCGTGTTCCAGATGTGGGGCCCGGATCGGTTTGGTGAAACCTTTGATCTTGGTCATCAATTCATCCACAAGTTCAGAAACCTCGAATTCGTTCCCGTTGCTCAATTGCACACGGGAATGATCTTCAAGCCCCTCAACCATCGAGATATGGTCCGGGTTGAGGTAGAATACGTGGCGAGCAGTGCTTTCTTTCTGGAATTTGTGTACAGCGATTAAATGCATAAAAACTCCCGGGTTAGGGGGTGGTGGAGTAGTGGGTTCGGAAAAAAACTACATCCATTTCGGCGTGCTTACAACCATCAAATCTTAATCCCGATCCTTGAAATCCTTGAAATCGGGCTGCGAGTTAAAAAATAATTATTTGACACTTGAAAAGCTTTTCATCAATTTATCCCCATTCGTTGATATCAACGAATCTCATTCAGAGTGGTCGAGGGACTGGCCCGATGAAACCACGGCAACCGATTGAAGCGCGATCTTCGATGACCAGGTGCCAATTCCAGCCCGGGACATTGGTTTGTTTCGGGAAAAGATGAGAAGAGAGCGCAGGATTTCCACCTCTTCCCATCACCAGAATGAGAAGAGGTTTTTTGTGCCCAAAGCAGGGCTGTTGAGAGCGCTATAGGATCTGTATGGATAAAACATCTGGTTTCATGAAGGCACTGAAGTGCCGAGAATGCGGACGGGAATACCCCCTGGCCGCCACCCATGTCTGTGAGTTCGATTTCGGACCTCTTGAAGTCGTTTACGATTACGAACGGATCAAACAGAACTTTTCGCGCGCCACGGTCGAGAGCCGTCCGCCAACCATGTGGCGTTATCGTGAGCTGCTCCCGGTCGCGAACGAACCAACGGTAGGGTTCCAGGTCGGGTTTACTCCGCTGGTCAAAGCCGACCGCCTGGCCCGCCGTCTCGGGATAAAAGAACTCTGGATCAAGAACGACACGGTCAACTACCCCACCCTTTCATTCAAAGACCGGGTGGTGAGCGTCGCGCTGAGCAGGGCCAAGGAACTTGGTTTTACCACCGTGGCCTGCGCCTCGACCGGAAACCTGGCCAACTCAGTCGCCGCCAACGCTGCGGCGGCAAATCTGAAAGCCTACGTTTTTATTCCCTCCGACCTCGAACAAGGAAAAGTGGTCAACTCGCTCATTTATGGAGCCAACGTGGTGGGAATCAAAGGTCATTACGACGAAGTCAATCGTTTGTGCGCGGAGATTGCGGGCAAGTATGGCTGGGCCTTCGTGAACGTGAACATGCGCCCTTATTACGCAGAAGGATCGAAGAGCATGGGATTCGAAATCATGGAGCAATCCGGCTGGAAGATTCCGAAACACACCGTGGTTTGCATGGCTTCCGGCTCGCTTTTGACCAAGATCCATAAAAGTTATCAGGAATTCTCCAAACTCGGCCTGGTGCAGGAAGTCAAATATCAAATCCACGGAGCGCAGGCCACCGGTTGCTCACCGATATCGACCGCTCAAAAAGCGGGGCTCGACTTCTTCAAGCCGGTGAAACCGAATACCATCGCAAAATCGCTGGCCATCGGAACTCCTGCCGACGGCTTTTACGCCCTCAAAGTGATGAAAGAAACCAACGGTTCCTGCGACGACGTCACCGACGATGAAATCCGCGAAGGGATCAAACTCCTGGCCGAATGCGAAGGCATTTTTGCGGAAACTGCGGGAGGAGTGACGGTCGGGGTGGCTAAGAAGCTGATCGCCTCGGGCAGGATTCCGGCGAACGATTCGGCGGTCCTTTGCATCACGGGAAACGGATTGAAGACCTTGGATGCAGTCATCGGCTACACCGGTCAGACGCGCGAAATCCGCCCGAGCTTGCGTGAGTTTGAATCGCTCCTCGAATCCGAGGGAAAAACCGTGCCGGCCTGAGCAATTCTGAACAAACGATTTATGGACACCATCACCGTGACCGCACAGGAACCTTTCCGGAAACTCATGGACAACGAACAGTCCGTGAAGATCACTGCGAAAACCATATCCGAGGCGCTTCAAGTCCTTTGCCGGAAGTTTCCGATCATGGCCCAACGACTTGTGGACAAACAGGGACAGGTCCGTCCTTTCATCAATATTTACTTAAACCAGGAAGAAATCCGTTTTTTAAGCCGCGAAACCGCGTTGCGCGACGGCGATGAAATCAGCATCATTCCAGCAATCTCCGGAGGTTAAACAAATTTATGTCAGTTAAAATACGAATTCCCACGCCGCTGCGAAAACTCACCCACGAACAGGAACTGGTGGAAATTGACGCCAAAACCATCAGCGAAGCCTTTGTGGAACTTCAAAAACAGTTTCCAGGCATTCAGGAACGTTTGGTGGACGAGAGCGGCGCCGTCCGCCGTTTTGTGAATGTCTATGTGAATGAGGAGGACATTCGTTTCCTCGACAATCAGAGCACCGCATTGAAGGACGGTGATGAAGTCAGCATTATTCCGGCGATCGCCGGAGGCTAAACCTATGCCCTCGAAAAAGAACTCCGTCCCGAAAACAAAATCGGACCAGGCTCAAAAGACGCGGCTTTGGCTTACCTATCCGCCGAAGTTGATCACCACACCCGTCATCTGGGAGCTGGGCAAAAAATTTGACCTGATCACCAACATCCGTCAGGCGAGCGTCACGGAAATCGGAATTGTTTCCCTGGAGATTGAAGGGAAACGTTCCGAGATCAAAGAGGCTATAAAGTGGCTTGAAAAGATGGGAATCACCGTTGAGCCGGTGGAAATTAACGTCATCGAAAGCTGAAATACCGGCATGGATGTTGACGCATCTTAAGGAGATGCCTTGAACCTGATCAGGGAATTCACTGATTCCATCCTTGACCATCCCGCACAGCCTGATTATATCGGAAGTTGAACTCGGGCCGTAACCTACACATTCTACCCCGCTTTGGTTATGACGAAACGTGACCTGGTAATTCGGATTAGCAACGAAACCGGACTGGTGCAGCAACAGGTCCTGGAAGTGGTGCAAAAAACCCTGGATTACATCGCTGACGCCGTGGCCCAGGGAAAAACCGTTGAACTGCGAAATTTCGGAGTATTCGAAGTCAAAGTTCGCAAGGCAAGAATCGGACGCAACCCCAACGCCCCTGAAACCGATGTCCCCATCCCGCAGCGCGCAGTCGTCAAATTTAAACCGGGCAAGGAGATGCGCGAATCGGTCATCAAACTTTCCCCTGTACAGATCGAATCGAAACCGTCCGTTGATGGCAATAATTCGGTCGAACCCCATTGAGGCTGTTCAAACTGTTTTTTCCCAATACTGGAGGCCTCTACATCCCTGATCCCCTGATGGCGCTCTTGTAAACCAGGACGCATTTTTTGTTTTTACCCATGAAAGTTTTATCTGGATTTCGAGATTTTTACCCCGAACCCCTGCCCAGCCCTGAGGCTTGGAGCGCAGATGTGCGGCATCATATCTTTGACATCTGGCGGAGGTCGGCTCTCAGCTACGCCTTCCGCGAATATGATGGTCCGCCTCTCGAAAGCCTCGAGTTGTTCACCACTAAGAGCGGGGACGAAATCGTTTCCCAACTCTACAATTTTGATGACAAGGGTAAT
>Ga0163151_10007519_pt1 | contig 12692 bp, 8 predicted proteins | sample OliLakLV19MP5IB2_FD_145596 | JGI IMG/M metagenome (GOLD analysis project Ga0163151, IMG submission 145596) | Freshwater microbial mat bacterial communities from Lake Vanda, McMurdo Dry Valleys, Antarctica - Oligotrophic Lake LV.19.MP5.IB-2 | ecosystem: Environmental > Aquatic > Freshwater > Lake...
GTTCAGTTGGCCAAGCGCAAGTGCCAGCCGGAGCTTCCACCGGACGCCATGAAGCGATCGCCCTGCCGGCCAAACAGGCCGCCGCGAACATCAACGCGGAAATCAACGAAGCCATCGCGGGCAGCCCGGCCGATCTACCCGCCATCGACGGCCGACTCATCGCTGTGGACGGAACTCCCAACAAGTCACGACTCGGAGCGAACGCATTGCTGGGAGTTTCCTGCGCACTCGCCCGCGCCATCTCCGTCTCACGCCGGCAGCCCCTCTGGGCCACCCTGCGCGATATCTTTCAGCCCTCCCGCCCAGCCGTGGTGCCGATGCCGATGATCAACATCATCTCCGGCGGGCTCCACGCGGGTGCCAATATCGAGTTTCAGGATTTTCTGATCATCCCGGTACACGCTCGATCGGTCTACGAAGCGTTAGAGAGCGCCGTCGACATTCACCGCGCGGTTCGAAACGAACTGACAGCGCGCGGCTTTCAACTGACGGGCGTCGCGGATGAAGGTGGGTGGGGTCCACTATTGCGATCGAATGAGGAAGCGATCGAGATTCTTTCCACCTGTATTCAGAGATCCGGCCGCGAGTTGCAGATTGCCATCGACGTGGCTTCGTCTCATTTCTATGAGCATGGTAGCTATCGACTCGGGCGAGAAGGTCGTACGCTCAGTTCACAGGGCATGATCGATCTGATTGCCGATTGGGCCGATCGCTATCCACTGTCTTCGGTAGAAGACGCTCTTGCCGAGGATGACTGGGACGGCTGGGTGTCATTGCATTCCCAACTGGGACACAAACTCCAACTCATCGGCGACGATTTTTTCACCACCAATCCGGATCGTTTGGAACGAGGCATTGCCATCGGCGCGGCGAATGCCATTCTGGTGAAGATGAATCAGATCGGAACTCTGACCGAAACCTTTGCCGTGATCGAACGCGCTCATGCGGCGGGGTTCCGATGCGTGATTTCCGCACGATCTGGCGAAACGGAGGACAGTTTTCTCGCGGATTTGGCCACCGCTTCCGGAGCAGGGCAGATTAAGATCGGCTCCATCACGCGCTCGGAACGCCTCTCCAAGTACAACCGGATGATCGAGCTGGAGACCGCGCTGAACACCTTCGCGAAGAATCTACAGTGCAAGCTATAGTACTAACGGTACTTAGAGAACTAAAATCTTCTCTTTACTCTTCTAAGGTTTCTGCCGTATACTCTTATTGGCTGCCGCATCAGCCAATTCTAGCAAAGGAGAACGGGCATGAAAGTCAAGTCGAACGTCAAGACCGGTACAGAGAACTGGATCTGGGGAAGCTAAGCAGCACCCGGAACTGTACACAAGTGTTTTTGAAACCGGCAAGCGCCTCAGTATCGCTTGCCGGTTTCATGCGTTTATCCCTGTAAAAACGCGATGCTGTGGTCTAGAAACTGCGTCAGTTGATCGTGGTGCAACCAATGACCCGCGTTGCGCACCTTGACCACCTGTCTGTTTGGAATCGCCGCCACACGAGGATCCGTCTCTGGATCCGAGGCCCAGCTTTCCGTACCCCAGAACAATAACACTGGGCACTGAATGTGTCCGAGCACCTCCTGCATTTCATCCATACGCTGCCCATACGGTGGAAAGATCCGCGCGAAGTTGTCGAACTTCCAGACCATCGATCCATCGGCGTTCCAATTCGTTCCATGCACGGTGAGATGCCGCGCCTGCAGTTCCGACAGATGCTGGTTGGCCTCTTTCATTCGTCCCACGGCAGCCTCTAGATTGGGGTACGTGCGGGATTCTTTCTGCTCACCTGCCCGAACCTGTTCGATCCAATGGCGCAGCCTTTCCGAAGGGGGCCGGAACACTTTGGAATTGGGCGGCGGTCCCCAGCCTTCGATGTTCACCAGTTTGAGAATCCGTTCCGGATAAAGGCCGGTGTAGATGGTCGACACGATGCCGCCGAGCGAATGACCGATCAGGCGGACGGGAATCTGCCCGCGCTGGCTCACGATATCCACGAGAGCCGCCAAGTCGAGCACATGCTCAGCGATCGCGTAGGCCGCCCCCGGTGCCCACTGGCTGTTGCCGTGGCCGCGCAGATCCCAAGCGTAGACGTGGTAGTGCCGGGTGAGCACGTCGGCCGCGAAATCCCAATTGCGGGCGTGATCGAGTCCGCCATGGGTGAGAATCAACGGGGGCTTGCCTTCGCCGCCGTAATCCCACAGTTGCAGCTTTAGCCGGTGCGAGTGGAAGAAATGGGATGCGGGTTCCATGCTGGTTCCATTGGATCATGCTTGGGTGGCAACGTAAGAAGTCCGATCCCGCGGCTTCTAGCGGTTCGTACAGTGCAGCAAGCCGAACAATTCGACCTTTGGCTCACAGAATATCGCTCGATTCTTCACCACGCGCGCGTCCAATCCGGCTGATCGCGACGATCTGATCCAGGGCGTCGACGTTCGTCCTCCGGGTATGTCACAACTGCGCGATGACCTGGAATCGAACTCGCAGCAACTACTGGCGGATGCTCGAAAAGGTCGCGGTGCAATCGATGCCTCAACCGACCAAGCCATCAACCGCATCGAGCGACGAGATCATGCAGCCGATCCGTGAAACACTCGGACTCTTCGCCGTAGTTATGCCATTGGCAATCTTCGCGATGGGTGGCTTTATCCTCTATCAATTGACGATTCGCAAGATCCCTATGAGAGACCGCTTACAAAAGACGATCGACGACTACGGCAAAACACAGTGACGTGCGAACCTGTTATCCATGAAGCGGCTCGGACTTTGGATCTTTCTCATTTGGATCGCCTACGCGATTATGCCGAGCCCGCCATTGCTTCATGGTGGCGGACTGGACGATAGTTGGATCATCGGCCTCAATCTCGCCAACCAAGCGGGGTTCGCCTTTGGGCGGGATATTGGTTTCACCTATGGTCCACTGGGCTACCTTACCGTGCCGGTGATTCCGGATACGCCCACCTGGCAGATCTTCGGCTTCCACGGACTCGTCTACGCCACGCTACTCTACTCGCTGTTCCGTATCGCCAGTGTCGATTGGCGCAAGACCTTGGCGATGGCTCTCTGCTATGTCACGCTGAGCCCCTATCTTTGGGATCTTTTTGAGCTGTCGATACTAGCTCTGGCAGTCTCGATTCTCATCGTGCGTCGTATGGAAATCGCTCCTATGGCGTTGCTGGCCATGTTGACAGGTATGAGTCCTTTGATCCGATTGAATCAAGGTATTGGCGCTGTGGCGATTCTGTTTCTTGTTCTTGCGAGCGTGACGTCAGCGCGAAAATCCTGGCGGATTTTCTTACCGCTGCTCTCGTTCGCGACTTTTCTTGCACTATGGCTCTTCAAGGCCCAACCGCTCGCCACCCTGCCGGGCTTCATCCGTTCGTCGATCGAGATCATGTCCGGCTACAACGAAGCGATGGCATTTGCGGGTCCGCCAAATCCGGTTGCGATCGCAATTGCGACGATTCTCGCACTGCTGTGGCTGACCTACAAGTCCAGTTACCGGGCGGCTCTGATCCCTGTGGCGATCCTCGCGTTCATGGCCTTCAAGCACGGGATCGTTCGCCAGGATGGGCACATCGCACCGCTGCATCTGAAGCTCGCGGCGGTGTCTCTGCTGGCCTGGGCCGCGGCGCGGTCGACGGAACATTGGAGATACTTCGCCGCCTGCGTTGCGGTGAATCTTGCCCTTGGTTTTGGCATGACGCAGGCGGTTGCGCCATCACTCGTTGAGAATTGGAGACATCGCCTGTCGGCTTTCTATCCCAACGCCTGGGTCGGCGTCTATTCGGATTTCGACACCTACAAAAAGAACGTTGCGCGGGCGCAGGTGCAAGTGTCAGTGGCCAGAAACCTCGATCCCGCGGCACGAGCGGCGATCGGAAACTCCACGGTCGACGTGGTTCCTTACAGCATCGATTTGATTGCGGCGAATGGATTGCGCTGGAGCCCGCGCCCGGTGTTTCAATCGTACGCGGCGTACACACCGTACCTCGACAATTGGAACGCGCAACACTACCGCGGGCCGCAACGCCCCGATCGCATTCTCTTGCATTGGGATCCTTTCGATCGCCGTCATCCGTGGTTCGACGATCCTCTGACTTGGCGGGAAATTCTGGGGCGCTATCGTTTGGAAGGCGATTCGAACCACGGGCTCTTGCTGTGTCATGCGTCAGAAAAGTCGTCGGTTGAGACTCTGAGCGGCCCCCGAGTGGAGATTGGCTGGAACCAGTGGATCGATGTGCCCGCGGCGGCGACAGCCAATGAACTCATCGCCGCGCAAATCCAGGTGATACCCAGTTTGACTGGCTGGCTGATGACGCAAGCGCTGCGGGGAGTTCCCACCATGATCGATCTGGAGTTCGCCGATGGCAGCCCCGCAATGACGATTCGCACCGTTCGGGCGAATCTCGCTTCAGGCCCAGTGGTGAGCGTGATGCCGAATTCACTGGCGGAAGCTCGTGCGGTGCTGTCGGGTGAATGGAAATCGTTGCGTCGCGTCCGCAGAATCCGGTTGCATACGGAAGCCCAGGGCCGCTATCGATCCGTTCTCGGGCTGCAGTGGGTGCGCCTCGAAAACGCCCGCTGAGGAAACCGCGGTTGTGAGGAACCGGGCGTCGCAACGGCGTTACGACGTCCGGCCCCCGTGCTACTTCGTGAGAAATGGCCAGTATGGCAGCAGTTTGAATCCGAACTTCGCGACCGCGAGCCAAACCGCTCCGCCCGACAAAGCCAGCAGAATCACAATCGCCAGCGCCACATACTTCCACGGAAACGCCTTACCTTCGCGCTTCAATACCAGCAGGTACGATGCAAAGACGCCGATGAAGTACAGCAAAATCATCGGCACAACGAACATCATCATGTTGAAGATGTCGGGTGTCGGCGTTACGATTGCGGCCAAGACCATGATGCCAAGAATCGCGTAACGCGAGTGCGAAAGCAGAAAGCTCGGACTCGCCACACGGATCAGCGTGAGAAAGAAGATCACGATCGGCAGTTCGAAAACAATCGCCACGCCCAGAGTCACGTTCACGAACAGGTCGAAGTATGCCGAGATGGTCACCATCGGGGCGACGTCGGCATCGCGGCCGATGCCCAGCAGGAACTCGAGTCCAAAGCGGAACACCACAAAGTAGGCGAACAAGCCGCCCAGGATAAACAAGCCCGAGGTGCACAGGATGAATGGCACCGCCCAGCGGCGCTCGCGTTTGTACAAGCCGGGAGCGATAAAGCCCCATACCTGCCAAACCAGAACGGGAGAGGCCAGAAAGATCGACACAATCATCGGGGCTTTGACCCAGATGATGGAAAACTGCTCCATCGGCTCGATGGCGACCAGCTTCGGCACGAACTTGAGGTTCGTCAAAGCCTGCACCGCCGGGGCGGCAATGATTTTCCAGATTTCGGGAGCGAAGAAGAGCGACAACACAAACGCGCTGCCAAAACCGATCAGGATCCGAATGATGCGCGAGCGCAGTTCCTCAAGATGTTCAAGGAATGACATCCGGGCCATGCCGTCTTCGTCCTCATCTTCATCCTTATCGGGAGGTTTCGGTGGTGGCGGCGGATTGTAGCTGCCTCCAGCTTGCGAGGGAGTCGACGATACCACAGCCGCAACCGAAGCAGCCACCGGGACTATCGCAGTGCTGGAAGCCTGCTCAGGCGCCTGGGTCGATTCCCCATAGCGATACCCTCCGGAATCGCCATACTCATCGAAGGCGTAGGGGTCGTTTTGATAGCCGTTGTCCACGCCCGGTTCATAGTGAATCTCTGTTTGGGACAGGTCTTCTGTGGGCGCTTCATTTTTGGGTACTTCATTTTTGGGGACTTCTGGTTTGGGTACTTCTGGGGCCTTAGGGGCGGATTGCTCCGCCCCCACATGTTTCTCATCAGACATCGCGATTGTTCCAGCTAGGCTCTCTCGGCAACTGCGGGTGACGGCGGCGGATCCGTGGACGTACCTCGGGCAATTGTGCCCTCGGCGGCTTTCGGAACTACTGTTTCACTAGTGGCAGAAGCTGAGGCCGTTTCGGCGCCCTGAGTTGCGGGTTCGCCTACTGTGGAATGGGTTGCGGTCGTGGAATCGCCTGCGATGGCCAAGGGTTCCTCCGAAGAACGGTATCCTTCGGAATCGTAATACGCAGAGTCGTAATAAGACGAATGCTCATACGAATCGGACGGTGACACCTGATTGGCTGTCTCCGTCACATCCGATTGAATATCGTCGATATACTTCTGCGTCGTGGCTCGCAGCGATTCGTTTTCACGCTCGATGGTTTGCATTTCGCGATCGAACGTGGACTTCAGTTCGTTCGACGCACGCCGGAATTCCGTGATGGCTTTCCCAATGGTGCGGCCGAGTTCTGGAAGCTTCTTAGGGCCAAACAGAACCAGGGCAGCCAAAAAGATGAGAGCCATCTCTTGCCAACCTAGCGAGAGCATGGAAAACTCCTCCTACACGATCAGTGTACCAACCGCAGACGAGAACCGGAAACTACGGCGCGAAGTAGCCGTTGATATCGAGCCGACACACTGCCATTCTGTCCAGCAGGCAGCAGTGCCGCGTTCGAAGCGATGGAACCATCTAAGGCGTTGAGCGTGGAAACCAAGGGGCGCGTTACCCCGTGCTGGTAAGATTTCGTCTGTTCATCGGTGTGTCCCCACATAGCAAGGGCGCATGCGGATACACGTCAACCAAAATCGATGTTCATTCGATATTAAGAAGCCGAAACGAAACGGCTGCTATCGCCCAGCGGACGATCGCCTTGCGACGTAGCGTGCGAATTTCCGACGCGGTCGCCTCCCTCGCTCGCTTTGTCGGAGTTGTAGTCGATGGCGCCATCCATACCTTTGCCGACACCTTCCCCCTCAGATCCAGGCCCTTTCAAGAAGGGCCCGGATCCAAGCCCAAGCTAAGGCGCGAAGTAACCGTTCACGTCGATGACGACATGCGTTGTGTGCGAGACGAACACATCGATTGAGCCACTCCCCGCGGGAACCACGGCAGCATTCGCCAGAATCTTGCCCAACGGAGAGTTGAGCGTCGAAACCAATGGCTGGGCGATTCCGGTTGGCCAAGTCGTCAGATAGAACAACTGACCGGGAGGCACAACGGTCATATTCAACGAATAGGCGGCCGCGGCAGGGACACCGCAGCCACTTGCCGGTATGTTGAAGCCGCGAGTTTGCTGTCCCACGATATTGCTTGTGGAACGTGTATCCGCGATACGGCACGGCGGTACGGGATAGAAGCTCAGCGCGCCCGGCTGCCCGGGAGGCGCATAGTACCCATTCACATCCACCACCAAATGCGTAGCATCGGTCACGTATACGTCGATCGCCCCATTGGTTCCCGCCGGCACAATCGCCGCATTCGCGACCACGCTTCCATCCAAGGCATTCAAGGTGGATACCGTCGGCTGCGACTGTCCCGTTGGCCATGTCGTTAAGAATCCCAGTGGACCCTGCGGCACCACGGTCATGTTCAACGAATACGACTGCGCGGTTGCCGGGATGCCACAGGGCGCTGTCCTCACGGCGATGGTTCTGGTTGCACGGGCATTGATGATCCCACCGGCGTTGCGCGTATCCGTGATTCGGCACGGTGCCACTGGATAAAATGCCAGCGCACTTCCACCGGGAGGCGTGAAATATCCATTGATATCCAGAATCACTTCCGAGTCTTCGGTGACAAATACGCTCACTGCTCCATTCAAACCCGCTGGCACAATCGCGGCGTTCGCCGTAACTCCGCCATCGAGCGCATTCAGTGTGGAAACGACAGGCTGGGATTGCGCAGTGGGCCAAATCGACAGGTAGCCGAGTAACCGGCCCCTCGGCACAACGGTGACGTTCAAGGAATATCCCAGCGCCGTGCTGGGAATGCCGCAAACACCCGCGGGTATGGGGAAGTCGCGCTTCACGCCGCCCGTGAGGAACGGTGTCCCGAACGCGCCAGTGAATCCAAGTCCGCGGGTATCCGCCACGCGGCACGGACTCACCCTCACGAACTGCGACGGCGGTGCTACGCCCGTTCCGGTCACGAACGAAAGCGTGGCTGACGAAGCAACCCCGCCGGCGTTCCTCGCAACGATCCGCCAGTAGTAGCGGGTGCTGGCCGAAAGAGTGCCTGGCGAGTAGGTTGTTCCGGCGATGTTGGTCACAAGGGGTGGGTTGGAGGACGTACCGAAATAGACATCGTAAGATGTTGCTCCCGCCCCGGCAGTCCATTCCAGTGCCGGTTTGAGCGGCATTCCGTTGGTGTTGTCAGGCGGAGAGAGGTTTGTGGGTGCGCCCGGTGGGTTGATCGCCCCGTTCACGACGATCGTGAAAGCGCCCGAACCTGAGAACGCCGCCGCCATGACCCGGTAGGTTCCCGTGGACGGCAATGTGAACACTCCGGCGCCCGCGGGGATCCGGGAATTTGTGCCTGTGCCGCTATCGTCGTCACTGGCGAGGATCGTGCCCGTGGGACTGACCAGATACAGGAATGTGTCGAAGATCGTTGAATCCATTGAAATGGAAATCTGCTGTCCCGCCGTGCCTGCGAACGAATAGGTCTGGGCAGTGCGGTTACTGAAGACGCAACTGAATGAGTTGAGATCGCCGCTAGCGGGCGCGTTGAGGCCGATCGGGATGATCGATAGTGCGCAAGGGTCCACTCCCGTCACAATGAAGGATGCGGAACTGGTTCGCACCATGGCGGGTGCGGCGACAGGTGTCCCCGGGGCCGATCCGAAGAGTTCACCCAGTGTGAACGACATATTCCCCGATGCCGTCAGTTGCACCGTGTATGTGCCATTCGCATTGAATGCGTTGAACTTCGCGCTATAAACACCATCGCCGGGCTGTCCATCGCCACTGGCGTTGGAAGCATCGTCGGTGAAACTGATAGGTATGGCCGAGCCATCCGGGCGCAGGACTCGTCCGGCAACCGTGGCATTGATCAGATTTCGTCCATTGAATTCCGGCGTGGCGGTGATGAGCATCGGATTGGGAGACTGCACCGACTCCGTTTCGGGATTCACCATCAGCTTCGTTGCGTCGTTCACCGAACCAGCGAAGAGTTCCGCCTGGGTCGCTGTACCGGACAGCACGCCGATGTTCCAATCGCCCGTTTGTGGATTCGGGAATGTGTAGAGAACCGCGTTGGCGGAGGTGCGATCCACCGTTCCCCCGGCACCCGTTACGGCTGCATCGCTGGCGTAAATCGCGTTGTTAGGAGCCCGCAGTTCAATGTTCAGAGCATTGGGATTGACAGCGGCAATTCCAAAGGTGACCGACCTCGATCCCTGTTCCACTCGGATGGGAGTGTTCAATCGGACGTTCGGTGTCAACGCCAAAGGTGAATTTGCGAGGATGCCGTTGCCGGTGCTTTCGGCCCAGATTTGAAAGAACAGCGACACGAGACCAAGAGAGCTTGACAGCCCGAAGTATTTTCCGCCGGTTTGGGTCGCAACGGACTGCAACACCGCTTGTCCGCTGGCGGTTATGCTTGCACCCACACCGACCGTGAGCACCGCGACTCCCTCGGCCTTGATCGACGGAACCACCGTCGATGGCTCGGGTCCGGAGTTATGGTCACCATCGGTCAACAGCACGATCACCTCGTCGCAAGACCGTGGATTCGCCGCCGTAATCTGCGATAGCGCCGCCGACAACCCGTTGCCAATGCCGGTCGCTCCGTTGGCGACAAGGGAATTGATTGCCGAAATCGCACCGTTCTTGGTTGTTTGACTGGCGATTTGGGTGAGTGGAAACATTACCGATGCCGAGTCAGCGAAGGAGACGACACCCACCTGATCGCCAACTTGCAGGGCATTGATGAACAAGCCAGATGCCTGCTTGGCGAAAACGAGACGCTGTTCATCCAACATGCTGCCGGAACGGTCGATCACGATGATCACCCGGAGTCCGCCGGCACTGGTTTGGAATGTGGGGGCGGCGACGGTGGGCACTGCAAAGTTGGGAAGCGCGGGGGCGGTCGCGGGTCGCTTCGATTTGGCGATCGTCTCCCAAACCGAGCAGGGGGCGTTGTTCTGCACACCGCAGTTTCTATTCTTTGCCGACTGCCAGGTCACATCGGAGGGATCGTGGTTCGCACGAACGCAAAATTCCTTCAAGGTATACGTGGTTCCGCCGCCAGACCGTCCACCTCGCGAGAAATAGTTGTCCATTAGCGAGTAGCCAAGCGAGGCGCTCTCAAGGCTGCGCAGCGCGCAAACGGCGTCTCCGCCGGGGCCCGAGTATTCGTCTCTCACGGCAAACGAATGATGAGCCATCTCATGGGCGAGCGTAAACGCAACGCCAGCCCCCGTCGGATTGGCCATATCGTCACCGCTGCCATTGGTCTGGCCGCGGTAATACATCATGATGTGCTGGCCGCGAACTCCATACAAGCCGGCCGAAGCATTTGCTCGTCCGTTGCCGGGATTTACCCAAAATTCAGCGGATTCCGAGCATCCACTGTTATTCACGATCGTGATTCTGCCCCATCGTTGTTGGGCATCCGTGGCGTCGGCGAAGCTCTGGTTGGCACCTGTGAAGGCGGTTTGAATATTGGCTAGTTCCGCAGCCGTGGCGTTGAATCGCACCGACACGCAAAAGTTGTAAACTCCGCTCGCAAACGTTCCGTTACCAGCTTGCGCGCCCGGGGATAGAATCCCCAGCGCCAAAGCAATCGACCAAATTGTTTTTCTCATTTCTTTTCCTCTTACTTCGTTGTATACAGCGTGGTTTGAACCAAACCGACGCTGCCGTTCATTACCAGATATTCCCAACCCGTCGCAGTCCGCAAAGCCTGCGACTGGACATCGTCCAAAGCCACAAAATCGCCCGGCTGCGCACTCGAACGTTGAATCGCTGCCCTCACCGCAGGCGGCAGACCTTGCGGTCCGGCGAACTTGCGTCCACGATCTTCCATCGTTTTCCGGCGCTCCGCTGTCACTGGAACCGTTTGTATGTATCCGCTGGCGAGCTTCGTCTGCCCAAGCGTCTGCCCGATTCCCATCGCCCGGCGGATCCACTCGCGCAGCTCAGTGGGTGCCGCGCCGAGGACACCCCCCGTGAGGCGTCCGCCGTGGTCCAAATGAAACTGATCGCCGTCCTCAATCCCGGTCTGGCCCCAATACCGCTTTCCGAATGCCGCTTGTGGCAGCGCCGCAAGGCTTGGTTTTCCTTTCCTGGCAGCGGTCACGACGAGCAGGTAGCGGTCGTATTGGTAAAAGTCCGCAGTCCCGTCCGGATGAAGAGACAGAACGGAGGCAATTGGGGACTGTAGGGGTTCGACCGTCAGGCGCACATCCGCTGCCGCGCACCCATTGGAGAAGAGAGCCACGGTGGCAATCAACCAAGGGAGTGCGACTGCCGGTGCGGCATCGCCACCGGGGATCCTCGAAAAGCCTGAACAGGTTCTCTGGGTCTGCACGAAGGCGCCCTCTTCCGGGGTTAGAATCGGCTAAGAATACGATATTACTCGTCTGATGCCTGTTTGGCAACCGGTACCGATGTTTAGACTATGTTAAGCAATGTTTAGCGATGTGAAGCGCTTTCCGCCAAAATGCAACAAAGGCTCCGAATGCCGAAGCACGCGGAGCCTTCTTTGCTTGCACTCGTTCGAACTCTATGGCGCAAAGTAGCCGTTGATGTCGAGGATCACATGGGAGACATCGGTGAAGTATGCCGCAATCTGCCCGGTGGTTCCCGCCGGAACGATCGCCGCATTCGCCGTCAAACTGCCATCCACTGCATTCAACGTCGATACCGTCGGACGCGCAACCCCCGTCGGAAACAGCGTCAAAAAGCCCAACGTCGGTGCGGGCAGTACGGTCGCATTCATCGAATATGCCCGCGCCGTTGCCGGCACATTGCAGGGACTCGACAACACCGGGAAGTCCCTCGTCGCATCTCTTGCCGGTATGGGTCCACCCAACGGACCATTCGGCAGGCGTGTATCGGCCACGCGGCACGGCAGCAGCGTATAGAAATTCAACGCGCCCACCGCACCGGGAGGCGCAAAATATCCCGTCACGTCGACAATCAAATCGGTGGCATCGGTCGCAAACGCATTGATGTCACCAGCGCTGCCCGCAGGCACAATCGCCAGATTGGCAGTCACTGTTCCGGTCAAAGCGTTCAACGTGGACACCGTGGGACGCTGCGATCCAGATCCGCCGGTCCACAATGTCAGGAAGCCCAGAAGCTGTTTCGGCACCACTGTGACGTTGGTGGCGTAAGCGGTGGCTGTCGATGGGACGCCGCATCCACCGGCATTCGCCACAATCACGGAGCGTGTTGCGTTGGCGGCCAAGGTTCCGCCGCCGCCGGTGAGGCGAGAATCAATGATGCGGCAGGGCGTCACAGGATAGAAGGCCTGCCCATTGGAATTGGTTCCCTGCGGAACGAAGACACCGTTCACATCGATCAGCACATCGGCGAGATCGGTCACAAAAACGTTCACCGATCCATCGGATCCCGCAGGCACAATCGCGGCGTTCGCCTTGATGCGTCCATCGAGCGAGTTCAGCGTGGACACCAGCGGCTGGCTCAATCCGCCCGGCCATATCGTGAGATAGCCGAGCGAGCCTCGCGGCACCACCGTGATGTTCAATGAGTAGGCGGTGCTGTTGGTGGGAACTCCACAGGCGGATCGAATCGGGAAGTTGCGTGTGGCGACCGCCGATAGGGCGG
>Ga0163151_10007528_pt1 | contig 12678 bp, 10 predicted proteins | sample OliLakLV19MP5IB2_FD_145596 | JGI IMG/M metagenome (GOLD analysis project Ga0163151, IMG submission 145596) | Freshwater microbial mat bacterial communities from Lake Vanda, McMurdo Dry Valleys, Antarctica - Oligotrophic Lake LV.19.MP5.IB-2 | ecosystem: Environmental > Aquatic > Freshwater >...
GTACGAACCCTAACCAAAAACGATCTCCTAATTACCGATCCTAAAAAACCAATCGGTATCGCCGGAGTCATGGGTGGGGAGAACACCGAAGTCACAACTAAAACCCAAACTATCTTACTGGAAGCAGCAATTTTCGAACCAACAGCCTTAAGAAAAACAGCCACCAGATTAGGCATGCAATCTGAAGCCAGCAAAAGATTCTATCACGGCTTAACTAAAAAAAGACTGCTTCAAGCCTTAGACACCGCAATAAAAGCCCTGGAAAAATCAGGAGGCAAGCTTACTGCACTTACAATTATCGATAAATATACTGACTCGCAAACCCAGATAAAACTTCGGGTTGCCAAAACAAACTCACTCATAGGTTTAGACTTTCAGGACGAAGAAATCAAAAAGCTGCTCAGTAGGCTTAATTTCACAGTCAAAGAAGAAAAACCCCGCGTTTTCGAGGTCACACGCCCATATTGGCGTCTTGATGTAAATATTGAAGAGGATCTAATCGAGGAAGTTGCTAGAATTTACGGTTATGACCGGATTCCTTCGAAAGTTCTCCCAGGAAAAATCCCGGAAAAGATTGATCAAAAATTGTTCGAGTTAATTGATTCACTAAAAAAACAACTAATGCATCAGGGACTTTCAGAAATCCATACTTACTCTTTTTATTCTACCAACGTCCTAAATGCTCTAGGCTGGGATGACGACAATAAAAAATACCTTATTAAACTGGAAAATCCCATGTCCAAAGAAACAGAGTATATGAGAATGAACGTTTGGCCAAACTTAACCGAGTCCTCTGTCAGCAATAACAAACATTTCGAAGATGTGGCAATTTTCGAAATAGGCAAAACCTACTTGCCCGGAGAAAAAGGTCAAACATCGGAAAAATACGTCCTCGCAGCCAGCCTCATCAGCGGTTCAGACAATCCAGTCGTCGAACTAATAAAAATTATACTCAAAACCTTCACCGCGTTGGAAATCCCAATCATCTTCGGAGACCCCAAACTCCAAGCCGATGCCAAGCGCCTCTTCCACCCCTTAAAATCAAAATCAATTATTTTTGAAGGCAAACAAATCGGCGGCGCAGCCGAACTCCACCCCCAAATAGCCGACAACTTCGGCGCTAAACAAAGAATAGCTATTTGTGAAATTGATTTGGAAAGACTAATATCCTGATCTCCGAGAAGAACTGACTCATGTCACATTTATTAATCCTCTAGGACAATTACAGAGCCACAGTAACAGAAATTGATGAAGTGTGCTTCCCTCCGCTATTATCTTCTAATTCTACAGAAATATTATGCGTTCCCTTATCTCCGTTAGGGAATACCACATGAAATGCGTACGGCTCAGCAGTTTGTGAAGCTTTCGTAGCTCCATCAATACTCCAGACAACCTTCTTTACCCCAGCAGGAGAATTAGCCCGGGCTAGGATATCAAATTCTCTCGGTACATTTGAACCATTTGGAATATTAACAATTGAAATAACTCCTCCAGAATCTCCACCTGTTGAGAATCCCGGGATACCCGAACAACCTTTATCAGTACCTACGAAAAGGGGATTAGCAGCTGTTAAAACCCAGCTATTTATACCAACTTGCCATTTGCCTGCACCAGTTGGATCATCTTCCTTAAGCAAAATTACATCCTTATCTTCTGCATCTTCTCCATCGTTCGCCTGTCTGTGTGGGTTCACCTTACAAACCTTCAATCTCTGGTAAGACCCAGCTGCAGCAGTCGGTTCGGTGCCTTTTTGAAAATATTCGCGCCTTTTCGGAGCTCCTTCGCGAGGCTGGCCACCCATTACTGAATCAACCTCCATCTCACTAACACTATCAGGCTTGGCAGGCACCTCATTAGGCTTCCCCTTTAAAGCTGCGATCATAATCTTCTGCCAAATAGGGGAAGCTCCAGTCACACCTGAAGCAATTCTCGGATCCATGACCGTATTATCATTATTCCCGACCCAAACCCCGGCTACTATCAAAGGAGTGTAACCAATCGTCCAGTTGTCTCTTTTCTCATCGGTAGTACCTGTTTTTACAGAAACAGTTTTACCAGGAACATTCAAAATAGAATTAGATCCAAAAGCAGTAGTCCGGGCTCCGTTATCAGCTAAAATATTTGAAATAATAAAAGCAACTCCTTGATCTAAAACAGAAACACCATCAGTCGGGCGATAATTATAAAGTTCCTTGCCTGATGAGTCATCAACTTTAAGAATCGAAATCGGCTCCTGTCGTCTGCCGGCATTAGCAAACACGCCGTACGAAGAAGTTAAATCAAGTAATCTAACTTCCCTTCCTCCCAAAGGTAACGATAACCCTACCCTGGACACGTTTTCTGCAGTCGGCTCCCAGGTAGTTAACCCCATTCGGTAGCCCAAGTCCAAATTGTTCTTAACCCCGACTAAAGCCGTCATTTTAACAGCTGGAATATTAAAAGAGTTACCCAACGCATAGCGAACCTGTGTCGGCCCCCTGAATTGTCCGTCATAATTTACCGGCATATATTGAGGCAAATCCGCCCCACCCGGAAATTCTGTTTTAACATCCATTAAAACATAAGATGCCGAATAACCTTTTAGCATGCCTGCGGCATAAGTTATCGGTTTGGTTGCCGAACCAGGTTGCCTTTCGCGGGTTACTACGTTCACATTCCCTTCAAAAGTACAGTTTTTACCCTCAGCACATCCCTCAGGCTCAGAAGGTGCGAAATAATCCTTGCTTCCAGCCATAGCCAAGATCTCCCCGGATTTAGGATCCAAAACAACAGCTGCCGCATTTCCAGCCTTGGATGTTTTCAGCTTGTCAGTCTCAGTCTTAACAATTTTCTCAACTTCTTCCTGTAATTTATAATCAAGTGAAGTAACTACTTTTAGCCCGCCTTGCTCAACAGTTTTCGTGTCATATTGTTCTTCTAACTTTTGCTTAACATAAAGGACAAAATGAGGTGCCTTAAACCCTAACTCCTGTTGTGAAGTCCGGTAAGTCATCTGCTGATTCTCAGCTCTGGATGCCTCTTCCTTAGTAATATACCCATCCTCAACCATTCTTCTCAAAACCTCAGCCTGTCTAACTTTCGCCAGTTCCGGCTGAGATCCGTATGGGGAATATCTTGAAGGGCTTTGTGGTAAACCAGCTAAAAGGGACGCTTCAGCCAAATCCAGTTCCGATGCCTTCTTGCCAAAATAAAGATTAGCTGCCGATTCAATACCATACGCCGTGCCACCATAAGGTATTTCATTAAGATACATCTCCAAAATCTGATCCTTCTCGTAAGCCCTTTCCACCTGAATTGAAAGGATTAATTCTTTAACTTTACGAACTAAAGATTGATCAGCAGTCAAAAGCGCATTCTTAACCAATTGCTGAGTCAAAGTAGAACCTCCACCCTCAATTCTTCTGTATATTATCAATCGGTAAAAAGACCGCAAAATCCCCCAAATATCAAACCCACCGTGCTTATAAAAATCTTTATCCTCAATAGAAATTGTCGCCTTCTTAACTACCTCCGGCACCTCAACTAGCTTCACAGGACTCCTGTTCTGCTCCTGAAAAATATCATAAAGCAATTCACCGTTACGATCGTAAATTTTGGTAGATTTAGCAACAAACCGACTTTGCAAATCTTCCGGAGAGGGGATTTGAGTAAAGAAATAAACAATCACCCCGACTACTACAACAGTCCCCACCAAAAACGACCAAAACACCAACTTAGACAAACCACTAAGAAACTTCAAACTTTTATTACGGGAATAGTCAGCGTACCGGGAAACTCTTTTTAAAGGCATAAGTATTGGGACTGGTATTATGTATTATGAATCAAGGAGAGCTCAATTTCAAATTTTAGCATAAAGTTCCTCATGTGTCCCAAGAGCTCTGAAAGTAATTAGTGTACAAGCTTTCCTCCTTTGGACTTTGTATACTGCTCTCCAGTCATCTGTTACATCAATACTCAAATACCCACGATATTTTTCTTTTAATGGGTGACTCCGCAGACTTGGATGAGGGATGAGGAGATTTTCCATAAATAATTCATAGCTTTCCAGAAAGGCTATTTTAACATCTAGAGGAGCAGCTTTTCTTTGACGTTGGAAAAGTTTTGTAAATTTAACCAGCAGACTGCTTTTTTCTTTCATCCTCAATTTCTTTTTTCAGATAATCCCGTGCTTCCTTTAGTAAATTAAAAGTAATCACTCTTCCTTCTTTAATGTCCTCTTCGGACTCCTTAAGGGAATCTGTAAACCATTGGGTAGGAGTGACCTCTATTATTTTCCCGGCTGAAACATCAAAAATCTTCATTTTCTGACTCCGGGTTTTCTTAGGGATTTGCTTTTTAACTTTTTCTTCAGTTTTAAAATTAACAACAGTATTTTGCATATGCCAAAATTATATAGAAGTTTTATAAGAAGTTCAATGTCCCCCTAATAGACGACATTCGCACCATTATACCAAACTTGACCTTCCAGGAAGCTGAGATTTATAGAAATTTAAAATTCACTTAATGACATTGAAATAAATTTCTGATTGTGGTAGACTATGGGGCATGGCAACGGCAAGAACACCTGAATTATCACCAGCTGAGCGAAGGCTTTGTATACAAAGCAGTTTAAGGGCACCTCAAGATAGAAGTGTAGCTATGACACGCTGGCCGATGAGGGGAAGTCACTACAGCTACACATTAGAAGAAAGATACTTACCAGATTTTCAGTCAGATGATCCGATACGAAGAGACTTCTTCATTCCAAGCGCAGATGCTAAGGTTCAAGGTGAAATATCAGATGTCTTATTAGGGGATCTGGACTTAAGAAGGCTTACTGCAAAATACCGAACTAAAGAAGATCAAGTTGTCGAGGGTTTAGCCAAACGAGCAAGACAAAAAGGCTTAACTAAGCCCTTGGACAAAAAAGAGTTAATTGGACTTTTGGTATATGAAGATGGCGTAGAAGAGTACTTAGATAGAGCGCAGGGAAGACTACTTAGGCTTAAAGGGTGGGAGGTGGAGCCGACAGCTTCAGGAAGTCCCATTTTAATTCAAGGCCAACAAATAGATGGACAGTTTCGCTTTTTGGTTACTGATATTGATAAACTTCATGAGGCTGATCCAACATCATTACAAGAAGATCTCAGAAATTATTCAGCAGCCCGCCAAATGTGGAATGCAATAGGCCATGCAGACTTTAATCTCGCACACCATACTTTTGATCCTAATGAGGCAAGAGCTGAATATTTAAATGTACTTGCGAGCTCAGTGCCCATAGGAAGAATCATTGGGGAATCTGAGAAAGCAGCAAAAACTTTTGCTTTCTTACGAGCTATTGATTGGAATTACACCCAAGCCGTTGACCGCTTTGCTAATGCTCATGTCAAAGGTGGTACTCGTAATGGCTATCTCGACCATATGGCAGTCTGCACAGCTAATCCTGAAGACCAAAGACAAATGAGTGCTGCATTATCGCAAACTCATGATTTATTCCAGCAAGCAACTAGATGGAGTCGTGAAGAAGCACACTTAAGAGGTTCCGAATCAATTCCTCCAGCAGATTTAAAGATACTCAGAAGTCCAATCCGACATTACGAAATGTTTGCTCAGGATAGAGAAAAAGACCTCTCAGAAAGAGTTGAGCAAGCATCTAGCTTAGTAGATTTATTAGATCGTGCAAAGTCAGCTGGGCTTGAAAATTTTGAAGGTTTATTAGCTACAGAATATCCTGAACACGTAAGGACATTACAAAGATTTAAAAAGTGGTTTAAATCTGAAGAAGCTTTTGAATCATTTGTTAAAAATAGCGCTCGCAGTTTTGGCTATTCAACTATAAGACGAGATAAACCTTTGCTTGATAACCTTGATAAGTCTATTGATAGAAAGTTGAGGATAAATGACCCAGGCAGAAGTAAAAGAGGAGACTACGGTGTTCGTTCTAGTAGGCACCCTGATGATGATGTTTCAGAAGAAGGAGATATTTACTTTACAAACCCTACTCTTGAAGAGCTCGTGCGCCTGACAGTTATTGGTCAAGCAGCCAAAAAAGGTGATGTTGAACGCGCCGAAGCTGTTTTCTCAGAATTACATACCAGACATACGTCTGAAGCTGATGAGTTAAGAGCAATGCATGAGGCTGCTAGACAGAAAAAATATAGAGCTAGAGCTTACATGCTAGAGAACGGTTTTGGACCAACGGAAATTTCAAGAATGGCAGAGCTTGCAACTACTACAAAATACAAGGGAGAACCTCAAGTTGATGGTTTAGTATATAACGCAATGTTTAGCGTTCTTTATTTACTGAAAGGTGGATTGACTCGTGCAGCTAGTTCCCAGGTTTTAAGATTGGCATTAGAGAGAGCTTTTCCTAATTCAGATAATCCTGAAGCATGGAAGCAATTCCAAAAAGAAATCGGACAAAAGTACGTCAAATCCGAGGAATAGTTCGAATATTATTCTGTCGAGTCCGTAGGGTAGGAGTCGAACCTACTTGGCACAGATTTACAGTCTGTTGCATCAACCGTTCTGCCACCTACGGATATTTAATACCTTTATATCCAAACGTATCTGTTTGACCATGACAATTCGGACATAAAAACCTTAGATTCTCTAAAGTATTATTCGCGCTATTCCCGTCAATATGATCAATCTCTAAATTTATCACCCTACTTAACCATTCATTTATAGAACAAACCACACATCTATATTCTACACCAGACTCAATCAAAGCTCTTCTTAAAAGATGAGATTTCTGTCTTTGTCCAACAATAAAAATCTCCTTAGGAGACTTCTTCTTATTCGAAGGAATCCCTAAATTATGTCTTCTTCCTAAGAAATGGCTTGTATCAATACCATATTTGAATAGCATCCGTTTAAAATGCTGGTGCTGATTGCCTCCAACCGGTTTACCTATCAATATCCTGGCCACATCCTGAACCGAAGTTGATCTAACAGCCGCAGCTTCTAATTTTTCCTTCGTATACTTAATATACATAAAAATATTAGCAATACTAGTATACTGTAAATCACTAAGGTCTTGGAACCTCTATAATTGACCACTCTATTTCGACCTAGCTATTTTACCAATTCAAAAGCTATAATGCCACTAAGAACCAAGAATTATGTCCGATATAGTAAGAAACTGGGGGATATGAATCAGGTGATAGAGTCAGACTTCGCGTAGCTCATTCTATTTTAGGCAGAAATCCAGATGATGCAATTGGAAGAAATACTGAGGGTAGAAGATCCCCAATACCTTCGAATCCGATTGCAAGTAGAGATAATTTTACAGGTACAGTTGCAGGGTTTGATTCAAGTAAAGAAGGTCGGGGCTATTTACTTATTGATTTAGATAAACCTGTGAATTACCAAGAAGGAGAGCAAGTAGTAGAATTACGAACAATTCGTGAATCCCCTGGAAATTTGGAAAGATATAAAGAAGTACCATCAGAAACACTCTGGAGAAAGCTAGCTTTTTGGAAGTAATCTATCTCGCAACAGGCGTCTTAACCCAACTTATTTTCTGCAAAATCCTCAAGGTTAAGGATAAAGCCCGGTAATACCATTCTCCATAATAAATCTTCGCTGCATTCTGCAAAAGTTCATAAGACCTTCCTTTCTTTAAAGTCTTACCTGTTGCTCCGTGTTGATGAATAAACCGTGCAGAAGGAGTGTAGTAAACTGGAATCCCTAATCTCTTACAACGCCTACAAAAATCCACATCCTCAAAATAAGTAAATAAACGCTCATCCAAATACCCCACAGCCTCCAAAATCTTCCTCGGAATCAAAAAACAAGCCATTGCCGCAGCCTCAACTTTAGTATTCTTTATTTGAGATGGGGCATACATAAAAAAAGATCCCTTCATCGCAAGAAGATACTCTTTTATCGCTCCCGAAATTGTCGGTAGGTAAAAAGCGCTATCCTGCTGAGTTCCATCAGGAAAAATTAAAGATCCCGAAACGACAGCCTTTTGTTGATAATTCGAAGCTTGTTTATAAATTTCATCCAGACTATTCTCAAGCACCTCAATGTCCGAATTCAACATTAAAATATACTTACCCCGCGAAAACTTAAATAATTTATTATTCCCACCTGTAAAACCAGCATTAATTGGGTTTTGAATAAATCTAACCCCCGGATATTTCTTTACCACATCTACACAACCTCTCTCTGATCCATTGTCTAAAATAATTATCTCGTATCTCGTATCTCGTATCTCGTATCTCCTGATACTACCAAGCAACGCCTCAATCAACTCCGGAGTATTAAAGTTAACCGAAATTATTGACAAATCAACTTGGTATTTAGCATCATCTTTGAATTTCTGAGGTTCTTTAGCCCCCGTTTTCTTTGAGAAGTAATCCTCAATTGCCTCTTTCTGTGCCTTCCTCCCAAAAACCGCCTGATACGTCGCCTGCCTCCAAAGAGCAAACTTAGTTCTAAAAGAAGCATACTTGAATCCGAACATTAACCTGTTACGAGTTAGATAATAATCGGACAACACCGACCCAACCCCGGTACTTTGCGAAACCTTATGATAAATTGAAGTCTCTCCATTATAAAAAATCTTAAATCCAGCATCTATTACTCGCCTAGAAAAATCCCCGTCCTCAAAGTAAGCAAAATAACCATCATCAAACATCCCGACTTTCTCCAAAACCTCCCGTTTAATCATGAAGCAACACCCAGTAGCAAAATCCATCTCCAGAACTTCACCATATTCACCAGCGTCCACTTCATCTATCCCACGATGATGCGCCATCACGTTATCCCAATCAAATTTCCCCCCAGCAAACCAAACAACCTTACCCTGATCCTCCTTTTTATACCTATCCTTATGAAACTCATATCCTGGTGCAAAATAAATTTTCGGAGAAACAATCCCGGCTGTTGGGTTCTTCTCAAATGTCTGGAGCAGGGAAGTCAAAAGTTTCTTATCTGGAGCTAGAGCATCATTATTAATTATGAGTATATAATCCGCTCCCCAAACTAGAGCATGCTCCATCCCGCGATTGTATCCTCCCGAAAATCCTTTGTTAACCCCGGTTTGTAAAATATCAATCTTAGGATACTTATTTGCTGCCTGCTCAACAAAACCATCAGAAGAAGCGTTGTCAACAGCGATTATCTGCACTTTTAAATCCGCAGTTTTTAGTTTTTGAAGATCATCCAAAAGCTCAAGGGAGTCAGCTTTTCCATTAAAATTAACCGTCACAACCGCAACTTTAACCATTGTTTAAATTATACATATTTAACGGACTACTGGGGGAGATTGATAGTACCTACCGGAGTGGCGAGGGGCTTGATTGATCCCGAGGCTTTTGGTTTTGCAGAACTCGTTGCAGGGTTGGCTGAACTTGTTGCGATTGCAGATGGTTTCGCTGAACTTGTTGCAGGTTTTGCAGAACTGGTAGCTATGAATGAGGGCTTAGGCGAACCGAAAGGGATTTTTATCGTAGCACTCTTTGAAGGTCCTATTGACTCTAAAGCTTTAGATAAAAATCCGGTCCCATCCTCGATGAAAAAAACCCCGACTCCCAATCCAAAAATTATTACAACCAAATAAACAATCGAGAGACTTCCTTTTTGCTGCATCTAAATATTATGGGCACAACTGTCTTATATCTGTCAACGGTTTGCAATAACTATTTAAAAAAGAATTGCAAAACCCTATCTAGAAGTGAGGGGGAGGTTGAAACCCCCTGGACTTTTGCTTCCAAAACCTTATCGGCACTCCCGGAAGCAGGCCGCGGTTTTAACTTATCTTTGATTACCTTCACCTCACTAGAAGTTTTCTTCATTTCCTTTTCAATCTCCTTGCATTTGGAAGGATTGTTTTTGCAAAATTCATTGCTCTTTTTAGAAAGTTCTGCCTCAATAGTCGCTATATTCTTCTGGCAATACTCCGGATTTTCTTTACATCTCTCCATCATCTTTTTAACTTGCTCCAGACCCTGTTGATTCTTCCCGCTCATTGAAGCAATTTTTATTAGTCCCCCCGGCAACCCAACTTGCTTTGCAAAGTATGAACATTTCTCCCGATTTGCCTCATCTCTACAAACCTCTTTGCATGTATCTTCACTAGTACAACCAAGAGCCTCTTTAGCTTTATCCAACACCGCTGTATTAGCTACTTTCTTAGGACCTTCTAATTTATACTTTCTAGCAAATAAAGCACATTTTTCCTTATTTGCCTCATCCCTGCACAACTCTTTACAAGCTTTCTCGCTCTCACAACCTAATTCATCTTTAGCTTTGTTTAGTAGTAGTTTACTTCTGGCATTTCCTTGTCCCTCGGGTGCTTTATAAAAACCCTTAGTTTTAGCAAAATTCTCACAAGCCTCCTTGTGAGCTGAGTCTTCACAATACTCCTTACAACTCGCAAGATCTTCACAATTGCCAAGTGTTGAGATTGGAAAGGTTATCTTGTAGTTAGATATAGCCGATCCCGTCGCCTCCTGCGCAAAGGTAACTGAAAATCCAAATGCCAAAAAAATACTGGCTAAAAAGAGTATATAGATATTTCTTAGCAGTAAACTAGTTTTTATACAAGTCATAAGCTGTTAAAAGGATTCTCATAACTTTGATCAAAAGGATTTTGGTATTGCGAGTCCTCATCAAATGGATTCTGATATTCAGAACTGGGTGAAGCAGTTTTTAAAGGTGTAGCTTTCGGCTTTAAAGATTGGGAAATACTTGGAACTGTAACTTGCGTATTATCTGCAGAAGAGAAAAAGCTAGTGTTCACCGAAGTGAAATAAACTCCAACAGCAACTCCGACTAGAATAATAACCATCAGCAGAATAAGGGCAATACCTCCTTTTTGGTTCATTAATAATTATGAACACAGTAACAGATGGGTTGTCAAGAATCAGAGGGTGCGCCTACGGCGTTTTACTTTAAGTTGAGCCAATGATTTCTCTAGTGCAGCCATGGTTTCAGCATATTCCTCATCACCTAATTTTTGCGATAAAGTCTCCTCGGCCCGCTTCTTAGCAGCCTCAACAACCTTTTCGTCTATATCTTCTTCATTCTGTGCTAAATCAGTCATAATAGTTAAGACGTTTTCTTCAATCTGTAAAAACCCTTCACCAATAGCAAAATGAGAAATCTTCGATCCCTTTCTTATCTTCAATTCACCAGGTACAAGCTTTGCCATCAAAGCCACATGATTAGGTAAAATCCCCAGTTCGCCTTGCGTAGTAGATAGATTAACCTGATCAGCCTCCTCATCCAAAACCTCCTTCTCCGGAGTAACAATTTTTAAACTTAAATTAGACATGTGGGAATTATATATAATTTCCCTCTTAAAATCACCACTCGGTTCATCTAAAGGCCGCCGAAGACCAAATAGAATCTCTCTGTACCGATTTTAAAGTGAGCATTTACGCTCTTCTCCTATACGAAGAGTTTGTAAAACCTCCTAACCCCTTGCATACCAGCCTCAAGAAGTGCAAAATCGAAGCATGAATCCTGATCTAAGAAACAGTATTGTGGCCCTGGTAGGAGGCATCGCTTTATTGATCGCTACATGCGACGATTTAAATTCAGCTAGAAAATTGGCACAAGCTATATTCCTGGATCCAGAGCGAGCATTATCCAGGCCTGACTCCCGGTCCTCATCTCCTGAAGGATTAAAAAGGCAATCACTTGAACCCTTCACAAAACCAGAAGGCGGATTCCCCATAGTTCGTCCTTCATCCCCCGAACGCTGAAAAAGATTGACGAATTTGTTGTAGATAAAGTTATTAGTAAACTTAATAAAAGATGCGGATTTTAGTACTCTCGAAAAACTATCTAATCAAAGAATCACTATTTCAAATCTTCAACTCCACCAATCATATAAAACGCCTGTTCAGATTTACTGTCGTGCACCCCAGCCAAAATCTCTTTAAATAATATAACTGTATCCTTAACCGAAACATAAATACCTTTTCTTCCGGTAAAAGCTTCCCCAACAAAAAACGGCTGTGTCAAAGCTCTCTGAATTTTACGTGCCCTTGAAACAGTTAATTTATCAGCATCAGACAATTCCTCAATACCCAAAATCGCAATAATATCCTGCAAATCCTTATACCTTTGCAAAACTCTTTGAACCTCAACCGCAATATCATAATGCTCCTGTCCTACAATTTGCGGATCCAAAGCCCTGGAAGAAGAGGCGAGTGGATCAACAGACGGGAAAAGCCCTTGTTCAGCTAGCGATCTCTCAAGCGCAATAGTTGAATCCAAATGCGCAAAAGTCGCAGCCGGAGCCGGATCAGTGTAATCATCAGCAGGAACATAAACCGCCTGAACCGAAGTGATAGAACCTTTTTTAGTTGAAGTAATTCTCTCCTGCAAAGCACCCATCTCTGTTGCAAGTGTAGGCTGATAACCCACAGCCGAAGGTATACGTCCGAGTAATGCCGAAACCTCAGAACCCGCCTGAGAGAACCTAAAAATATTATCAATAAAAAGCAAAACATCCTTACCTTGCGCGTCTCTAAATTCCTCAGCCATCGTCAAAGCAGACAAAGCAACCCGCTGACGTGCACCAGGTGGCTCATTCATTTGCCCGAAAACCATCGCCGTTTTAGAAATAACCCCGGAACTCTTCATTTCCTCATAAAGATCATTACCTTCTCGAGTCCTTTCTCCAACACCCGCAAAAACAGAATACCCCCCGTGTTCCGCCGCAATATTTCGAATCGA
>Ga0163151_10007532_pt1 | contig 12673 bp, 8 predicted proteins | sample OliLakLV19MP5IB2_FD_145596 | JGI IMG/M metagenome (GOLD analysis project Ga0163151, IMG submission 145596) | Freshwater microbial mat bacterial communities from Lake Vanda, McMurdo Dry Valleys, Antarctica - Oligotrophic Lake LV.19.MP5.IB-2 | ecosystem: Environmental > Aquatic > Freshwater > Lake...
TTCTTCAAAAACGAAAGCTGCAATAGTCAGTTGAACAAAGCCTAATCCCATCGACCAAAAAGTAAGACTTCCAGAATCAAGTCTGCCGCTCAGCTTGCGGGTCGCAATCACCGACAATGCCAAGCTGAGGGCGGCTGCGAGTGTCAGCAGCGAGCCCGTCACGAGAGATGGCGCTTGTGTTCCCAGTGATCCGTTGGCATTGAGCAAAAAAACTCCGCCTACGATTCCAATTCCGAGCGCGATGAGTTTATTTTTCGTGATGAGGTCTTTCAAAAAAAGGTGACTCGCCAAAACAACAAATAGCGGTGACGTGAGCATGATTGCTGCCGAGAGGCCGCTGGGAATAAATTGGAGCCCAGTTAGTTGAAGTGGGTAAAGGAATCCAAATCCCGAAGTGGCGATTGCAAGCACCCAAGCCCAATCCTTTTTGGTCTGAGGAAGCTGAAGCTCTTTCTTGAAGAGTCGAAGTCCGAAGTACATGAGCAAGGTTGCGAGGGCAAAGCGAAGACTTGCCGCCGTGAACGGTCCCCACGCAACTAGCGTATATTTTGAAGCCAAAAAGGACGCGCCCCAAAGTACGTTGGCCAATAGCGCGGCCCAAAGGCCTGGATTGCGTATTTGACTTCGATCTATTGCTGGAACTTCAAGGCTGCGAATACTGTTGATCGAAGTCAGTCCTGTTGAACTTGCGACTGACTTCATAAAACCACTCCTAAATGTCAGGAGTTTGACTATTTTGAACTAAAAACTAAGTCAAGCTATTAAAATCACTGAGACTTCAGTTTCACCAGTGAGACTCAAGTCTCACGAGAGCGTTTTGCTCAAGGCAACAATAAAGGGGGCGCACTGACTGTTATTCTAAATGATAAAATTTAACACTTATATAGGCTTGCCTTGTCTTATGTTGTCTCCAATAATCTTATGCGGAAGCTTTATAAGAGGAGATTCTTAATTGGAAACGAGTGAACGCTGGCTATCGGTAGAGGAGATTGCTGAGCATTTAGGCGTTTCAAAAGAGGGCATCTATCGTTGGCTTGAGCGCCAAAAGATTCCTGCACATCGTGTTGGGAAGCTCTGGAAGTTCAAGGCGTCCGAAGTTGATGAATGGGTCAAAAATGGCGGCTCAACCGACGAACCAGGATCTGCAAAATTTCGGGGTGACAAGTAATGCAAATCACTCCGCACCAAGCAAAATACTTTGCATACGAACTTACCAAGCAAAGCCCATCAAACAGCATTGAGAGTCTGGCGATGACTTTGGCTGATGCTCAAGTCGACCTCAATCCTCATCAAATCGATGCGGCGCTATTTGCTTTCCGCTCACCACTTTCAAAAGGAGCAATTCTTGCGGACGAAGTGGGTCTTGGTAAAACAATTGAAGCTGGGATTCTTCTTTCTCAAAAATGGGCCGAGCGTAAAAGACGCCTTCTAGTAATAGTTCCTGCAACCTTAAGAAAACAGTGGAGCCAGGAGTTAGCCGATAAATTTTTTCTACCTTCAACAATCTTAGAAAAAAAATCATTCGACCAAGCAATCAAGACCGGAAACCTAAATCCATTTCAACAGAACTCCGTCGTACTGTGCTCCTATCAATTTGTGCGATCCAAGGATGTCTACATTAAGCAGGTTCCTTGGGATCTGGTGATTGTCGATGAGGCACATCGCCTTCGTAACGTTTATAAGCCCACCAATAAAATCGGAAATGCAATTAAAGCCGCCATTGCCCATGCTCCCAAAGTACTCCTAACCGCCACGCCATTACAAAATTCACTTTTGGAGCTCTACGGCCTAGTTAGTATTGTCGATGATCACACCTTTGGAGACTTAAAGAGTTTCAAAGATCAATTCATTGGAACGCAAAACACCGAAGATTACCAAGCCCTAAAGAATCGACTAAAAAATGTTTGTCAAAGAACTCTTCGTAGACAGGTTCTTGAATACATAAAATTCACCAATCGAATTCCCATGACTCAGGAATTCTTTCCGAGCGATGCAGAGCAAAAGCTCTATGACCTCATCTCTGATTATCTACAAAAAGAAACACTATATGCGTTGCCCAACAGCCAACGAAAGCTCATGACTCTTATTTTAAGAAAGCTATTGGCATCGTCGACTTTCGCCATTTCAGGCACACTCGACGCTCTAAAAATTCGTCTCGAAGAGCTATTAAAGCTTCAAAGTAAGATCAACAGCCCAATTGATCTCAGCACAATCACCTCTGACTTGGAATCTGCGGATGAACTCGAAGAAGAATGGGATGACGAATCCGACGAAGTCGCGGAAGAGTCAAAAACTCTATCAAAAGAGCAGATTGAAGAAGTTAAACACGAGCTGTCGTTGATAAATGAATATCGCAAACTTGCTGAATCTATTTCTCAAAATTCAAAAGGTGTCGTGCTACTTAAAGCACTTAAAAAGGGGTTCCAAAAACTACAGGAGCTTGGTGCTGCTCAAAAGGCTGTTATTTTTACTGAATCTAAAAGAACGCAGCAGTACCTTTTAAAGATTTTAGAATCTTCCGATTACAAAGGTAAAGTGGTTCTCTTTAATGGATCGAATTCTGATCCGCGTTCAAAAGAAATATATAAATCTTGGATCAAAAAATATCAGGGTACGGACAAGGTGACTGGTTCGCCATCTTCAGACATGCGAGCCGCCTTGGTAGAGCACTTTAAAAATGAAGCGGTTATCTTAATTGCAACCGAAGCAGCAGCCGAAGGTATCAATCTACAATTCTGTTCGTTGGTTGCAAACTACGACTTGCCTTGGAATCCTCAACGAATTGAGCAGCGTATTGGCAGATGCCATCGCTACGGACAAAAACACGATGTTGTCGTGGTTAATTTTTTAAACAAAGCAAATGCTGCGGATCAAAGAGTTTACGAGCTGCTCGATCAAAAATTTAAACTTTTTGACGGAGTCTTTGGAGCCAGTGATGAGGTTCTAGGGGCTTTAGAGTCCGGATTAGATTTTGAAAAGCGAATCTCCGAGATTTATCAAAAATGCAGGACCCCACAGCAGATTGAATTTGAGTTCAATACCCTTCAAAATGAACTCGAAGAAAACATCTCCGGTCGCCTCACAGAAACAAAGAAAACACTTTTAGAAAACTTTGACGAGGAAGTTCAAGAGAAATTAAAAGTCGGGAAAAAACTAGCAGAAGAAGCTCTATCTCGTCATGACTCTTGGTTATGGCAACTCACTCGCTATTACCTGCGTGGATATGCTGAGTTCAAAGGAGAAGAAAATCACTTTACTTTGATTAACAATCCGTTCCCAAGTGAGAGCATTCACCCGGGCCCATATCGAACTGGCAAAAATGTTGAGGACGCTAATTTGTATCGCATGGGACACCAGCTAGCTCAAAAAGTAATTGAATCATGCAAAGCTTTAGAATCAAAGCCTGCTGAGATCACTTTTCACTTAACAAAGTCTGGACGAAAAATTACGGCAATAGAGTCGTTCATTGGAAGCTCTGGCTACATGATTGTCGATCATTATCAAATCCGCTCTCTTGAGACGGAAGATTACATCTTGTCTCATGTCGCGGATGATAAAAACAATGAACTTGATGATGACATGATTGCGAAGTTAATGACTCTTCCTGCTGAGTTCACACCTAACGATTCGGTCACTATTCCAGATTCTTTCAAAGAAAAGGTTGAGCTTAAAATTGCTAAGATTAAAGAGAAGGCTACTTTTAGAAATGCTGGCCACTTCGACGGAGAAATAGAAAAGCTTGATCTTTGGGCTGATGACAAACGAGCCAGTTTTAAAAGTGAACTCAAAGAGTATGACGACGAGATTAAGGATTTAAAGAAGCTGGCTCGAAATGCCGCAAATATTCCAGAAAAATTAGAACTTGAGAAGAAGCGACGAAACATTGAAAAGAAGCGAGATGAGGCTTGGAAGCAGTTTGATTTAGCTTCTAAGGAAATCGATCACCAAAAAGATACCCTCATTGATGAGCTTGAAAAACGACTAAAACAGGAAACAGAATTAACGAATCTGTTTAAAGTAAAATGGAAAATTATCTGAGGTAATTATGACGACAGAAAAAACAGAAATTGAAAAATTAGACCTCAAATCTTTGAGTGTCACCGAAGAAAAACAGAGTGAGCTTTTACGGCTTTTTCCTGAGATTCGTACGGAAGGTGGAAAAATTGATTTTGAGAAATTGAAATATTCACTTGGTGCTACAATTGATACGGGTAAGGAACGATATAGTTTAACTTGGCCTGGGAAAGTTAATTGTTTCAAGACGATTCAGGAATCAAGCATGGGCACCTTGCGACCATGCGTAAACGACAGTTTGAATTTTGATAAAAGTGAAAATTTAATTATAGAGGGAGATAATCTAGAAATACTGAAGCTCTTGCAGAAGGCATATCTTGGCAAAGTAAAATTAATTTATATAGATCCTCCCTATAACACGGGAAATGACTTCATATATCCAGACAACTACTCGGAGAGCTTGCAAACATATTTAGAATATTCAGGGCAAGTGGACGCCGAGGGGCGAAAGTTCGGTACGAACACTGAGTCTGACGGGCGATTCCACTCCAAGTGGCTAAATATGATGTATTCCCGTCTCTATTTGGCTAGAAATTTGTTAACTGAGGATGGGGTCATTTTTATTAGTATTGATGACAACGAAGCTCACAATCTAAGAAAAATTTGTGACGAAATTTTTGGAGAAGAATCGTTTGTCAGCACAATAGTCTGGGAGAAAAGATATAGCCCACAAAATGCCGTTCAATGGTTTTCAGAAGCACATGACTTTATTTTAGTTTATGCGAAGAATAAAGAAAGTTGGCGTCCAAATCTCTTAGGGCGCTCCGATGAAATGAACGCAAGGTATAGGAATCTTGACAATGACCCTCGCGGTGACTGGAAACCATCGGACGCTACCGCTCAAGCCGGTCATGGAACAGCTTCACAATTTTACGAGTTTGTTGCTCCAAATGGAAATAGATTTCAACCACCAAATGGCCGCTGCTGGGTTTACACAAAAGATAGAATTGAAGAGATGATTGCAGATAAAAGAGTGTGGTTTGGTGCTGACGGAAATAGCGCCCCGGCTATCAAGCGCTTCTTAACCGAAGTTAAACAAGGCGTTGCTTGCCAAACTATTTGGAAATACGACGACGTTGGACACAATCAAGAAGGAAAAAAAGAAATTAAGATTCTGTTCCCTGAATCCGTGCCATTTGACACTCCAAAACCAACGCGGCTTCTTCGTAGGATACTGGAGCTATCTACGGACAAAGATGAAAACCAAATCGTATTAGATTTTTTTGCTGGGAGTGGCACGGCTGCTCAAGCCGTAATGGAACAAAATTTTAGCGATGCGGGAAATCGAAAGTTTATTTTGGTTCAGTTACCAGAAAAAACTGAAGACAAAGATTTTTCAACAATAGCCGAAATCACGAAAGAGCGTGTACGCAGAGTCATTAAAAGACTTGCCGAAGAAAATAATCAGACATCAATGATTGATCGCAAGGAGATTGATTTAGGATTTAAGGCATTTAAACTATCGGAGTCAAATTTCAAAGCTTGGAGACAAGACACAGCTTCTAATGACGGACTTGCTGCGCAACTAGAGCTTCATGTTGACCATGTAAAACATGAGCGAACTGCCGATGATATTCTTTATGAAATTCTGCTAAAAAGCGGATTTCCTCTTACAACTAAAATTGAAGTTCAGAAAGTTGGAAAGCAATCCGTTTACAGTATCGCTAGCGGCATGCTCCTCGTTTGCCTGGAGAACGATCTCAATCTTAATTTAATAAAGCATATCGCTGAGCAAAAGCCTGAGCGAGTTATTTGCTTAGATCAAGGTTTTGCCAATAACGACCAACTCAAAGCTAATGCTGTTCAGATTTTTAGAACTAAAGGCATAGCAAGCTTTAAAACAGTTTGATGGAATAGAGAATGAAACTACAATTTGATCCAAATCAACAATTCCAAATCGATGCTGTTTCGGCGGTAGTAGACTTATTTGAAGGCCAACCACAAAGCTCTTCAGATTATTCAATAATTAGAATGGGCGAGATTGGTGGCTTGTTCAGTTTCTCTGGCCAAGAGCAAACAGAGCTGGGAATTGGGAATAATCTTCTCATTGATGACGAGAAAATAAAACAAAATCTAACTGCTATTCAGTTGAAAAATGATATTGAATCTAAAACCGATGGCCCACTTGAGGCTTGGGACATTTTTGATGTCCCTGCGAACAAGTCGAGGTCATGTCCCCACTTTTCCGTAGAAATGGAAACCGGAACTGGCAAAACATATGTTTATCTCAGAACTATTTTTGAACTGTCTCATCGTTATGGATTCAATAAGTTTATTATCGTCGTTCCAAGTGTTGCCATTCGTGAAGGCGTTTTAAAAAACATACAAATCACAGCCGAACACTTTAAGACTCTTTATAACAATCTGCCTTTTGAGCATTTTGTTTATGATGGCAAAAAGGCAAATCGCCTTCGTCATTTTGCCACAAGTAATACTCTTCAAATTCAAATTATTAACATTGATTCGTTCCGAAAGAACTTTACTGGTACTGACGACGAAAGAAAAAGTAATGTCATTTACAAAGAGAGTGACAAGCTATCGGGGCGTCAGCCTATTGAGTTTATTCAAGCCACAAGACCGATTGTAATTATTGATGAGCCTCAGAGTGTTGATGGAACTGAAAAATCTCAGGAGGCTATCAAAGCGCTCAACCCGTTGATGACTCTGAGATATTCAGCCACCCACCGAAATCCCTACAACCTGGTTTACCGGCTTGATCCCGTAAGGGCCTTTGAGCTTCGCTTAGTCAAACAAATTGTTGTTGCGAGTGCCATTGGTGATAGTTCCGCAAATAATTCGTTCATCAAGGTTGAAGAAATTAATTACAAAAATGGAATTAAAGCCAAAGTCCGAATTCATATTAAAGGCAAAGATGGTCCTAAGGAAAAGTCAGTACCAGTTAAGCAGGGCGATGATTTATATGTTCGCTCTGGCGAGTTGGCCATATATCGTGATGGTTATCAAATCGCTGAGATCAATGCCGAACCTGGAAGTGAGTTCATCCGTCTTTCAAATGGAAAGACTTTAAAACTCGGCCAAGAAATCGGTGGCATTCAAGACGATATTTGGAAAGTTCAGATCAAGCACACCGTCAAGAAACACTTGGAAAAGGAACTTCAAGTACAAGAGAGAGGCATTAAAGTTCTCTCCCTCTTCTTTGTCGACCGAGTGGCTAATTACAGAGACTATGACTTTAATGGAAAACCAGTTGCAGGAAAATTTTCTCAAACGTTTGTTGAAGCATTTACAGATTTATCAAAAGAACCTCGATTCCAATCAATCCCTTGGCTTAAGGAGTCCGTTGAGAAACTTCACAACGGCTATTTTGCCCAAGATAAAAAAGGTTCTTTAAAAGATACCAACGGTAACACACAGGCAGACGATGATGTTTACAACCTTATCATGAAGGATAAGGAGCGACTTCTTTCTATTGACGAGCCTTTGCGGTTTATCTTTAGCCATTCTGCTCTTAGGGAGGGATGGGATAACCCCAATGTCTTCCAAATTTGCACACTCAACGAGTCTCGAAGCACAGTTAAAAAGCGGCAAGAGATTGGGCGAGGCCTTCGTCTTCCAGTCGACCAAAGTGGTACGAGAGTTTTTGATGAATCCGTCAATAAACTCTATGTGATGGCAAATGAAAGCTATGAGGACTTTGCGAGATCGCTACAAACCGAATACGAAGAGGATTGCGGCGTTACCTTTGGTAAAGTTCCCATCACTGCCTTTGCAAAGCTGTTGGTGGTTGTAGATGGCGAAGAACAACCTATTGGCCGCGAAGTAGCGGAAAAAATAAAAGAAAGTCTCGTTGCCCAGAACTTCATTGATAAAGATGGCAGGATTCAACCTAGTTTTGATCCAAAGAAAGATGGATTCAAACTAAAACTACCACCGGAATACAGTGACCTTGTACCTTCGGTTATTGACCTTCTTTCGTCTCATCAAATTGAAAGGCATATCCGCCGTGAAAAGAATGAAGGCGTAAACCGCTTCAAAAAAGAAGTTGCTATCAGCCCTGAGTTTCAAGCTCTATGGGACAAAATCAAACCAAGGACAACATACCGCGTAGAGTTTCGCACTGAGAATCTTATTTCTAAGGCCGTAGAGACCATTGATAAAATGGCAAAAATTGAAACCCAAAAAATCCATGTTAATGTTGGCCTTCTCAAAACACAAAAAGGCGGAGTTACAACTCAGGCGGTATCCTCTGCCATTGAAACACCAGTTAGCACGACTAGAGCTGTTCCTGATATTTTGGCTTATCTTCAAAATGAAACAGAATTGACCCGTTCAACGCTGGTTAAAATTCTGAAAACTTCAAAACGACTTGATGAAGTATTTATTAACCCTCAGAAATTCATGGATCAGGTGGCTTCCATTATTAAGTACGAGTTGCACCGTTTGCTTATAGACGGAATTAAGTACGAAAAACTTTCAGCAAGCAGTGAAAACTCTGAGTGGGAGATGGTTCTCTTTAAAAATGAAGAACTCATCGACTACTTGACCTCTCTTGAGGTTAAGAAGTCTGTTTACGAACAAATTGTCTATGAGTCTGAAGTTGAAAAGGAATTTGCAAAAAGGCTCGACGAACGAGAAGACATTAAGCTTTTTGTGAAGCTTCCAGCATGGTTCAAAGTGGAGACTCCTATCGGCAGTTACAACCCTGACTGGGCCATTCTTAAACAAGATGGAAAAGCCTTCTACCTTGTAAGGGAAACTAAAAGCACTAAGAACTTCCGAAAACTCAGAACAAGCGAAGCGGATAAGATTCGCTGCGGTGTTCAACACTTCAAGGAACTTGGAGTCGATTTTGACGTAGTTGTAACTGCGAATGAGGTTTGAATGTCTAGTTTTTTAGAAAACGAAATTCTTAAGTCGTTCCTTGAACGAATAAAAGAGGATACAACGCTCCCCGTTGCTTTAGTCGCTTCAATCCAAGCACTTCACAAACAAGACAAGCTTGCAAAGGGAACGAATTTAAAAAAACTCATAGAGGAACTTGTACCCGAGAGTAAAGAAAAGTCCGATGAAGGTAAGTAGCATTAATATACGTGCCTTTCGGGGCATTATCTCTTTTGCACAGGATCTAGCCAGTAAAACAATGGTAGTGACCGGCCCCAATGGGACCGGAAAGAGCGGAGTAATAGACGCTTTTGATTTTTTACTTACAGGAGATTTGCAACGACTTCGTGGAGAAGGAACCAAGGATTTATCGCTTGATACCCACGCTCGACATATCGACAAGCAAATCGAGGAAGTATCTATAGCGGCAAAAATTGTGACCGATGAAGGCACGTTTCATGTAAAACGTTCTCTTGCTGATAAAAAAATAGTTTTAATATCAGGTGATCCAAAGGCTTTTGAACATGTAATTCCAAAAATGAATGCAGGCCATTTTCTTCTCTCACGACGAGAGCTGTTGAAGTTTATCGCCTGTACCGGCCAAAAGAGATCCGAAGAAATTCAAGCGCTTCTTGACACAAGTGGAGTTGAGAAAATCAGAAAAGATTTGGCAAGCGTACACTCTTCATTTGATAGGTCTGTTACAACCTTGAACTCAACAATTGAAGCCAATGCTCGTTCGGTGAATGTCTTCTTAGGGCTCCAGGCTTCTTCAAATATTTTAGATAGACGGGCAGAAATTAACAGGACTCGGACCGTCTTAAATAAGCCTGCAATAGCAGTTTGGACAGCCAGCACTAAGGTTGCTGAAGATATTCCTCTAGTCCCGATAGCATCAAATGGTGCTCCTAAAAAAAGTATCTTCAAAAAACTAGTTAGCGATATGTTTGCCGACAACAATCGGGTCCTTAAGAATGAGACTGAGGAAGTTGTTAAGGAAAACATAAGTAACACGCTTCAAAAAATTAAGGTGTTTGATGATTTTGAAGGTTTAGTCGAATCCAGCGAATTGATCGCAAAAGGGACAGATTTGTTATCCGGCAAAAACATTTGTCCCCTTTGCGACACTTCTTGGGGGGAAAAGAGTCTTGCCAATTACTTAAAAGATAAAAAGAAGCTCACTGAGGATGCAATAAAACTAAAGAGTTTATTTCATTCTCAATGCATTCCGTACCAAATCTCTTTACGGATACTGTCAGCGAAAGCTAACGCTCTGTTGCCGACATTGAAGGCTGTGGGTCAGTCGGACATCCAGGCGAATATAGAAAATTTAATCCAAAACATTGCTGCCAGAGTAGAAGCCCTTCAAAGTTCAAAAGTTTCTTTAGAGCTTGTGAGCACTCTAGTCACGGAACAAGGAATTATTGGAATAGATAAATTTGAGGACCTTGAAAAGGGTCTCGTAGTATTCTGCGACACCTTGCCGGAAGAGACAAAGGAAGAATCTGCATCAAAAAGACTACACCACGTAGAGGGTCTGTTGCAGTCTATATCGATCAGTGAAGATGAATTGGTTTTGGCAAAAAGTCGAGCTGATATTGCCAAGACGGTCTGCGATCATTTCACTAAAAGCCGAGAATCATTTTTCGAATCACTATTTACCTCCGTTGAATCCGACTTCATTCGATTTTACAAATTTCTCAATCAAGATGAGGAAAAGTTTTCAGCTAAAATAACTGACAAAGAAAGTTCAATTGATTTGAAAGTAGATTTTTACGGTCGTGGGTTGCACCCTCCTCACGCATTACATAGCGAAGGCCACCAGGATAGTATGGGCATCTGCCTGTTTCTTGCCTTAATGAGAAAAATTAAGGGAACTGATTTTTCTCTTGCCTTGCTTGATGACGTAATGATGTCTATCGATGCAGGGCATCGACGTCGGCTTTGCGAGCTTCTAATTGCCGAATTTTCCGATACTCAATTTATTATTACAACCCATGATCCGGTTTGGGCACGGCAGTTAAAGGAGTTCGGAGTTACAACTAAAAAGAATCTCTTTCATTTCAGGAATTGGAGTCTAGAGACCGGACCAGTTTTTGAGGCAAAGGAAGTCTGGGATGTTCTGCGAGAGAAAGCAAAGGCAGGAAACATCCACGATGCAGCTGCGGGACTAAGGCGTAATTTGGAGCTCGAATTTCAAGATATCTGCACAAACCTTCAAGCTAAGGTTCCATTTAAAGCGTCCCATTCATGGTCATTAAACGAATTAAAAGATGCGTCGATTGGAACCTTTAAAGGCTTGTTAAGGAAGGCTAAGGAAGCTGCCAATTCGTTGTCCAACAATGATGCGATGGAGCAACTTAAAAGTCTTTCAACCGTTTTAGACTCATGCATTCGCAATGCTCAAGTAGAACTCTGGGAACTCAACCCCGCTGTTCATTATAATCAATGGGGAGTGTTTTCTAAGGAAGAAATATTGGCACTTGTCAATGTGATGGAAGAGTTGGTGAACGCGTTCGGAACTGGAACGAATTCGAAATATGCACTGCTGTTCAAGGCCGATAGCGTCGAACCAATTGTCATTGCGTCTCTTGATGGAAAAAGTAGCTTCACTCTTTTAGGAAAGGATTCCTAGTTGTTATGAATTCTCTCAAGATAAGACTCAGCAAGTCCAAGTATGTTCTCGGTCTTCAGTGTGAAAAAGCGCTTTACTTAAACGTATATGAGCCGGATCTAGCTAGTGACGCATCTGATTCTCAGCAAATGATTTTCGACCAAGGCACGGAGGTCGGAATTTTCGCACAAAAAATGTTTCCAAATGGGGTGCTCGTTGATGCTCGATACAACAAGACTGAACTAGCTCTGGCCCAGACAAAGGCTGCTATTGGAGCGCATATGTAAATTCTGATAAGGCGACATTTCAAGTGCGGTTTGACGAAGTTGTCGCAATTGAAGCAGCGGTAATAGGGCGAAAGTAAGGGCTATTGTGGCCCCTGTGTTTTAGTAGGAAGTTAAGACTATGGAGAAAATAAATCAGAAAAGCTCAGGCGATGTCCACTCATGGAGTGAAAGCGACAATCTGGAATTGGTCAATCGTCTACCCACCGATGTCAAAGGTATAAGAATAAGCAGTGCGGCCCATATCGAAAGAAATAATCGAAAATTCACGGGAGTTTTAGATTGAGACAAGACGGCGAAAAGCTAATTTTTAGTCCAACAGATCTATCGACGTTCTTTCGTTCGCCCTATGTGTCTTGGTTGTCCCACCACAATCTTGTTGTTTCAAAAGACAGAAAAATTGAACGCGAAGAGGACGAGACGCAAACACTTCTAGCGACTAAAGGCGACGAATTCGAAAAGGCAGAATTTAAAAAGTTAAATTCGAACAAGGAACTCTCTGTAGTCGAAATCGAGAGAGAGAACTCTTTCGACGTTACTGTTCGCAAGACGATTGAGGCAATGCAGAGCGGAGCTGACGTCATTTATCAGGCAGCTCTTGAGGCGGACGGGTTTCAAGGTTACGCAGACTTCCTGATTAAGGTGCCCGACCGGAAATCCAAACTAGGCAACTATTCTTACGAAGTCGCTGACACAAAGCTGTCTCACTCACCAAAGCCGGAATACGCGCTTCAAGTCTGTTGTTACAGTGAGATGCTATTTCAGATCCTCGGTCAGTGGCCCGATAAATGGCATCTTTACTTAGGCGATGGCACCACAGTTTCTTTACCGGTGTCGGACTACCGTTTTTATTATGCTC
>Ga0163151_10007533_pt1 | contig 12671 bp, 13 predicted proteins | sample OliLakLV19MP5IB2_FD_145596 | JGI IMG/M metagenome (GOLD analysis project Ga0163151, IMG submission 145596) | Freshwater microbial mat bacterial communities from Lake Vanda, McMurdo Dry Valleys, Antarctica - Oligotrophic Lake LV.19.MP5.IB-2 | ecosystem: Environmental > Aquatic > Freshwater >...
CATCCATCCCGGCAGTGGCACGTAGCGGTCCTTGTTCCCCTTGGCCTCCCGGATGTGCACGCGCTCTCCGCCGCGTAAGTCGCCCACCTCAAGCTTAACCGCTTCTCCAACCCGTAGCCCGCAGGCGTAGATCAAGCGCAACACCACGCGAAACCGCTCTTCGCGGATCACCGCGAAGAGCCGTGCCACTTCCTCCCGCGTCAGTACTTGCGGCAGGCGTTGACGATCCGGACTGCGCACCAAATCGAACAACTTCCAGTCGCGCCCCAAGTGCAATCCATAGTAAGCGCGCAGCGCCGCGACTGCGGTCCGAATCGACGACGGCGAATACGCTCGGTGCTCCTTCAAATGCAAAACGTGCGCTCGCACGTCCGCCTCATTGAGGCCGGCGGGATCGCCACCGAAGCGCCCGGCGAGTAGACGCAGAACCTTCATGTATCCAAAGTAAGCGTCCGGCCGGCGACCTCGGTCTAAGGTATTGAGGGTAACCAATACGACATCTCAATGGTGACCATTGAGACGTCGCAATGGTGACCAATAATAACGAAGCACTACGAAGCGGGAGGCTGCCAGTTCACGGGCAGCAGCGGTTGCAGATCATCCTGGTTTGTCATGCGCGGCAGCCGGGTGAGCAGGTCTTTCAGGTAAGCCAAAGGGTCTTTGCCGTGACGCTGGCAGGACACGATCAACGAGTAGAGGATCGCGGAGCGCTGCCCGGCCTCGGGGTGACCGATAAACAGCCAGTTCTTCTTTCCGATGCACGAAGGGCGGATCGCATTTTCGACCAGGTTATTGTCGAGCCGCGTTTGGCCGAACCGCAGATGCTGCACCAGCGACTCCCATTGGTTGAGCAGGTAATCGCACGCTCGACCCAAGCCGGATTTGGGTCGCACGCGTTGTCGGGTCCAGACGGCCAGGCGCTTCAAACTGGCCATCGTGCGCACGATTCCCTCGGGCTTGAGCCGTGCTTCGAGCCGCTGCGAGGGCTCGAGCTTGCGTTCGTCCCATTCGCGTTCGCGCCGGTACATCCGGGCAATCATGCGCAGCACCGCCGTCGCCACTCTCGGATTCTCCGCTTGCGCCTCAAAAAACTTACGGCGGGCGTGAGCCCAGCAGCCCAGCCGAATAACACCGTTGTGCTTCGCGGCGTAGGCGTCGTACGCCTCGTAGCCGTCGGCCTGGAGCAGCCCGACGTAGTCATCAGTCAACAGCGTGGTGAGTTCGCCGTGGCGACGCGACAACCGCCAGTCGAACACGACGTCCTCGCCGGGTGCGCTCACGACCCACAGGTAGCCTTGCTCCGCTCGATGCCTTTTCTCGTCCGGATCGATAAACTTCACCGGTGTCTCGTCGCACTGGAGATATTGCCCTTTCAAGAGTTGAGCGAGCATCAGCTTGTAGATGGGTTCGGCCCAGTCGGCGGCGATCCGCACCCAGTCACTCATCGTCTTGCGATTGAGCTGGGCGCCCCATTGCGCGGACATCGACTCCAAGCGATAAAGCGGCAGGTGGTGCTGGTACTTCGAGATGACGATGTACGCGATCAGACCGGCCGAGGCGTAGCCCCCAGCCGCTACGCGCGGCAACGCCGGCGCCATCACGGGCGCGTGCTCGCGATCACCCTTGCGTCGGTATTTAGGGCGCACGATCTCACGCTTCACCAGCTTCGGCCCGATCAGCTCCACCTCAAACGTGCGCTCCTCGCTGATCTGCTCATAAGCATCCGGCTCGGCCTTCACCTCTTCCGGTACCAGTTCGACCGTTTCAACGACCGGCACGTTCGCAAACACCTCGGCGGGGATCGGCCGTTTTTCCGGGGACACCGTCCGCCGCTCGTACGTCACCGTTTGTTTCGGACGTTCCGCTTGCGGCGTCTCCGCCAACCCCAGCTTGATCTGGTCCGGCACGTTCACCGGCAGCTTCTCACTCCGCGTCCCAAACATCTGCCGCTGGAACCAGGCGACCTGGGCCTGCAAGTTCGCCAGCTCCGCCTTCAAGGCGAGGTTCTCGGCGTAAAGCTCGGCAGCGGGAGGCATGATTCCTATACTGTTGACTATCAACGTAATCAGAAGGTAATGTCAAGGCCTTTATCGTTCGTACCAGCCCTTTTTGCAGCCGTCTTTTAAATCGATGCCGCTCAGCAGCATCGTCAACGCCGCCGGCTCCAAGTTGATCTTGGTCGAGTCCCGGGAGATCGGCCAACTGAACCGGCCCTTCTCCAGCCGCTTCGCCAGCACCCACACCCCGGAGCCATCCCAAAATAGGATTTTTAGGCGATCCCGGTCCTTGTTGGTAAACACAAACCACGAACCGGTGAACGGATCCTCGCGCAATTTATCCGCGGCCAGGGCCCATAGCCCGTTAAACTGTTTGCGCATGTCCACCGGCTCGACCGCCAGGTAGATGCGCTGTGACGCCGCGACGTTCAGCATCGCCGGAGACGGTTCGCCACCGTGATCACTGATTCCATGTCGGCGCCCCGCACCACGACGCCGTCCGGCAGCACAATCTCGACCGCGGCGCTGACCGCGCGACTTGCGACCCTCACCTCCGCAAACGTTGGGACTGTTCGCGGTGAGCGGTTCGCTGCCTGCACCCACGACACGAACGTACAGAGCCTGACACCTTCCCGCGCGGCAAACGCCTTCTGCGTCAGCCCGCTCTCCCGGTATGCTCGCAGCAACGCCTCCCGTTCCTCCGCTGAACGTACTTGTCGGCCCCGCTCGTCCCGCTTCGCCTCGATCAACTCCGTCGCTATAGTTGCCATTGCGACATCATATCCGACCGCTTATCGGTCGTATAGGAGGTCCCTGGCCGGACGCTTACTATCCAAATTGAGTAGACGCAGCAAGACTGCGCAGTTTGAGCAGTTCCGCAAAGCGGACCAGCGATTCAGGATCAGCCACCCGGGCCTTGATGGCGCAGCGGGTGGCGGTGGATTTATGGGAGGACATCCCCGCCAGTGATACACCGACTCACCTGATCGCCACGGCTCCCCTCTCCCTTCGCGTCATCCCGTCGCACCACTCCCGCATTTCTGCGCCGCAAAGCGGCTTCGTTCAACAGGCAGACCCCGTGGGTTCCCCCCCCACCCACAGAAACTTGTTTATTTGTATCCTAAGAAAATCGATCGAAGAACAGGTGACTTTCCAACCGCCCGAAACCGACGACTTCACACCCGCCGCTCACATCCCCCTTATCTTCCAAGATAATCCAGCCGATTCAAGTGTCACCGGTCGATTCAAAGTGTACCGGAGTGGCACATTCCGCTCAGCTTCTGCCTCGGTGCGGCTCGGGAAGTTTTTCCGAACGCGCTTTCCTAGCTATTTCAGTTGCGAGTCGCCGAGGTACTGTGTCAGAGGCTTACGGGAATAAGGCTCTCTTCCGGGATAGTTCAATCGGACTACAAAAAGCGGTCGGTAAGGAGGTACTTGGTCACTCTTTAGCGGAATTGACCGCTTTTCTCTGAGAACGTGCGGGCACAGAAAGATAAAGAGCACCAGCTTCCGCCTGAGCCACCTTCCAGAACAGTCGTATCTCCTCAGCGTCCTGCAATGAGAGATCCGTTAGGGTTTTCTGATGAGGTCTTTTTCCGTCTTTCGGTACAAAGATATTCTGCCATTTGCCGTCAACACTCACAGGAAAAAAAAGCATACCTTTCTTCGCGGCTTCACTCTGATGCTTTTCGTAGTTCACTTTTCTACTCTCCGGCAGCAACGATCCATCAAGATCCACTACAACATTCGCCGTTCCGAAGCGCCGAATGGCGGCCTTTCTATACTTTTCTATCTCTTCGAGCGCCTTTGCTTTCGCAATTTGGGCCTTGGACTGCGAGACACCGACAACTCTGGAGTGCGGCAGGCGAAGTTCATAATGTCTTCCTGACTCGTCACTTATTATAAGTGTTTCGATCTTGTCGTCGAAACTTTCTACTCGATAACCGCTGAATGACTCTCCTACGCGCAGCAAAGAATGAGCGACAATATTCTTGTCGCGGCTAATTGTAAGCGCAAATTGCAGGCTATCCCCGATACTCAGGTAACCTTTAAAGAGTGGTACATCATTCTTTAATCCATCTTGTGTCGCTAGCCCGGATATTTCATACCTCCGGGTTCGTTTTTCGGGCAGGAGCCATCGCGTTCCCTCGTAAAATCGGGACGGATGGCGCCGATCAGGTGGTTCGGACGCCGAACAGACTGTCGAAACGGTCTCAGCGTGTGGCCGCGCGTCGCGCGCGCGGGGAGGGCGTCTGCGCACGCACCAGATGCAGTTCGCCGCGGTCGAGCAATTCCCATTGCACCGCTTCGCCCGGCTCCAGGCCGATGGCGGCCGCCAGCGCCAAAGGGAAGCTGATATACAAGCGCGGTTGCTGGCCCTTCGAGCGGATGGCCTGTACTTTTAATGCGTAGGTCGTCTCCATTTTTTTAATATTTCTTTTTAATTTTTGCTTGTCAATTTTAAGCTAGTTATCAGGCTAGCTTTATGTTGCCTGTCACACCTCCTGCCGCCGCCGAAGCCCTGTTTTTTGCCGATCTGGGGCCGCGCAAGGTCGTGGCGGATTTTTCCGGCGGCACGCTCTCCACTGACGGCGGCTCGTTGCTGCTGCGCATGATCGATTCGGGACTGGGCCTGACGCGCAACCTGGCGAATTGTTTCTCCGATCAGCGCAACCCGCTTTTTGTCGATCACTCGCTGCCGCAACTGCTGGCCCAGCGGATCTACGGTCAGGCGTTGGGCTATACAGATCTTAACGATCACGCGCAACTCCGCCGCGATCCGTTGCTGGCGACGGCCTGCGACAAACGCGATCCCCTGGGCCTGGATCGATTCAACCCCCTGGACCGCGGCATCCCGCTGGCGGCGCCTTCGACCCTCAACCGCCTGGAGTTGTCCAACAACAAATCGACCCCGGGCCACAAACTGCCGCACGATCCCGCAAAGGTGGAAGCCTGCCTTCTGACCATGGGCGTGCGTTGTCTGTCCAAGCACGCGAAGGAAGTGGTGCTCGACCTGGATAGCATGGGCCACCTCGTCCATGGGCTGCAGGAAGGCCGGCACTATAACGACTACTACGGCGACTATTGTTACCTGCCGCTGTATGTATTTGCAGGCGACATCCCGCTCTGGGCGCAATTGCGCACCAGCGACCGCGACGGCGCCGACGGCGTGGTACCGGCGCTGGAAAAAATCGTCGCGGCCATCCGTCTGCGCTGTCCGAAGGCGAAGATCATCGTGCGGGGCGACAGCGGTTTTTGCCGGGAGGAGATCATGGTTTGGTGCGAAGGGCAGCAAGCCGTTTATTATTGTATAGGACTGGCCCGCAATCCGGTTCTGCTGGAAAAACTCACGCCCGAGTTGGTCGCCGCGCGGATCCGCCATATCCAGTGCGGCGGGGATACCATGCGCGAGTTTGCCGAGTTCGAATACCAGACGCAGCGGAGCTGGAGCCGGGCGCGGCGGGTAACCGGCAAAGCCGAAGTGATGGTCGAAGGCGACAATCCGCGCTTCATTGTCACGAACCTGCCGGCCGAAGGCTTCACGGGAGAGAAGGACCGCGCGCGCTTCACGCCGCAGCGGCTTTACGAAGAGTTTTACTGTGCGCGCGGCCAGATGGAAAACGTGCTCAAGCAGCAGGTGCTGGATCTACAGGCCGATGCGATGAGCACGCACTATATGGCCAGCAATCAACTGCGCCTCTGGCTGGCGACCTTTGCGTATTTAATGCTGGAACGGCTGCGCACCCTGGGCTGTCATGGCACGGAGCTGGCGCGAGCGACAGTCGGGAGCATCCGGTTGGGTTTATTGAAAGTGGCCGCGCGAGTGACGGTAAGCGTGCGGCGGGTCTATATACAATTGAGCAGCGCTTATCCGCGGCCGGAATTGTTCCGGCTCTGCCAGCGGCGGCTTTCGGAGCTCACGTCAGCGGACGGTTAAACGCACGGAGCTGCCCGCCTGACCGCAAAAAACGTCGAGCCACGCTCGCCGCAAGGGCGAAGCGTCGACCGCCATGTCCCCCAATCGGGGTTTTGGGCCTGCAAAACGCGCCGGCGCCTCGAATCCCAGAGATTTGTGAAAACAAGTGTGTCGGCCACGCCGGTTTCCGCATTCGGAACCACGAAAACTCGAAAAACGGTTCCGCGTATGAAATATCCGGGCTAGGACTGTCCGCCACAGCCGCTTGGGCGTGGTCGACGGATCGAAGACGCGGAACTGAAACTTCTCGTCCGTCCTCAATACGGTGAAATGGCCGATTTCGGATTTCTGAATCCGACTCGTTCGCCCATCGTAAAGGTTATAAGTCAGCTCGCCCGATACCTGCTGGACAGGTGAAGAAGCAAACGCAGGGACACAGGTGACGATTAGAAACACAAGGGATGTTATCAGTGAGGTCATGGGAGGGGGGGCTGAACCCGAACCTTCTAGCATTCGGCCTCTATTCGGGATAAATGATGTACTATATCCTGGTCTCCGCCCGAGACAGGGTGTCCGACGTGAAGAAGTGGCGAGTACCGTGGACGGTGCGACGGCAGTTTTAACCCAAGCCAGACCCCGCGGCGTTAATTCGATTGAAATGAAAACAAAAAACGCCGAGGCGCTCGCGCAAACGGGAAAAACTCGTTTCTAAGCCGCAAGTCGGAGAAGAAGCTAAGCGCAGAGCTGCACGCCAAAACAATTCATTAGTCTCCTGCTCTTCGAGATCCAGCGCATTTTGCACAGCAAGTCACGGGTATGTGACTAAAGGATGAAGAGACGGGACTTCGAGAGCAGAGATAAATACTGCGGAGGGGGCCGCGGTGAAATCGGTAATATGAGGGCTACGTGGGTGAAGCGACTGTTTCGCTGGCAACTTGGAAAAGATAGGCAACACTTTTCTTCAAGGCTGCAAAAAGAAAGTGCACTCACCTGCGGTCGGTAATCCGCGGCCAGCCGGAAGGGTCCGAACCCGCCACTGAGTGAGAGCTGGTTATGGGTGGCGGGCGCGTTGCTGCTTGTATTATTTCCAGCCGAAACTCATCAACAGGTGTTTTTGAAGCGCGTGATGTGAGAGTACTTCAGCGAAGGTCGTCAGATTTGTGGTGATGCCGAGTTGTATGCGTACAGCTACCAGAACAAGGTATACACAGATGGAGGCCCAAAGCTGTAGGCGCAGCGCGTTGTTGCTGGCGCCGTAGAATGTCTGGAATCGCAGGCCGACGATGCGGGACGCTCGCACATAGAAGCAAACGTCGGTCCGAGCGCGGATAACGAAGAAGGCCTTTTGTCGGCGAGGCGGCCCATGGGCAGAGCACCAGGCTCAGTTAAATCGAGCCGGAGACGATCGCTATCACCGGCACGTCCAGTTCGAGGGCCGTCGGCTCGGTCTGATAAATAGAGGGCGCGCACGGCTGCCGGTCGCGTTGTTCGTTAGCGCGCGCAAAGGCTGAGTGCGTTTTGATCGTCGTAAGACATACCTCCCTCACTTCACCACCCGCGTCGGCCCGATCTTCACGTCGTAGTGATACAAGTTCAGGTTCAAAAACTCCTCCAGCGCCCGATACGCGCGGGTCCGCGCCCCGGGGAGCTCATGAAAATAATCGTCGCCAACGTCGTGCATTTCGTGCGGAACGTCCCGCCGTCTCAACTGTGACCTCAGCGTCGCTACCCCTTGCGCGATCGCATCTGCGCGATGCGATCGATACACCACGAACACCGGATGCACCGACGCGTCAGCGTGCGACGTGACATCGAGCTCGTGCAACCGCGGCGCCATCCGTTCTAGATAGATCCGGCTTACCTCCGGTTGAAAGCTTGGCGGATCTCCATGGACGTTCGGCGGCGGCTGCAACGCCACAGAGGGTTGCAGCATCGGTTCGTTCGCCACCACGCACCGAAACGCCTCCGGCTCGAGCTGCGCCGCGCGCGCCGCAAGGAACCCACCAAATTTTTCACCCATCGCCACGACGCGCTTGCGATCGATCGGATGCCGCGCTGCCACCCAAGCGATCGCCGCCAACGCGTCATCCGCCGCCGCACGATCAAGCCCGCCGCGTACCGCCTCGCGCTGCCTCGTTCCACGACCGAGCACGCCGCGCTGGTTCAGCCGCAGCACCGCCAGCCCCATGTCCGCAAGCACGTGCGCCTCGCGGTCGAATTCCGCGTGTGCCGTCGCTGGCAGTCCCGACGCAAACACGATCACCAGCGGCGCCAGGCTTGCCCGGGGCGACCGCGGTAGTGTCAGATAGCCACTGAGCTGCGCTCCGCCGGGCCCGGCAAACTCCACGAACCGCGAGTCGTGCAGCACCTCATCGGGCAGCCACGGCGCCCGCCGAAGTACCTCAAGCAGCACCTGCTCTCGCCGCTGCAGGAGGAACGTCCGTCCGGGATCAGTCTCGTCCGTCACATGAAACAGGATACGCCCGCGCTCGTCGTCCCACTCCACGATCTCGATGCTCCGGCCCGGGAACTTTGCCTCCAACCCCCGCTGCACCTCGGCCAACTCGCGATCCACCCATACGGTCAGCGGCGGCGACCCCGGAGCACGCACCCCAACGAACATCTGCCGGGCGTCGTCGAACACGAGTGCGTCGGACGGCAGCGTCGCCGATAGGGTCGCCAGATCGCGGGTCGCATGCTCCAGGGCGAGGACGGTCCGCCGCATCGTCGTGAGGTTCAGTCCGTAGATCCCCACCGTATCGCGCCCTATATTGGCCGCGTAGATCAGCACATTCGGATCGAAGTCGAACCCCAGCGGCATCGCCCGCTCGTCGAAATACGTTTCGGGCGAGACCACAAAACGCGCCGCATCGCTCTCCGGCGCGAGCTCGTGCAGTTCTTTCCATCGACTCGAGTCGATCGCGCGGTAGAGAAACGTCGTTCTCGGCAGCCGCGAACTGCCGCCGTTCACGATGAGCCGCAATCGCCCGTCGCGATCGTAGTTGCCGGCCAAGAGAGTCGGATCCTCGCCCAGCGATTTCAGCTTGCCGGTGTGCACATCGAGCCGAAATATCTCCGATGGGATCGGAGAAAGTCCCGGCGCAGCCCCAACACCGTTCACTGAAAGCAGTAGCTGACCAGGGACCCTCGCAGCAAATCCAAGAATGCGCGCCGCGCGCGGCACCGTCCGAGGAGGTCTCAAACGGGGAGGATCCTCCAACGAGGGCAAATCCGGCAAAGTCGCCTGGAAAGTCTCAGCTGTCACGAGCGTGCGCGCGTTGCGGCCGTCCGCATCGACCGCGAGTATCGGCGCAGTGATGCTTGCTGGCGCCGTGACACCGAGACTGCTCCCGCGCACCGCTGGCCTGAGATACTGTACCGTCGGCGCCATCACTAGACGCGTTGGCGTCGCCCATCGCAGAAACCGTAGCGCTGCCCGCTGCCGTTCCTTCGATTGCTCGACCACCCGATCCTCGTCCACGATGACCGTCTTCTTCCCCGCCGGAAACTTCGGATCCATAATGACAACGGTCAGGTCGCTCCCCGCGTGCTCCGTGTAGGCGATGTACTTGCCATCTGGTGACAACGTCAGCCGCTCGCCTAAGAACGGACGAAACAGCGCCCCCACGCGCCGCTCGTCCACCGCCGAGCGTCCGACGCCCACACACACGAACAATCCAAGCAAGAGCAGCAGGCGGAAATAGGAGTTTGACATACGGAGGAAGCGAAGCCACCGTCTTTGCTCTCGGGGGGGAAATAGGCGCGCGCAAAAGAAACCACATGTTGCGGCGAAGTAGCGAGAATTTTTTTCGGCGGCATTCCGCAGCTGTAAATTTAATCAGAGCCTGTCTCAAGTTCGCTCGTTTTGTATAGTGTGGTGTAAGTGGACGCCCCGTAAATGATAGGAAGCAGATGTTCGGAGAGCGCGCGTCGGCGGGAATGCCGCTGGCTGGCGATCACGGCGCTTGAGCGGAAGATGACCGCGCGATCTGGATATGCACCGCCTTTTGTCAGCAAGCGACGAGCCTAAGGTTGTGCCCCAACACGACCCAGGCAACCGCGAGGTAGCGGTGATCAAAGCCGCGGCAGCGCAGCCGTCTTCCGGGGCGCTGCGTCAAGATGGCGATGCGACCCTCGGTCGAGGCCCGCGGGGGCCATACCAAGGGCTGGACGTACGGGGTCAGGCCAGTGCATGGTGCATTGACTGCCATCGCCTGACGTTTGAGCGAAGAGTATTTAGATTCCCGAGATTCAGTTTCTGGGTAATCCAGCTGTAGGGCGCCGCCGCTTCCTGTCGAAGCTTGGCGGCAATCGCAATCTTCCAAGGTGTCGAAGGCGGTGTCGTTGCAATGTCAGACTCCCCGTGGCCGCAATCGCGCAACGCTTTTGTCAACGCATCGCTCCAACGTGCCGCGTTCAGTTCCCGGACTCCGCCGGCAGAGACCCCGACGTCGAGCTTGAGGTGAGAGTATTCGCGGGCGAGCGCCCGTTTCCAACCCAGTGTCCCGATGGCCCAGCCAGAAGTGAGCTCGTCGATCCCTTGACGCTTTTGCTCTTCCGGATCGGCCGCCAGCGCGATCAGATAGTGGATATATCGAATCCAATCGCCTCGCTTATCCTCCAGACCGAGCTGCCGCAGCGGTACTTCCGGTACCATCCAGGACGGTCGCTCGCGACGGCTCAACCGGCCGAGGCTGCTCCACCGAAAATTCGCCAGTCGCAGGGCTCAACGATCTTGGCGGCCACGGGATTCAGATGGATGTAGTTAATCACTGGGAAAAGCGCAGCCTCATCCTCGACCACCAGCGCCCTGGTAGCGTCCTTGAAACACATGTCCGCGCTCGGAACGGAAACGATTGAAGCGAGTGGCGAACGTGCTCTCCAGCCAGTGCATTCCCTCGACCAAATTCGGTTGCGGGGTTTCCACAGCCTTGCGCGTGCGAAGGATCCGAACTGAACTTCCTCCAAGCCGGTCATGTGCGACAACAGAAGGTAAGGCACTCGAATTCGATGCGAAATTTTCGCCTTTGGACCTAATTGTTGTTAAAACAATGCTCGCAAAGCTAAAGCTCTCGATCCGCTCTCGCACCTGCGTCCCCAATCCGGCGATGACCATCTTCGAAAAAATCATCTCGCGCCAAATCCCGGCCCGCATCGAACACGAGGACGAACACTGCGTCGTCCTTCACGACATCCAGCCTCAAGCGCCCGTCCACCTTTTGATTGTCCCCAAAAAGGTGATACCCCGGGTTGGCGAGGCCAAGCCCGAGGATCAAGCCATCCTCGGCCATCTCCTCCTCGTCGCCGGCTCGGTTGCGCGCAAGCTTGAGCTGACTCATGGCTTTCGGCTCGTGATCAACCATGGCACTCACGCCTGCGAATCCGTACCGCACCTCCACATCCACCTGCTCGCCCAACGGCAGATGACCTGGCCCCCCGGCTGATCCACTAGCGAGCTTCGAAACGGCCGTCCGCGCGTTTCACCACCAGGCGTTTTAACTCGAGCATCATCAGGGTTGCCGAAACCTGGGAGGCCAGGAGTCCCGTCTGTGCGGCCACGCCGTCAGGGGCCAGGATTTCCCCTCCCGCAAACACTCTCAACACCTCAGCTTCTTCCGGGTTGAGAGAAGCGGCCATCGGGTTTGATTCAGTCGCGCGTGCGCCGACTCCCTCTTTTTCCGGAATTCGCGCCGGACGTAGACCATCGAGATAATTCAGCTCCGACAACAGGTCGTCGATGCCCGTCATCAACGTCGCTCCATCACGGATCAACTGATGACAACCCGCACTCGTGTTCTGGTCGATCCTTCCCGGCACGGCAAAGATGAGTCTCCCGTGTTCTCCCGCAAAACGCGCCGTGATCATGGCGCCGCCGTCCACATCACTCTCCACTACAATGATCGCATCGCAGATTCCCGCCACAATCCGATTGCGCATCGCAAACGACTGCCGGTCTGCTCGCCGGGTGAATGGAAACTCCGACAACACCGCTCCATCCGCCTCGATGCGCCGGTACAGATCCAGATTCTCCGGCGGGTAGATGATATCGATTCCGGTCCCCACCACCGCCATCGTTTTTCCGCCGACCGACAGCGCGCCGTCGTGCGCCGCCGTGTCGATTCCGCGCGCCAGACCGCTGACCACGCAGAATCCCAGTCGCCCCAGGTCGGCGCCAAATTTTTTCGCAGTCGCCAGACCGTACAAGGTGGTACGCCGGCTGCCCACGATCCCCACACAGGGCTGGGTGCAGTCGTAACGACCTTTTCGATACAACCCAATCGGCGGATCGGGAATCTCGCGGAGTAATCGCGGATAAGCGGCATCCCGCGTGGTGATAAAGTCGACCGCACTGCGCGCCATCCACTCCTCCTCCCGCGCGAGGTCGAAATGATCCCGCCACGTCGCAATCGTTTCCGAGATCACCGGCCCGACGCCCTTCACCGCTTCGAGCCGCCGGCGCTCCGCCGCAAACACCAACCGTGGATCGCCCCCCAGCTCCACCAGCAGGCGATTGAGCGTGATCGGGCCGATATTCGGCAACGCGTTAAGGACGAGAAACGCCTGCCGTTCGGTTAATTCACTGTGCATCCACCGACTCTCGGAGAGCCGTGGAAAGAAAGTCGAGCAACTGAACCACCGTAACTGCGGTGGGCCCGTGCTTGCGTGCCAACAGGTCTGCCGCCCGGCCGTGCCACACGACGGCCCGCGCGGCCGCCAGCAAAGGCTCCGTCGGCGTTTGCGCCAGCTGCCCGCCCACG
>Ga0163151_10007536_pt1 | contig 12663 bp, 6 predicted proteins | sample OliLakLV19MP5IB2_FD_145596 | JGI IMG/M metagenome (GOLD analysis project Ga0163151, IMG submission 145596) | Freshwater microbial mat bacterial communities from Lake Vanda, McMurdo Dry Valleys, Antarctica - Oligotrophic Lake LV.19.MP5.IB-2 | ecosystem: Environmental > Aquatic > Freshwater > Lake...
ATCCAACCCAGGCTGCCGACGACCAGCAAGATCGCCAGGATGACGACAGACGACATGGTCAATGCCGCTCGGTTTCGCCGCGCGAACTTGCGGAACCGATACGCCGACGATGGCGGACAGGCCTCCACCGGCTCGTCGCTCAAATGCCGCACGATGTCGGCCGCGAAGCTGTTGGCCGTGTCGTAGCGCCGCGTGCGGTCTTTCTCCAGCGCCTTCATCACGATCCAGTCGAGGTCTCCCCGGACCAGCCGGCTGAGCCCCCTGGGATCAATCTGGCGATGCGCTGCCACAGCAGATTGCAGTCCGCCTTCGGTGCTGCTCAGCCGCATGCTGGGAGACGGCGGATCATCCTCGCGGATCATGCGGCGGATTTCTTCCACCGCCGCCTGTTTCATGCGGATCGATTCAAACGGCGTCGTGCCCGTCAACAGTTCGTACAGCAGCACGCCCAGCGAGTAGATGTCGCCGCGAGTGTCCACATCCAGGCCCGTGAGTTGCGCCTGCTCGGGACTCATGTAGAGCGGCGTGCCCACCATCTGCGCGAACCTGGTGAACAGCGTCTTGTCGGTGAGCTGCTGGCTGATCGCCTTGGCCACGCCGAAGTCGATCACTTTGGGAACGGGGCGGCTGTCGTGCAGCGTGACCATCACATTCGAGGGCTTGATGTCGCGGTGAATGATCCCTTTCTGATGCGCGTGCTGCACAGCGTGGCAGACGGTGACGAACAGTTCCAAGCGCTCGTGGACGGGAAGATGGTTCTGGTCGCAGTAATCGGTGATGGGAATTCCGCGGACCAGTTCCATCACGAAATACGGCCGGCCGGCTTGCGTCGCTCCAGCGTCAAATACGCGAGCGATGTTGGGATGATCCATCAACGCCAGCGCCTGCCGCTCGGCCTCGAAGCGGACGATGACCTCGCGGGTATCCATCCCCGGCTTGATAATTTTGAGCGCGACTTTGCGCCGAACAGGCTCGGACTGCTCGGCCATGTAAACGACGCCCATGCCCCCTTCGCCGATTTGCTGCAGCAGTTTGTAGGGGCCAATGACCGTGCCGGGAGCTTCTGCAACTGACGGCATGTCCATGGTCGCCGCCAAGGCTGGCGACTTCGACTGGAACTGGCTTTCCGGGTCGTCGTGAGCTTGGAGCAGAACGTCCAACCGCTGACGCACCGCGTGGTTACTGCCGCAGGCCTCATCCAGAAAGGCTGAGCGCTCGCCAGCCGGCAGTTGCCGAGCCTGATGAAACAGCGTTTCTTCATTGATCATCGTTGAACTCCGAGGCTGTGACGGGGCCTCTACTCACTAAAGCGAGAATACTGACGCGCGAGCGTCAGCGATTTCTGAAAGAATCCGGGAGACGCCCCGAATTACTTCGCACGCAGCTCGGCCTGCAGCCAGGCGCGGGCGAAGATCCAGTCTCGGTCGGCCGTGCTGGGAGAGACGCCCAGCACTTCGGCGGCCTGATCACCGGTCAGGCCGGCAAAGTACCGCAGCTCGACCAACCGCGCCTTGAGCGGATGTTGGGTCGCCAGCGTCCGCAGTGCCTCGTCCAGGGCGAGCAGGTCGTCATCGACAACGGGGCCAACCAGATCCTCGAACTCGACCCGTTGCCGACCGCTGCCGTGCTTTTCGGACTGCCTGCGGCGGGCGTTGTCGATGAGAATCCGCCGCATGGCGTTCGCAGCCAGCGTAAAGAAATGACCGCGGTCGCGGTAAGAGGGGGGAGACCCTGCGCCTGCGAGGCGCAGGTAGGCTTCATGCACGAGGGCCGTCGGTTGGAGTGTCTGGTCGGGGGCCTCGCCTGCCATTTTCTGGGCGGCGAGCCGGCGAAGCTCCTCGTAGACCAGCGGCAACAACTGCTCAGCCGCGGAGGGGTCGCCCCGCTCGATGTCCGCCAGGATTCGCGTGACATCGCCCATCGGCCGGCTTTGATCAGAACAGGTTGTCGAGCAGTCGAACCTTCGATGAGTATAGCGTCGCCAGCCGACGAACGACATGGAGCCGTCGGTCCAGCATTAAATGGCCGCAGAGCTGGGAGGAACTACCGCAGGAGCGCGGTGTCGCCCCGCCCGCGCGGCTTGTCAGTTGTCAATCTTAAACTTTCGCGGACACCATGCACAAAGCGCGCCGGTCGCGACCACCTCGGCCGATCCCACCGATGCGGACAAGATCGCCCAACCGCTGCCAACAATCCCTTCCGGGGAGAGCATTGTTACAATTGTGGGTATGCTTGTCCTGGGCCGACTCCAAGCTCTGCCGATCTGGGGGATGTCGCAGTCAGCCGTTGACCGGCGGTCCCGTCGCGAATGGCGTACAAGCCTGCCTCACTTCAATTCCTCGTCGGTAACAACAGATGGTCACCCGCATCCTGGTTGTTGACGATTCCCCCGTGGAACAACGCTTGGTCGGGCGCTTGCTGGAAAAAGCCTTGACCGACATCGCCGTTGTCTATGCCGACAACGGCCAACAAGCGCTGGACACCATCACCGCCGCCCTGCCCGACATGGTCATTTCAGATCTGCGGATGCCCGTGATGAACGGGCTGGAGCTGGTCCAGAACATCAAAACCCGCGGGCTGGGCTTGCCGGTGATTTTGATGACCAGCTATGGCAACGAGCAGATCGCGGTTCAAGCCCTTCAATCGGGTGCGGCCAGTTAGGTCCCCAAATTGGTGATCGACAAGCATTTGATTGAGACGGTCAAGAGCGTGTTGCTGCTGTCCCGTGGACAATTGCTTCGACGGCGCGTGCTCAACACGCTCAAATCCGTCGAGTCCCGATTTGTGCTGGTGAGCGACACCTCGCTGATCGCGCCGCTGGTCGCCTATTTGCAGGAGCAAATGGGGATGATGCGGCTCTTCGACGAGATGCAATTAACTCAGATCGGAGTGGCCGTCCATGAATCGCTCACGAATGCGATCTACCACGGCAACCTGGAATTGGACTCGGAGCTGCGACAGGAAGACGAGTCCGCCTTTTACCGCCTGGCGAAGGAACGACTTCAGGAGACGCGGTTCGCCGCACGCAGAGTTCACTTGGCGGCGACGCTGTCGGCTGCGGAACTGCGAATTGTCATTAGCGATGAAGGTCCAGGCTTCAAGCCTTCCGAGCTGCGCGATCCTACGGACAAGATCAACATGGACCGGATTGGAGGTCGCGGGCTGCTCTTGATTCGCAGTTTCATGGATGAAGTCAGCCACAGCCAACAAGGCAACGAAATCACGCTGGTCAAACGGGCGTCGTAACGTCGTCCTGAACAGTGGCAGCTCAACTGGGAACGGCGCTTTCGATTCGAACTCGAAGTCCGCTCGCGAAAGGCTCCGCTCGATGAGAATGGCGTTCGCCCCAGCCGTGAAACTCCTGGATCGACTGACGTACCCGCGCAAGTTTGTGTTGATCGCCTTGCTGTTCGGCCTGCCGCTGGGGATGGTCACGCTGTTTCTGGTCGGTGAGCTCAACGAACGCATCGCCTTCTCGGCGAAGGAACGGTTGGGCACGGAATACCTTCGCCCCGTCGAGAAGTTTGCTGCGGACCTCCGAGAACGTCGAGGCCTGACCTGGGCTCGCGCGGGTCAGCAGAACGCTCCTGAGGAACTGCGACGAATTGAAGAGTTACTGCGGCGAGATGTTCAGGACATTGATGCCGTTGATCGCAGACTCGGAGCGACACTGCGGACCACGCCATTGTGGAACGAGATTAAGAACCAGTGGCTGTTGCTTCCCGGCAGCGGGCAAGAGGCCGCTCCTGTCGATTCGGCGAATCGCTACACCGCCCTGATTGCTGACTTGCTCGCGCTGACGAGTCTCGCAGGAGACCAATCGAATCTCATTCTCGATCCAGACCTCGACTCCTACTACTTGATGGAAGTGACCGTCAACCGCCTGCCGCTGTTGACCGAACAGATTGGGCAGGCACGCGGGTTGAGTACAGGTCTGGCAGGCCGAGAGTCGATCGCCGCCATGGATCAGTTTCAGTTGCGAAGTTTAGCCGCCGTGATCAAATCCCAGAGAGAAGTTCTGGAGCATCACTTCGATGTGGCCTTTCGCGAGACGGACGATACCCAGCTAGCCGACTCACTGAAACCGGCATTGAACCGCAGCATTGCGGACACAAATCAATTCGTGGACCTGATTGCTGACACCTCAGGCCGCGCATCAGCCGATGAGGCGTGGCAACAGGGCAGTGAGACGCTGGCGGGGCTTGAAGAATTGTATTCATTGACGTCCGTCGCCTTGGATCGATTGTTGCAAGCCCGGCTGTCTGCGCTATTTAATCGGCGATTGTTCGTGTCCGCGGTGATATGCCTTTGCTCGCTGCTGGTCGCGTATCTGTTCGTTGCGTTTTATCTGGCGGTCATGCGGACGGTCGCTCAATTGGATGACGTGTCGCAACGGCTGGTCAGCGGTCAGCCGGATGATGTGGCCATCCGCGTCGATACGCGCGACGAACTGGGCCAAGTCGCGCGGTCGTTTGGCGCGTTGGCCGCGCGGCTGAAGACGGAATGCTTGACGTTGCGGAACCACGAGCAGCGGATGCGAGCGATTCTGGAAGGCGCCGTGGACGCAGTCGTCACGATCGATGAACAGGGTCGGATTGAATCCGCCAATTCCGCGACTGAACGACTATTCGGATATCGTGCGAGCGAGCTCACGGGCAAAAATGTCAACATGCTGATGCCCGATCCGTATCGGAGTGCGCACGATGGTTACCTCCGGCGATACCTTGCTACAGGCGAAAAGCACGTCATTGGGGGCGGACGGGAAGTGCTGGGAACTCGCCGCGACGGGACCACGTTTCCCGCCGACTTGACGGTCAGCGAAGTGCAGCTCGATGACCGCCGCTTGTTCACCGGCTTTGTCCGGGACATCAGCGCTCGCAAACGCGCCGAGGAAGCCTTGGAAGCCGCCAATGCGCAACTCGCCGGAGTGCTCGATGCCGCCACTCAGGTCTCGATCATTTCCACCGATCTGAACGGTCTGATTACGGTCTTCAATTCCGGCGCAGAGAATCTGCTGGGCTACTCCGCGGACGAAATGATCGGCAAGCAGACCCCTTGGATCATACATCTTCAGGAAGAGGTGGTGGCGCGCGGCCAAGAGTTGTCTCGCGAGTTGGGAGACCGCATCGACGGGTTCGAAGTCTTCGTGGCCTATGCCAAGCGGGGGCGTTTCGACCGCCGCGAGTGGACCTACGTCCGGAAGGACGGCAGCCCGCTCACTGTGAGTCTGGTGGTCACGGTCGTGAAGAACGCCGACGGTGAGATCACGGGCTATCTGGGGGTGGCCGAAGACATCACGCTCCGCAAGCAGACTGAACGGCATCTCCTGGCGGCTCGCAGGAGCGCTGAGCAGGCGGCTCAGGCCAAGGGCGACTTCCTGGCCAATATGAGTCACGAAATCCGGACGCCGATGAATGGAATCATCGGAATGATCGAGCTGGCGCTGGACACGTCTTTGACGTCCGAACAACGCGAGTACCTGGAGGTCGTGAATTCGTCAGCCCACTCGCTGCTGCGAATCATCAACGACATTCTGGATTTCTCGAAGATCGAGGCCGGCAAGCTGGAACTCGATCCGCATCCATTCCGTCTGCGTGAGACGCTCGGTGACACGATGAGAACACTGGCCATTCGTGCCCACGAAAAGAGCCTGGAGCTGCTGTGGCACACAGCGCCCGATGTTCCGGATGGTCTGATCGGAGATGCGGGAAGGCTTCGCCAAATCCTAGTCAATCTCTGTGGCAATGCCATCAAATTCACCGAGCACGGCGAAGTCGGAGTCTCAGTCAATCTGGCGTCTCGCACCGAATCGGCGACTCGGCTGCGTTTCTCCGTACGTGACACGGGCATCGGGATTCCGAAGGACAAGCAGGCGCTGGTGTTCGAAGCCTTTTCGCAAGCCGACGCCTCCACCACGCGCGCTTTTGGCGGCACCGGGCTGGGGCTTTCCATCTCGCGACAACTGGTCCGCATGATGGGCGGCGACCTCTCGCTGGACAGCGAAGAGCGGAGGGGAAGCACGTTCTTCTTCGAAATCGAGTTGCCATTGACGCCGGTTTCAGCCGACGATTCGGAATCGGACTCGCCCGTCGATCTGAGCGGCGTGAGAGTGCTGGTGGTCGACGACAACGAGACCAATCGGCGAATCCTGGAAGAGTTGCTGACGGGCTGGATGATGCAAACGACGTTGGCTGACAGCGGCCCGGCTGCCTTGGAAGAGATGCGCCGCGCAGCAAGCAATGGCCAGCCGTTCGATTTGGTGCTGACGGATTATCACATGCCCCAGATGGACGGCTTCATGTTCATCGAGGAACTGAAGAAGCATCCGGAACTCGCGCGTTCCATGATCATGATGCTCACTTCAGCCGATCGTCAGGGAGCGCACGAGCGCTGCCGCCAATTGGGCGTGGCTGCCACGCTGCTCAAGCCACTCAAGCAATCGGAGTTGCGGCAGACCATCTGCAAAACTCTCAGCCGATTCGATCGGCCTGAACGCAAACCCGCACCCCTCCCTGATTCAGCACTCCCCGCCAGCTCACCGCGACTGCGCATCCTGCTGGCCGAGGATAATCAGATCAATCAACAAGTCGCCATTCGATTCCTCAACAAACTCGGGCATGAGGTCCAGACCGTCGAGAACGGACAGCGCGCGCTCGACGCCTTGCAGATGAGCGCGTTCGACGTCGTATTGATGGATGTTCAGATGCCCGTGTTGGACGGCTTCAAGGCCGTCGCCGCCATTCGGGAACGAGAGAAAGCCACTGGTCGTCACCAACCCGTCGTGGCCATGACCGCCCATGCCATTGCTGGAGACCGCGAACGCTGTCTTGACGCCGGTATGGACGACTACGTCAGCAAGCCCGTCAGTTCCGCCACGCTTGCGGCGGTGTTGTCGCGAGTTGCAGAGCGCACGGATTCGGCTGTCTTCGCTCAGGTTCCGAACTCGACTTCGACGTCTCCAGAGCCATTGGAACCGCTCGCCTTTGACGTTGAGGCCGCTCTTGCAAATCTCAACGGTGAACGCGAATTCCTGACGGAACTTGCCGGTCTCTTCCTGCACAGTATTCCCGAACTGCTTCAAACTCTGGCTGCGGCCATCGAGCGACTGGATGCGAATGCTGCCGCCGACGCGGCTCATGCCATCAAGGGCAGTCTGGGCATCTTTTGTGCTGAGCCTGCTTATGCCGCGACGTTGCAACTGGAACGAGACTGTCGTGCGGGTTCTGTCGAAAACATGTCCAGCTCGCATCAATGCGTTGTTCGAGAGATCTGCCGGCTTACAGACGCCTTGCGGCAAGAAATGGCTTCCAATGCTTGAGGCGTGATTTGGCTCGACTGAAATCGTGGGTGGCTGTAAGCGCTGATCGAGACGTTGTGGGCCAGCGTGCGGATTGGGAGTTCGCGATGCTGGCAGTGCTTGGACATTGCTTCGGTTGAATGTCGATCATTGCGGTGTGGCGCGGCCTCAAAAGCGAAACCTAACGCGCGTCGGTCGCGACCGCCTCGGCTGATCCCACCGACGCGTGCAACGACGAGACCAATTCCATGAAGCGGTCACCTTGTGCACGCGACAGATCGACGCTGACCAGCGGTTCTCTGTCTAACCGACAGGCTCTTGCAGACCATGACCATCGCCGATTAGATTTCAGGCGTCAGATCAAAGACTTGCGGAACGATTTTCTTTCTCCCTTGGGGGTCCAGAACTTCGACGCTGATCGGGCGGCCCTGATCGTCGATCTTAAAATCGACGGAGTACATGCGATAACAGCGGACGACGGGTGAGACGCAAGTGATTGTCTCATTCATTCTCCCGTTGATCTCCAGTTTGACGCCCGTGGCAGTCACTACGTTGCGTATGGCTCCGTTGGCGGCCAGATCCCAGGACTTGGAGAATTCGCCTGACAGGACAATCACATTTCCAACGACAACCTGCGGCGTAGGCGGTTCCTTTTCGAGGACTTTCTTCAGTCTCGAGTTGCGATGCTGCTGCAGCCGGGCCAGGAGACCGCCAAAGTACTCCAAGGCTTCGCTGTCGGCGTTGAGCTGCCGAATGATCTGCTCCTTGGGCACATCGACCACAAGAAAGGTAATCTCGATTTGCTTCGCGCCTGCCGAAGCCACATCAGCGGACACGCCTGCATACTCCCGGAAACGGTTCCCGGTGAGCTTGAGCAATGCGTCAGAATTGACGACGTACTTGCCTTTCCAGGAGTTGCCGTCGACCGAGTACTCGACACCTTTGATGTGACCCATCCGGTCATAGTGCTGCGGATTATCGGTAATCTTCTTTCCATAAGAAGCTAACGTGCCTTCCGTGGCATTCGTCGTCCAGTAACGCGTGCCGTTAACGCGAATGTACTTGCTGGAAAAGTCTCCTAGCCCACCATCGCCGAGCAAGCCGCGGTTGATTTCTAGATGCAAGGACTTCCATTCCTCAGCCGACGGCGGGTCGCGGTCCGTGATGTCCAGCATGATCGGCGCGGGTGGAGTCGGAGTCGCCACCGAGGGTTCATCGGCCGAGATTGTGAGACGGCCAAGCAATAATAAATGCCACACCAGAAGCAGCATGTGCAATCTCGAGTGTCGCATGTCAATTGCTTTCTTGAATCCGATGGTTGTCACTGCTTCCGACACGGCGTCTAGAACACGGGGAAGTCGATGGTGAGGTTCTCTCTTCGGGCCGTCGGTGTTTGCCGGCCATATGTCATGCGGGGAACGGTTTTCATCACGTAGTCGCGCAATTCCGAAACTTGAACCCGTCCGTCGCCGTCGGCATCGGCTTTGGCGGTCTTCAGACCATCCAAGACGGCATAGGTGAAGACGCCATTTTGCCACTCGCGCGACTCAATCGCGAACTCCGCTCCGCCGGCCGCGGAAATGACCACGGCTCCCGTCCCGCGCCGGAGGTCCGCAAATAACTCTTCGAGCAGACGCCGGGAATTGCTCGGATTCAGTCGGTTTTTGCTCAGCCGCTGCGGGCTGGGAGAGGTACGTACCTTGATCGTCCCTGGTGGCGGCGAATCGGTGGCAGCGACGCCTATGCCCTCCTTGTCCACTTCGCCGGAATGGCAGGTGTCCATGAGGAGCAGCTTTTTTCGGGCCGGGATGCCCTCGAGCAAACTTTCGATAGCTGCGTACGACAACCCGACCTTCGAGGGGTTTTCGAAGTCGATATCGACGGTCGCATAGTAATAATCCAACTGCTCATCCAGCAGTCCATGGCCGGCAAAGAAAAGGACAACTTCATCGTCCACTCGCGATTGCAACAGCAGCTTCTTCACCGCGAGGATCTTGTCTCGCGTCGCTTCTCGGTCCAGAAACTGTGCGACGTGAGCTTGCCCAAAGCGATCCGCTTGGCTCTCGAAGAGCTTCGCGAGGTCGCTGGCGTCCTTCTCGGCGTAAGTCAACCGATAGCGTTGATCGGCGTAAGCGGAGATGCCGATCGTGACCAGGTAAAGCTCCGGAGGTTTCGCCGCGGCGTCGCAGCGAATCTCCAGAGTCTCCTTGATGGATTCGGTGCCCTGGACGTTCAGGGCCGATACCTGAATCGTGTTCTTTCCGGTCGACAGCTCAATTTTGATCTCTTGCTGCCATCTCTTGAGGTTTTGGTGACGCAGGGAGATTCCATCGACGCCGTACACCGGCACTCCGTTGACGTCGACATTCACTCGGTCCAGTGGGCATTGCGAATCGTCCGCCTGGATGCTGAGCGACAGCGTTTTTTCGGTGGTGGTCAGCGGATGCTGCGAGCGGATCGAAATTTCGGGGAGGTGAAAGTCGCCGCCGAGCCGCTCCTCGGTGAAGCCGAGTTTCGCGAGCCGTTTTTGGTAAACGCCGCGATATGCGCTGATGAGCTCGGTGGACGCGAACCCGATGTCGGCCAATACGAGATCGGGCCGATTGAATTTGAGGTCGAATTGATCGAATGAATAGGCGCGATTCCCGATCCCAAAGGCAACGCTCTTGAGCGCTCCTTTGGAAGCCAGATAAGTCCCTTCGGGCGTGGCAGCCACGGTCCCTCCGCCGCAGCAAATGAGCGTACAAATCTGCTGGCCCAGTTCAGTGTTCCAAAGCACGGCAGTCTTGTCAAGGTTAGCCAACACGGCCCGCGTGCCGTCCCCCGCGAAGGCGACGGACTGTCTGACATTTGCATGCCCGGGAAAGCTGCGCAGCTCGGCACCGCTGTGCGCATCCCACAGGCGTGCTGTCTGGTCCGCACTGCCCGTCAGGATTCGGATGCCATCGCGGGAAAACGCGACGGAGCTCACCACACCGGCATGCCCGGCAAAGCTCCGCAACTCCACTCCGGTTTGCGCATCCCACAGCCGTGCGGTCTTGTCCCGGCTTCCCGTCAGGATCTGATTGCCATCGGTGGAAAAAGCCACGGCGACAACTCGATCGGCGTGGCCATGTAAGCAAAGCTGCTCCTGCCCGCTGGCCGCGTCCCAAATTCGGGCCGTATTGTCCCATTGACCCGTGAGGATCAACCGGCCGTCGGGAGAAAAGGCAACAGTACAGTAGAGGGGAGTCACGAATTCCGTCCGTCCGGTGTACTGCACCAGATGGCGGACTTCCTTCCCTGTCGCCGCGTCCCAGAGTCTGGCCGTCGAATCCGTACTACCGGTCAAGATGGATCGCCTGTCGGGCGAAAGGGCCACCGAAACAACGCCCCCGGCGTGCCCCGCGAACCGCTGGAGTTCCTTGCCGGTCTCTGCGTCCCAAAGACGGGCCGTACAATCGTTGCCGCCGGTGAGGACCGTTAGTCCGTCCGCCGCAATGGCTACGGCCGTAACACTACCCCGGCCATGTTGAAAGCGCTGCACTTCTTTGCCGATCGACGCGTCCCAAAGCCGTGCGGTCCCATCGTCGCCACCGATCAGCAGCATGCGCCCGTCCTCCGAAACGGCAACACACTCGACGGACAAAATGCCTTGCCCCTCAAACATTCGCAGTTGGATCCCGGTGTCGACGTCCCAAAGTTGAGTCCTGCCGTCGTCTGGCGAAATTCCATCGCCCTCAGCGCCGACGAGCACCTGCTTGCCATCGGACGAAACCGCCACCGATGCGGCGCTGCTGCCGTAAGGGCGGAAGCTGCGTAATTGGAGACCGCTCTGCACATCCCACACGCGAACCGTGTTGCTCTGATCGGCATCGAGGCTGAGCGGGAAGCCTTGGTTGCCCGTGATCACCTGCCGACCGTCGGGAGAGTAGACCGCGGAAAACACCCGGCGGGGTGCTTGATAGCGTTGGAGCTCGTGGCCAGTCTGAGCGTCCCAGCAGCGTGCCGTCCGGTCAAAGCTGCCCGTGAGTAGCCCCTTTCCATTGGGAGAGAATGCGACGGAAACGACGGGCTCGGAGTGAGCTTCCAGTTGCAGCAGCAGGCGAGCAGATTCTGCATCCCAAAGGCGAGCCGTATTGTCGCCGCTTCCCGTCAGAATCTTCCGTCCGTCGGAGGATGATGCCACGGCCAAGATGGAACCAGCATGCCCCTCGAAGTTTCTGAGCAGATGACCGGTCTCGGCGTCCCACAGGCGAGCCTTTCCGTCCTGACTGCCAGTCAGGATCTGCTTGCTGTTGGGCGAGAAGACAGCGGACGTCACGGAGGCGGGATGCTCGAAACAGCAAATCTCTGCGCCTGTCGCCGTGATCCACAATCGTGCCGTCGCGTCGGAGCTGCCTGTCAACACAGTTCGGCCATCGACCGAAATCGCGACGGACTGGACAGTTGCCGAATGTCCCTCGAAGCAGCGGATTTCTTTTGCAGTGACGATGTCCCAAAGTCGCGCCGTCTGGTCGTCGCTGCCCGTCAGGGCCATTCGTCCATCTTGAGAGTAAGCAACCGAGAGGACATTTCGCGAGTGTCCTAATTGCACCGCCAAGTGCGGCCGCTTGGATGTGGCCGTCACAACAGCCGACTCCGTCGGCGATGCAAACTGCGTGCTGTTGCTCTGCCCCGTTGCCGATTCCCAACGAAGGAGTGTCAGGAGTGCCATCAGCGAAAATGCGATGCGACTGCAGCGGGGCAGCCGCCGAATCACGCGGGCGTCCATGCCTGCTCCTCCCGAATCCTCCGAACTCCGGACAGTGTCCCCGATTCCACCGATCTGGAACAGACCAACCTGGCGTTGTAATTATTGCAATTATAGGACATCCGCGGCTCGTGGGAGCGGCTGCGTCACTCCCCGGCTGTCAGCCAAGGAGACCGTGAAAACTTCCATGTGGATGCCGTTGATTCTGATTCCGCCGGAAAGATTCCGATGGGGGAACGAGGATGTCAATGTGGCGGACACGCTCTACTTGGGCAAGACGGAGGTCACGCAATTGAAGTGACGGACATGATGGGAACGATCCCTTGGAAACGACATGATTGGATCGACGAAAAAATGACCGGCGACGTTAGTGAGCTGGGATGATGCCCGTGACTTCTGTGAGCGGTTGACGACGAAGGAAGGCAACGGGACATATCGCCTGCTCGCGTCGGTGCGACCCGTTCGAGGGGGATTTGGTTGGGACTGTTGACTGCGTCGGTCGCGACCACGAATGGCACTTAGATTTTGGTAAGGCCTTTGGCCATCTCGCGTTTGACGTCGGCGCGGGGCCGCGTCAGCCAATCGTAGTGATTGGGTCGATGCTTTTTCGCTCGAGGCTCGAAGCGGTCAGGCC
>Ga0163151_10007540_pt1 | contig 12661 bp, 12 predicted proteins | sample OliLakLV19MP5IB2_FD_145596 | JGI IMG/M metagenome (GOLD analysis project Ga0163151, IMG submission 145596) | Freshwater microbial mat bacterial communities from Lake Vanda, McMurdo Dry Valleys, Antarctica - Oligotrophic Lake LV.19.MP5.IB-2 | ecosystem: Environmental > Aquatic > Freshwater >...
GCGAATGGTTGGAAAATTGGGCGGATGCAAACGCATGAACTTCCATAACGAAGAATCAATAGGAACAAGCTTGTATTTACTTTTCAGGAATTTGAATTCTTTTTGCAGTTCTTTCGGATAATCCCCTGTAAGTTCTTTTTCCAGCATACCCGCTGTTCCAAACAAAAGAGCTTCGAGCTGAATTAAGCTGTTTTTATGTTTTGCAAGGACAGCGTGCGGCAACGCTCTTGCAAGGAGCTCAAAGGGTTCGGCATTTACCTTGAGTCCGAAATTACGTGCAAGGGACCGATAAAAAGTCTCTTCCCAGTTATTTTTATTTTGTTTCAGACTTTCCAGGATGGGTTGCGATTTTCTTTCAAGTCGTTCGACAAGCAAGCGGTCCAGCCAATGATTTAAAGTAAACGAATCAATGTCCTTTATCTGTTTTCCGCATGGTATCCAGTCCCGGCTAGAATTAAAGGACAGATATTTTTGATAAGTATTTTCAGGGATCCTGTTTTTTAACTCAAGAGCAGGTATGGTCTCGCTATTTTTTCTTTTGATTTCCTTATCGGACTTGTACACTACATGCAATATCACATTGTCATAGGATTTGTCATACTGGTGCTTATGTAATTCCCAATCCGAAGCACGAACATGTATCTCCACATTTCCGGCCCAGGTTGTTTTGCCGATCTTTATCCGTGCGTTGAAAAAATCAGGACCTGAATCGGAGTTATGCTCCCCCACCTTTAAAATCTGAATGGGCTCGCCTTCGGTAGTTTTTAATTCCTGATTATTAAACAACCGGAATTTCCATAAGTAGTGAAGGAATTCTTCCTGCATGGTGCAATTTAGGAAAATTGCAGGAATTTATTTCTGAATACAAAAAACTTTTGTGAAGCTTCTTTCCGAACATAAGACTTGTATAGCATACACTCCATTGTGCAACGATGAAATTGATATGGGTGTATTAATTTCCGTTTTTCCATGTATGATCTTTTTTCCCATCATGTCCACTATTTCATAGCTAAAAGAAACTTTTGTATCCATTTGGATGCTAATAGTCTCTGCAGCAGGGTTTGGATAAATAGTAATGTTATCATGAATAGATAATTCTGTTACTGCGGTAGCGCTTGAACCCAGCACAGTATTTTTTCCTGATTGCATAACATCTTTAGTGCTCGCATCCTGTAAAATTGCTACCGTAAACATCCTGTTCTGATTCCAGATAGGATTTATAAAAGATGTCCTTGAAATAATAATAGAATCATTGATTGCAGCGTAACAGTTATACCCGAAGCGGTAGAGGGGGATTTGCGCAGAACATTGTAGTGTGTGACTTCACCATTGCCGCCATTAAAAAAAACAGTGTCTTCCGCAAGGTCTATAAATAAAGATGCAGTTGTAGTTGTGCTTGCTGCGGCCTTTTTAATCACGATAGTTGAACGTACAGAATCTGTTCCTACCAGCGTTTGGGAGGATTTCAGTGAAAAAGAGGAGGTTAATCCAAGATAAGGTGTAAATAATGATGAAGCAGAGTAATTAGCAGAAGTGGAAATTACATCTCCGTTTATTACCAATCTGGGAGTGCTGCCATAAACACCGTAATAATTAGTGTGGGCATTATTGTCTACGGTATTTTGTTGGCTCAACGCACAAGTTGCGTAAGGAGCGCTCGGGTGAATTGATAAATGCAAAACTCCGGATGTGGAATTTAAATTGGAATAAAATCCCGGATTTCTGTTGGTGCATATACCGCACTTGGTATTCGTAAAATGCTCAACAACGCTTTGTAAGGGAACCTGAGCATTTGTAATAAGGACGAACTGAATAGAGAAAAAGAAAGAGGAAATTAATTTTTTCATTATGCTCGGGTATTTCCGGTTTTTATGTCTAATACTTACGATATATTGTATCGTTTGGATTCAAGATTTCCAAAGTAATTTCTCCATTTCATTCTGCATCTTCATCGCCTCTTCCCTTGCTTTAGCGGCAAAGTCTTCCTTGTCGCTCGCATAAATGATATTTCTGGAAGAATTAACAAGCAATCCGCATTCTTTATTCATGCCGTATTTTGCAACTTCCTGCAAGCTACCGCCCTGTGCTCCCACCCCGGGAACCAACAGAAAATGATCGGGCACAATTTTACGTACATCGGCAAGCATTTCAGCACGGGTTGCTCCAATTACATACATCATGTTATCGGCATTGCCCCATTCTTGTGATTTTTTGAGTACCTGCTCAAATAGTCGTGGGGTTTCGCCCCCCTCTCCTTTTGGAGAGGGGTTGGGGGTGAGACGGGAAGTTTGAAAATCACTTGCTCCTTTGTTGGATGTAAGTGCTAAGAGAATTACCCATTTTCCTTCATACTGCAGAAACGGACTTACAGAATCTTCGCCCATGTAAGGGGCAACTGTGATAGAATCAAAATCCATTGCTCCGAAAAACCCCTGTGCATACATGGAGGATGTGTTGCCGATGTCCCCTCGTTTTGCATCTGCTATCGTAAAAATATCGTTTACCCCTTTCAGGTAATCAGCCGTTCTTTCTAGGGCTTCCCAGCCTGCGGAGCCAAGGGATTCATAAAAGGCAACGTTGGGCTTGTAGGCAACGCACAGATCATGTGTAGCATCAATAATTTGCTTGTTGAATTCAAAGATCGGATCGGAAGTTTTATGAAGATGGCGCGGAATTTTTTTCAGATCCGTATCCAATCCAATGCAGAGAAAGGATTTTTTATTTTGTATGTTTTGATGTAGTTCTTGTCTTGTCATATATTTTTTCAAATGTACCAACATCCCCCATCACGCGAAACGCGTGTCCCCCCTTCAAAGGGGGACGAGCAGCCAAATCTCCCTGCGCCCCCTTTATAAGGGGGAGAAACAGCCAGCCGCCATTTCAATTAAACAATTGACCCACCTTCTTTTAGTCTTTCTGCGTTCTCTGCCAACTGCAATGCATCAATCATATCCTGAATATCTCCACCTACAAACGTAGGAAGGTTATGAACGCTCATTCCAATGCGATGATCTGTTACACGGCTCTGCGCATAGTTATAGGTCCGGATCTTTGCTGAACGGTCACCGGTAGAAACCATGGTTTTACGTTTTTGTGCGATGTCTCCCATTTTTTTTGTGTACTCTATTTCGTACAATTTCGTGCGAAGTATTTCCATGGCACGTTCCCGGTTATCAACCTGCGAACGGGTTTCCTGGCAGGTTATTACAATGCCAGAAGGCTTATGTGTAAGCTGAACTTTTGTTTCTACTTTATTTACGTTTTGTCCGCCTGCTCCGCTGGAGCGTGATGTTTGTACAGAAATATCAGCAGGATTTATATGTATGTCTACTTCTTCGGCCTCCGGAAGAACAACCACGCTGGCTGCAGATGTATGTACCCGTCCTTGTTGTTCTGTTGCCGGAACACGTTGTACGCGATGTACCCCGCTTTCAAATTTCATCGTGCCGTATGCATTTTCCCCGGTTATTTTTGCAATAATTTCTTTGTACCCTCCCATGGTTCCTTCGGAAGCATCCACCGTTTCAAATTTGAATTTCTTTTTTTCGCAGTAACGCATATACATTCTATAAAGATCTCCTGCAAAAATGCTGGCTTCATCGCCTCCGGTACCTGCACGGATCTCCAGCACACAATTTTTTGCATCTTCCGGATCCTTCGGAATAAGCATTTGCCTTACTTCGTTTTCAAGCTGTTCTTTCTGAGGTAATAGCTCATCAATCTCCGATTTTGCCATGGTGAGCATTTCGGCATCTTTCTCGGTTTTGAGCAGGGCTTTGGCGCTATCAATATCATCTATCATTTTTTTATAACGATGATAAGCAGCAATGATAGGCTTAAGGTCTTTATATTCTTTGTTCAGCTTGGCAAAAAGTTTCATATCTGCCAATGTCTTTGGATCAGAGAGCAGCCTTTCTACTTCTTCGTAGCGGTTATTTACTGAGGATAGTTTACTTAACATAAAGTCTTCGAAAAACGAATTTGTACGAAAATACGAACTAAGTGCGTTTATAGATACTCAAACACACCATGCTGACTTTTAATTGTCAGTTTATTCTCTTTGGTATTTGATTTTTCCACTCCCCCAATTATTTGGGCATCCACTCCAAATGATCTCGAAATAGCGATTATTTTCTCGGCTGATTTCCTGTCTGTATAGATCTCCATCCGATGTCCCATATTGAACACCTGGTACATTTCTTTCCAATCGGTTTTAGACTCCTCCTGAATCAATTTAAAAAGGGGAGGAGTGGGAAATAAGTTGTCTTTAGTAATGTGTACTCCATTTACAAATTTTAAAACTTTGGTTTGTCCTCCACCTGAGCAGTGAATAATGCCGTGTATGCTCTTGCGGTGTTTATCCAGAATTTTTTTGATGATGGGAGCATACGTACGCGTAGGTGACAAAACCAATTTGCCGGCATCAACGCCTTTTACTTCTGTGGCATCTGTTAGCTTTTTATTGCCGGAATAAACCACTTCTGCAGGAATCGCCCCATCAAAGCTCTCCGGATATTTTTTAGCATATATTTTAGAGAACACATCGTGGCGCGCGGATGTTAATCCATTGCTTCCCATTCCTCCATTATAGTCTTTCTCATATTTTGCTTTTCCAAATGAAGCAAGTCCTATGATCACATCACCTGCTTTGATTTTTTCGTCCATTACCTCTTTCCGTTTCATCCGGCAGGTAACCGTAGAATCAACAATAATTGTTTTCACCACATCGCCTACATCGGCAGTTTCTCCACCTGTTGAGCGAATATTAATTCCGTAAGAACGCAGGGTGGCCAGGAACTCTTCCACGCCATTGATGATGGCAGAAATCACTTCTCCGGGCACAAGGTTTTTGTTCCTTCCGATGGTGGTGGATACCAGGATATTATCTACAGCGCCTACGCAGAGCAGGTCGTCTATGTTCATTACCAGCGCATCCTGTGCAATTCCTTTCCATACGGATAGATCTCCCGTTTCTTTCCAATATAAATAAGCAAGGGAAGATTTAGTTCCTGCTCCATCTGCATGCATGACAATGCAATGGCTCTTGCTGCCTGCTAAATGATCGGGAACAATTTTACAAAATGCATTTTTGAAAACTCCTTTATCAAGTTTCTTAATAGCGTTATGCACATCTTCTTTGGATGCGGAAACTCCCCTTAAATTATATCTTGATGCGCTCATATTAGTTCTCTTCCTACAGCTCCCTCTTCCGTTGGAGAGGGGTGGGTGAGGTACAAAAAAAATATCCCGACAAATATCGGGATATTTTGAATTAGCTATGTGTTACGTTTTATTGAACTTTTTTTCCTTTTTTTCCTTTATCAGGTGTTGGTGCAACTGTTGGAGTTGCCGCAGGTGTTGGAGTTACTACAGCAGGTGTTGGAGTTACTACGGCAGGTGCATTAGGATTAATCTTTTCATTGTTAGGGATCGCCTGAGATTCTCCGCCATCTCCGCCTTCTGACATGCTCTCTGTGATTTTGATCTCAGGAGCAGCTACAGGTGTGCCATCTGCATTCTTTGAAGGAACATAGTCTTTTCTAAGGATAGAGAACACAACCCTACGATTGACCTGCATCACAGCCTCGTAATCATCTCTGTTCTTTGCTTTTGGATAGTTTTTGTCAATCCATTTTTCAGCCAACACAGTGCCTTTTGGAAGTACTTTTCCGCTAGGCAATGTAACATCTCTATCGGTTACAGCAGGCCTGCTTTCTCCGTATCCTGCAGGTGAAATCCTGTTCGGATCAACACCACGTGAAGTAATTAAATAATCCACGCAGGTTTTAGCACGTCTGAATGAAAGCTTTTGATTGTACACCGCATCAGAACGATAATCCGTGTGTGCAGAAAGCTCAACTGTTACGTTAGGGCTTTCGTTCAATACTTTAACAAGGAACTCCAGAGAATCTTTTGGATTGGTAGGGTGACTAAGATCCGATGAATCCAGCTTGAAGAGGATCAAAGGCATTCTCATGTCCTTCACGATCTTCTTGAGACAGAAATCCTGGCGGAAGTTAGTTGACTCTTTCAGATCAACAGTGGTGATCTTTCCTTTTGGATTTCCTAAAAGTCCATCCGGAAAATCAGAAGTTTTAACATCCAATGCCGAAGAGCTTGCTACATACGATGTGTTCGGATTGATATAACGGGTTTGGCCATTTGCTTCATATTTGTAGTATCCTTTTGCATCAGATTTAATTTCGAAAGAGCTGTTGTCAGAACCAACCAGTTTCACGGTTGCTCCGGGAACAGGAAGCTTTGAATCACATTCAGTTACATACCCTTCAAGCATATAGAGCAGTGGTGGTAAAATGAAAGAGTAAATATCATCACCGCCTTTTCCTCCGGCTCTGTTTGAAGTAAAATATCCGCGTTCATTTTCTGTTTCAAAAACTATCGCGAAGTCATCACCGGCAGAGTTGATAGGCGATGTGAAGTTTGTAGGCTTGTTCCATTTATTTGTTTCTGCAGAAGGAGCTTTGAAAATATCAAAACCACCCATTCCTAAGTGTCCTTTAGAAGCAAAGTAAAGAGTACCATCATAATGAAGGAAAGGGAATGCTTCGTCTTCCGCTGTGTTAATATCAGCGCCCAAGTTCACAGGCTTGCCCCATGATTTGGTTTTTTTGTCCCATAATGTGTAATAAAGATCCAATCCTCCGTACCCAGGATTCAGGCTGTCTTTCAAGTCAGAAGAGAAGATCATAACGCTCTCATCTTTGCTTAATGCAGGGTGACCATAATTAAAGGAGTCAATAACGAAAGGAAGCATTGTAGGATCTTCCCATGCTTGTCCGCGTTTTACAGTTGAGTAAAGCTGACATTTAGGATTTTTCTTTTTCTCCACTCCGCATTTAGTGAAATACATGTTGCTTCCTTTTTCATCTAATACGCAGGCAGCTTCATTCACTTTTGTGCTCAGCGGTGAACCCAGTGGAGTAGGAGTGCTCCATTTCCCATTCTTATCAATTTGGGTAGTGAAAATATCCGCAAACAATTGTCCAACGTTACCATCAATGTCTCCTGTTGCTCCCTGGCGAGTAGAAGAGAAAAGCAGCGTAGTATATTTCTTTCTTTCTAAGTACATAGGACAGAAATCCCATTCTTTGGTGTTTATCTGCACCATGTTCTCTACTTTGTGGCGGGTAGGATTATCTTTCCATTTTTGAGCTAGCTTGCAGGATTCTGCGCCCATCTCTCCTCTTTTATCCGAAGGAACTTCTTTTTTATATTTCTCATATTCAGCCATCGCTTCAGGATATTTTTCCTGCTGTTTCATCATGTCGGCTAAATATAAGGTAGCAAGTGCTTTTTGTTCGCACTGTGCTTTAATAGCTTTTTGGTAGTTAAGCTCGGCTTGCTTAACATCGTTGATGAGGCGGTAACATTCCGCGATCTTCCAAAGACATTCCGGCTTCAGTTTCTTAGGAGCCTTTTTATAGGCAGCTTTATAAAGGTCAATTGCAGCAAAATACTCGAATGTGCTGAATTTCCTTTCTGCTTCTTTGTAGAAGTTTTTCTGTGCAAAAGTGGTTGCAAAGAAGAGAGTGCAAACGATCAAACTGAGGCTTTTGTGGATTTTCATCTCTTGGATATTTTTTATCCCTCTAATTAAGGGACTGGGGTTGATTAAAATTGGGTGCTAAAATAGATTTTTTGTTTGAAATGGCAAATTTAGTGGGCAAATATATGTGTTTAAGCGAAATAACAGCTTTTTAATGTAAAATCAACGAAATTAAAAGCCCCATGGCGTTAACCACAGGGCCTTTAAGTTAATCTCCTAATGTTAATTATCCGGCTATAATAATTTTCTTGGTAACATTTGTATCATTAAAGTTAAGGCGGAGAAAATAAATTCCTTTTGAGAAACTGCCTGTGCTAAGGGAATACGAATGCGTTCCTGCGTTTTTAGTTCCGTTCTCAAGAATGCTTATGCGATTGCCAAGCATATCAAATAAAGTAAGTTCTACCGTGCCATTGACAGGAAGAGAATAACGTATATCCGCTGAAGCAAAGACCGGATTATTAACCGATAGCAAGATATTGGTTTTCTCCAAAGAACCTACCCCTGTGCTGGGGCTATTGCAATGAACTGTTACTGTGTTGCAAAGGGTGTCGTAACAGTTGGGCCCATTGGTATTCTTTACACTAATTGTAAGGCAAACAGAAAAGGTTCCTGAGGCACTGTACGTATGCGTAGGATTTTGTTGCGTACCGGAAGTACCATCTCCAAAATCCCAGACATAAGGTGTTGTTGAGTTGGTTCCGGTGGAGAGATCAGCAAAATATGCTGTACATCCACCTGCAGTTCCTGTTTGATAGTTCCAGGCTGCCGTACAAGCACCACCACCGAGCTGGGCTTTGGCTTGTGTAAACAGCAGCGAGCTGAATACGATAACAGCCATTAATTTAAATGAAACGGAGATTTTATTTTTCATAGGTTAATATCTGGTTAAATAATTTATTCTGCAATAATAATTTTCTTGTTGATGGTTGATCCTTCAAAGTTGAGATTGATGAAATAAATACCCTTTGAAAAATCCGCGGAAGTGAGATGAGCCGAATGCATTCCAGTGTTTTTGTTTCCGGTTTCAAGCACTCTTACCTTATTGCCTAGAATATCGAACAAAGCAAGTTCCGTTTGCCCGTTTGCCGGTAGATAATAAGTAACATCCGCAGAATAAACCACAGGATTATTGACCTTTAGCCAAAAATCAGATGCTTCATGTGAGGCAATTCCTGTAGGAGGGCATTGAACGATTATATTTTTGCAAAGGCTATCACGGCATGGAGGAGCGCCTCCAACCAAAACAGTAATTGTTAAGCATACAGTATAAGTTCCGGATGCAGTATAGGTATGACTTGGATTTTGCGTTAAAGCGGTATTTCCATCCCCAAAATCCCAGGTCCATGCTGATGCACCTGCTGAAAGATCGGTGAAGTTAATTGTACATCCTGATGATGATCCTGTTTGTGAACTCCAATTAGCAGTACATGATGTTCCGGTGCCGCATTGTACACTTATAACTTGGCAATAGGTATCGGTGCAGCTACCATTGGGTATTTGGGTAATAATAGTGAGGCAAACGCTGTATGATCCGGAGGCAGTGTATGTGTGTGCAGGATTTTGTGAGGTAGATGTTTGTCCATTACCAAAATCCCAGCTATATGCAGTGCTGCTTCCTGTTCCTGTAGAGGCATCCGTAAAATTAATCATACAAGGATTTGATGGGTCCGCTTGTGATTGCCAGTACGCGGTACATGCTGATCCGTTGCCACAATCAACTGTTACGGGTTTGCAAAGCACGTCTTGACAAATGTTGCCCAAACCATTATCCGCAATAGTAAGGCAAACAGTATATGTGCCGGATGCCGTGTATGTATGACTTGGATTTGGCACATTCGAAGTTTGGCCATCGCCAAAATTCCAGGCATAGGTGGTGCTTGATGATGTTCCCGAGGAGGCATTTGTAAAGCGCACGGAACAGTTGCTTACCTGAGAATTCCATTTTGCAGCACAACTGCCGCCAGCCTGAGCAGTAGCTTGCGTGAACGATAAGCCGCTAAGGAAGACAACCGCCAATAATTTTAAAGAAGTAGAGATTTTCATTTTTTTGATTTTGAGATTTAGTTGATATTTTATTTTTAATTAAAAAGGGATGTATATAATTCCAAACTATAATCAATTATATATCCTACTCATAACACTACACGGTAAAATCAGTCCAAGGGTTGGGCATGCAAAACCTTATTTTTAAAACATAGGATATATGTTTGATTATCAATAAGTTGAAAACAGGCATGACATATATGTCTAAAATAACAAGAGCCGTTAGATCTCTCCAACGACCCCTTGTCATGAGGTGGTTAACCTATTTATTATTCAGCAATAACAATTTTCCTTGTTGTAGTTACTCCCTTGAAGCTTAGATTAAGGAAATACATTCCTTTTGCAAAACTTCCTGTGCTGAATGAATAAGAATGTATTCCTGCATTTTTATTGCCACTTTCAAGTATTCCTATTTTGTTTCCAAGGATATTGAACAAAGCAAGTTCAATGGTTCCGCCAGAAGGAATGGAGTAATGAATATCGGCAAAAGAAAAAATGGGATTATTCACAGACAATGATATGTCTATCTGTTCTGAAGAAGAGATTCCATTTGTTCCACACTGAACAGTTACATATTTGCAAAGAGTGTCACTGCACATGCCTACGTTGCCTAGGGGAACATTAATATAAAGGCAAACCCAGTAGATGCCTGATGACGCATATGTGTGTGCAGGATTTTGCAAAGTGGATGTTTGTCCATCGCCAAAGCTCCAGTGATAAGTGGTGTTGCTATTAGTTCCCAACGAGGAATTATAAAAGTGTTCAGTACAGCTGCCCGTAGTATCATACGAATCCCAGTTAGCTGTACATGGCCCCGGTGCACCACACTGAACGGTTACATTTCTGCAAAGGCTGTCCCAGCATGCAATGCCATTGGTTTTAGGTACACTAATAGTCAGACAAACATTATAGGTACCTGAAGCAGTGTATGTGTGTGCTGGATTTTGCTGATTAGATGTTTGTCCATCCCCAAAACCCCAGGTATATGTAGTGTTGTTATTTGTTCCTGCGGATGTATTGTAAAAGTATTGGGTACATCCACCGGTTGTGTCGTGCGAATTCCAATCGGCTTTACAGCCACTGCCTGGCTGCGCTTTTGCCTGCAAGAAGAATAAGCTTCCCAGTAACAAAAGCGTCAGTGATTTTAATGAAATAGAGATTTGTTTTTTCATGGGTATATATTTTTAAAAAATTGTTTTACGGTTACCTGAATTCAATGCATAATGAAGTTGTAAATAACAACTGCAAAGAATGCAGCAAGGGACATAAACACAAGGGCCGCAAGAATAGTTTCCGGAGCGGGCTTGAGGGTTTGAGTTCGTGGTTTCATTTTTTTTTGTTTTTTAATGATTATAAATATCTTCCGAACGTTCTTTGAATACTACCACGCAGGAAAGCTAAACAAGGTTGGGGGGGAGGAGTGCTATTTTAGTAACTGGTCGAAATAGAATGGTAACTGGCAGGCTGTGAAGTCCAAAGGAAGACTGCTAAAACGCACTCGAATTGTTCAGGAAACAAATAGAACCCGGATAGGGGAAAACTATTTATACGCAACCGCAATCACGGCCTCTCCGTTGTCTATTTGAACAGAATTGGTGCCGTTGGAGCTAAATAGCTTGCACGTAAATTTGGCGTGCAATTTTTTTGTGCGTTGGCCCAGCTGGTTGTTTAAATAATTCTCCACAGAAACAATTTGGAAATAACTATTGGGTGACTGGTTGGCGTTGTTTGAAGTATACACAATTCCGGAGTTATCTATCCATGTAAGTGTGGCTGCGGTCAAAGCATACGGATTAGAAGGGCCGGTAACGTTCGTTGAGTCAACATGAAAATCAAAATTAGCTATGCAGGATGGAACTTGCGCAACTACCACTGTAACAGAAGCAGTATCGCAACAAGAAGAGCCGTTGGAACAGCATGCAATTACCTGATATTGTGTTGTAGAAAGAGGCTGTACCATAATGGAATTTGCATTTCCGGTTAAGCCATTTCCATTCCATGAATAGGTCGCATTTGTGCAAGCAGGGAAAAAAGATGCTGTCAGGGTTGTACTATCTCCCGGAGAAATCATTGTGTTTCCCGTAATGTTAACATTGCAGGAAGAAGAAACACTGCTGCCTACGTTTATCTTTTTACAAATGCTGCTGGAGCACCCGCTGGCATAAGTAATGTTCAGGCATACGTTATATGCTCCGGGAGCAGAATAAGAATGTAAGGGATTGTCAAGTGCAGAAGTGTAGTTATCTCCGAAATTCCAGGAATAACTCAACGCAGTATCATTTGGATCAGGAATTGCAATAAAGTCTACAGGATATTGAACAGAGATCCCTCCCGGTATTTGAAAAGTGTAATGACCCGGTAATAGAGAAGAATCAGCCACAGGAGAGTTAATAGAGGAAACTTTCCGGTCGTTAATTTGAAACTGCAGGCTGTTAGTGCAGCTTGTGCAAATGGTTTGTTTTAAGCTCCCCAGAAAATTATATACATTATTTGAATCCTGGACAAAGGAAGTAAACATATAGTAATCATTAACTCCCGCTTGTATGTTCACCGCGTTTCCATTTATAACGCCCTTTGCGTAGAACACAGGTGTTTCTCCCGAAGGATCAGGATATTCCTTTTTGCAGGAAGAAATAAAAAAGAAAGAAAAAACCAATAAGTAAAAAAGTCGTTGCATGTTATTAATATTGAAATAGGTCATAGCTGAGTACTAATTTAAGCCCTGAGTTTCGTTCGAAGCGGTTTCTGGAAAAGAAAGCATCTGATTTAATGTCAATCAATCCAAAATAAGCTGAAGCGGATACGCTGAATTTCTCCGAGATCTTTCTGCGGTACGAAACAGCCACTGATGCATCCCATTGCTTGAAAGCACCCGCATAGTAACCCATTACCGATTTTTCTGTAACGGGTGCTGTCCCCAGATTATTTTTCGAATTAACGGTGACATCGCTTTTCGCATTCACTAAGTATGAAATATTTCCTCCAATGCTAAGTGCATTCCGGTTATTGAAATGGTATTGAGCCTGAATAGGAAGTACGGCATAGTAC
>Ga0163151_10007544_pt1 | contig 12655 bp, 11 predicted proteins | sample OliLakLV19MP5IB2_FD_145596 | JGI IMG/M metagenome (GOLD analysis project Ga0163151, IMG submission 145596) | Freshwater microbial mat bacterial communities from Lake Vanda, McMurdo Dry Valleys, Antarctica - Oligotrophic Lake LV.19.MP5.IB-2 | ecosystem: Environmental > Aquatic > Freshwater >...
CTCTACGACCGGGCGTATAGGCTTCATAGGTTTACGTCGCTGCTTCGAGTAGATCGGAACCCCTTATTCGATTTCTTGTAGGACAAAACTTACTTAGCTTTATCCTACGACCGAGACTACGTGCATCATACCAGATCGTCCAAAAAGACAACAGCAAAAAGAATCTTGCGAAAACGCGCTCTGGCTGTTTAGTTTAGAACTTTTCCGCGCACAGAACGGCTGCGTACATTAGCTTGACCGTCGCGAGCCTCAATGTCGTTGTTAACAGCACCAGAGTTCGATTCTGCGCGCTTACCATAAATACGAGCGACAGCTCCGTGAACCTCAGAAATAGCGTGATTTCCGGTTGTGGAACCGTAGCGGCGCACATAAAGATCAGTGCCTTCTGCAAGCAATCTAACTCCGCCATTGCTGGGCTTGCCGCGCATTTGTTCCTCGAGATTATCGGCTACTTGGTCAAGGGAAGTTTGCCGCATCTCTGCAGTTTTACGATACTGATTTGCTCGCGAAAGTGCGACTCGCCGAATGTGTTCTTGTTCGTCTTTTGCAGCGCTGATAATTTGTTTCTCGCGCGATTCCAGATAAGTACGGTCGAGCATGCGCGGATCCGTAGGATGCGCTTGCGGGGACCAGAGCTTCTCAATCTCCCCTCGCGCCTGAACATCTATGCGCCGCGATTCATAATCGCCGTTCTTGATGATCGAGCTTACGTTTAAATCGCCGATGGACTGATTTTTCGCCTTCTCATATGTAACCTGGCGACGAATGATTGACGATGCATGTTGAATAGATGGATACTGACCAGCTGTCTGGTCCCGCACGGACTGACCCGATGATGGACTCCCCTGCTGCTGCGGAAATGCCGCCGACTCAACAGAACCGCCACCATCTATAGTGGCATAAAAGTTACGCATATCGGCGCTGCTGGGTAGTTCTTTTTTATAGCCTTTCAGCGCCACGGCGCAGTAATTGCTCACGCGCCCTGCAGGATCAAGCATGTAAGCGATGCGGTATTCCTCCGCAGCCTGACCATGATCGCCACATTTAACAAGGGCATTGGCCAGATAATAATGCACCACCGCGTTTCTCGGTTGTACACCGGATTCCCTAGCTAAAGCAACGACAGCCTGGCGGTATCGCCCAGCTTGATAATCCAAAACGCCGCGTGAAAGGCCACTCTCAAAAGCCGGGGCTGCTGTGGCAGTCCCGAGCCATGCAAGCAAGGCTAGTGACAGAACGGATTTTTTCATCACACTCGGTCGGCGTTCTACTTTTCAAGTCTAACACCCGATGAGCACATCTAGCGTCGAATTACGTCTATTTGACCGACTTCTTCTGAGCAAGACGGTCTAATGTGGCCTGTGCCAATTGAAGCTTGGGGTTCAGATTCAACGCTTTCTCGGCTTCCGATTCAGCGCCGGCACGGTCGCCATGCATCTCAAGAGCGAGACTCAACGCGGCATGAGCCGGTGCGCTGGAAGGAGTTAACGATACAACTTCGCGGAAAAGGGCAATCGCCTTCCCCTGCTCGCCGGATTGCAGCAATAGACTTGCCAGTTGCTGCTTGGCCTCCATGTTTTGGGGCGAAAGTTTCAGCGCCTCGCGAAGTTCGCTAAAAGCTTCCGGATAGCGAGACTGTGCTTGATACATGGTCGCAATGGCAATTCTCGGAGCGGCCGATGTGGGGGACACTTTCACAGCCAAACGGGCAGCGGCAATTCCGGCTTCTTCCTTGCCCAAACTGAACAAAGACAAAGCTTGTCCTACCTGCGCCTGGGTGTGATTAGGCTTTAAAGACAATGCTTTCTGGTAGCTGGTGAGGGCTTCGTGCCAGCGCGACTTCTTTAACTCGGCCCAGCCAATGTTTACCAAAGTGTTCGCGTTTTTGGGATCTAAGGCCAGTGCCTTGCGCTCCTCAGCCAACTGCCCATCGTAATCACCCATCGAACCCAACGCAACTCCAAGGTTGGCGTGAGCAAGAGCACTGTCCGGTGCCTGTGAGATCATTTTTTCGAAGGTGCGGCGGGCGACCTCTAATTGACCGTGTTTGTAAGCAAATTGTCCTGCCTCAAGCAAACTAGCCGTAGCCGGCGCCACTTTTGTCTCCACGCACAAAGGTAGCGTCCCGCTCGGTAGTGATACCGCATGCGATACTACTGTCGGACCGCTAATTCCGATCGGGCGTTGCGGTGGCAGTGGTCTGAAGCGCTGAGCAGCGGCGCGTGCAGTATCGATGCCTTCGAGATTCTTTAGAGCAACTTTGTTGTATGGATCTAATTCAAGCGCTCTTTTTACCGACTGTGTAGCTGCATCAAAGTCTTTGAGTTGGCACTGAACCCAACCCAATTCCACGAAAGCCGGCACATATTTTTCATCGATCGCCAGCGCTTTACGCTCGGCTTCCGCAGCTGCACGAAGCTCGCCGAGATGAGCTTGCGCTACACCCAAATCGTAAAAACCTATCAGGCAGCGGTTATCGATACGAGTGGCATCGATAAATCTATTCTTTGCCGTTAGCCAATCACCATGTGCTGCTGCTGCTTCGCCTTCTTTAACGCGGGCGAGTGCTTGCTGCTGCACAGACAAGCTGTTGTTCTCTGCAGTCGCTGGCAGGTGCATTAATAGCCCACTTCCACCGAAGACGAGTGCTAAAGCAGCAAGAGAACTTCTCATTGGCATCCCCTCAAAATTGTGCAAGCGCCCATTATCGTTTACTGACAACCTTTCAACCGTGTTTGTTTTCAGTCCTCTTGGCGTTTCCCGCTAAGATCTATTTAGGATAGAATTCATCACGTGATGAAGCACTACCTGCCGATTTTTTCGTTAATCCTATCCCTGTCCCTTCCGGCCCACGGACAGCTCCCAGCAGAAGACGGGATCCCACCGCCAGCTCCAGATTTTCGGAGCAGCGATTCTTTTGACGCATCCAACAGCGGGCCCACTGCTTTGGAAAGGGATAGGCGTCCAATACTGCCTACCAGCCCTTCCATCTTGCCGCCAGAACTAAAACAGCGACCGCCTTTAGCACCGAGTTCGCCAAGCGTGAATTTCACCGAGCAAACCAGGGTGTCCATCAGTAGTCACAAAGCACCGCTTTCCTGGCGCGCAAAAGCGCATAGACTCAAGCAATCCTCTTCCGCCCAGCAAAGAATATTGCGCTCCACATATGATGCAGCAATTGTCACGCTAATCGGCGCTCTGCCTAAATTCGGGCTTCGCGTGGAAATCCTGAATAGCAAGGCCGGAGAACTACTTGCTTTGCCCATAGACGCAAAGATTTCTCAAAAATACATTTTTGTTCTTTGCGAGATGCCACCAGGAGCGGTGACAGTCAAAGGTTCGGCGTGGGCGCCATCCAAAGCCAGTAACGCCTTGATCGAGACAATATTGCAATCAATAGAACAGCCCGCATTGATCAAAGGCGATCGTTGATGCGACCAAAAGTGATCGCAATAACGGGATGCATCGGTGCCGGCAAATCGCTCGTTGGCACAATTCTTGACCAACGCGGCTATGAGGTAATCGATACCGACAGTGTGGTGCACGAACTCTTTGAGCATAGCGCGGAGTTGAAAGACTCCGTCGTTACCAGATTCGGAAAGGAAGTTCTTTCTGCCGATGGAAAGATTGATCGCAAGAAGCTAGGCAACATTGTGTTTGACGATAACGGTGCCAGAAGGCATTTAGAACGCATCGTGCATCCGGAAGTCTTAAAAGCATGCGATCTCCTGCTCAAGAGTCTGCCAACGGACACATTTGTATTCATGCTCGTTCCCTTGCTCTTTGAAGCCGGTCTGGAAGAGCGATACGAAGAAATCTGGAGCGTAGTTGCCGATGAAGAAGTCTTGCGCGCGCGACTTCGACAAACGCGTGGGCTGTCCGATGAAGAAATCACACAACGTTTATCTGCGCAAATCCCGCAGCCAGAAAAGGCCCGCCGATCAGATCGCGTGATTGATAATTCTGGCACCATATCCGATACCGAAGCGCAAATTGATACCATTCTCAAAAAGCTCACGCTGTAGGCACGGTGTGCTGATGCATTGTAGAGGGGAGGGGCTTGTCCCCTCCCGCTCTAGGAAGTCATCGCTGACTAATCGGCGAACACTTCAGCAATATCTGGGCAACGGGAGGGGACAAGCCCCTCCCCTCTACAATGCTGCGCCGAAGGCAACGGGACGAACTTTAAGCAACCAAGAGCTTGCGAACTTCCGGATCACGTAGCTTCCAAATGAGCCCATCGGCAAAGTAATGATGAAAGTTTGCAGTAGCAAAGACTGCCAAATACGCAGCCGCGGCGCTGAGACCGAATGCAGAAAGTCCCCGCGGCAACACGTCTGAAAGGATCACACCACCGACGCAGAGGAAGAAAAAATAGCGCAAAGTTGCAGGTTTCGCAAGCAACGAGCCGATCTTGGACGCCGGCAGACCTTCCGGAAGACCCCTTTCTTTTAAGTAAAATGCCGTTGTCACCACAAGATATTGGCAGCCATGATAGTAAGCGATAGTGAAAAGAGAAAAGGCAGCACCGAAGAAAGCAAAGTCCAGGTGATACGTCATCAGTCCAGTGCCGACTGCAAGCAGTCCTGGCCAAGGAAACAATTGTTTGTCTCGTCGATATTTGGCAATCACGTTATATGCAAACACGGACGTTATGACCACCAGGCAAGCCAAAGCAATACTGTAAATCCACATCGGTAGCGGACCCCAAAATGGAATTTCCAAACCATACAGGTTCTTTTTGCCACACGACTCAAAGGTGCACGCACGAAGGAGGAAATATACGATACTGCCGTTAATCATCCAGAGAAACGATTTCTTCTCGAAGTCATTCATGTAGTAGCCGCGTTTATAACAATAAATCAGGGCGATACCATATGACTGTGCCAGAACGTGCTGGATCTGCCACCAGATAATCAATTTTGTGAAAATCTGGACAAATCCGCTGATGAACATCGAGCAAATTAGTGCCGCGATCGCCACAACCCCCCAGACTGCCACAATAGGCCCCAGAGTCTTGCGCGTTTGAGGGCTGCCATAGACGCGCCAAAGCGTCGCTGGTTGGTGACCGTACGAAAAGAAAATCAGTCCGAATTTACAGATCCACCACATGAAAGCTGCCGCTACACCTGCTTCCAGTACAGGCTTAGCGCCAAGAAGAAACGCGCCATAGAGGAGCCAAAGCACTCCCCCGCAGCAAAACATCAAATCAATACTCGGGCTAAGAATCCATTCGTATGGCTTGGCTTTGGTGGAAGTTGAGACAGGCGGCAACGGGGATGTTTCGGCAGATGGTGCCGTCCCCGACGTCGTGTCAGGCGCTGCAGTCGGGACAGATGCCAGGACTAAAGCCGGTATCGGACTTGCGCCCGAAGTCTCAACCGGTGTCTCTGACGACGTTTGTTCTGTCGTTGTAGATTCTTTTTCGAAAGAGTCCGAATCTCGCAGCGCTTGCATAAAACCTCACTGCTGCAGGCCAGCCTTACCAGCATAGTCCATTAATGTTTCAGGTTCGTTTCTGTTTTGGCAACTCTTCACAAGTTGGAATGCGTACAATATACCCGTTGTTGGGCAACCTTCATTGCTTCCTTGACATAACTTGTACATCGGATATTAGCAGCGAAGCCGGGGCACAAATCCAGTATGAAGTCAAAGCACTTCTCAGTGTTAATGCTGGTATTCGTCGCCTGCGTGGCTTGCTATGTGGGGTCGTGGCTACTTTGGTGGTCAAAGGTCTCTGAGGCCAAAAGGTCAATTGACAACAAGCTATTTCCTGCCGCTGAACAGCAATTGCAGTTCGCAGCCGATATCAGCCGCCCATTCAGCTTTTTCGATTTCCGTTACCACTATAGCCAGTATGTTCTAGGGACAACTTATGGGCTGGACAATAAGCAGCCTCTTGCCGAAGCTATCTTCAGGCAAATGGAGCCTCTCTACAAAGGCGAAAATAAGCCGTTCGCGCCAACTGAGTTCGACGTCCTGTTCGCCTACGGCAGCGTTTATGTAAGCAGCTATCAGCCGGCCAAGGCAGTGCCCTTGTTTGAGCGCGCCTTGTCTATTTTGGAGGACCAAAAAAAAATCGATAGTCAACCCGGGGCAACTGTTCTGCATATACTTGGCAAAATCCATCGTGATCAAGGCTTGACGAAGCAAGCAACTCTCTATTTCGAGCGTTCGCTCTCGGTACGACGCACCGTATACGGTGCCCAGAGCGAAGAAGCACTTGTCGCCACCTTTGATGACGGGTATAACGACTACGTTGGCGAGCGCTATCAGCAAGCCGCGGACAAGTTCCAAAAGGCCTTCGATATTTCCCAAACGCTATCCGGTGACAAAAAACGGCGCTGGGGCAACTCTTCGCGCAACGCGCTAGCGACAGCGTACCTTGAACTTGGGAAAAAAGAAGCGGCTTTGACGCTATTTGCCAAATCTATGAAAGAAAGCCATAGCAAAGGAGACCACTCCTTAACCTACACGATAGGAAGACTCGGGCAAATATTCGATCGCCAAAACCGAACCGAAGAAGCAGACAGGTACTATAAGAAGGCGCTGGACATAAGCCAGTTGATGGAACAAACAGACCACCCGGAATTTACTGAGGCCATGAAGCTCTACGCACAGATGCTATCCCGCATGGACAAAAAGCAGGAAGCAGCAAAGATACTAGAACTCGACACAGCGCATACAAACGCCATCGCCAATTGAAAAACTAATACGCCGCAAATATCCCAAAGAGCGCGCCTAAACTTCAGTGGCAGTCTGTCGTGGCTTTGCAACTACCAACAAAGAGCCTCCAACTGGGAGTGATGCGCCTTGTCGAATTAAGAAACGCTCGATAGTCATGATCTGCTCACACGTCCAGTTCACTAACCCGCCCACTTCGAGTTCCGACAGAACGTCGAACTTGGGCTTTGCCCATCGCTGCCAAAGCCTGGAAGCCATCATAAGGGGCAGAAGGAGGAAGACAAAAGAAGTAATGCGAACCACATCGAAACCGGCTTCATCCAACTTATCTTCCAGTTCCTGGCGCGAATAGCGCCGACAGTGGTGTGCCAGTTCGTCAGATTGGCTCCAGAGAAATCCGTGCTGGGGCACGGTAAGAACGAGACTGCCTGTGGATTTTAGGCATTTTGCAATACCATTGAGCGCCCCGACATCATTCTCGATGTGCTCCAGTACATCAAAGGCACCAACGATATCAAATTCGTTGGTGTATGGCAGCTGCAATGCATCAAGCTGAACGAGCGTTGCTTTCGGTACTCGCTCTGCGCAAAACACCAATCCTTCGCCAAACAGGTCGCTTCCATACAGCTCAAGCTGCGGGAATTCGCGAGCGATATTCTTCAACACAAAGCCCGTGCCGCAGCCGATTTCCAGCAATTTCCCCGTCGGGATGGCATACTCCGAAATGGACCAGAGAATGAGATTGCTTCGTTGCTTGTGCCAGAAATTCCTGTCTTCAAGAGCCGCCAGTCGAGAAAAACGAGAGGGGTCAAATCCGCCGTGCGTGTCACCTACACTCATCAATCATGCCTTGGCGCTGCTGAATTTCAATCATAGCACGGACATCCAGACCATCCGAAACAGACCTTCGTATTACATTTGCCTGCTTCCCTGTAGTGCGGAAAGCAAAATTCAAGCCGCTGATTACGTCAAATCCATATCCAACTTTTCGTTCACGTCCACGACATCGCCTTGCTTTGCACGCAACTTTTGCAAGAACCAGCAAGTAAGATTGGCGGGGAAACATACAACATCGGCTGCGATGAACTCAATTACCAAATATCCGATTTAGCTGCGATAATTGGTGATGCGCTCTGGCTGGATTACAATCGGACTGCGTACCAACCAACGAACTCCGCACGGAAATAGTGCATTCGTCCAGCTCCGAGACCTAAAGCAGCATGCAAACAAACACAATCGCATCCATGATTGGCCGGATAAAAGATACACGCGTAACTATGTGGCTTTTCTGCCTTGTCTGCATCTCTCTCATTGCACTTTCGTGGGTAGCGCTAGCGCAGTTGGAAAAGAGCGGTGATATCTACTCCAGCCGGCGTCCGTATCCACCCTATCTCTACATCGGAGACTTTCCGCAGTTTTATTCTCTTGGGCAGATAGCCGCTTCATCCGACCGATTTCAAATTTATGATCCGGCAACTCAGGACAGATACCTCAATGCGATACTAAGCCCGAATCACACAACGAAGATGTACTACAACTTCAATCTGCCGTGGCTGTTCGTGCTGATGATTCCATTCAGCTGGTTACCATTCCGGCTGTCGTATTTGGTGTTCTGCATTTTGTGCGTTGTTTTCGGCTCTACCGGTTTGGCTTTGGTGGCAAAGAAAATCCGATCTATGACCTGGTTGCAGACGGCCTGCTTGGTTCTGGCTGCCAACGCCAGTGTGCCAGCCTGGCTCGCGCTAGAACATGGCAACACGTCGTACTACCTCGTTGGTTATGCCAGTATCTATTTCTGGGCGATGACAAAACGCCGCGATTTCATTGCCGGAATCGCATTTGCATTTCTCTTTCAGAAGCCCCAATATGTTCTGCCTCTGGCCTTTCCGGCATTGCGCTTCGGTCGCTGGAAATTGCTCTTCACAGCAGCTTTCTGTGAGCTAGCCTTACTGGCTCTGGCGGCTTTTGTCATAGGCCCGGCCAACGTTATTAGTTATCCATTTACGCTCTTCCAACACGATACTACCCAGGACTACGACGGCTGCTACCCACTGCAGATGGTTTCGGTGCGCGCAATTTATGCTGCTGTATTTTCCGAAGCCGCTTGCATGCCGCTATCGTGGGGGACATTTTTCGTCGGAGCAGGTTGCCTCGGCTATTTGTGGATGAAAGTCAAGCCGGACAACGAAATACAGATTCGATGGGCAATGGCGGTAACAATCTCAGCGATGTTAGTGATGAGCCCACATACCTACCCGTATGACCTGCTCTACCTGGCGTTGGCCGCCGCGCTTACGTTGCCTAAATCAATGAGCGAATTCAAGCTGCAGCCTATATTTGCTAAGTTATGGACGACAATGCTCATTGTTTCTCCGGTCGCGACCTGGGGATTTTATTTGACTGAAAACGGTATGGGTTTCCAGCACAAACTGCTGTCAATATTCAGCGTCTGCTTGCTTGTAACCGTCGCCGCTGCCTATCGGCAACAGTTTTCGGGCCGCGGTACGCCAAGAGCCTCCACGGTCTCGCCCACTACTTGAGACATTCTGTCTAAAACAACGACCGAACGGCGAAAAACATCAGGGACAGCTGCTAAAGTTTCAGCGTCACAAAGGTTTCGCCATGAGCAATATTTACGACCTGTACCGTCAGCCGCTAACGCTATTAACTGATCTTTACCAAATCACCATGGCTTATGCGTACTGGAAAACTGGGACCGCCGATAAAGAAGCGGTCTACCACCTCTTCTATAGAAAGGCGCCCTTCGGTGGGCAAGGCGCAATTGCTTGTGGTCTTCAATACATAATAGATTTCGTTGGCAATCTCACGGTATCCGAATCAGACACGGATTATCTGGGGACGCTGGTAGGTGCCGACAAGAAACCTTTGTTCGACAAGCAGTTTCTCGACTACCTTCGCTCTTTGCAATTCAGCTGCTCCATAGACGCCGTGCCTGAAGGCACACCTGTTTTTGCTCAAGAGCCGATAGTGCGGGTACGCGGACCTTTGATTCAATGCCAGCTTCTGGAAACCGCGTTCTTGAACATCATCAACTTCCAGACGCTGATTGCAACGAAGGCTGCACGCATTAAAGAAGCCGCAGGCGACCGCCCTATGATTGAATACGGCCTCCGCCGGGCTCACGGTTTCGATGGCGGGATCAGTGGCAGTCGCGCTGCTTACATCGGTGGGGCGGACGGCACTTCCAATGTACTGGCCGGCAAACTGTTCGGCATTCCAGTCTTCGGGACTCACGCCCACAGCTGGGTCATGTCCTTCGACGACGAACTCGAAGCCTTCAACAAATATGCCGAAGCTATGCCCAATAACTGCGTTTTCTTGGTCGATACTTATGACACATTGCGGGGCGTCGACCACGCCATTGAAGTTGCCCACAAGCTCGAAGAGACCGGCCACAAGTTGATGGGAATACGTCTGGACTCAGGTGACCTTGCCTATCTCAGCATAGAAGCGCGTAAGAAACTTGATGATGCGGGCCTGAAACATGTCCGTATTATGGCCAGCAACGACTTGGACGAACACATCATCAGCAACCTGAATTTGCAAGGAGCGCAGATAGATTCCTATGGTGTGGGCACGAAACTCATTACCGCGTTCGATCAACCAGCGCTGGGTGGAGTTTATAAACTTGGTGCAATTCGAAATGCTGGTGAAAAATGGCAGTACAAAATCAAGCTGTCCGAACAGCAAGCAAAAATTTCCAATCCGGGAGTGCTTCAGGTCAGACGATTTTCCGTAGATGGCAGCTACATTGCCGACGCCATTTATGACGACGAAAGCGAACTCGGCAGCGAAGTTGTGGTTGTTGATCCTGTCGATCCGACCAGAAGAAAAATCATTCCCGTCGGCACAGCCGGCGTTGATTTGCTACAACCAGTTTTCACAAACGGGAAGTATGTCTACAACGCACCAACGCTACAGGAAACGAAAAAACACTGCCTAACTGAAACCCTCAAATTCCACCCATCCATCAGACGGTTGCTCAACCCACACCGCTACCCGGCCGGACTGGAATTAAGTTTGCAAGAACTAAAGACACAATTAGTTTTGGAAGCACGAGGATTACCCGTATGACAAAAGCTCGGATGCTTTTCAGCACCGCCAACTACAGTTATCTGAAGCGCGAACTCATGCAGCGCGGCGAGTTTGAAGAAGGACAGCTGGAAGTACAAAGCTTTCCCGATGGCGAACGCTATATGCGTATCGTTGATCCCGTTGAGGGACGGGAAGTAATCTTGCTTGGTGGCACCATATCAGATACCGATACGTTGCAACTCTACGATCTCTCCTGCGCTTTGGTAAAACAAGGCGCAATCAAATTAACCCTGATCATTCCGTATTTTGGATACTCGACTATGGAACGCGCATCGAAGCGCGGGGAAGTTGTTACAGCCAAGACTCGTGCCCGACTTCTTTCAGCGATTCCCGAAGCTAGTGAAGGCAATCATATTTTGCTGCTCGATTTGCATTCCGAAGGTCTTCAGTACTATTTCGAAGCTGGCGTTGTGACCAAGCACCTCTATGCAAAGCCCGTAATCATCGAAGCTCTGGCAACGTATGCGCCGAGACAATTCGTCCTTGGCTCAACTGATGCTGGGCGAGCAAAATGGGTGGAGTCACTAGCCTATGAGATGCATGTAGGCGCATCTTTCGTACTCAAGCGACGCTTGAGCGCGACGGAAACCGAGTTGGCAGCAGTGTCGGCACACGTAGAAGGAATGCACGTCTGCCTTTACGACGACATGATCCGCACAGGAAGTACGCTCATCACGGCAGCCAAAGCGTACCTGGACGCGGGCGCGACATCGGTGTCCGCTTTTGCAACACATGGCGTTCTGCCAGGCGATTCGTTACAGAAGCTAAAGTCGAGTAAACTGCTTCAAACCATAGTCTGCACCAATAGTCACCCAGCTGCCTTAGGGCTCGAGGACGACTTTTTGCACGTTGTTTCCATCGCGGATATTCTTGTAACAGGACTGAGCACGGGGTTCTAAGCATGCAGCTGATCAAAGTAGGCGCCGCTGTCCTCAATCAAACACCTTTTGATTGGGACAACAACAAGAAAAATATTTTGGCTGCAATCCATTCAGCACGCGCAGAAGGAGTAACCATCCTTTGCTTGCCGGAGCTCTGTATTACCGGCTATGGGTGCGAAGATGATTTCTTCCGCGCGGATTTGCGGCAACGCGCATGGCAGCAGCTTCTGGAAATAATGAGCGAGACCTCGGGAATGATCGTTTCGCTTGGACTTCCTGTGCCTTACAACAATGCATTGTTCAATTGCGCAGCCCTTGTCTGCAACGGAAAACTGCTCGGTTTAGTCCCTAAGCAAAACCTGGCTGGAGACGGAATTCATTATGAGCCGCGCTGGTTCGAGCCTTGGGATGAAGGCGTTGTCTCGACTGTAATTATTGATGGACAAACGGTCCCGATTGGCGATATTCACTTTAGTGTGGGCGGCGTCAAAATCGGCTTCGAAATCTGCGAAGACGCGTGGGTGGGACGAAGACCAGGCGCTAAGCTGGCTCCGAAAGGCGTAGACATCTTTCTCAATCCATCGGCAAGTCACTTTTCGTTCGGCAAATTGGAGATTCGCAAACGCCTCGTGCTCGAAGGATCACGAGCATTCTCTGCCACCTACATCTATGCAAACCTACTGGGGAACGAAGCCGGTCGGGCCATCTACGACGGTGGCGCAATCATTGCTTCCTGCGGCAACTTGAATGCTGTCGGACCGCGATTCTCCTATCAAAATATGGAATTGACGACTGGTGTAATCGACGTTGCTCACTCCCGCATGGCTCAGTCTCGCAGTTATAGTTTCCGTCCGGAAATGGCAGAAGACACAAGTGACTGCATCAGAATAAGTTTTGATTTTCCAGAGCAGGCACCTGGACAGATCGTGTCCTCGAAGCAACTTGAGTGGGAACTTGGTCCTCAGCTGAAGGAA
>Ga0163151_10007550_pt1 | contig 12652 bp, 8 predicted proteins | sample OliLakLV19MP5IB2_FD_145596 | JGI IMG/M metagenome (GOLD analysis project Ga0163151, IMG submission 145596) | Freshwater microbial mat bacterial communities from Lake Vanda, McMurdo Dry Valleys, Antarctica - Oligotrophic Lake LV.19.MP5.IB-2 | ecosystem: Environmental > Aquatic > Freshwater > Lake...
GGGAAACCGGGTTCCACCGCGGACATCCTCGCCAAGATTCGCGCCCAGAAAGCGGGTGCCGCCGCCCCCGAGACAGCCGCTCCGGCGACTGCAGCCGCGCCCGTGGCCGCAGCGACTTCGGCTCCTGCCGCCGTCGCCGCCAAGCCGGCAGCGCCATCGGGTCCGCTTCCTTCCGTAGCCGACATGGTGCGGGCGGCGCGACAAGGCGCTGTGGCCGCTCCAGTCGCGACTGCTGCGCCAACCCCCAAGCCGCCGGTTGTTGCTCCGCCGATGCCCGCCAAGCCGGTTCCGGTGGCGGCCAGGAAGGGAGCCGCTCCGGCACCCGCCCGTCGCAGCCTGAGCGCCATCGTCACCGTGGCCGCGGTGAGTGTGACCAGCATCGTTCTGGGGGCGCTCGCCAGCAGTCCGTTGCTGATCTGTTTCGGCGTGTTCGTGTGGGGCCTGTTGATGACGCCGTTCGCCGCCGCCTGGGCGTCGGTCTCCGCGGTGACCGGGATTTCGGTGCTGGGGACGGCCCGGTTCATGTTCCCGAATGTGCTCGTCGAGCCACCGTCGAAGTTCAAGGTCGGCCCGGCCAGCGACTACCCGCTCAACACGGTGTCGAACAAGTGGAAAGACCAGTTCGGCATCTGGGTCGTGCATACGGATCAGTACGAGGGCAAGAATCTGATCTACGCCCTGTCCACCGTCTGCACGCACCTCGGCTGCACGCCGAACTGGCTCGACGGCGAACAAAAATACAAATGTCCCTGCCACGGCTCGGGCTTCTACATGACGGGCGTCAACTTCGAGGGTCCGGCCCCGCGTCCGCTGGAGCGGATGGGGCTGCGGATCGCCGAAGACGGCATGCTGGAAGTCGACAAGAGCGTCAAGTTCCAGCAGGAAATGGGGCAGTGGACCGACGCCTCGTCGTTTGTGGAAGTGGCGTAGTGGAATGTCGAATGTCGAAATCCAAATGTCTAAATGAAGAGGGGCAAACTCTTCCCTTTCGACATTTGGATTTCGACATTCGACATTGATTGAAATCGTTACTCATTCGCTCCACCCGGGATCGAACCAGAATATGTCAGTCGGCGATTACATCCGCGAGTCGCAGGTTTGGAAGAGCATCTTCCGGCATCCCGCGCCGGTCGACCGCCGCAACCGCGTGGTGGTGATGCTCACCAACTTCTTCCTGCACCTGCATCCGGTGTCGGTGAAGCAGCAGGGGATCGCGCTCTCGTACACCTGGTGCATGGGGGGCATCACGTTCTTCCTGTTCCTGGTGGAGACCATCACCGGCGTGCTGCTGATGTTCTACTACCGGCCCACTTTGCAGTTCGCGTTCAACGACATCCTCGCTCTGCGCGACGTGACCACGCTGGGCATCATGCGGGAGATTCACCGCTGGGCCGCCCATGCGATGGTGATCACCGTCTGGCTGCACATGTACCGCGTGTTTCTCACCGGCAGCTACAAGCCGCCGCGGGAATTCAACTGGGTGATCGGCGTTTTGCTGCTCGTGCTCACGCTGCTGCTGTCGTTCACCGGCTACCTGCTGCCGTGGGATCAGTTGGCGATCTGGGCCATCACCGTCGGTTCCAACATGGCCCGTGCGACGCCGTTCCTGGGGTATGAAGGCCCCGGTGCGCAGCTGCTGAATGTGGGCGGGTTCGACCTCATCACCAGCGGCAGCGACGCCCGGTTCCTGCTGCTCGGCGGCCGGTTCGTGGGCGAGGACACGCTGAACCGGTTCTACATCCTGCACTGCGTCGCGATTCCGCTCGTGGTCGCGCTGCTCATTGCGATTCACTTCTGGCGGGTCCGCAAAGACGGCGGCATCAGCCAGCCGTTGTAGGGACCGCGAAACCGCAAGCGTCGTTCGCTCAATGTCTTGGTCTTCGCTAACGCCTGAAAACTAACGCCTAACGCCTGACACCTATGTTAACCCACCATCCCGACCTGACCGCGTCTGTGATTTACGGCCTGGGCTGGGTCTACCTGTTGCTGTTCTTCATGAACGCCGCGTGGGTCTGGCGGAGCTACGCCGTCGACGGAAGCGTCAAGCTGTTCGGGCAGGACGTGCCGGCCGTATCGTTCTGGGCGATTTACGCCGCGATGCTGCTGATGGTCGCGACTGCCCACCTCACCGGCTCGAACACGCCGGGGATGTTTCTGCTGCGGATGCCGGACTTCGTGAAAGACGGCTTCAACGCGGCGTCGAACCCGGTGACGTTCTTTGCGTTGTCGACGATCCTGTTCGTGCTGGTGATCTGGCTGCGGGAATGGCTGGTGAAGCCGACCGTGGGCTGGCTGCTGCTGAATCTGGCCTGCCTGTATCTGGCGCTGAGCATGACGGACTACGACTTCCGCCAGATCGTGGGGAAGCCGGACAACGTGCCCATCGTGGCGATGCTGTTCATCGTGGGGTTCTTCACGTGGCTGTCGTTCTCGCGGGCGGTCGACAACGACCACCGCCGCGCGGCAGGCCGGCCGCTGTTCGAGCAGGAGAAGAACGAAAAGGTGCTGGTCTGGCCCGATCTGGTCTACACCGAACTGATCTGCATGGTGGTGGTGACGGTGGTGCTGGTCGCCTGGGGCATCGTGCTGCAGGCGCCGCTGGAAGAGCCCGCCTCGGCCGCGAAGACGCCGAATCCGTCGAAGGCCCCGTGGTACTTCCTGGGCCTTCAGGAAATGCTGGTGTACTACGACCCGTGGATGGCCGGCGTGGTGCTGCCGAGCATGATTCTCGTCGGTCTGATGGCGATTCCCTACATCGACTTCAACAAACTGGGCAACGGCTACTACACGTACAAGGAACGCAAGTTTGCGATCATCACGTTCATGTTCGGCTTCCTGCCGCTCTGGGTGTCGATGATCGTGCTGGGGACGTTTCTCCGCGGCCCAAACTGGAATTTCTTCGGTCCGTATGAGTATTGGGACGTCCACAAGCTGGAGCTGCTGAACAACGTCAACCTGTCGGAGATGTTCTGGCTCGACCTGTTGCAGCGGCCGTTGCCCATCGCACCGGCGGGGTCGGATCTGTTGACGCAGATCGGCTACATCCTGCTGCGCGAGGGCGTCGGTATCATTGCCGTGCTCGCCTATCTGTTCTTGCTGCCGCCGATCATGGCCGTGACGATTTTCCGCAAATTCTACCTCAAGATGGGTTTCATCCGCTTTTTGGTGTTGTCGAACCTGCTGCTGTTCATGGCGGCGTTGCCGATCAAGATGCTGCTGCGGTGGACGGTGACGCTGAAATACATCGTGGCGATTCCGGAGTGGTTCTTAAACATTTAGTCGAGGGCTAAAGGCTGAGGGCTGAGAGCCGGAAGCCAGGTCCTGGACATAACCTGCTGAGTGCCGACGATGCCGGCGACTGACGAATTCGTTCGCGACCTGAAACTGATGCACAAGGTGTTCTGCGCCAGCGCCGTCGCGCTGCTTGCGGTCACGTTGTGGATGATGTGGGCCGACGACGAATGGCGCGGCTATCAGCGCACGGCGCTGGCGCACGTCGCCAGCCGGGACAAGGCCCGGATTGCGGAGATTCAATCGCAACCCGAGCATCAGGCAGCCGTCGCCGAAGCCGATCAGCAAGTGCAACTGGCGAAGCAGCAAATCACCGCCCGCGAAGCCGATCTCGACGCGATTGAAAGCAAGATTGCGGAGATGTCGGCCGACACCGCCGCGACGATGCGCATCCTGCGCGAGAAGCGGGCCGTCCGCGACGTCCGCCGGGCCGAGTACGGCCTCAAGATCCGCGATAGTGCGCCGGCCGAAGTGACCGGCACCGCGAAGGCTGCCTTCGACGCCGCCCAGACCGACGCCGATAAGTACGAAACGGAATACGCCCAGAAGGCGTACGATCTGGCCCAGGCGAAATCGCAACTGAACCAGCTCACCAAGGCCCGCGACGACGCCGATACCGCGCTGAAGAAGCTCACCGCCGACGTCACCCGGCTGTCGAAGGCGATCAACAAGATTCAGCCCGAAAACCCGTTCTCGGCGTTCAAGCGCGACCTGATGCTGCTGCCGATCATCAACGGCTTCAACTCGCCCGAACGCATTCAACAGGACTGGCTGCCGAATCTGGAGATCACCCTGGGCGGGATGTCGATGGTGGACCGGTTCGACCGCTGCCGCACCTGCCATCACATGATCGACAGCGTCGACATCGGCACCAATCCGGCGTTCCCGCACGGAACGGGCGAGAAAGATTCCGGCACGTACGAACATCCGTATGCGTCGCATCCCCGGCTCGATCTTTATCTGACGGCGGCCAGCCCGCATCCGCTGCCGAAGTTCGGCTGCACGATCTGCCACGAGGGTCAGGGCTCGGGCACGTCGTTCCAGAACGCCTCGCACACGCCCAACGATCCGCACGAAATGCATCGCTGGGAGATGCCGCAGCAGAAAGACGGCAAAGGCGGCCACGGCTGGTTCAACAACCATTTCTGGGAACGCCCGATGTACCCGGATCGGTTCAAGGAATCGACCTGCATCAAGTGCCACGTCAACGTCACCGAACTGGGCGTGAACGCCAAGTTCGGTGCGACCGCTCCGAAGGTGGTCCGCGGCTTCGATCTGGTGCAGACCTACGGCTGCTTCGGCTGTCACGAAATTCACGGCTTCGAGGCCGGCAAGCCGATCGGCCCCGATCTCCGTCTGGAGCCGTCGGCCGAAGATCTCGCCAAGATGGCCGACGATCCGAAGGCCGTCCCCGGCAAGATGCGGAAGGTCGGTCCGTCGCTGCGGCATCTGGCCTCCAAGACCGATTCGGGCTGGGTCGAGCACTGGACCGAAGAGCCGAAGCAGTTCCGTCCGACCACCCGCATGCCGCAGTTCTTCAAGCTGACCAACCAGCAGGACGCCACCGCGGCGAAGTTCAATCCCGTCGAAATCGCGGGCATGGCGTCGTATCTGCTGACAAAGTCGCAGGCCATCGAGTTGATGACGCCGAAAGCGGACTATCAGCCGAACGCCGAGCGCGGCAAGGAGTTCTTCGCGACCAAGGGGTGCGTGGCCTGCCATACGCACCAGGAAATGCCGGCGGTGAAGGCGGACTTCGGCCCGGAACTGTCGCGCGTGCATGCCAAAATTCGGCCCGGACAGGAGGGCTTCAACTGGCTCTACACGTGGATTCGCGAGCCGGAGCGGCATCATCCGCGGACCAAGATGCCGCACCTGTTCCTGAACCCCGAAGGGGAGGGGGACAAGCACGTCGACTATGCCGCCGACATCGCCGCGTTCCTGCTGAAGTCGACCGGTTCGCCCGCGGACTACAAGCCCACGGCGGAGTATTCGGCGACGCTGGTCGACGATGCGGCGCTCAACGAACTCGTGCGGTACTTCCTGACGAAGCTGCTCACGCAGCAGCAAATCGAAGGGGTGATGCAGAGCGGCGTCTATCCCACCCCCAAGGCGAACGTCAAGGGGGATGAAATCGAGCTGGTGAAGGAGATGGATGGCGCGCTCGATGAAACCGAATGGCGGAACCGCAAGCTGCTGTACGTCGGCCGGAAGTCGATCACCAAGTATGGTTGCTACGGCTGCCACGACATTCCCAACTTTGAAGCCGCCCGTCCGATCGGCACCGCGCTCCAGGACTGGGGCAAGAAGGACACCTCGCGGCTGGCCTTCGAGCACATTCACGAGTACCTGCATCATCACGGCCAGCCCGATTTGGGCATGGACCTCGAAACGCTCTCGCCGAGCGACGCCGCCCGGTTGGGCGTCGAGCCGGCCCGCGGCGTGCGGATCAGCGGCATCGAGCCGGGCGTCGAGCCTCTGCCGCTCGTGCTGACCAGCGCGGACGGCCCGGAGGCCGCCGACGTCTTGCAGATCGACGACGTGGTGCTCACCTGCGACGGGGTGACGATCACCGACGCCCGCCAGTTGAGCGCGCGGCTGCGGCAGACGGTCCCGGCGTCGGCCATCGCGCTGACCATTCACCGCGGCGGCCAGGAGCTGCAGGCCCGCATCGTGCCGGACGGCTCGCTGTACGAGCGCGTGGTCTCCGGTTTGGAAGCCGCCGACAATCACGAGTTCAAGGATAAAGCCGACGAGGAGCGCGAACTGTCGGCGGCGTTCTATTACGAAAGCCTGTCGCATCACACGCGGCCCGGCTTCCTGTGGCAGAAGCTGCGGCAGCCGCGCAGCTACGACTACAAGATGACCGAGACCAAGCCCTACGACGACCGGCTGCGGATGCCCAAGTTCCCGTTCTCGGAGGAGGACATCGACGCCATCGCGACGTTCGTGCTTGGGCTGCGGGCCGAACCGCCCGGTCCTGACTATATGTATAACCCGTCCGGCAAGGCGGGGGACATCATCCGCGGCGAGCAACTGTTGGAGCAGTTCAACTGCGCCGGCTGCCACCTGCTCGAACTGCCGGAAATCCGGTACGGGGCCAATCTCGACGACATCGTCGCCACCGACGCTTCGGTCGAGTTCCCCGCCGCGGTCGCGTTGCTGAAGCGGCTCAAGCCGCCGCGGAACGGCCTGACCGGCGGACAGCACGTCGTGAAGTTCGTCGGCGACGTCGAGGACAAGACGGACGATAAAACCGAGACGCTGCCGGTGGTCGGGTTCCACGGGATGGTCGTGGCGACTCCCAATCCCGAGGACGATCCGGACGATCGGGAATACGTTGCGGAACTGTGGGAAACGCTGAAGGTCGGCGACAAGGAACTGTTCCCGACGTCGAAGCTGATCTTCCCCGCCGCCGCCTTGCAGGAGATTCGTCCGGCTCGCGGCGGACAGTATGCCGAGTGGCTGGCCAACCGACTGGTGGAGAACAAGCAGGTCAAGCAACTTTCGCTGGGCCAGCAGGCCAGTCCGCCGCCGTTGTATCTGGAAGGGATCAAGGTCCAGACGCCGTGGCTGTACAACTTCCTGCGTAATCCGCATCAGATCCGGCACACGACCGTGCTGCGGATGCCGCGGTTCAACATGAGTAACGATGAAGCCCGGGCGCTGGCGAACTACTTTGCCGCCGTGGACAACGCGGCGTATCCGTATCAGACGGTCCCCGAGCGCGAGACGCAGTACCTTGCCGCGATGAACGCGGAATTTCACGAGCAGCACGCCGGGAAGTCGCACGACTACCTGACGGAGTCGTGGAAGGTGCTGAACAGCCCGCTGTGCGTCAAATGTCACGCCGTCGGCGGCCGGCAGCCGGTCAGCACCGAGCCGGCGAACGACATCCGCGCCCCGAATCTGGAGATGGCCGGCGAACGGCTGCGGCCCGACTGGCTGCTGCTGTGGCTGTACAAATCCCCGTGGATCACGCCGTACACCTCGATGCCGCAGAACTTCCTGCCGGGCAAGAAGGCCCTGGAGGAACTGTTCGACGGCGACGGCAATGCCCAGACGCAGGCCGTGCGCGACGCGCTGGTGAACTACCACCGCCTGATGGAACGGGACGGGCGGATTGTCTACGATCCCATGACGACGACTCCGCCGCCCAAGGCGGGCGCCGGAGGAGGAGAATGATGCGGTCTCTACGAACAGCAGCCTGGGCGATCGTGCCGGCGGCGGCCCTGGCGATGTGCGGTTGCGGCGGCGGGGCCGATGCCACGACGACCGTGACCTACCGGCCCAGCCGTTCCGACGCAGCGGTCGCCACCGATGCCGTGCCGGGTGCAGCCGCAGCAGCGAGCACCGAGGTCGCCGTGGCCGGCGGCGTCGGCAGCATCAAGGGGCGCGTGCTCATTCAGGGGAACGTCCCCCCGCTGCCGCCGCTCTATGCCAAGGGGGCCGCACCGAAAGATCCGACGATCTGCGGCCTCGAAGCGGCGCCGAATGAGTCCATCGTCGTCAACGACGGCGGGCTCGCCAACGTGTTCATCTATCTGCCGAAACCGCCGAAGGGGTACGCGTCGTCGCCGGTCACGGAGCCGGCGATTTTCGACCAGAAGTATTGCGTGTTCAAGCCGCACGCCCTGGTGGTGCGAACCGGTCAGCCGCTCAGCATCCTGAACGACGACCCGGCGCTGCACAATACGCACACCTATCCAAGCCGGAACACCGGCTTCAATCAGGGCATTCAGGCCAACGACCGCACCGGCGTGAAGCTGGTCTACACCAAGCCGGAGGCGAAGCCGTTGCAGGTCGGTTGCGACGTCCACAACTGGATGACCGCCTACCATCTGCCGGTCGATCATCCGTTCGCCGTCGTATCCGGCCCCGATGGATCGTTCGAGATCAAGGATCTCCCGGCCGGAAAGCACGATTTCAAGGTCTGGCACGAGAAGGCCCTTGAACTGGAAAAGGCGTTCTCCATCACCGTCAAGGCGGGGGAGACGGTTGAAATCGACATCCCGGTCGCCGCGTCCAAGCTCGCCGGATTCCAAGCGGCCCCCTCCAAGATCATCCAGTTGTCCTCCACCCGATAGGGTGCGTCTCATGCACGGTCGAAAGTTTTCGATGTTCCGACATTCGGCATCCGCCGCGCTCCTCGCCGCCGCATCGCTCGGACTGGTGCTGACTGGCTCCGGCTGCGCGAAGAACCCCGAGGCGCAGTTCGCCTGGCGGGATTCCACCGAATTGCTGATTCCCGATGCGCGGAAAACCGTGCAGAAGACCATGCACGAGAGTTTCGGGACGCCGCACGACCTGGTGGCGTGGGCGCGGATGCCCGTCCAATACGGTGGTCTGGCTCCGGCGGCCGCGGCCACTGACGATGCCGCTGCCGGCGATGCGGCCCCGGTCGACAACGGCCCCTTCGGGCATCAGTTGCAGCTCGGCCGGCAGGTCTACATGAAGAACTGTCTGCACTGCCACGGCGTGGCGGGGGATGGCGCCGGTCCGACGGCCCGGTATCTCAATCCGAAACCCCGCGACTACCGTCTGGGGCTGTTCAAGTTCACCTCGACGCTCGCCCCGGAACGGATCACGCGCGACGACCTGCATCGCGTCGTCAAATACGGCATTCCGGGGACGTACATGCCGTCGTTCCTGCTGCTCGACAAACCCGGCACCGGCGACGTCAACACCAAGGCGGTGATCGAGTACGTCCGCTGGCTGGCGATGCGGGGCGAGATGGAAAAGCGGATCGACGACGAGTTGGTCGATTACTCGCTGGCCTCCATCGACGACGAAATCGCCAAGGCGAAGAACTCCTACGAGTCCGCCAAAGCCTCGGGCGAAAAGGCGGACCCGCCCCCCAGCCGGTCGGCGTTGACGAGGAAGGCCGCCGGCGACTTCAAGACGTATCTCGCCGAGGACTACGCCGACGCCGTCGACGGCACCGCCGACTTCATCGCCGAGAACTGGATCCGGGCCGACGAAGAAGCCAGCCTCATTGTCCCGAAGGTGGCCCGCGTGACCGACAATGCGGCGTCGCGCGAACGGGGGCGGCTGCTGTACATGTCCGACAAGACGAAGTGCTACACCTGCCACGGCCACACCGGCAAGGGGAACGGTCCCGCGACGGAGGACTTCTGGCCCAAGCCCGGCTCAACGGAGAAGTACGCCAACCGGGGCCTGCACGACGTGTGGGGGAACAAGCTGTCGCCGCGGAATCTGCGGCAGGGGCAATACCGCGGCGGTCGCCGGCCGGTCGACGTGTTCCGCCGGATCTACGCGGGAATCAAGACGACGCCGATGCCCGCGTTCGGCGGCACGGTGCTGAAGGACGAAGACATCTGGGACGTCGTGAATTACGTGATGAGCCTGCCGTACGAGCCGGAGGTTCCGTCCGCGGGGCCGGCGAAGGCTCCGCGGATGGCGGCGACCGAGGCCCGGCAGTAGTCGATTTTATCCCGGTCGGCGGACCGGTTTGCGAGTGAGGTGCGGACGTGGGCAAGTTTTGGGCGGTGTTCTTCATGGTCTTCGCAGTGGCGTGCGTCGCCCTCTGCGCCGTCGCGCCCTATTGCGGCTGGTGGTTCCCCGGTGACGGCAAGGCGCACAGCACGCTCGGCCAGAAGATCGACGATCTGTTCTATCTGATTCTGGTGATCGTCACGGTCACGTTCATCGGCACGCAGATCGCCATCGGCTACGTGCTGTGGCGCGGGGCCACGCACAATCCCAACGAGAAGGCGCTGTTCAGCCACGGCAGCCACACGCTGGAGGTCGTCTGGACCATCGTGCCGTCGGGCGTGCTGCTGTTCATCGCGCTGTACCAGATGGACGTGTGGGCGCACTACCGCATCAAGACGTACTTCCCGCAGAAGATGGAGCCGGTCGCCGAGGTCACGGCCCGGCAGTTCGAGTGGCGCATCCGCTATCCGGCCCGCGGCAAGAAGCTGATGCCCACGCCGCAGCCCGACGACATCTACACGGTGAACGACATCCACGTCCCGACGGGCCACCCGGTGGCGATCAGCCTGCGGACCGAGGACGTGCAGCACTCGTTCTTCGTCCCCATGCTCAGGGTCAAGCAGGACGCCGTACCGGGGCTGGTCATTCCCGTCTGGTGGGAGATGACCGACACGGGCACGTTCGAGGTGACCTGCGCCGAGTTGTGCGGCTGGGGCCATTACAAGATGAAGGCGCAGGTCGTCGCCCAGTCCGAGGACGATTTCGAGGCTTGGAAGACGACCACCGCGGCCGAGCAGTTTTACGACGGCGTTCCCAGGTCCGCAACGGAAGTTGCACAGCGGCCTCAGGGCGAATAACCCCGGGAACGGAAAGGCAACATTCGTGAGCACCCTCACCCCCTCCATCGAACACGCCGGCGGACACGACGATCACGGCCCCGGCCATCACGCCGAGCCGCATTCGCTGTCGCTGCTGATGAAGCTGCCGACGTTCTCGCGCGACCACAAGGTCATCGGCCTGCAGTTCCTGATCACCACGCTGCTGATGATGATGGTCGGCGGGGCGCTCGCCCTCGGCGTGCGGTGGCAACTGGCGTTTCCGTGGCAGCGGATGCCGATCATCGGCGACACCATCTTCGCGGCCCATGGCGGACAGATCACGCCCGAAATGTACACGATGCTGGTGACCATGCACGCCTCGGTGATGATCTTCCTGGTCATCATTCCGATCCTCGCAGGCGCGTTCGGGAACTTCCTGATTCCGCTGCAGATCGGGGCCGACGACATGGCCTTCCCCACGCTCAACATGCTGAGCTACTGGTTCATGCTGCCGGCGATCGTCTGCTTCGCGTTCGCCCTCGGACTGGCCCCGGAATGGCTGTCGGGCGTCGGGGGCATGAACGCCGGCAACGCCCAGGGGTGGACGTCGTACCCGCTGCTGTCGGCGTTGCCCGAGGCGGCCCCCGGCTCGCAGATGGCGCAGACGTGGTGGCTGATCGGGCTGACGCTCATCGGCGTGTCGTCGATGATGGGCTCGGTCAACTATCTGACCACCATCATCAACATGCGGGCCCCCGGCATGACGCTGTTCCGCATGCCGCTCACCATCTGGTCGATGTTCATCACCGCGATCCTGCAGGCGTTCGCGCTTCCCGTGCTGACGGCCGCCGGCTTCATGCTGCTCGCCGATCGGGTGATGGGCACGTGCTTCTTCATCCCCTCGGGCATCATCGTCAACAACGCGGCTCCGACCGTGGGCGGCGGGCAGCCCCTGTTGTGGCAGCACCTGTTCTGGTTCTACAGCCACCCGGCCGTGTACATCATGCTGCTTCCCGCGATGGGCATGGTCTCCGACATGCTGGCCTGCATGAGCCGCAAGCCGGTGTTCGGCTACAAGCCGATGGTTTATTCGCTGGCGGCGATCGCCGGGCTGGGCTTCATCGTCTGGGGCCACCACATGTTCACGTCGGGCATGAACCCGGCGCTCGGCATGACGTTCATGGTCTCGACGATGATGATCGCCCTTCCGTCGGCCATCAAGACGTTCAACTGGATCGGCACGATGTGGGGCGGGCGGCTGCAGTTCAACGCGGTCATGCTCAACTGCATCGCGTTCGTGTCGCTGTTCATCATCGGCGGGCTGTCGGGGATCTTCATGGCGGCCGTGCCGGTCGACATCTACATCCACGACACCTACTTCATCGTGGCCCACTTCCACTACGTGCTGTTCGGGGCCACGCTGTTCGGCGTGTTCGGGGCGATCCAGTTCTGGTTCCCCAAGATGTTCGGCCGGATGATGAACGACACGCTCGGCCAGATTCACTTCGTGCTGACGTTCATCGGCTTCAACTGCACGTTCTTTCCGATGCACCTCCTGGGCGTCGCCGGCTTCCCGCGCCGCTACGCCGATCCGTACCACTTCCCCTACCTCGAACACCTGTTGCCGCTGAACCAGTTCATCACCGGGGCGGCGATCCTGATGGGCGTGGCCCAGATCCTGCTCTTGTACAACTTCTTCAGCAGCATGTTCATCGGCAAGAAGTGCGGCCGCAATCCGTGGAACGCCAACGGCCTCGAATGGACCACGCCGTCGCCGCCGGGACACGGCAACTTCGACATCCCGCCGATCTGCTACCACGGCCCGTACGAATACTCGTCGCCGCTGTCGAAGGACAAGGACTACCTGCCGCAGACCGAATACGTCCCCTTGGAGCAGCGCCGGGCTGTCCAGGCTAAGCCGCACTGATCCGCCGATGTCGTTGCAACTGGCCACGGACCACCGACCACCGACCACTGACAATGCTCTTCGCCTCCCACGATCGCTGGCTCCACCGCCTGGCTTGGCTGACGGCGCTCGTTGCGCTGCTGCCGATCAGCGTCGGCGCGGTCGTGACCACCGTCGACGC
>Ga0163151_10007551_pt1 | contig 12649 bp, 12 predicted proteins | sample OliLakLV19MP5IB2_FD_145596 | JGI IMG/M metagenome (GOLD analysis project Ga0163151, IMG submission 145596) | Freshwater microbial mat bacterial communities from Lake Vanda, McMurdo Dry Valleys, Antarctica - Oligotrophic Lake LV.19.MP5.IB-2 | ecosystem: Environmental > Aquatic > Freshwater >...
TGACGACATGGTCATGTCCCTCGCCCTCGGCGCCTGGCAAGCCACCCGCCAGCACCCGGAACTCCTCCCCGCCCGCAAGACCGCCACCGCCCGCTGGAGCCCCACCGGTTCCCTTTTTTGACCTTTAGCCACATTGATGCAGAATGGGCTATCCCTGGTGGCCCAGCGCGTCGTTGTGCGCGAACGCCGGCGTGCCACCGAATCGCCCTCCGCCCCTCTGCTACACTCAGCCATCGTGGTGTTCCTTCTTTGCATTGCACTAATGCTGATCACGGGTACAGCCGCCACCATTCGGCCTTCGGTCCTGGCGGAAGTCTCCTCCCGCGGACATGCCTCCGTTCTGATTGAATTGGCAAAAAACGGCGAAGCCGATGTCCTCAATGATTTCCGCCTGGAACGTAAAGGAACCTGCCGTGTGCTTCAATCCTGGCGCCTCGTACGGGTAATGCATGTGGACGCCACCGCGGACTGTCTGGACGGAATTCGCGGTGCCGCCTCGGTCGCCGCGGTCGAATTGGCCGGCGCCGGCTTCGTTGTCGCCGCCGATTCTCTGACAATTCCGCGTTATCAGCGCGGAGTAATCCTCGGCGCCGGCTTGACGGATGCCCGGGCCGAAATCCGTGAGGTGTTCCGCCAGGAAGCCTGTTTCTGCACCGCTGGAACGGGCGGATGCTGTCGTGGAGGGGTGACCCAGCAACTGGGCGAACAGGCGGCGGCCACGACCAATTCTGGTCGGAGCACGGAGAATCTTGCTTTCGACACTGCCCGCCCCGGTCACGCGAACATCATCGACAGCACAAACGTAACCCTCTCTTCAATTCGCATTGCGGCCCCTCAAAGCGAAAGCGTATCCCGTTCCCGTCGATGTCTCCATCAACTCCGTGATCTTTGATCCGGCTGTCGCCAACCGCATCTTCGCGGGCAGCGATTTTGGCGTATGGGTGAGTTCGGACGCTGGCGCCACTTGACGTCAGCCGGGATTCTGGCGGCGCCGGTGGAGGTGTTGCGGGAAATTACACGGATGCGCGGGGCGATCGCGGTGGAAAATCGGGCGGAGCGGTTGCGTGAGGCGGCGCGGCAGGAGGTTCCGGATGGCGGGGACAGGCGTGGCGCCCCGCCTCGCGGCGACACCCTTGCCGCTTCACCTCCGTCAGGTTGTGAAAAGGACTATCACCTTCAAGCTGACGATCATCCTCGGCACACACGCAAAAAAGCGAGCGCCGAAGCGCTCGCTTTTCGCCGTGTTTCGCGTCCGGTAGAAAACTACTCGGAAATTTTTTCGACGTGGACAGAGTCGCCGTCCACCTTGCCCATAATCGTTACAGCCTTGCCGTAGAACTTCTTGTCAACAGCGTCGGCGTTGTGGATCTTGATCACTTTGCCGTCGGCGGTGACCAACACGGGCGAACCGCCTCCACCGATGCACTTGGCAACGCAGCCGGCGTTTTCTTTGCCGGGGCCATGCTTGGCGCCGCAGCCGGAATCGGAGATCGAACCCTTCAGTTCGGCCCCGTAGATGCCCATCGCAGCGACGGACATGGCGAGAATTAGCTTTTTCATTTTATTGGTCTCCCTAGAACTCGGGCCGGGTTGGCCCTTGGTATCGAACTATACTCTACGGAACGGTCAAATTGCAACCGCAATATTTATTCTATCAACGAGAAGCAGAAATGTCCAGAAAGTTTATTGACTGATACAACTTTACATGAGATACTTTTAAAGTATATACCATTCGGCATTGCATGACCAGAAAGGCGCCTGGGACGCTTATCTGAGCCTAGAATATCGTTCACTGAATTTGAGGCTCGTTCTGCGATTATGGCCGTTACGCTCCCGGAAATAGGCACCGTTCAGACGCTGGAGGATATGGCGCGTAAACCGTACTGCCTGCATCTGGAGTTAACTAATCTTTGCAACGCCAACTGCGTTTTTTGCGGTTACCAGTTTCAACAGCGCCCGATCCAAACCATGACGGACGCGGTTTTCGAAAAGGCCCTCACCGATTTTCTGGATGAGGGCGGCGGCAGTGCGACGCTGACACCCATCGTTGGCGATGCGTTGATCGACCCACAGTTTCTGGAGCGCGTCCGGCGCCTTCGCGCCGCACCCCGCGTGGATCGAATCCGGCTGATCACAAACGGGATACTACTCGACCGCTTCGGCATCGAGAATATTGTCACTTCGGGCTTGGATTATTTAGGAATCAGTACAGCGGGTTTCGACGAGCAGACGTACGAACGGGTCTACCGGTCCAAGAGTTACCGTCGCATGCGGGACAACGTGCTGGAATTACTCGAGTGCAATGAACGGCTGGGATGGCCAATTCAGCGAGTAGCGATCTTACTGCGCTCAGATCGCCCGTATCGCGAACTCATACAATCGGACGACTTTCAGGCGGTGCTGCGCTATCGTCCGGCAATACAGTGCGCGACATCATATTCGTCGTTCGGCGACCGTCTGGTGTCAGTCGACTTGCCCGAACGGATGAACTTGTTCGATGAGCCCAACGCGAAACCGGAACCCTGCCAGAGGCTCTATGACTCCCCGATTGTGTTGTCCGATGGCACGGTTGTGGCGTGTGAGTGCTACTCGGCGATGGACGCCATTGCCGATCTTGGAATCGGTAATATCCTCAATGACTCTCTCGGAAATATCTGGCGAAGCAGCCGGATGGCCAGACTGCGAGATGGATTTATCGACGGTAGCATCAACGATACGTGCCGGCGGTGCGACAACTACCAGGATTTGACGCTGTACCAGAAGGCGGAGGGTAAGGAGCGGGCACGCCTTAACCGCTTGCGTCATGAAGGCGGGTGGGAGATCCGAACTCCCGACGCGGAAGGGTATTGGTTGAATCCGTAGGCTCAGGCGGGAGAGGGTCTCCAATTTGATAGGATCGAGGCTATGCGCTTAGCCTACCTATTGTGCGCGGCCCCGTTGTTCGCCGCGACGGACTCCGCCGCCGAGCAATTCGAAATGAAGGTGCGGCCGATTTTGGCCAATCGCTGCTACGGATGCCACTCGACGGCGCCGCTGGGCGGGCTCGCGGTGAACTCGCGGAATGGGCTATTAAAGGGCGGCAAGACCGGGCCGGCGGTGGTGCCGGGCAAGCCGGAAGAGAGCTTGTTAATTCAAGCTGTCGCGCATACGAATGAGAAAATGAAGATGCCGCTGGGCGCGGCGCGGATGCCGGATAGCGAGATCGCCGTGTTGACGGAATGGATCAAGGCGGGCGCATATTGGCCGGAGGTGAAGGTGGCCGCGACGCCCGGCAAGGGTAAATATGTCATCACGGCGGAGCAGCGGAATTTCTGGGCATTTCAACCCGTGCGGAAGGTCAACGGCAGTATTGACAGCCTGGTCGGTGAACAACTGCGAGCCAAGGGCCTCACGCCGAATAGGCCGGCGGCGCGGCGCGACTTGATCCGGCGGGCTTATATCGATTTGACGGGCTTGCCGCCATCGTTTGCGGAGGTGCGGGCGTTTGAGACGGACGCCTCGCCGGAGGCGTTGGCGAAGGTTGTCGATAAGCTGTTGGCGTCGCCGCAATACGGGGAGCGATGGGCGCGGTATTGGCTGGACGTGGCACGGTACAGCGACGACCGGATGGACAGCGACGTGGAGTTGCCTTATCCGAATTCCTACCGGTATCGCAATTGGGTGATCGACGCGTTAAACCAGGACATGCCTTATGACCTGTTCGTGAAGGCGCAGATTGCGGGCGATCAATTGGACCGGAAAGAGTTGGCGGTGGGCCTGGGCTTTTATGGGTTGAGTCCGGAGTTGACCGATGACCGCGTCGACGTGACAACGCGCGGATTCATGGCGCTGACAGGGGCTTGCGCGCAGTGCCACGACCACAAGTTCGATCCGATTCCGACGAAGGATTATTATGCGCTGCAGGGCGTGTTCAGTTCGACGAAACGGGCGGAGCTTGAGTTGGCTCCGGGCGAGCAGGTGAAGGCTTATAAGTCGCAGGAGAAGAAGATTAACGACGTCAAGAAGCGGATTGAGAGCTTCTTGAAGGGGCAGGCGGAGGAGTTGGCGGAGATGCTGGCGTCGGAGTCGCCGCGTTACATTCGCGCGGCACGGAACCCGATCGCGCCGGCCGAGGGGTTGGACGCGGAAGTGCTGGCGCGGTGGGTTCGTTATTTGAAAACGGGACCGGTGGACAACAAGTATTTGCAGGGCTGGCAGAAGGAGTCCTTCGACTTGAGCGCGTTCCGGCAGGAGGCCATGGCCGTACTGGCTGAACGCAAGAAGGTGGATGAGAAGAACTTGCAGGCCGGGGCAAAAAATGAAGATACGGTGAAGGGCCAGACGTTTGCCCTGCCGTCGGAGCGCTATTTCCTGTGGCGCGATCTGTATTTTAACGACTTCTACGGGCGCGAGTTTAAGCAAGAAGAAGATGGGCTGCTCTGGTACGGACCAAACCGCGGTTACTACACTTCCGATGGCGCCATTGAGCGGTTCCTGACGGGCCGTTGGAAGGGTTATCTCGCCGACATGCGGGCAGAACTGAAGGACCTCCAAGCGGCGCTGCCGCCGCAGTATGCGTTCGCACACGCGATCAAGGACAATCCGACGGCGATCAACGAACGCGTGGCGTTAAACGGCGTGCCGGAGAACCTGGGTGAAGAAGCGCCGCGGGCGTTTCTTTCGATCCTATCGGCGGGCGAGCCGAAGCCGTTTTCGAAAGGCAGCGGCCGGTTGGAACTGGCCGAGGCCATTGCGAATTCGGCGAACCCGCTGACGGCCCGGGTGATGGTGAACCGGATTTGGCAGCATCATTTTGGCGATGGTTTGGTGCGGACGGTTTCGAACTTCGGGCGGATGGGCGAGACGCCATCACACCCGGAGTTGTTGGATCGTCTGGCGTCTTCGTTCATTGAAAGCGGATGGTCAATGAAGAGGCTGCACCGGGAGATTATGCTGTCGGAGACTTATCAACGGTCGGCGGAGCAGAACGAGAAGAACTACGCGGCGGACCCGGACAACCGGCTGCTGTGGCGGGCGAACCGGCAGCGCCTGGACGCCGAGGCCATGCGGGATACGTTGCTGGCGGTGAGCGGAGAACTCGACGGCGCACCGGGCGCGAAGCCGATGCCGCTGGACAAGGCGGGGAACCGGAAGCGGTCGATTTATGGATTCGTCAGCCGCCGAAAATTGGATGGGACGCTGGCGCTGTTCGACTTCCCGAATCCGAATCTTTCAGCAGAGAAACGGATTGTGACGGCGACGCCGCTGCAGCAGCTTTACTTTCTGAATGGGGAATTTCTGGCGGCTCGGGCGGAGGCGTTGGCGAAGAAGCTGACGGGGAGTTCGGACGAGCGAATCCGGCAGGCATACCGGACGGTGTTTGGACGGGACGCGACGCCCGAAGAGTTGAAGTTGGGCAAGGAATTTGTGGCTGGGGGCGAATGGCGCGCCTACGCCCAGGTGTTGTTGAGCGCGAATGAACTGCTGTTTGTGAACTAGACATATTATGAACCGAAGAGACGCACTGGCAACATTGACGAACGGGTTTGGGATGGTGGGGCTGGCGGGGATTCTGCGGGCGGAATCGGCGTCCTTGGCGCCGAAGAAGCCGCACTTCGCGCCGAAGGCGAAGCAGGTGATATTCCTGTTTCTGAACGGCGCGCCGTCGCAAGTGGACACGTTCGACCCGAAGCCGGCGCTGGCCAAATATCACGGGCAGGCGATGCCTGGAGATTACCCGAAGGCAAAGCAGGAACGGGGCACGCTGATGCAGTCACCGTTCTCGTTCAAGCGTTATGGGCAGAGTGGGCTGGAGATCAGCGAACTATTCGCGAAGACGGCGGCGGCGCATGCGGACGATCTGTGTTTGATTCGATCAATGCATACCGATTTGCCGGCGCATCAGCAAGCGATCATGCAGATGAATTCGGGGCGCGTGATTCCCGGATTTCCATCGTGGGGCGCGTGGACGACGTACGGGTTAGGGACGGAGAATGCGAACCTGCCGGGGTACATTGCGTTGTGCGCGGGCGTGCCGGATGTGGGGCCGCAGGTGTGGAGTTCGGCGTTCCTGCCGGCGGCATATCAGGGGACATATGTACCGGCGGACGAGTCCGACCCGGAGAAGATGATTCAGCATTTGCGGAGCCGGACGGGGAATGCGGCGGAGCAGAAACGGCGGGTTGAACTTTGGAAGAAACTGAATCAAATGGATCTGGCGGAGCGCGGCGGGGATGCGCAGTTGGAGGGCCGGATACAGTCGATGGAAGTGGCCTACCGGATGCAGGCGGAGGCATTGGAGGCGTTCGATATTTCAAAGGAGACGGCCGCGGTTCGCGAGCGGTATGGAGCGGACCAGCACGAGGACGCATCCGAGATGAAGATCAAGTCGGCTACGCGGAATGGCGACTTCGCGCGGGGCTGTTTAGTCGCCCGGCGGTTGATTGAACGCGGTGTTCGGGCTGTTCAGGTCTACGCTGGCAATGACAAGCCCTGGGACAGCCACCATGACATTCTGGTGCATCGGCGGTTGGCGAGACAGGCGGACCAGCCGATTGCGGCGTTGTTAGCGGACTTGAAGGCGTCGGGGTTGTTGAAAGAGACAATCGTCATTATTGGCGGCGAGTTTGGACGCCGGCCGTGGACGGAAGTGGCGGGGCGCATTAATGTGCAGAATGGGCGAAACCACAATAACGAGGGCTTCACGACGGTGCTGGTTGGCGGCGGTGTGAAGGGCGGAATCGCGCATGGCGCGACAGATGAATTTGGGTATCAGTCCATTGAGAAGAAGGTGCATGTGCATGACTTGCATGCCACCGTTTTGCACCTTCTGGGGCTGGACCATACGCGGCTTACTTACCCGTATAGCGGACGGGATTTCCGGCTTACTGACGTGGCCGGAAATGTAGTGACGGAGATTATCGCTTAAACGGCCTTGTTAAGGACGCGGTTGAGGCGTTGGACGAAGGCGGCAGGGTCGTCAAGGGCGACGCCTTCGATGAGAAGAGCTTGATCGAAGAGGAGGAAGGCGGCGTCGTTCAGAAAGCTATCGTCGGCGGCCGATTGGAGCTTTTTGACGATTTCGTGATCGGGATTTACTTCCAGGATTGGCTTTGAATCGGGCATTCCGCCGGACTGGCCCATGGCGCGAAGCATCTGGCGCATTTTCATGGACGGTTCTTCTTCGTCAGAGACAATGCAACTGGGGCTATCGGCGAGTCGCATGGAAGCGCGGACATCCTTGACCTTTGGACCGAGCGCGGCTTTCAGCTTATCGAGGAGCGGCTTCAGGTCTTCGGTCTTGTCTTTGTCTTCCTCAGTCTTGAGGTCTTCACCCGCGGAAGTCTTATTGACTGCCTTGAGGTCAGTATCGCCGTATTTATCGATGCCGGCAAAGACGAACTCATCGATCTCGTCGTCGAGGACCAGGACCTCAATATCCTTCTTCTTGTAGATCTCCAGGAGCGGAGAAGTGCGCAGTTGGGCGGAGACGCCGCCGGTAATGAAATAGATGGCCTTTTGGCCTTCCTGCATGCGGCCTTTAATCTCCGCCAAACTGGACCAACCGTCGGCTTTCGTGGTCTTGACGCGGATGAGATCGAGCAGCGCTTCGCGGTTGCCGAAGTCACTGTAGAGACCTTCCTTCAGTGGACGATTGAACTGCTCAATGAAGGTGGTGTACTTCTCTTTATCTTCTTCGGCGATGGACTTGAGTTCGTTGAGAATCTTCTTCACGCTGGCGGTGCGAATGGCGGCCAGAGTGCGGTTCTGCTGGAGAATCTCGCGGCTGACGTTTAGCGGAAGGTCTTCGCTGTCGATGATGCCGCGAATAAAGCGCAGATACGTAGGGAGGAGTTCCTTCGAGTCGTCGGTGATGAAAACGCGCTTGACGTAGAGCTTGACGCCGGGGGAATAGTCGGCTTGATAGAGATCGTACGGGGCCTTCGAGGGAACGTAGAAGAGCGTGGTGTATTCCATGGTTCCTTCGGCCTTGGTGTGGAACCAGAACAAGGGGTCATCGTAGCCGCCGGCGATGGTTTTGTAGAGCTCTTTGTAGTCTTCGTCCTTGATCTCGGACTTGGAGCGTTTCCAGAGGGCACTGGCGGAGTTAACCTGTTCGGTCTTCTCGCCTTCGGTCAGGAAGATGGGAAAGGCGATGTGGTTGGAGTACTTCTTGATGATGTCCTTCAGCTTCCAACTGTGAGCGTATTCGTTGCCGTCTTCATTGAAGTGGACGGTGACGCTGGTGCCTTGGGCGTCGCGTTCGGACGGCTCGATTTCGAATCCGTTCTTGCCGTCGCTGGTCCAGCGGAAGGCTTGGTCCTCGCCGGCTTTGCGGGAGACGACGTCGACGCGGTCGGCCACGATAAAGGCGCTGTAGAAGCCGACGCCGAATTGGCCGATGAGGTTCGAATCGCGCTTGGCGTCGCCGCTGAGGTTGGCCAGAAAGTTCTTGGTGCCGGATCTGGCGATGGTGCCCAAGTGATCGACGAGGTCCTCTTCGTTCATGCCGATTCCGTTATCGGAAATGGTGAGAATTTTCTTCTCTTCGTCGAGCGTCAGTTCGATTTTTGGATCGAAGGCCAGCGACTTGTAAGGCTCTTCTGTGAGCGTGAGGTATTTGAGTTTGTCGAGCGCGTCGGAGGCGTTCGAGACCAGCTCGCGCAGGAAGATTTCCGGGTGCGAGTAGAGGGAGTGGACGATTAGGTGAAGGAGTTGATTGACTTCAGTTTGGAATTCGCGTTTTGGCATGGGGACATCGACTATTTTTGCAGAGTTTGGCGATTTGGAAGAGGACGAAATTCCGGCTACTCGCTGCGGAGGGCGATGGATGGGTCGGTTTTTGTCGCGGCGATGATTGGCGGTAAGGCGGCGAGGAAGGCTGCGGCGAAGAGGGTTATCAAGGGCGTGGCCAGCATGCGGAGGGAGCCAGGCCGCGAGTTTAATGTCTGTGGATGCCTCCCGGAGGCGAATCATGCTGCCGAGGGCCTTTTCGGCGTCCTGCGGAGTCCGGCCGGCGCGGATCGATTCATCAAGATGATCGGTGAGTTCTTCATCGATTTCGCGCTGGAGATTGTCTAAGCCATTTTGAGGACTTGTTGAATGGCGGCCGAGACGGCGGTCCAGCGTTCCTCGGCAATGGGGAGACGCTTGCGGCCGGCGGCGGTGAGTTGATAGACGCGGGAGCGGCGCCCGCTTTCCTTGGTGACCCACGCGGCCTTGATCCAACCCTCCTCTTCCAGGCGGTGGAGGGCGGGGTAGATCGACCCTTCTTCCACGCGAAGGACGTCGCCGGAAATTTCGACGATGCCAGTCATGAGGGCGTAACCGTGCAGAGGCGCTCGACGCGAGAGGATCTTGAAGATCAGCAGATCGAGGGAGCCTTGGAGATTGTCGGGTTTAGCCATAGTTTACTCAGCCGTCTGAGTGGTTAGTCAACTTAGTATACGCGGGAATCGCCAAACGGTTCCGCTGGTATCGCGATTTTTGTATGGACCTCCGATTGCTATGGTACTTAAAGATGAAAACTGCGGAGACCTTAGGCCAGAAAGAGGCTTGGAAGAACCGATTCGACGCGTTAAGCGACTTACCCAAGCTTTGGCGTCTGCTGTGGGACTCGGCGCCCGGCGCGGTGGGCGGAACAATTTTTCTTCGAATCCTGGGAGGAATCTCGCCGCTGGGAATGCTGTTTGCGGCCAAGCAGATCATCGACCTGATCGCCTCCGCCGCCCAAGGACAATCATCCGACCCGTCGGCGCTGTGGATGTGGGTGGCGATCGAGTTCGGCCTGGCGCTATCGTCACAGGTGATAGGAAGAACCGTCGACTTTCTAGACACCTCAATAGCGGATCGTTTCAGCCATAGTTTGGGTCTGAAGATCATGCGGCATGCCGCATCGCTAGACTTAAGCAGCTTTGAGAATCCGGAGTTCCATGACCGGCTGGACCGCGCGCGCGCCCAATCGACGGACCGGATCGGGATGTTGACTTCAGCCGGATGGTTGCTGCAAAGAGTGGTGATGCTGGTGTCACTGGGGCTGGGAATTGTCTATTACTATCCGTGGCTGCTGGGCATCTTGATATTGAGCGCATTGCCGGCGTTCTTTGTGGAAAGCCACTTCGCGTTTCTGGGCTATAAGCAGGCCCATGCGATGACGCCGGCGCGCCGGTCATTAGACTATTACCTGGCGCTGGGAAGTGGGCGCGACGCGGCAAAAGAAGTTAAGGTATTCGCACTCGCCCCTCATCTTGAGAGCAAGTATTCGGCTTTGTCCATGGACGTGATCGGGAAGAACCGGATGCTCGCGTCGCGCCGGCTGATTTGGGGCGCGGCATTCGCGGTTTTCGCCGTGGCCGGATACTACGGAACTTATGTGTATTTAGCGAGGGAGGCATTTCTGCAGCGCATCAGCGTGGGAAGTTTCACATTTATGATAGGCGCCATTTCAGGCGCAAATGGGCATTTACAAACCATCTTCTCGCTCTTTTCAAATATTGCCGATCAATCGCTATTCCTGCGCGACCTGATTCATTTCTTCCGGGAAAAACCCAGCATCCATTCCTCCGGCACGGCGCTGCACCCGCCTCATCCCATCGAAAAAGGACTGGAGTTTGAGAACGTCACATTTCGATATCCGGGCAACGAGAAGTCGATTCTCAACAATCTGAGTTTCCGCTTGGATCGCGGCCAACGAATAGCGCTCGTTGGGGAAAACGGGGAAGGAAAGACGACGGTGGTCAAACTGATGACACGGCTTTACGACCCGCAGGAAGGCCGGATCCTGCTTGATGGCCGCGATTTGAAAGAGTTCAATGTGGAGGAGTTGCGCAGCGAGATTGGGGTGATATTTCAAGACTTTGTTCGCTACGATTTACCGGTGAGAGAGAACATCGCCGCCGGCGATATTTCGCGATTGTCGGACGACGACGGTTTGTGGGAAGCGTGCCGGCGCAGCAACGCCGCGGATCTTATCGAGGCGTTTCCGGAAAAACTGGACCAAATGCTGGGTACTAAATTTGAGGGCGGGGTGGACCTTTCCGGAGGGCAATGGCAGAGGATTGCGTTGGCCCGCGCGTTCCTGCGGGAAGCGCAGATTCTGATACTCGATGAGCCGACGGCGGCGCTGGATCCCCTGGCGGAATCGGAGGTGTTCGAGAAATTCGCGGAGTTGACAAAAGACAGGATGGCGATCTTTATCTCGCATCGACTTTCTACGGTCCGAATGGCGGACCGGATCCTGCTGCTAGCACAAGGTAAGATAGCGGAAGAAGGAAGCCATGAGGAGTTGCTTGAAGCCAATGGCCAGTATGCGAAACTCTTCGAAATTCAGGCTTCCAGCTACCGGTGATGATAGTCCGGGCAGCGGGCCTAGGTTCATGTCAGCGGCATTCGCCGTGATGTTTGCTGCGCTCGTAGCCGGCCAAAACTCAAGAATCACACACGACGAAGTCCTGGCATTGGTCAACGGCGCCCGCGAACGATCCGGCGTTTCGCCGTTAAAGAAGGACCCGCGCCTGGGCCGGGCGGCCCAGGCGCGGGCGGACGACATGGCCCGCCGCGGGTACTTCGCGCACAATAGCCCAGGCGGGAAGACACCTTGGGATTTCATAAAGGAGACCGGTTACCGTTATGAGGCCGCCGGTGAGAACCTTGCCACCGGCCAACGGACGGCAGAGGAAGTGCAACGATCGTGGCAACGGAGTTCCGGGCACCGGGCAAATCAACTGAACAGGCGGTTTACAGAGACCGGTATCGGAATTGCTAAGACCCGATCCGGCGTGGTGGTTGTCCAGATTTTCGCTTCGCCGTTACTCCGCCGCGAAGGCGTAGACGACGCTGCCGTTAATGATGGAAACGTACTGCTTGTTGTCGAACATGTAGGTCATGGGCGAGGTGTGCAGATTTTCGGTGAAGGGGTAGCTCCATAGGCGTTTGCCGGTGGATGCATCGGCGGCGGCGAGGGCGCCGCCGTCGTCGCCGAAGATGACGAGGCCGCCGGCGGTGGAGAGCGTGCCGGTCCAGGTATCGCCGGGGCCATCTTGGGGGAGTTCCCAGGCAGGCTTGCCGGTTTCAATGTTGAAAGCGCGGAGGATTTTTTGGGGCTTGTCGTTGGGGTCGCGGCGGCCGCCGCCACCCTGATAACTACGGCCGGGTTGCCATTCGGGCGTGACCCGTTTGGTGTAGACGGCGCAGCGCTCGAGCGTATTGACGTAGAAAAGTTTGGTGGCGGGGTTGTAAGAAGTTGAGAAGAAATTGGCGGCGCCTTCGACAGCGGGGCAGATCAATTGGCCTTCGGTAGTTGGAACTGAATTGGGGTTCATGACGGGCCGGCCATTGGGCGCGATTTCCTTAGCCCAGGTGAGTTTCTTTACGAGCGGCGAAGCTAGCAGGAGTTTGCCGTTAGTGCGGTCTAAAACATATAAAAAGCCGTTGCGGTTGGCTTGCAGGAGGAGCTTTTTCGGCTGGCCTTTCCAGGTGGCGTCGACCAGCACCAATGGCTGCACAGCATCCCAGTCCCACTCATCGTGCGGAGTGGGTTGGAAGTAGGGGGTGTACGCCGGAACCCCAGAAAATTCCGTCACTCCAAATCCAACCCGGCCAGGAGCGCGTCTAGGTCGATCATCTTGCCGCTACTCTGGAACGTGTAGTGCCCATTCAGCAGGATGTGCCG
>Ga0163151_10007567_pt1 | contig 12639 bp, 11 predicted proteins | sample OliLakLV19MP5IB2_FD_145596 | JGI IMG/M metagenome (GOLD analysis project Ga0163151, IMG submission 145596) | Freshwater microbial mat bacterial communities from Lake Vanda, McMurdo Dry Valleys, Antarctica - Oligotrophic Lake LV.19.MP5.IB-2 | ecosystem: Environmental > Aquatic > Freshwater >...
CTCACCAACCATTGAAGCGAACGCGCGATCTGGTTCAGTAGCGCCATCTCCGGACACCTCCGCTCATTCCCGAGTCCGTTCTACCCCCGCAACCTGCGTCCCCTTCCATCTGCGTCATCTGCGTCATCTGCGTCATCTGCGTCATCTGCGCCATCTGCGGATAAATCGTCTCCCTCCCAATCTGTGGACCTCTTCTTTCCCGAGTCCGTTCTATCCCTGCAATCTGCGGTTGTTCCCATCTGCGTCATCTGCGCCATCTGCGGATAAATCGCCTTGTCCCCAATCTGTGGACCTGCGCCATCTGCGGATAACTCACCCTTTCCCACGACCTGAGTCATCTCCCCATGTCATCACTCGCCATTATCGGTACTGGGTATGTCGGCCTTGTCACGGGCGCTTGCTTCGCCGAGGTCGGCCACACTGTGCTCTGTGTCGACAACGACCCGCGCAAGGTCGAGATGCTGACCGCCGGGAGGATTCCCATCTACGAACCCGGTCTGGAAGACCTCGTGAAGCGCAACGTCGCCGCCGGACGCCTGCGGTTCTCCACCTCCACCGCCCAGGCGGTGCAGGAAGCGGACGTCATCTTCATCTGCGTCCCCACCCCGCCGCAGCCCGACGGCTCCGTGGACCTATCCTTCATCGAAGGGGTCGCGCGGGAGATCGCCGCCAACCTCACCTCATATCGCATCATCGTCGACAAAAGCACGGTGCCGGTGAAGACCGGTGAGAAGGTGGCCGAGACCATCCGGCGTTATGCCCGGACCAAGGTCGATTTCGATGTCGTCTCCAACCCCGAGTTCCTGCGGGAAGGATTTGCCGTGGACGACCTCATGCACCCCGACCGGGTGGTGGTCGGCGTCTCCGGTCCGCGTCCGGCGGCGCTCATGCGCGAGATCTACGAACCCTTCAATGCACCGATCATCATCACCGACACCAACTCAGCCGAGTTGATCAAGCACGCGGCCAACTCGTTCCTCGCCCTCAAGATCTCGTATATCAATGCGATCGCGAACATCTGCGAAGCCTCGGGCGCAAACGTTCTGGAAGTTGCCAACGGCATGGGAATGGACGAACGCATCGGACGCCGTTTCCTGAATGCCGGCATCGGGTTTGGTGGTTCCTGTTTCCCCAAGGATCTTTCCGCTTTCATCAAGATCGCGGAGCAACTCGGACACGATTTCCGATTGCTCAAGGAGGTTCAGAACATCAACGCGGATCAGATGGATCGATTCGTCAAGAAGATCACCGACACACTCTGGGTTCTGAAAGACAAGCGCATCGGCGTTCTCGGTCTCGCGTTCAAGCAGAACACCGACGATGTCCGGCTCTCGCCCGCGATCGAACTCTGCCAACGCCTGCTCAAGGAGGGCGCCAGCATCCGGGTCTATGACCCCAAGGCGATGGAGAAGGCCAAGCCCATCCTCCCCCCCGGCCCAACCGTCGAGTATGTCGACAATATGCAGGATGTTCCCATGGGCTGCGACGCGGTCGCCATTGCCACCGAATGGCCGGAATTCGGGAAACTCGACTGGGCCATCGCACGCCAGCACATGATCGCCCCGATCCTCTTCGACGGCCGCAATCTGTTGGACCGCCACGAAATGGAATCTCTCGGATACCTCTACAAAGGCGTCGGGAGATAATTTGGTCCTCCGATGGGAGCCTCCGCATTGGGAGATCCACAGAGAGGGCAAAAGGCGAGTTATCCGCAGATGGCGCAGATGACGCAGATGGGAAGGTCCACAGAATACAGGGACAGAGTAGATCCACAGATTTCACCGATTACACAGATTCAGTGGACCTGAGAGGGAAGATTTATCCGCAGATGGCGCAGATGGCGCAGATTCAAAGGCATCCACCGATTACACCGATTACACAGATTCCCAGGAGGGACAGAACCTCGGCGGCAGCCCAACTGACTCCCTCCGCGGGATCGCCCAAAAAGGTCCCGAATCCCACGCTTCCTTCGGTCCCATCTGCGTCATCTGCGCCATCTGCGGATAACTCGCCTCTCTCCCCAATCCATGGATCCCTCCCTCCTGAATCCCCGCAATCTGCGGTTATTCTCATCTGCGCCATCTGCGCCATCTGCGGATAAATCGTCTCCCTCCCCATCTGTGGACCTCTTCTTTCCCGAGTCCGTTCTATCGCCGCAATCTGCGGTTGTTCCCATCTGCGTCATCTGCGCCATCTGCGGATAAATCGTCTCCCTCCCAATCTGTGGACCTGCGCCATCTGCGGATAAATCGCCTTGTCCCCAATCTGTGCACCTCTTCTTTCCCGAGTCCGTTCTATCCCCGCAATCTGCGGTTGTTCTCATCTGCGCCATCTGCGCCATCTGCGGATAAATCGTCTCTCTCCCAGTCTGTGGCCCAGCTGGGAATGGAATCCCTGGGATACCAGTACAAGGACGTCAGACCATAATCACCAAGCCATGAACTTTAACGACAGCATCTTCGTCGCAGGACATCGCGGACTCGCGGGGAGTGCCATATGCCGGGAACTCGCCCGGTGTGGATACACCAATTTGCTCACCCGATCGAGGGCCGAGATGGACCTCCTGGATGGCCATGCGGTCGATCAATTCTACAAGGCCCACAAGCCCGCCTACGTCTTTGTGGCCGCTGCAAAAGTAGGAGGCATCCTGGCCAACAGCACGAAGCCTGCAGAGTTCCTTAGGGAGAATCTCCAGGTTGAGACAAACTTGATTCACTCCGCCTGGAAGAACGGGACTCGAAAGCTGCTGTTCCTTGGCAGTTCGTGCATCTACCCGAAGCAGGCTCCACAACCCATGAAAGAGGAGCATCTCCTGACGGGTTCGCTTGAGCCCACCAACGAGTGGTATGCGATTGCCAAGATCGCCGGCATCAAACTCTGTCAAGCCTATCGGCGCCAGTATGGTTGCGACTTCATCAGCGCCATGCCGACGAATCTTTATGGTCCCGGCGACAACTATGACCCCACTGGCTCTCACGTCATTCCGGGGTTGATCCGTAGATTTCACGACGCCCGGGTTCAGGGCAGTCCCGTCGTCCAGTGCTGGGGTACCGGTTCGCCGCTTCGCGAGTTCCTCCACTCCGACGACCTAGCTGGGGCACTAGTCCTCCTGATGCAGCGCTATTCCGAAGAGCAGTTCATCAACGTCGGCTCCTCATCTGAACTCACCATCCGGAATCTGGCTGAGACCATCGCAGGCGTCACAGGCTTTGCCGGAACCATCGAATGGGACTCCTCGAAGCCTGATGGAACGCCACGGAAGCTCATGGACAGCTCGCGCCTTTTCGCTCTGGGCTGGCGTCCAAAGGTGGAACTTTCCGATGGAATCGCCTCAGCCTATCAAGATTTCTGTCGCAGGCTCGCACCGTAGTACCACCTCCCTACCTATACCATGTCCGCTCCCAAGAAAGCACTGATCACCGGAATCACCGGTCAGGATGGCTCCTATCTCGCCGAGCTCCTGCTCGCCAAGGGCTACGAAGTCCACGGCATCATCCGCCGGGCTTCGACCTTCAACACTTCGAGGCTTGAGTCCATCTACAGTGATCCCCACTCACCCAGCCATCGCCTCATCTTGCACTACGGTGACCTTGCAGATGCCAGCTGCGCGGTTCGACTTCTTTCCAAAGTCCAGCCCCAGGAGGTCTACAATCTGGCTGCTCAGTCCCACGTCCGTGTGAGCTTTGATGCCCCGGAGTACACGACCGACATAACCGCGACGGGCGTAGTGCGAATCTTGGAGGGTATTCGTGAGGTAGGGATCCAGCCGCGATTCTACCAGGCCAGTTCAAGCGAGATGTTCGGCAAGGTGCAAACCGTCCCGCAGTCCGAGACAACCCCATTCTATCCCCGCAGTCCCTATGCCTGTGCGAAGCTCTATGCGCACTGGATTACCGTAAACTACCGGGAAGCCTATGGTCTGCACGCCAGCAGCGGCATCCTGTTCAATCACGAGTCCCCAAGGCGGGGCGAAACCTTTGTCACGCGCAAGATCACAAGGGCGGCTGCCCATATCAAATTGGGACTCCAGCAGAAGCTTTTCCTCGGAAACCTTGATTCAAAACGCGACTGGGGTTACGCAAAGGAATACGTCGAGGCCATGTGGCTCATGCTGCAGCAGGATGAGCCCGATGACTACGTTATCGCCACCAACGAGACCCATACAATCCGCGAGTGCCTCGAAGTGGCATTCGAACGTGTGGACCTCGACTGGCGTCATCATGTCGAGATTGACCCTCGCTACTATCGCCCAGCCGAAGTGGACTTGTTGATTGGCGACTATTCCAAGGCCAAGGCCAAACTCGGTTGGGAGCCTAAGACCCGCTTCAAGGACCTGATTGAGCTGATGGTGGACGCAGACCTTGCTCTAATCCGAGATCAGATGGCAGGGAAGGTCCGCCGGGCAGAATAACGTGACAGTGTGGCAACCCATCCGTGAAGACAGCTCTCATCACCGGCATCACAGGCCAAGACGGCTCTTACCTGACGGAATGGCTTCTGAAGCAAGGCTACCAGATCCACGGGATCGTCCGGCGCACCAGTTCACTAGACCGTTCCCGTCTGACGCATCTTTATTCGGATCCCGGTGTCCATTCGAAGACACTTTTCCTCCATTACTGCGATCTCGAGGATGCAACGACCCTCCGCCGTATCCTGATCAAGGTAGCTCCCGGTGAGATCTACCATCTGGCGGGTCAAAGTCATGTAGGCCTGAGTTTTGAGATACCCGAGTCCACGGTTGAGAGTGTCGCCATGGGTACGCTTCGCCTGCTTGAGATCATTCGAGACCTCGCTTCCCCTCCAAGGGTCTTTCACGCGACATCCTCGGAAATCTTTGGAAGGCCCGCAGTCACGCCACAGGATGAGGAAACACCCATGCAACCGGTGAACCCATACGGCGCCGCGAAGGCATTCGCCACCCAGATCTGCAGAATCTACCGCGAGCATTACAACCTCTTCGTTGTGAATGGAATTCTCTACAACCACGAATCGCCGCGTCGGGGCGAGAACTTTGTCACACGCAAGATCTGCCGCGCAGCAGCAGCCATCCGTATGGGACTTCAGTCTGAGTTGCCCTTGGGTGACACTTCTGCCATGCGGGATTGGGGACACGCCGCCGAGTACGTTCGAGGCATGTGGCTCAGCCTCCAGCATGGAACCCCGTCAGACTATGTCTTCGCCACAGGCCAAGCCCACTCGGTCCAGCAGATCGTTGAGATCGCATTCGAGGCTGTTGGTCTCAATTGGCGACAGTTTGTCCGACAGGACCCGCGCCTCATTCGACCCGCTGAGCCTGCCAGACTCGTTGGGAACCCGTCGAAGGCCGAGCGGGTCCTAGGATGGAAGCGGACCATTTCATTCCAGCAATTGATCCAGTCGATGGTTCGCGCGGAGTTGGACCTCCTCCAACGACCTGCCAGTGGATAGACTGGGCTCCGCTTTCTCGAATATCGAAGAACACGCATTCCATGACAACCCCAGTTTCATTTGAGGAGCTGTCCTCCAGAAGGGCCTCCATTTGCATCATCGGCCTTGGCTACGTCGGCCTTCCTCTCGCAGTTGTATTCGCCTCCAGGTTCAACGTAATCGGATTCGATATCAACACTACCCGCGTTCGTGAACTGATCGAGGGGAATGACCGCACAGAGGAGCTCACGTCGGAACAGCTTCGCCGCCATCCCCTCCAATTCACCACGGATCCGAAGGCGCTTTCGGAGGCTAGGTTCATCATCGTGACCGTACCGACACCTATCGATGCCCATCGTCGCCCCGACCTCACTCCACTGGTCAAAGCCAGCCAGATGATCGGTCGCCATATCAAGCCGGGCACAACCGTCGTGTACGAATCGACCGTCTACCCAGGGTGCACCGAGGAGGACTGCATACCGCTGATCGAGAAGGAGAGTGGTCTGAAGTGGCGGACCGACTTCTTCGCCGGTTACTCCCCTGAACGGATCAACCCCGGAGACAAGGAACACACAGTTGAAAAGATCAAGAAGGTGGTTTCCGGTGATTCAAAGCAGACCGCTGAGTTGGTTGCTCAAGTCTACGGATCCATCATCACCGCTGGCATTCACATTGCCGCCAGCATCAAGACGGCCGAGGCGGCCAAGGTCATCGAGAACACGCAGCGTGACCTCAACATTGCCTTGATGAACGAATTGGCACTGATCTTTGACCGACAGGGTATCAACACCATCGATGTTCTCGAGGCCGCCGGCACCAAGTGGAACTTTCTGCCGTTTCGTCCCGGGTTGGTTGGCGGGCACTGCATCGGTGTCGATCCCTACTACCTGACATTCAAGGCCGAGAGTCTTGGCTACCACCCCGAAGTCATCCTCGCCGGTCGCCGGATCAACGACGCCATGGGGAAGCATATCGCTGAGAAGACAGTCAAGCTGCTCATCGCGTCGGAACGACCGGTCAAGGGTGCCCGGGTCCTAATCCTTGGATGGACATTCAAGGAGAACGTCCCCGACATTCGCAATACCCGGATCATCGACATCCATCAAGAACTTGCCACCTATGGAGTTGAGTCCCTTCCCTACGATCCTCACGCCGACAACGACGAGGTTGAGCATGAGTACGGCCTGCGACTGATCGAAAATGTTGATTCAAACGGCCCCTATGATGCTGTCATTCTGGCCGTCAAACACCGTGAGTTGGTTGCCGAGTTCACGCTCGAAAGAATCCAGTCACTCGGCAAGAGCCGCCCCCCCGTGGTTATCGATGTAAAAGGATTCTTCAAGGCGACGGAGTACCAGTCCCATGGGCTGCAATTCTGGCAACTCTGATCCCCGGCCGATCACGCAACTTCTTGGTCCATCCAAAAATCCATCGCTATGAAAATCCTTGTCACCGGTGCTGCTGGATTCATCGGCTCCCACCTATCCCACCGGCTCCTGGACCGCGGCGACGAAGTCGTCGGCATCGACAACCTCAACGACTACTATGACGTGAGGCTCAAGGAGGCCCGACTGGAACGCCTGGTCACAAAATCCGGCTTCCGCTTCATAAAGCTCGACCTGGCCGATCGCCCGGCAATGGCTGATTTGTTCAAGTCAGAACGCCCTCAGCGGGTGGTGAATCTGGCGGCACAGGCCGGGGTCCGGTACTCGCTCCAGAATCCCCATGCCTATGTTGACGCCAATCTCGTCGGCTTCGTCAACGTTCTTGAGGGCTGCCGACACAACGGCATCGAACACCTGGTTTACGCCTCCTCTTCGTCGGTCTACGGCGCGAACACGACGATGCCGTTCAGCATTCACGACAACGTCGACCATCCTCTCAGCCTCTACGCTGCCTCCAAAAAGGCCAATGAGTTGATGGCTCACACGTATTCACACCTGTACAATCTCCCGACAACAGGACTCCGCTTCTTTACCGTTTACGGACCTTGGGGCCGACCAGACATGGCGCTCTTTCTCTTCACCAAGGCAATACTTGAGGGAAGGCCAATCGATGTCTTCAACAACGGCCAGATGAAGCGTGATTTTACCTACGTGGACGACATCGTGGAAGGCGTCGTGCGCGTCACCGATCGCGTTGCAACCTCAAACCCGGCCTGGTCCGGCGCCAATCCGGATCCAGGGACCTCGAAGGCGCCCTACCGCATCTACAACATCGGCAACAACAACCCGGTAGATCTCATGCACCTAATACAATGCCTTGAGCAGAATTTGGGCATCGTCGCCAGAAAGAACTTCCTACCCATGCAACCCGGTGATGTTCCCGCAACCTTTGCGGATGTCGATGACCTAGTCCGTGATTGCGGGTTCAAGCCTGAAACACCCATTGAGAGGGGCATCAAGCAGTTCGTAGAGTGGTACCGAAACCAGTACCCATCCGGAAACTACGTTTGACCTACGGAACCCGATGAAAGTCATTGCACTCATCCCGGCCCGGTCAGGCTCAAAGGGGATCCCTGACAAAAACATCCGCGCATTCCACGGCAAACCCCTAATCGCACACTCGATCGAACAGGCAAAGCGTTGCGCATCGATTTCACGAGTCATCGTCAGCACAGACAGCGAAGCCTATGCAGCTCTGTCCCGACAATATGGGGCAGAGACACCCTTCCTCCGACCCCCGGAGATTTCAGGGGATCACTCTACCGACTTGGAAGCCTTCCTGCACGCCCTGACATGGCTTCGGTCAAATGAGGGCTACGAACCCGACCTCTGCGTCCACCTGCGCCCAACCCATCCGAACCGTACGCCAGAACAAATCGAGCAGGCGATTCAACTGATTTCCTCCAACCCGCACTGGGATTCAATGCGGTCTGTAGTCGAGGCTCCCGAAACACCCTTCAAAATGTGGTTCATGGGGCCATCCGGCACGCTGCGTTCAGTCACTACCTGCTCGATCTCCGAGGCACACAGTACACCTCGTCAAATCCTCCCAAAGGCCTACCTTCAGAATGCGTGCATCGACATCATTCGAAGCAGCACAATCCTTGCTAAGCATTCGATCGCTGGTACATCAATCGGAGCATACTTGATGAAGGATCTGCACGATATCGACACCCCGCAACAGATGGCGCACGCCTCCAATGCGTTTTCACCGTTCTGTGCTGGAGTGCCCGGCGGGAAGCTCTTTGTATTTGATATCGACGGCGTCATCGCAACTCTCACGCCAGCCAATGATTATAGTCTAGCCAAACCGCTTGAGGACAATATCCAGCGGATCAATCGTCTGTATGACGCAGGCAATCGAATCGTGCTCTTCACCGCTAGAGGATTCGTTACAGGCAAGGATTGGTCTGCCGTGACCCAGCAACAGATGCGCTCATGGCAGGTGAAACACCATGAACTCCGCTTTGGCAAGCCGGCCGCTGACTACTACGTCGACGACAAGATGCTGTCATTGCACGATCTACAGGCGCTCGATGAAATCCCAATCTCATAAAATCCGCCCCGTCGCATCAACACGTTAATGTTATGAACTCGTACCCAACTCCGCTGTTCATCTTCGAACTAGCAAACAACCATCAGGGAAACCTCCAGCACGGGCTCAACATTGTTGAGCAGATGGCCAAGATTGCGCGCCGCTACAAGATCCGTGCCGCTGTCAAACTCCAGTATCGGAGCCTCGAAACCTTCATTCACCCCAGTCAGCGGAATGCCGGCCACAAGCATATCCAAAGATTCCTAAGCACCGAACTGTCCAAGGCCGACTACGAAACACTCGTTACCGCAATCCACGATCAGGGCCTGATGTCCATCGTCACGCCCTTCGACGAACAATCCGTCGAGGACATCATCCGACATGGGGTCTCCGTTCTGAAGGTGGCCAGTTGCAGCGCCACTGATTGGCCGCTCCTCGAAGCAATTGCAGCAGCGAAGAAGCCTATCATCTGTTCGACAGGGGGGCTACGCGAGGAGGAGATCGACCAGGTCGTGAACTTCTTTGAACATCGTCATTGCACCGATCTTTCTCTTCTCCACTGCGTCGGCATCTACCCCACCAAGGGAAGCCAAGTCCAGATGCACATCATGGAGTGGATGATGCGCCGATTCCACTGGCTTCCCGTCGGATGGTCTGGACACGAGGCTCCCGACAACTTGGACGTCGTCAAAGTCGCGGTAGGCAAGGGAGCGAGGATCCTTGAGCGACATGTTGGCATTCCGACTGAGTCCTCAAAGCTCAATGCCTATTCCATGAACCCCGAGCAGACCGCTTGTTGGGTCGAAGCGGCGCTCGTCGCCGCTGAGATCAATGGCAACCCAGCCAACTCAAAGTTCGTCGAGCAGGATGAGATTGACTCACTGATGTCTTTGAAACGCGGGGTGTTCGCAAAAAAGCCGATCAAGAAGGGAGAGCCGATTCCGCCAGAAGACGTGTTCTTTGCGATGCCGGCTGAGCCAGGTCAAACCACCACCTCTGAGTACCAGGCTGCCATGGTTGCATCCCAAGACTACCCCGAGTTGGCGCCAATCCACGAACGACGCCAACGAACCACCACGACCCAACTGCGAAGCCTCATCCACCAGGCCAAAGGCATGCTTTACGAGGCCAAGATCCTAATAGGGGACAGGTACAGCATAGAGATGTCTCACCACTACGGCGCAGAGAACTTTCGCCAGACGGGAGCGCTGATTGTGAATCTGGTCAATCGGGAGTACTGCAAGAAGCTGATCATCATGTTGCCGGGCCAGCGACACCCCAACCATCGCCACATGAAGAAGGAGGAGACGTTCCAACTCCTGCACGGTGACCTTGAAGTCGATCTGAATGGCGTCATACACAATCTGCGCCCCGGCCAAATGGTATTGGTCGAGCGAGGCTCATGGCATGCATTTACAACTGTCAAGGGATGCATCTTCGAGGAGGTCTCTACCCAACACATCATTGGGGACTCCTACTACGAGGACTCCCGGATCGCCGGCCTGGATCCCATGCAGCGAAAGACTCTGCTGACAATGTGGTGATGGCTATTTCTAGCAGAAACACTTTCTCACAACGCAGCTCACTTCTCCTATTATGTCAGACCCCGCAACAGCGCCAAGCTGGAAGCCACCTTTTCTATCTCCCGCTGAGACATTCCAGCTCCTCTATTCAGGGCAAGTCCGGGATGGCACCTCAGGAACACTGACGCGGGAGTCGTACAAGGTCTGGAAGGCGTTGTCATGCGAGTTAGGCTTTCTCGATCCCATACCAAACACTGACTACTCCTCGGAATCGTATCGAATTTCCGTTAATGATTCTGCAAAGGTCTCCGACTACTTTCGCCTCCACGATTCCCACCAAGTTCCATACCTCAATCTCGCCAGCGGGTACCTTGCCCGGGATTCAATAGTAGCTGATTGCGGGTGTGGCGCCGGTTCGCTCCTGGACCTGATTAGTGGAATGGCGTCTGAAACCATTGCAATTGAACCGTTCGCTGGATACCAGACTGATTTGGCGCGCAGGGGCCATACAACGTACTCGGACCTGCCCCAAGCCATCTCTCAGCGGAAGGCATCAGTCGATCTGGCACTCAGCATTCATGTTATTGAACATACGCCTGATCCCGTCGAGTACCTTCGCCATATCCATGATCTCCTCAAGCCTGGGGGCACAGCAGTCATCGTAACTCCCAACCTGAACGATGTTCTACTTTCATTGGACCCAGCTAGGTTTGCGCCGTTCTTCTTTCGCCGAGTTCACAATTATTACTTTACTCTGCGCGCATTGCGTCAGGCGATCAGCCTGGCCAACCTGGTGGAGGAGGCGCCAATCTTTCTCCACGAGTTCGGCATGTCCAACTGTCTCCTATGGCTTAAGAATGGCCTGCCGGGCGGAAGGACCACACTCCCTCAGATATCTTCGGAACTCGACGCAGTCTGGCAAAAATCCCTCGAATCTAAAGGTCTCGCAAATCAGGTCGGAATTGTCGCAAAGCGACCCTTCATTTAGTTCGGGAAACCCTTGGGGGGGGTTGGTTGAATCGAAAGGCCGAAACGTCCGTCGATCTAGGCCGCTAACCATCAACTTCAACCGCGCAAAGCGACGGTGCCACAGATACAGAATCATCCGGCGCCGTGTTCCCACCCCTGTTGAATGGCGTCGTTGTGGAAATGATCAAGGAAAGATCAGCAATGAACCTCCGACTGAATCAATCCAGGATCCGCGAAGCTCGGTGGCTATTCGTATGAATGTTTACTCTAAAACGCGGGGCTTGAGGCTGCGCATATCGGGGGTTCTTGCCCAGACAAGATCCATGCTCGATCCACGGCCATCCCCCTCTCGCCGCGCCTTGGACCAGTGGATCGATGGACTGCGTCCTTCGGAAAGTGTCAGGGGTCGAGTGCTGATCACCGCCTTGCGCAATCCTTCCTGGATTGAGTGGTCGGCCTACGCAGCCTGCGTCTTCCGGCAAATGGGGTACGAGTCGACCTTGATCTATTCGGGGAGACAGACCAGGAAGAGTTACCGCAGCCTGACCCGCTCGCAGTCGTTCTTTGAGGGGATACACCAAATTCCGGGCATTGAGCTAATCGACCTCGATGACGTAGTTCCGAGGGCAGAGGTACTGGACGCGCTGCGACCATCGGCCGTGGCAGCCGGACCTGCGGCTCTCGCATATGACCTGCACCTAGAGGAGCACGACGTCGTCGGGACCGGGAATCCGCATGCCTGGCGGTTGCAGGGCTTCATTGACGCCAATCTGCGTTTGGGAGCGGCAATGTACGAGGTCGCCCGAAAACGTTCCTATCATCGCTTCCTGTGCTACAGCGGGCTGATTGCCGAGTCCGCCGTGATGCTTGAAGCGGCCCGGAAGCTCTCCATAGAGGCCGCGTGTGTAGAGGGCTGGGCATGGCGTCCAGGCCACCTGATCTACAACTTTGGTGCGCCGGCCCTCGAATACAATGTTCCGGGCTGGCTCGACGCTCTCGGCAGTTGGGATGAGCAAAAGGAGCGAGAGATCGCCTCGTATTTGAAGTTCCTCGACGGGCAGGGCCGCGACCAGGCTTGGCTCAACAACTTCTATCTGGTCCAGAAGTCGTCGGTGACCGCCGCCCTAACGGCCGATGTCCGTGAGTTTGTCGCCGGCGAGGCTCCCCTCTTCCTCCTCGCCCCCAACGTCATTGGCGACAGCTCCATGTTGAATCGCGAAACGATCTTTGCCGGCCAGCAGCAGTGGACACGGGAAGTGAT
>Ga0163151_10007571_pt1 | contig 12635 bp, 13 predicted proteins | sample OliLakLV19MP5IB2_FD_145596 | JGI IMG/M metagenome (GOLD analysis project Ga0163151, IMG submission 145596) | Freshwater microbial mat bacterial communities from Lake Vanda, McMurdo Dry Valleys, Antarctica - Oligotrophic Lake LV.19.MP5.IB-2 | ecosystem: Environmental > Aquatic > Freshwater >...
CGGTAACGATATCTGCCCTTGGTAATGACAACCACTCTGAGTGGTGTACTAGATCGATACATTATCATCTCTTACCCAACTTGAGATTCTGCCTGTAGTCCAGTTAGCTGACCCTGACTGAAAATCGCTGTGCCAGATCCGATATCACAGCCTCGGCTGCTTTTCTGCCAGACACCATGGCTCCATTTATGGTGCTTTGTCCGCAGAAAAGTAAACACAAGTTTGACTTCTGTGCAGTCGCGGTGGTGCCTTCCCGAAGAGCTTGCTGGCCTGCGGCTCTTCACTTTCATAAAACGTCCTGCCATCTAGTAGTAAATCTTTGAGTCTTCCGCAATCACTTCGTGTCGTTACTTGAACATGCGGCCCTTGGATCCAGTTGCCGATGTGCCCTTCGGCTCCTGACAGATGAGAGCCCGCCGTCTACTGCGATACTTTGGCCAGTTACCCAGCTGCTATCGTCCCCGAGTAGCCAGTCCATGACGACAGCTACATCGGCAGCAGTGCCGATTCGCCCCAGTGCATGCATTTCTAGTGATGCCTGAAGCTGCGCTTTGTTAGAAGTTAACTCATTTGACATGTTGGTCCGCAGAAGTCCAGGCGCAACGCAATTCACCCGGATCTGGTGCCTTGCGTATGTGGCAGCAGCCGACCTGACCAACCCTTCCACTCCGGCCTTCGCGGCGGCGATCGCGTCATGATCGGGTATCCCTACGCGCGCTGCACAAGAGGAGACCAAGGCGATAGAACCACCCTGACCCATCATAGCTCTGGCGGCATACTTCACAGTCGCGAATGCCGCAGTCAGATTAACAGCCAACAGTGCTGACCATTCATCTGCTGTGGTCAGATGGGCTGGTTTGAGAAGTATTGAGCCTACGCAGTTGGCCACTCCATCTATCCGACCGTGTATTCCACGCACGGTCTCAATACAATCCTTCATCTGACTGAAGTCTGAAGCATCACATTGAAAAAATTTTGCATCGACGGCATCTGCTGCCAGCGCCAACGCATCCGTGTCTCTACCGGCCAAAACCACTCGCGCGCCTCTGCTAGACAGACGCATTGTGAGATCGAATCCCACGCCTCCGTTGGCGCCCAAGACTATATAGACGGGCGAACCATCTGATTTTGCTGAGGCCGCGTCCCAACTCATCTGATCACCTCTAATTTTCAGCCGGACTGTACGTCCTCATCCGACATTGGAACGAGTACTTCGTTGCGCCGAAGGATTGGTGGTGTGAAGGGCGGATTGTAATACGCGTAATAGGGCTCGCCATCGGGTTCTAGATTACTCAGGCGCAAACGCTTCACAAGCTCTTCGGCATGCTTAGCAAATGCCACAGGGTTCCATGAGCCGGAGAACCGTATCGCAGCAAGCTTCCGCGCTGGCAGCTGGACGAAGTGTATGCGGCTGTCTTGCGGTTCTGGCAGTGAGCTCAATGAGTAACCGTCGGGCATGAAAAATGATACTGTCATAGTATTGTCCATCGACCGAGAAGTCACAGGTGTTGTCATCTTGATCTTCTCTGGGTGCGCCACCACTGGCGCGGTCATGTCGATCGACTTTCTTCCAATGTTTTTGCCAAATATATACCCTGCCAAAATTCTAAACCCCTCGTTCAGAGCCTCCCTCTCATCACCGCTCACTTCTACTTGAGCCACTACTGAACTCGGATATTGGCGGATCTCCACCCCATTAGTCATCGGGCTCACTACAGTGTATTTCGGACTCTGCCCCTTGTCGGAAGCTCTGGCGGCTCGTGCGGCAACCGAGTAACACACTGCTGACGTCACCATCACCCCAACAAAAAATACTGTATACCTGATAGACACTGAGTCAGCCCTCTAGCACCCGATGTCTTCATGGTAAAGCGATCGTGTGAACCGGGGGTGAACGCTAGTGTGTTGCTATCCAACTGGGGTGAGCCACGCCGCTGATCTTGCTCTCCAACTAACCTCAAGGACGAGCATTTCTTGAAGCGGGGTCAGGGCGGTAAATGCAACAAGTAACACTGCACAGTTCGGGCTCAGCGCTGGCATTCGAGCGTCCCTCTATGGTGTCTACGATCAATTCCCGGATCATGGTTATGAACGCAGGGTGAGTTCCAACGGTCTGCGCCCTCACCATGTTGATCCCGAGCTCAGCACATAACTGACGGGCCTCGGTGTCGAGGTCGTAAACAATTTCCATATGGTCGGATACAAAACCGATCGGTGCCACCACAATGTTCTTTACTCCTGACTCATGCAGCGAACGAATGTGATCATTAATATCCGGTTCGAGCCACGGCTGGGAGGGCGGTCCGGAACGACTCTGAAAAACAAGCTTCCAATTGCGTATCGCAATTCGCTCGGACAATGTCTGCGCCACTGTCATCAATTGACTGTAGTACCTGCATCCGTCAGCCATGGAGATAGGAATGCTGTGAGCACTGAAAGCGACGTGTACATCCTTGACGTCGATTGGATTCAGTGCGGCAAGGGCTTGACGCAAGTGGTGCTCGTTGGCTACTAGAAATCCAGGCTGATCATAAAACACTCTCACTTTATCTACGACCGGAGCGCCGTCACCTACCTCAGCGCAGGCTCGTTCGATGTCTTCGCGGTACTGACGACACCCCGAGTAAGAGCTGTACGCTGATGTGACGAATGCCACTGCACGCTTCACGCCTGCATCCTTCATCTGCTTGATGGTGTCAGCCAACAATGGATGCCAGTTACGGTTACCCCAGTAAACCGGCAACTTGATCTTTTGAGAGGCCAGCTCAGCTTCCAGAGCACTGATAAGCCTGCGGTTCTGCCCATTTATCGGGCTGATACCGCCAAACAAATCATAATGGTGCGCTACTGCCACCAAGCGCTGGTCCGGGATGTTTTTCCCTCTAACTACGTTGCGCAGAAACGGCATCACATCCGCAGGACCTTCCGGTCCGCCAAAGGACACTATGAGAATTGCGTCGAAAGAACTCATCGGTTATCTCTCAATAGATTTGTCTGAATTTCAGTTGCACGAGGTGGTTTTACTACCTCCTCATGGTGAGGTTCCAGTCACTGGAGCTTTCGCTACCCTGTAGCCTCTGTGACGCTCGGTCTCTATCAATGAAGGTTTGCCAGGGATATCTACCGAGCGTCTCAATAGCTTGATGTGAGCACGAACAGTGTCCAGCGATGCAAGCGAATCATCATGCCAAACTCGTTCTAGCAAAGCTTCAGATGTGAAAAACTGACCCTGGTGTCGAAGCAGAAATTCCAACAGCTTAAGAACCATCGGGCGCAGATGCAATTCTTCGCCGGACCTCGAAACTGTGCCACTCGCCGGATCTAACTTGATGCCACCAGCGCTCAATACTACACCCGCGCAGATCGGCGGACGACGCAAGAGTGCCCTCAATCTGGCTGCCAGTACTTTGTTCTCGAACGGCTTAGTCAAATAATCATCCGCGCCCGCATCGAGCCCCATAGTGGTGTCATCGTCGGACGTACGGGCAGTGAGCATGAGAATGGGCGTGCTATTGCCTGCCGACCGAAGGTTCCGACACACATCCACTCCACTCAGGCCGGGCATCATCCAGTCCAGAACTATCACGTCGTACTTGTTGGTTGACAGCAGGTCCAGTGCCGTCTTCCCGTCAGGAGCAACCTGTACAGTAAAGCCGCGGCTCGATAAAGTGTGAAGCAAAACTTCAGACATCTCATGATCATCTTCCACTAATAGAACTTTAGCCAAAGATTTCTCCGAACCCGGCACCGCATGGTTCATCATTGTACTTCGTCCCAGAACCTAAGAGGCGGGATGACTGCCTGGTGCGGTTCCCAGAGCTGCCTCAGACTGCTCACTGCGTGCCTCCAGTTATATGGCTAAGATGCAACCATCGAGGCAGGTTCTCGATTCATCCATCCTATAACAGACAGGCTACAGAACCTGGGTGAACCGAATGTGAACCAATGTGGGGATGATGTCCTGTTGCAAATAACTTTGCAGGGCAGATCCGCCATTTAAAACATGCAACGGTCGGAAGACTTCCACCCGCGTTAGTGGGACTGGCACATGTTCATCCTTTCAGCATGTGCACGAACCTATTCAATGAAGCCTGACAGAACGGTATCAGAGGAGGACAAAAAGTAATCCCGATGGCGAAGAACCACTTGCGTTATCCGCCTTTGCGTTTTGGTTTGTATCCACGTTCTAGCAGAGCCGTCATAATCTTTTCCACATGGTCGCCTTGGATTTCCAGGATGCCGTCCTTTGCTGTTCCGCCGCTCCCGCAGAGTTGCTTCAGCTCAGTGCAAAGCTGAGTCATATTAGATGGAAGAAGCGGCAGTCCAGTAACTATCGTGACAGTCTTTCCACGACGCCCGCCGCGTTCTCTGCTCACGCGCACGGTTGCATTTTTCTTGATGCTGTCAGCCGGCTGTGGTATCGCCTTCGTCGTAATATTCGCTTGCGCACTCGCGCCGGTCGACGCGGGACGCCTACCGCCTTTCAGCACTAGTCGAATAATTAGACCGTTGACGTGGCTCCGCAACTCACGCTCAGGAGCATCTGCTCCTTCAGCGTCCCAAAATTCAACAGGTAGTTTCCATGATGACAGTTGTTGCTCAATTGCACGCCGTCGATTCATCGAGGCAAGAACAATAACCAAATCAGTTTTGCTTGCAGGCAACAATTCTGACCCGGCGCTCGCTAGCTCTGCGGACTTTGCTGTCCATGCCAGTTCGGACTTTTGCGCTTCTTCATTGAAAATGGTTTCGACAAAGGCAGCCAGTGCGCTCTCCGTAGATAGAATGAGAACCTGGCTCTCCTGGTTTGTACCGATCATATGCAGGTCAATGCCCTTTCGCCGTGCCACAGACCAGTGTACCGAATAACTGTCGATTCTTACTTCGCGCCGAGAGTCCCCATCTATTGACCAGTCCTGAGACATCCAAGCAAACAGAACTTGCGCGCCTGACACAACACGGCAGCGGAATAGTCTGAACGGCTAACATTAGTGAAGTTGTTCTGCGGCTCCAGCCAATCCGGCTAAATTAGGCTGCCCATAGGACATCTGTCGCGGGCGACCGAAGTGCGCGGGATTTGAAGGCACCTGCATGAACGACGAATCCAATGGAGACTGCGGGGCGGACGCAAAAGTCGAAGTTGGAATGTGTATCGGAGCAGCCACTTGCAAACCAGGCGCACCTTCGGGCAGCTTATGCTCGAACACTGTGGCGCCGGTCATGGACTGTAGATATCCAACGGCATACATAAGAAGAAGAATGGCAATTCCAGGCACGATTGTGAATATCGACAAGGCAATGACCTCCTCGCACTCATTCACTTGGTCTAAGAAGTTCATGAAAAACTTCACTGTTACCGCCACTTTGGTCCGGGACTGTAATCCCTGATGATAAGACAGTGAAACCTTTCATACCTTAACCTGAAGCAATCTTTAAGGAAGGCCTGGTCTTACTCAAGCTCAGTGTCGCCCGAGCCGGTGTTTTGCCTTTCTGTAATTTTCGGTTTTCCTGCGCACCTTCGGCGGCATGCCAACAATCACTGAAACGTCGACCGGAAGTGTAGTCGAGCTGAACGCGGAAGCTCCTGAACCTTTCAGGACTTTTCTGGGTACAAGATTGACGTTGGGACTCTAAGGACACCTTTCATGTCACCCAAATACTTGTATAGCGTTCTCCTGCTTTCATTGGGGATTTTTCTAGTGCCTGCGGCGTTGGCACAGCCGGTTTCCCCAAGCGAAGTGAAAACCGCCTTTGAGTTCTATCGTCAGCACAAGTACGCCATGGCGTCAGCCAGCTTCGAAAAAATAATTAAACGCCAACCTACTGCGTCATATTGCTACCACGCGGCATTGGCGAATCAGGCCGACCGCCAGGGAACTCGAGCAAGACAACTCTTTCAATTTGTCGTGACGACGTTCCCGAATTCGCAAGAAGCGGCTTATTCAAAACAAGTTCTAGGCGCGCCGCAGTCAGCTGTGACAAGTAGTGTCGACAGCGGATCGAGTTTGCAAGGCATGCCGGAGAGCATGAAGGCATTGATACCGCCAGAGATGCAAAAGATGATGAATACGCCAGCCGGTAAGCAAGCGCTCGCGGACGCAATGAAGATGAATGAATCGAAAATGGCTACGATCAGGAAGGCGGACAACGCTGGGCTGTTGAACTCAGGCAAAATGGCCGACGCCGTCTCTGCAGCGACCGGTGGCGCACGCTCAGTATTTGCAGCGACTGCCGGGCGGCCCTCTGGAGTCCCAACCAGTCCTGGTGCCAGCGTATCCACTCCGGGTCAAATAAAAGACTATCCGTTTACCGCACAGGACATCGCAAAAACTGGTGCTGCTGCAATCGATCAGATGAGATATCCAAATTGCTGGTTCGAAGCATCAATGGCCGCTCTGGCTGAATTACCCCGGGGGCAGAAACTGATCGCCAGCATGATTCGCGGCAAGGGGTCAGACTACGTAGTCCGCTTCCCCGGAGATGGCGTTGAATACGTCATAACAACAGCAGATCTAAACAAAACTGGAATTCATGACAGCGCTTTGTGGGCCTCCTTGATCGAATGTGCTCAAACACGGAAGTTTCCTGATAATGCGGGGGCCAATGGTTCTGAAGGAGATCAATCAAGACTGGAAATTGGTCTTCGATGCATAACGGGCAAAAATGCCGAAGTAATCGGTTCGGTTAGCAGCTGCAGTCCACAAGAACTTTCATCATTCATCGGATCGGCCATCAAGTCGCAAAATCCAATCGTTGCCGCCACATACCCATCGTTTCCCGGATTGCCTGCGATAGCTGTGTCCCGGCATGCTTATACGATCATAGATTTCGATCCGTCACGCAATATGATTACGCTCCGCAATCCGCACGGAAAAAATGGCGCTTCATTCGCGCTATCCAGCGATCCAAAACATCTCGATTTCGAGCAGCTTGACGACGGCGTATTTAAAATGAGTATTCGCACTTTTCAGAGTTACTTCTATACTGTGTGTCGGTCATTCATTTAGCCCAACAAGGCTCCGTTGATTCCCGGTCAAGGATCTGATGCAGCAGAGTATTTGCACGTTTAGTCTATTTGTTTTTAGAAGAGTTTTCAGAGTCTTTTCTGTCGCTGCGTGCCTCACATTGATTACGAGCAGCGCCGCGCACACCCAGACACCAATTTTGTCACAACAAAAACTCAGTGTGCAGGAATCAGAAGGAGCGGCAAGCGCCCATGAGGACCTCGCCGCCAGCGTCGAACAACGCACTGCACAACTTAGAGATATGTCGAGACACTACGCTGACACGAGCAATTTCAAGCAGGCAATCCAAGTTCTACGCGAAGAGATGGCGCTGAGAAAGCGCTTCGACCCGGATGAACTACCCGAGTCATGGATAATTCTGGGCAACCTCTACAGACTTCAAGGACACTATTCTCAAGCGGACCGATGGGTGAACCGTGGTATCACTGCTCTAGAGCGCAGTCACCCTTGCGATCCTGCGCGAATGTCTGCCGCATACAATTATTTGGCTCTGTTGCAAAACAGCGCCGGCGCGTTTTCCGATTCCGAAGCCAGTGCACGGAAGGCCCTGGCTATGTCCAAAGAGGCAAGTCTGCCAGAGGATGTCGGTGCCATGCACATGGTCGTGCTGGCCAACGCCTTGAGGCAACAAGGCAAGTATCAAGAAGCCATGCGCAACCTCGAAACTGCAATGCCAATCCTCACTAAGCCTCCGAGGAATGAAGCTCTGCTTGCGACTGCCACCAACAATTTGGGCGCACTCTATTTTTGGCTGGGCGACTACCCAAAAGCCCTGATTGTACTGGGAGAAGGTCTGCATTTGCGTCTTGCGACGCTTGAGGCAGATCACCCGGACATCGCAAATTCATATCTGGACCTGGGGTGTACAGAATTCAGGCTGGGGCAGACAGATCTGGCAATCGATCATTTATCAAAGGCTCTGGATATAAGGCAGCGCAAGTTAGGAAAGACCCACCCGGAGACATTATCTGCAATGGCAAACTTAGCCGTGACACTAGAGTCAGTTGGTAATAAAAAAAGAGCGTTGCCGCTGCTCGCTTACTGCGTGCGAACAGCAAAACACTCGCTGGGCACTAAGCATCCGGATCTTGCTCAGTACCAAGACGACTATGCTAACGTTCTTGTACACGAAGGGCGTCTCAAGCAAGCGCGCCGTCACCAGGCAGACTCGCTGACAATAAGAAAAAATGTCTATGGCACCACCAGCTCCGAATACGCAGCCGGTCTTCGCTCCGCCGCGCGCATCGAAGTGGCCACCGGTGAAAACGACGAAGCCTTGTTGCTGCTACAAAGGAGCGCTGACATATACAAAGCCGCCGGCGAGCGATCAGATCAGGACTATGCGGACACGTTAGAAGAACTTGGTACCGCACACTTTGAGCAAAACGACCTTGAAGCAGCGCGTGCAGCCTATGTGTTAGTAACTGAGAAAAGGTCCGCAGCAGGTCGAACCATTGCTTATGCCGTTAGCTTGGCGAACTTGGCCGAAGTCCTAAATCGTATGAATCGGTCAACGGAAGGCAAAGACGCACTGAAAAGGGCAGTCGATATCGTGAAAAACCTTCCAGAAAGCCAAAAATCCGCTCCGGATTGTCTTTTCATTCTGGAGCGATACAAGCAAATACCAACTAAATTTGACCAACCAAAAGAAGCAGCTTCGGGAAGCCGCTAACTCGTGAGAACCGACATCGTGTCGAAGCGCGGTTCCTACCCTATTTGTTGATGTTTGTCGAAGAACGAATCAGCTTGGATCGAGATACAGCGATTCTAAGATTGTTGCCGTCCCAACCACCACGAGGGATTCGTCCAGCGGACGCGCTTGCATCTACTGCCTTCTCGGAAAGATCATTAGTGGCAGTTCCTTGGGCTTGCACACTGGTGACAGAAGCGGCAAATCCGACAACAAGAATCATAAATGGCAAGATGGTTCTCATTTTGTAGGTCCTCGCGGGTCATACACGTTCTACTCAACCCCCAAAAGAATTAGAGAGAGTTTGCAAAATTTGCTTTAAATTGCTTACGCCGCGAGTTCGGCGAACCTGGACGAAAGCCCCGTTGGCCTTACTTCTCGATGCCCGTACCCACCGAACCAATCAACTTGGTGTGGGACACAGAAATTCTGAGGTTGTTCAGGTCCCAACCACCGCCAGGTCGGCAACTGGATCCAGATTTAGTCACTATGGTTGAGTTTTTTGAGACATTATCAGCCGATGTAGTCTCGGCTTGAACAGTGGATACCGAAGCTGCGAATCCGAGAACAAGAATCATCAAGGGCAAGAATGCTTTCATACTGGCGCTCCTCCTGAGTTGCTTAGTCTTAACTGACCGTCCCGGCAAATTAGGAGGATTTGTGGAATTCGAGTAGGAATTTCCCGAATTCTGGTCCAGACGTGCTTCTCGGTATTCGGCGATAATCGTAGACGTCAGGAAGTAAGTGGGGACCGGCCCTGTTTCGCCAAAGCCCGATTCAGGGTACTTAGTCTTTGCGCACAGGAGACAGGGGAATGACATCTTTGCCGGACGATGACAACTTCGATACAAGATGGCTGCACGAATCCACGCAGGATTATGAGCTGTCGACAGTAATAAAAAATTTGAATGCGGTAAAAGAGTTCGCCTACAACTCTTTCGATCGCTTGGATCTGGACTTGAATGGATTCATCGAGGCCAATGAGTTAACACAACTGATAGAAGGCAACTCCCTCGATAATCGTGAAAAATCATTCGTCTTGTTTTTACTGAATAACCGGGAGCAGATTACGCAAGCGGATGAAACCCAGAATCGCCCGAACGATGGAATATCGCGCGCCGATCTCGAACAATATTTCGCACTACTGGCCAATCTTTTATAACCACGGTTCGGTCTGCTCCGTTATCGCTCTATTGTGAATAATGAATCCGGGGTGTGAACAATGGCTATTATCACGGGCTTGTCCGGCAACGAACTCTTTTGCTTAAGAGAAAAGGGCTTTGAGCCTGGCAATCTTGTCATAGGCAACAGCGTCTTTGCCCTCGGAGTCGTAGGCGGTCTTGCCTCAACCGTTCGCACTTTAGGTGGAGGAGAAATCCATGAAATCACCTCGATCATCAAGGAAGGACGCGCCCTCTCTTATATGCGAATGGTGGAAGAAGCGCGTAGACATGGCGGTGAGGGCGTAACCGGCGTTTCAAGTCAATTGATATTTCACGACAGCAATGTCGAGTATCTATCAATTGGATCAACGATTCACCGCACAACTGAAGTAGAGCCACATGCATTTGACCACGTTTTCTCGACCTCCGCTAACGGACAGGAATTATATTGTCAGCTTGATTGCGGTTTTCAGCCCGTGCAATTCGTATTCGGAAATGTCGCCTACTCGATTGGTATCGGTGGTGGTGTCATGGGTGCGCTTAGAAGTCTAAAAAGCGGAGAGGTTATTGAATATTCGGGCATGCTGAATAGGACAAGACACTTGGCGCTTGAACGAATATCAACAGAAGCGAGGGAAGCGGGCGCAAATGCGGTTCTTGGCATACAAACTTTGATATCGCCACTGATTGGAATGCAAGAAATGCTTATGACAGGGACCGCCTCCTACCACCCGGCATTACCGGCTCAGTACAAAGATTCACCGATCACGAGCGACCTGACCAATGAAGAGATGTGGAATGTAATTCACGCCGGATATTGCCCAATTAAACTCGTTCTAGGCGTTTCCGTATTTTCAGTCGGCTTTGCCGGCGGGTTCAAAGCGATGCTAAAAAGTTTCGTACGCGGCGAAGTGAAGGAGCTAACGTATCTCATCTATCAAGCCCGGGTTAAGGCTCTCAGCATGATAGAAGAGGATGCGGCAGGGTGTGGTGCTGAAGATGTTGTGGGAGTCAAAACTTACGTTTACGATCTTGGTGGCGGTGTAATTGAATTGATAGCAATTGGCACTGCAATAAAGAAGATGCCCGATATTCGACCACAAACAAGCAATCTGATTCCGCAAGCGATCATCAAAGATGAGGAGACGTTCAAAAACAAAGTACCAATGTTCGGTATGAACACCCCAGGTGCATCACCGTATCGAACCGGGTAAAGGCCGCTCGCCGTGCGCAGACGGAACTCAAGCTCCAATTCGCACCGACTAGGCTTGAGTTCGCCGGATGGGAATAAAGACAGTCGCGGCTCTCAGCGTCGATTTTATATCAAAACATCTACGTACGCATGGAGCGCCGTTTCTCCGCCAGTATGCCAAAACAAAACCCTGTCGGTGCTTTTGAATTCGTTCTGGCGCACAAGCCGAATCAATCCGGCCAATGCTCTTCCAGCATAAACCGGATCCACTAAAACACCTTCTGTTCGCGCAAGCATTGAGATCGCTTCTTTCTCAGGATCTCCGACAACCCCGTAACCCTGACCGAGAAAGTCATAATTAATCGGAAAGTCGTTCAGTGATAAATCCAATCCCAAACTGAGGTTGGCGCTTACTCCCCTAGCAATATCTAGAACAAATTCTTTGTATTTGAAGGGCGATTCATTGTCTGGAGTTTGGTCGATACTGATCGCGGTTATTTTGCCTTCAAAATTTGTGAGCTTCGATCCGACAGTCAATCCGGCCTGAGAGCCGCCAGAGCTAGTAGCAAAAATTAGATGATCAAATCTCAAGGCGAACTGTTCTATTTGCAGTTGCAATTCGTACATGGCAGCAACATATCCTAGCGCTCCGACAGAGTTGGAGCCGCCAACGGGGATCACGTAGGGTTTCCTGCCTTGGCCAGTTAATTCTGTTTCCAATGCGGCCATTTTCGCTTCGCGCGTGCCTTTCGGAGTCCAATGCTCCTTTGCTCCTAACAGTTGATCCAGAAATCTATTGCCAATCATCGGACTTTCGCTCGAGCCGCCAAAAACAAGATGGCACTCGAGTCCCGCGCGCGCGGCGGCGGCCGCTGTTTGCCGGCAATGGTTCGACTGCGGAGCGCCGGCAGTAATAACCGTATCAGCGCCCTTTGCTAAGGCATCGCCGATAATAAATTCCAATTTGCGGGTCTTATTCCCGCCGGTAGCAAGTCCCGTTAAATCATCTCTTTTAATGAAGATTTCCGGACCTCCGAGGCTCTTACTGAACTGAACGAGACTTTCAACGGGAGTTGGAAGGTTCGCCAGTGGAAGGCGCGCACAGTTCGCGAAAGGCGTGGAAACTTCCGACAAAGTGTTCGCTGTAAGGTTCTGACTTATGATTTTTTGATGCATACACTCACAAATTGCCCGATAACATTACAAGGAACGGTGGCCGCCTGCCACAGGATGATTGCGGCCGACCAGTCAGCCCGTGCGTGAGCGGTTGCCATTTTTGAATGATGTCCAAACTTTGAAAGTGATCCGCATAACCAATGATCTGTTTTTTGCTGTTAGGTTGACCCTGAGCTGGACACCCGGCCAAGGATAAAATTGGCACCCCCCTTGGCATTCCCTAAAACGTGAACTAATCCTTCATATTCCTGACGAACAGAAAAATGAAGATACAACGCCACAGGGGAAGCCGGAAGCCCACCCTGAAAAGTTATCAAAAACGCATGATTTCGCGCATTTTCTGCCAGTTGTACTGCGCCGATTTAGGTTTGTGCTGGTCGCTATAAAAC
>Ga0163151_10007572_pt1 | contig 12633 bp, 10 predicted proteins | sample OliLakLV19MP5IB2_FD_145596 | JGI IMG/M metagenome (GOLD analysis project Ga0163151, IMG submission 145596) | Freshwater microbial mat bacterial communities from Lake Vanda, McMurdo Dry Valleys, Antarctica - Oligotrophic Lake LV.19.MP5.IB-2 | ecosystem: Environmental > Aquatic > Freshwater >...
CTCCTCGCAGTGCTCGGCGATGCAGTGCCGCGTCGCCGAGCACTGCACCGAGACCGAGCCGACGTGTCCCGAGCGCTGCGCCAGCGTCGCGCATGACGGCTTCGGGCATTGCGTCGAGGAAGGCGTCAGCGAGGACATCTGCCACGCACGGGAAGAAGAGGCGACGCGGCACTGCATCGCCGAGCACTGCGAGGAGTCAAAGCCGCCCAAACCCTCGTGCAACGAGCGCTGCGAGGATCACGCGTTCGACGTACTGAACCGTTGTCTGGAGGACGGCGGGAGCGAGGCCACCTGCAAGACCCTGCAAGGCGAGGTCTTCGAGCGCTGCACCGCAATGCACTGCGAGATCCCGGTGCCGTGCGACGCGCGCTGCGAGAAGAAGGCGGCCCGGGTGGAGCGCCGTTGCCTCAAGAAGGGCGGCACCGCAGAGGCGTGCGCCGAGAAGGCCGAGGGCGTGCTCGACGAATGTCGGACGGCGCGCTGCGTGCCGCCGCCACCCGCAACCTGCGCCGGCGAGTGCGAGGAGCAAGTCGTGGCCAGCCGCGCCGCCTGCATCGCGGCCGGCACCGACGAGGAAACCTGCAACACCGCGGCGAAGGATGCACTCGACCTCTGTCTCGACGCCTGTGGTGCGGCCCCGCCGCCGACCTGCAGCGAGACCTGCGAAGTGACGGTCGCCGGGCGCTACAACACCATGCTCGAGCGCGGCGCCAAGCCGGACCGCGCCAACAAGCGTGCGCAACGACTCTTCCGTCGCTGCCTGCGCGAGTGCGAGCGCGGGTGATGTAGCCACGATCGCCTCCCCGACGGTCGCGTGCTCTTGACGTAGCACCCCCGAGGGTGTCCCTAGCCGGGATGCTCTCGGGGGTGCGCGTCGTCGAGATGGGGCTCTGGGTCGCCGGGCCGGCTGCGGCCGGGATTCTCGCCGACTGGGGCGCGGACGTGGTGAAGGTCGAGGCGCCCGCCGGCGATCCGATGCGGGCGTTCTTCCAGCTCGCGACCGGCAGCAAGGTGGATCGGAATCCGCCCTTCGATCTCGACAACCGCGGCAAGCGCAGCGTCGTGCTCGACCTGCGATTGCCGGAAGGCCGCGCCGCGCTCGAGCGCGTGCTCGCGTCGGCCGACGTATTCGTCACGAACTTCCGGCCCGACGCGCTCGGACGACTCGGGCTGGATCCCGAGTCGCTGACCGCGCGTTTTCCGCGGCTCGTCTACGCCGGCATCACGGGCTACGGCCGGAGCGGGCCGGACAGCGACCGGCCGGGGTACGACGTCGGCGCGTTCTGGGCGCGGTCGGGCGTTGCCCAGACGTTGACGCCCGAGGGCGCGGCACCGCCGCAGATTCGCGGCGGGTTCGGCGATCACGTGACGGCGATCACGACGGTCGCGGGGATCGTGACGGCACTCTTCGAACGCGAGCGCTCGGGACGCGGACGGATCGTCGAGACGTCGTTGCTCCGGACCGGCGCCTACTGTCTCGGGTGGGACCTCGGCATCCAGCTCTCGTTCGGCAAGATCCGCGCGCCGGTGCCGCGGAGCGAGGTCGAGACCCCGCTCGTGAACTGCTATCGCGCCGGGTGCGGGCGCTGGTTCTGGTTGATCGGGCTCGAAGCCGATCGGCATTTCCCGGGCGTCGCGCGCAGCATCGAGCGTGAGGATCTTCTGACCGACCCGCGCTTCGCGGGCGCCCGCGAGCGCCGCCGGCACTGCCGCGAGATTATCGCCGAGCTCGACGCCGCGTTCGTCACGCGACCGCTCGCCGAGTGGGCCGAGCGCTTCGATCGCGAGGGCGTGTGGTGGCAGCCCGTGCAATCGCTCGACGAGGTCGTGCAGGACCCGCAGGCGGCAGCCGCCGGCGTGTTCGTCGACGCGCCGACCCGCGATGGCGGCATGCAACGCGCGGTCGCGAGCCCGGTCGAGTTCGTCGGCGCCCCGACCGCGCCGACGCGCCCCGTGCCGCAGCTCGGTGAGCACACCGAGACGGTGCTGCGCGAGGCGGGGCTCGACGACGCGGCGTTGGCGACACTCCGCGCCGCCGGTGCCATCAAAGACTGAGCGCGCACAGCACGCGCCGGCCGCCGGCGATCGACGCTACGACGGGTCGGTCTCGTGCGGAGCGGTCGCGTCGAGCTGATCGTGGAGCAGTGGGAAGTGCGTCTGCCGCTCCGGCGCTGTTTCCGGCTCGCCGCGCATGACCCGCCGGCCTTGCCGATCGCGGAGCGGGAACGGCCAGAGGCGATAGCCGCTGCCTTCGGGCCCGTCACGGCTGATGATCGGGTAGGGGTAGTAGTAGCGGTCGATCGACGGGCCCTGCAGATGGACGTACGCGGGGAAGAGCGCCATCTCGACGTGGTCGTAGCCGAGGAAGTCGTCGAGGTCGGCGTAGAGCGGGAACGCGGAGTAACGGCCCCAGCGTTCCGGGGTGTCCCATTCGAAGAAATAGACCGGCAGTATGGCGGCGCGTTGGGATTCGAGCGTCCGGCCGTCCGCGCTGGTGCGGGTGCGATAGGTGAAGAGGCCGCCAAAGCCTTTCGTCATCTGCTCGGTCTGACCCCAATGCGAGGTGAGGACGGGGCCGAGGAAGCTGACGTCGTCGTCGTGGCCGACGCGGGACTGGCTGATCGAGACGAAGGGGCGGAAGTGGAACTGCTGGCGCCCGGCGTCGGAGCGATACTCGATTAGCGGGCCGAGGATCGCGAGATGGCTCGTGCGCGCCGCCGGGTCGGACTCGTACGTGAAGAGCGGCCAGAGATTGACCGAACGTGGATTCGCGTCGACTGGCGGCGGCTCGACGGGCTCCTCACGCGCGGCGACGCCGGGCTCGACGGGCGCGTTCGGGAGCGCCGGCGGCGCGGCCGGTTCGGGCGTGGCGGCGATCCCGGGGACGGCTGGTGCGGGCGGTCCGCTCGCGCTGCCACCACCGGTCAGCGCCGAGGGCGCGTCGTCGGCGGCGCGCGTCGCCGCGACGAGCGCGAGCGGTGCGATGAGCGCGATCACGATGGCGGATGATCGCCATGCGCGTGTCCCGGATCTCGCACGACTCGACGCCATGGCGGTCGCATAACAATGGCGATCCACGAGGGCAACTCATGCGTCGGCGAACGCCATGGCGACGCGACTCCAGGGTTGACAGCGAGCCTTTCCACAGAGAAGTCTGCCCGCTACCCCACCCCGCGGAGGTCTGCATGGCGTCACCAACCGACATCGAGTCCGTACTCAAAGAACAGCGTGTTTTCGCGTGTGATCCCGCCTTTGCGGCCGATGCGCACGTGAAGAGCGCCGACGAATACGAGACGCTCTATCGGCAGTCGACGGAGGACCCGGAAGCGTTCTGGGCCGGCATCGGCCGCGAGCTCAGTTGGTTCACGCCGCCGACCAAGACGCTCGAGTGGAATTGCCCCGACGCCAAGTGGTTCATCGGTGGCAAGATCAACGTCTCGTATAACTGCCTCGATCGCCACCTGACGACCGCGCGTCGCAACAAGGCGGCGATCATCTGGGAAGGCGAGCCCGGCGACACGCGGGTGCTGACGTACCAGATGCTGCACACCGAGGTGTGCCGCTTCGCCGCCGCCCTCAAGAAGCTCGGTCTCGAGAAGGGCGACCGCGTCGCGATCTACATGCCGATGATCCCCGAGGCGGCGATCGCGATGCTCGCGTGCACCCGGCTCGGCGCGACGCACTCGATCGTCTTTGGCGGGTTCAGCGCCGAGTCACTGCGCGATCGCATCAACGACGCGCAGGCGCGCTTCGTGATCACGGCCGACGGCGGCTGGCGGCGCGGCACCATCGTTCCGCTCAAAGCGACCGTCGATGCGGCGCTGAAAGAGACGCCTTCGATCGAGAAGGTCGTCGTCGTCAAGCGCACCAAGAACGACGTCGAGATGCAGGCGGGTCGCGACCTCTGGTGGGACGAGGCCGTCGCCGGTGTGCCGGCGGTCTGCGACGCCGAGCCGCTCGACAGCGAGCATCCGCTCTTCATTCTCTATACGAGCGGCACGACCGGGAAGCCGAAGGGCGTCGTCCACACGACGGCCGGCTACCTGGCCCACGTCTACCTGACCACCAAGCTCGTCTTCGATCTGAAGGAGACCGACATCTACTGGTGCACGGCCGACATCGGCTGGGTGACCGGTCACAGCTACGTCGTGTACGGCCCGCTCGCGAATGGTGCCACGACCTTCATGTACGAGGGCGCGCCGAACCAACCGCAGCCCGACCGGTTCTGGGACATCATCGAGCGCTACCGGGTGAACATCCTCTATACGGCGCCGACCGCGATCCGTACGTTCACCAAGTGGGGCGACGAGTGGCCCGAGAAGCACGATCTCTCGAGCTTGCGCCTGCTCGGCACCGTCGGTGAGCCGATCAACCCGGAAGCGTGGACCTGGTATCAGCGCGTCATCGGCGGCAATCGCTGCCCGATCGTCGACACGTGGTGGCAGACCGAGACCGGCGGCATCCTGATCTCGCCGCTGCCCGGCGCCGTCCCCGCGAAGCCGGGCTCGTGCACCAAGCCGTTTCCGGGCATCGTTCCCGACGTCGTCACGCGCGAGGGCAAGTCGGTCGGCCCGAACGAGGGTGGCTACCTCGTGCTGCGGCAGCCGTGGCCCGGGATGCTGCGGACGGTGTGGGGCGATCACGAGCGTTTCAAGCAACAATACTGGAGCCAGATCCCCGGTATGTACTTCACCGGCGACGGCGCCCGCCGCGACCAGGACGGCTACTTCTGGGTGATGGGCCGCATCGACGACGTCGTGAACGTCTCGGGACACCGGCTCGGCACGATGGAGATCGAGAGCGCACTGGTCTCGCATCCGCGCGTCACCGAAGCCGCCGTCGTCGGGCGTCCCGATGATCTGAAGGGCGAAGCGCTCGCGGCGTTCGTGACGCTCTCCGCCGGCACCAAGGCCGACGACGCGCTCAAGAAGGAGCTGCGTGAGCACGTCGGCAAGGAGATCGGCGCCTTCGCCAAGCCCGATGACATCCGCTTCACCGACGCCCTGCCGAAGACCCGAAGCGGCAAGATCATGCGGCGGCTGTTGCGCGATCTCGCGGCGGGCAAGGAGACCCTCGGCGACACGACGACGCTCGAGGATCTGACGGTGATGTCGAAGCTCCGCGAGGACGACGAGTAATCGCATGGCGATCGTTCTGCACAACACGCTCACCGGCAAGCAGGAACCGCTGACGACGCTCGTGCCGGGCAAGATCGGCCTCTACGTCTGCGGCGTCACCGTCTACGATCGTTGCCACGTCGGCCACGCCCGCTCGCTCATCTTCTTCGACACGGCGGTGCGGTACCTGCGCTTCTCCGGGTACGCGGTGAACTTCGTCCGCAACATCACCGACATCGACGACAAGATCATCAAGCGCGCGGCCGAGGAGACGATTCCCTCGGAAGAGCTCGCGTCGCGCTACATCGGGACGTTCCGCGCCGACGTCGCCGCGCTCGGGTGTCTGCAGCCCGACATCGAGCCGCGCGCGACCGATCACATTCCCGAGATGCTCGACCTGATCGCGCAGCTCGAGAAGCGCGGCGTCGCCTACGCGTCCGAAGGCGACGTCTATTGCTCGGTCGCCAAGATCAAGGACTACGGCAAGCTCTCGAAGCGGAAGCTCGACGAGCTGATCGCCGGCGCGCGCGTCGAGCTCGGCGATCGGAAGCAGGGCAATCTCGACTTCGCGCTGTGGAAGGGCGTCAAACCGGGCGAGCCGTTCTGGGAAAGCCCGTGGGGTCCTGGTCGTCCGGGCTGGCACCTCGAGTGCTCGGCGATGTCGACCAAGTACCTCGGTCAGCCCTTCGATCTGCACGGCGGCGGCGAGGATCTCATCTTCCCGCACCACGAGAACGAGATCGCGCAATCGGAAGGCGCGAGCGGCACGCCGTTCGTGAAGCACTGGATCCACCACGCCTTCGTCCGCATCAACGAAGAGAAGATGTCGAAGTCCCTCGGCAACTTCCTCACGATCGAGGAGATCCTGAAGCGCGTACCGTCGGAGGCCCTGCGGTTGTTCCTGGTGTCGACGCACTACCGGAGCCCCGTCGACTTCAGTGATCAGTCCCTGATCGATGCCCAGCGTGCGTGTACCCGGCTGCACGAGACGCTGGCGCGGGTCGAGGAGAAGCTCGGCAATCCGTCGCCGCCGTCCGGCGGAGCGGCCCGCGGTCCGGAGGCGGGGTCGCTGCCGGCGAGCGTCCGCCCGTTCCACGAGCAGTTCGTCACCGCGATGGACGACGATCTCAATTCCGCGCGTGCCCTCGGCGTGGTGTTCGACGAGGTTCGCGAGATCAACCGCCTGCTCGACGCCGGCAGCGACGCTCAACCCATCGCCGAGCATCACGCCAACTTCAGCCGCCTCGGCGGCGTCCTCGGCGTCCTACGCCACCCCGCGCGCAGCTACCTCGAAGCCGAAAAGGGCCGCCACGTTGCGAGCGGCGGCCTCGACGTCGCCGACATCGAACGCCTGATCGGCGAACGCGCAGCCGCCCGCCAAGCCAAAGACTTCAAACGCGGCGACGCCATCCGCGACGAGCTCCTCGCCCGCGGCGTCGTCCTGAAAGACGTCGCCGGCGGCACCACCTGGAGCGTCGTCCAGAGTTGAAGGCCCGATGCGTGCGTCCACGATCGCGGCCGTGCTGCTGGTGGTTGGCCTCTCCTCCAGGCTGAGCGCACCGCCCAACGCCGCCGCCGACGAAAGCTGGCGCGACGACGATCAATGGACCGAGGATCGGCAGGGCGATGATCGCTCGGACGAGGGTCCGTGGGACGACGACCACTGGGGCGGTCGTCCCGATCACCGCCACGACCATCAGATCATCTTCGACCACGGCACCAACCGCGGACCCCAGAACGACGCCCAGATCGGCCGCCAACCAATCCCCCCCATGCGCCCCTACTGGGGCACCATGCGCCCCTACTGGAAACCCATCGACCCAAGCATCAAGCCCCAGGGCAATCAGTTACACCCCAAGTCTCGGTAAGGCGCGCGTAAGCGCCGCCCCGCGGATCGCTCAAAAGGGTGCAGATGTGAGGCGCGAGGAAGCGAACGCGGAGGCGTAGCGGAGCTACGCCGCACCCTCTTCGAGGGCACGGCAAGCGAGCCCAACGAAGCAGATGCGCCCTTTTCAGCGATCCGCGCGCTAGGACTCGGCGGTGACGGCTTCCATGTGGAAAACCGGCGCCTCGCACTCGGGCCGGGTGAAGAAGAACGCGTAGATCGCGATCCCGCTCGACTTGTCGAAATCGACGCGGCTCACGCCCTCGACCACCCACTTCTTGTCGGCCTTCTCGGCGCAGGTCAGGTAGTTGTGGGTGTTGATGAAGGCGGGGTGCACGCGATCGCCCTTGGCGGGGATGTAGCGCAGGTAGATCGCCGCCCGCTGCACGAAGTCTTTCGCGGGACCGGTGCGCTCCATCTTGATCAACTTCGACGAGGTCTTCGCGATCTCGACGGTCATGTCGAACTCGGCGCGCGCGAGGGTAGGGATGAGGGCGAGAAGGGCCGCGATCAGACCCAGAGTGACGTGCTGCCAACCGGACTTGCGCATGGGTGTGAACCTCGTGAGGAGAGATTGGATTGCCGGCGGAAAATCGCCGGTAGGGCCGTCGGTGTCAAGAGAGGCGGGCGCTCAGTCTGTTCGTGAGGCTCGGGTGGTGTCGCCGGTGGGTGGGTCAGGGTGTACTCCTACGGTCGCCGGGTTCGTGCCACCCAGCGCGTACAACCTGCCGCGGCCATCATGGCCTGGGCACACGCGAGCTGCGGCTCCCCGGACACACCCTGACCCACCCACCGGCGAAGCATCACAACTAGGGCGATCGGACGGTTAGACTCTCGCCCCACTGAACGGACGGCTCCTTGAGAGCGAGTGAGGATGCAGCCGGCGGGCGGGTCGGAGATGGCTCCGGGGAGCGCCAGCTCGCGTGTGCGCAGGCCATAGAGGCAGCGGCAGGTTGTACGCGCTGGGGGTCAGCGACTGCGCGACCGTAGGAGCCAGCTCCGACCCGCCCGCCGGCTGCCACCATCTCCCGCTGCCGCGAGAATCGAACTGAGACAGTACCGAGCCTGCGCTCGGGCATGGCGGACGCGCGCCGTGGCTGGCATCGGGGGGGCCGATCGCCTAGGGTCCGCCGCCATGGAACGACGCGCGATCAATCCTTGGACGTGGCAGGACGCGATGGGTTTCGTGCAGGCCATGGAGCTCGGCCCCGCCAAACGCACGCTGCTCTGCTCGGGGCAGACCTCGGTGGACGCCAACGGCGCCCCGCTGCACGCCGGCGACATGGCCGGCCAGCTGAAGCAGGCGATCGCAAATCTGGAAACAGTCCTCCAGGCCGGCGGCTTCGACCTCACTGACGTCGTGCGGCTGAACTACTACACGACCGACATCGCCGCCTTCATGCAGGGCGCCGCCGCCGGCGGCATGGCTCGCCTTGCCGAGGTCGACTGTCGGCCGTCGTCGACGCTGCTCGGGGTCGCGGCGCTCTTTCATCCCGACATCATGGTGGAGATCGAAGCGACGGCGATGAAGTAGGGGCGCCGCGCGTCTTCGCATGGCATGCGAGTCTTGACCCTTTCGTGGCGTTCCCGGCAGGGTTCGCACATGACCAACACATTGCTGCGCCGCTCGATCGGCGCCGTGGTTCTCGCCGTCTCGGTGTCGTCGGTTGCGCTCGCGGTGCCGACACCAGACCCGCCGAAGCTCACCGACGTGCTACGGACCAAGAGCGGCAAGGTCCTGATCTTTCAGCCCGTGCACATGCGGCGTGGGCAATCGCTGCGGGTCACGCACACCAAGCTCGCCGACGGCAGCGTCAAGTCAGGTGAGCAACGCGCGGTCCAGTTGGTCGTCTACTCGTCGACCCCGGATCAAGCGGGCGTGTTTCCCGTGCTCTTCACCGCCACCGAGGTCATCACGGCGGCAGGCGCCGGCGGTGGCCCCCACGTGAAGGTCTTCGACGGCTATGAACCCGATACGGACGACCAGGGCATCATCGCCGTCCTGATCGGCCTCTTGCTGCCTGCCGTCCAGACGGATCCGGTGAAGGTCGTGCCGCTGCCGGCCAGCGACGTGTTGAGCGCCGAGGTCGTCGATCCCGTCGGGATCGGCCTGCTGCTGCCGGCGGTGCAGAAGGTCCGCGACGCGGCGGCGCGCTGAGGGCTGCGAGTCGGGCTCGGCTCGGGCGTGAGCGGCGTTCGTAGATGCGACCGACCGTTCAGGCTCCGCCGAGCTCTCCGAGCTGACAGAGATACAACGCCAGGCGGGGCTGGAGCCTCGTGCGCTCGGCGCCCAGGGCGCTCATCGCGCTGGCCGCCCAGCGCAGCCGACGACGGAAGCTCGGCCCGAGGAGTGGCCGGTCGACGTCGCGTCGAGCCCAGCGCGAGTGCAGCAGGGCCGTAGCGAAGCGGCGGTCCTGCGCCCGCCCGTCTACCCCCGGATCGTTCGGATTCTCGTAGGCGAGTCCCGCATGCTCGGGGAAGGCGCGGGTGATCGTCGCGGTATGAAACCGTCGATCCACCAGCATCGCGGCGGGCAGCGCCGAGAGGAAGTCGTAGAGGTCGTGGTCGAGGTACGGCGCGTAGATGGTCGCGGCGGCCGGTCCCAACGCGTAGGGCGCGAGCGCGATCTCGCGGCGAGTGCGATTCCAGAAGCAGAACGATCCGATGGGGTTCGCCGCGTCCGCGTGGGCTGCCAACTCGGCCGCGATCCGCTCCTGGGCGCGCGCGCGCGACAGTCGGGTCCGCAGACCGCGGGCGAGCACGCCGGCCAGGGTGCGCGCGGAGCGCGCCTTTAGAAACACCTCCGCGAGATCGTGGTACCGGCCTTGGACCTGCTGGGCGACCCGATCCGCGTTCAGGAACAGTCCCGCGGACAGTACGTCGCCGCCGATGCCGTCGTAGACCGTCGTGAAGCCGCGCTCGAGATACGCGGCGACGGTGGCGAACCACGCATGCTCGTCGGTGCAGAAGCTCGTCGCGACGTTCTTCGCGGTCTCCGCCTCGAACTCGTCGGCGAGGTCGAGCAGTACGTGCCGCAGACCGAGCGCCGCCGCGACCCGGCTGGCGACCGCCGCGTCTTCGTCCGACCGCGGAGGAAAGTGGCGTGCGGTCACGCAGACGTCGGGCGTGTGTCCGCCGGCCAACAGCTCGAGCAGGATGTGACGCGAGTCGCGCCCGCCGCTGAGTGGCACCGCGCCGCGTCCCTGCGGCGGGCGCCGGCGCATGGCTTGGCGGAACAGATCGACGTACGCGTCGACCGCCTGGTCGTAACCGATCTCGATCGGGGGGGTGCGGACGACGGCGCCGTCAATGCTGAGCGCGTCGCGGCCGAGCCCGTCGCGGCTGAGCCCGTCGCGCGTCCAGGCGAGCCGCCCGCCGGGGGGGAGCGCGCGGATCGCACGAAAGGGCGTCTCGTCGCGGAGGAAGAAGCCGATGTGCAGGAACACGCAGAGCGCGTCGAAGTCCAGACCCCGCGGGGCGCCGAGATCGAGCAGCTGCGGAATCGATGGCGAGACCATGATCGCGCCTCGGCCCACGTGGACGAAGAGGGGATACATGCCATAGCGATCGGTCTCGACCGTGAGCCGCTCGCCGTCGAATTTCCATTCGGCGAAGACGCCGTCCGAACCGTGCGCGCCCCCCGTGACGCGATGACCGAAGCTGGCGGTGGCAACCCCGTCGGCCCGGACCGTCGATCCGTCGGCGACGACGTGAATGAAGGGCGCGTCGCCCGGTCCTACCAACGATCGATCTCCACCGGCAGCGTGCGGGCGGCGACGGCTTCTCGGGAGTGCTCGAAATCGGGCTCGGCGCGCTTGCGTTCCAGCACCGGGACGTACCCGCGTGTCCACATGGTCTTGTACGTCGCGTACATCTCGCTGCGGAATCCGGGCGAGGGCGTGAGCGCGTGGCGGGTGAACTCGGCGTGGAACGTTACGCGTCCGTGCGAGGGCAGGTAGTATTTGCGGGTGCCGAGCTTCATCGCCGTGAGCCACGGGAACCAGGTCGAATCCGAACGCTGAAGCTCCGGCGCGAGCGCGAGGAGGCCGCTCTCGATCAGAATCCGGCGATCGAAGATGCAGAGCCCCGGCCCGGCATAATCGCACTCCGTCATCGCGCTCGGCGTCGGTGCGGAGAAGTTCATGCGCACCTTCTTCAGGTGCTCGTCGGTCCACTCGGTCCACAAGGCCGTCCAGCAGGACAGCACGTCGATCGGCCGGACGGTCGCAAACGCGTCGTACATGTAACGCAGGAAGTGCGGGTCCTCGATCACGATGTCGTCGTCGATGAAGACGATCGTGTCGTGCTTGGCCAGCGCCGTCAGGGGATAGCGGACGCGGCAGAGCCAATTGTGGCTCGAGTTCATGATCTTCACGTCGGGGAAGCGGCGCAGCAGCCGGCCCGTGGCGGTCCAGCGCGACGGCGCGAGCCGCACCCCCGCGGCGTTGTTGCAGACGATCAGCTCCATGGCGGCGCCGCCCAGCTGCTGCGTCGCCAAGCCCTGCAACAGCACGCGCAGCGCCCGTGGACGATCGTAGCTGAGGACGATGACCGTGAAGCCTCCGCCGGCGGGCATGGCCCGCGGGCTTATCACATGCGCGAGTCGCTGGTTGCAGGGTCGTCGTCGCGCCCCTTATATTCGCGGGGTCAGCATCGACCGCAGGGTCGCGTCCACGATGCATTGATGCATTCCCTCATGCGGTGGCCCTTCAGGCGAAAACACTCGGTCGAAGCACCGCCCGCCGCGACGACCGCGGCGTATCGGGACATCGGGGCGGATCGGATCGACGACTTCCTCGCCGCGGGTTTTCAGGCCCGGCATTGGTTCCCGCATCGCATTCGCTATGTGCCGCGGCCGGGCTCCGACGGTCAGGTGCTCGCCGAGAGCATGTACGGCGTCACGGACCCGTCGGCGCTGCGCCAGGTGGTGCTCCATGCTCGGGACGGCGCGCTCGACGGCATTCCCGCCGCCGTCTTCTTCGATCGCGATCTGGTCTGGCATCAGCAGCATCTCGGCCTGCCCGGCCACGTGGCCGCCGCCAACCTGATCGTCGCCGGCCGCGACCTCCTCACGACCGCACGCTACTCGGACCTCGTCCAACGCATCTCGCGCCGACGGGATCTGGCGACGCTCGTCGAAAAGCGCTTTCGCGGGTGGGACCACATGCTGCTGAACGCGATCTTCGGCTACGCGGTCGAGCGCGGGCTGCGGCGCATTCGTTTCCCCGGATCCGCGATCGCCTTGGCGAATACGGATCGGCAGCGGCATCCGAAGCCGGCGCTCTTCGAGCGGATCTACGATCACGACGTGCAGCGCCGTTTTCGCGCCCGCCGCGACGGCGATTTCTGGGTCGTCGACATGCGCGACAACCTCGACCGCTGGGTGCGACCGATCCGTGGGGAGGAGCGCGTCGGCACGGACCGCTCGATCTCCATCTGCCACGATACCGAACGCGAGCTCGGGCATCTGACGGCCGACCCGGCGTTCGCCCGTGTCGCCGCCGAGGTCTCGGCGCACAACCTCGATCGCATGCTGGACATCGAGGCGCGCGCGGGAGTCCGCGGCACCTACGCCGTCGTGGGGCAGCTGATGACGGCGCTTCGTCCGGCGATCGAAGCGCCGTCATCAGC
>Ga0163151_10007574_pt1 | contig 12632 bp, 9 predicted proteins | sample OliLakLV19MP5IB2_FD_145596 | JGI IMG/M metagenome (GOLD analysis project Ga0163151, IMG submission 145596) | Freshwater microbial mat bacterial communities from Lake Vanda, McMurdo Dry Valleys, Antarctica - Oligotrophic Lake LV.19.MP5.IB-2 | ecosystem: Environmental > Aquatic > Freshwater > Lake...
GAAACAGCCCCTGGAACAAGCCGTAACCCGTTATCTCAACCTTCAGCCCAAGGGCTCAGCTGTCAACACCAACAAGGACGAGATTCATGTTTCGTCCAAACTGATGGCGATGCTGGACGAGGCCGGCAAGGAAGCGGAAAAGCTCAAGGATCAATTCATTAGCGTTGAACATCTAATGATGGTCTTGAGCGATGAAAATAAATCGCAAGCCGGCACGCTGCTGAAACAGCATGGCGTGACGCGGGACAAAATATTCAAGATTCTTCAATCCATTCGCGGAAAACAGAGTGTCACCAGCCAGGACCCGGAATCCACTTATCAGGCGTTAGAGCGCTACGGGCGCGATTTGACAGCGGCGGCAGCAGCCGGAAAGTTAGATCCAGTTATCGGGCGCGACGAAGAAATACGGCGGATCATGCAAGTTCTGTCTCGTCGAACGAAGAACAATCCGGTTCTTGTCGGCGAACCAGGAGTGGGCAAAACGGCAATTGTTGAAGCTTTAGCCCAACGGATTGTCAAACGCGATGTGCCCGAAGGGCTGAAGGACAAGAAGTTGATGTCCCTGGATATGGGAGCATTGATAGCCGGGGCTAAATATCGCGGCGAATTCGAAGAGCGACTGAAAGCTGTGCTCAAAGAAGTAATCGACTCTGACGGCAAAATCATCCTATTCATAGATGAGTTGCATACTGTTGTCGGCGCCGGTGCTTCTGGAGAAGGTTCCATGGATGCCGGTAACTTGCTCAAGCCACCGTTGGCTCGCGGTGAATTGCACTGTATCGGTGCCACCACTCAGGATGAATACAGAAAGCACATCGAAAAAGACCCGGCATTGGAGCGCAGGTTTCAAACAATCTTTGTCAAAGAGCCTAACGTAGAAGACACAATTTCCATTTTGCGCGGGCTAAAAGATAGATACGAAGTGCACCACGGCGTCCGCATCAAAGACAGTGCGCTTGTCAGTGCCGCTGTGCTATCGCACAGGTACATCACCGATCGCTCATTACCTGACAAAGCAATTGATCTTATAGATGAAGCCGCCGCTCGCATGCGTATCGAAATTGACTCGATGCCGGCTGAATTGGATGAACTAGTGCGCCGAAAAATGCAGCTCGAAATCGAGCGTGAAGCGTTAAAGAAGGAAACTGACCCGGCATCCCGTGATCGCTTACAAAAAATCGAGCGCGACATTGAGGAACTGGCCGAAGAAGCGGCAGTGATTCAAGCCCAGTGGCACAGTGAAAAATCAGCGTTGAATGAACTGCAAACGCTGAAAGCCGAGCGAGAAGCGATCAATGTAAAAATCGAGCAAGCGGAACGGGCAACCGATCTGGCTCGCGCTGCTGAACTTAAGTACAGTACTTTGCTGGAAATTGAGAAAAAGATCAAAGCCTGCGAAGATCAGCTCAAGATGCAGAAGAGTGGTCCGCGCTTGCTGTCCGAAGAGGTAAGCGAAGATGACATCGCCGAGATCATCTCGAAGTGGACTGGCATTCCCGTTTCCAAGCTAGTTGAAGGAGAAGTGCAGAAGTTGCTTCGCCTTGAAGAGCATTTGCACAAACGCGTCATCGGACAAGATGAAGCAATTGAGGTGGTATCGAATGCAGTGCGACGTGCGCGCGCTGGATTGAAAGACCCGAACCGCCCGATAGGAAGTTTCATCTTCCTTGGACCAACCGGCGTTGGCAAAACGGAGCTGGCCAAAGCGCTGGCCGAATTCTTGTTTGATGACGAACAGGCGATGATTCGCATTGATATGTCCGAGTACCAGGAAAAGCATACAGTCGCTCGTTTGATCGGCGCCCCTCCCGGTTACATCGGTTACGATGAGGGCGGTGAGCTCACCGAAGCAGTTCGTCGGCGTCCTTACAGCTGCGTTCTGTTCGATGAAGTAGAAAAAGCGCACGCAGACGTATTCAACATCCTGCTGCAAGTTCTCGACGAAGGTCACCTGACTGATTCGAAAGGCCGCAAGGTCGACTTTAAAAATACTGTCTTGGTTATGACTTCAAACATCGGCAGTCAGCACATCCTCGATTACCAGATGCAAGCTGCCGCACATGGTGACGAGCAAGACTATGAAGTGATGAAGGACAAGGTGCTCGAAGCACTGCGCGAACACTTCCGCCCGGAATTTCTGAACAGAGTTGACGAGACGGTTGTGTTCCATGCCCTGCGGCAATCGGAGCTCAAACAGATTGTGGACCTGCTCATGCGCCAACTCAATAAGCGACTGGCTGATCGCAAAATTTTCCTTGAGCCTACAGAATCGGCCAAAGAATGGCTCTCAACCGAGGGCTACGATCCAATGTATGGAGCGCGTCCGTTGAAGCGTCTTATCCAGAGAGAAATCGAGAATCCGCTGTCTCTCAAAATACTTGAAGGCCAGTTCGGCGACGGAGATAAGATCCTGATTGACGCCGGTGATGACGAACTTGAGTTCCGCAAGGAGCCCAAACCGGTCGAAGAAGCTCCCGCATCAATAAGGGACGACGATTCAGTGGATAGCGCAGCACCATCTATGGTGACAAGCTAGCAAGCGATAAAGATTCCACGAAATGGTGAATTGGCGTTTTCACGCCCAATCCTGAATTTCGCACGCATCTGGCACCAGCCCGTCGGCCTTTGGTCAATTGACCATAGGCCGCAATCAAGATATTGATGCTGCGCGATCGCCAGCCCCAGACAAATTCCTACCTTCCGTGAGCCGTTTTTTCTGCAACTGCGACAGGCAGGGGTAATTCGAATTTATCACCATGACTGAAATATGAGACCAGGGTGTTTTGCACGCTGGCAACGGCGTTTCTCGGCACTGAATTAAGATTCGTCGCGAATCCAGGACCTTTCCGATAAACACGTGCGTGACCCGCACCAAAAACGGTGGCGTTGCGACCGTCGATCAAAACAGCTGTATCTTCATCCAAGCCAATAACCATCTGGGCTTCAGGGACGGACGCCAAAGAGGCGATGCACCTTGCATCCCGCCCCCTTTGACCGACGTGCGAGTCCACGATGATGCCCCTAATAAGATCCATGCCGTCGGCAAGCTTTAACTGCTGAGCGTGAATTACAGAAGATTCCAACCCGCCAGAAATCATTGTTTCTGGCGCCGCCATCGCGGCGGCACTATTTGCGCCGATGATGCCATCGAAGTTAGCCAACTGTTTCGCCAGACCTTCTGGCATCAGCCGCATTAGCCTACTTTCGTTGCCGCCCCCGATATAAACGGCGTTGGCTTCTTTCGGAAGGCAGGCCTTTTTATCATCGGCTGAAATGACAAAGGTCTTGCGCACGTTTGCGGCACTGAACGCGTTCTGAACCGCATCTGCTAGTTCTATGGGCTTGTCCCCGGCATAAGTAATAATTGCCACTGCGGCTTTTTTGGCGCCGCCGGCAAGCCTGGCGAACTCATCGAGGGTGGTGTTGGCATTGCCGCCAATCAAGAACAACCTGGATTGCACAGCGGCTTTGGCTGGCTGCTTGGAGGTCTGGTCTTCCGCGCGCGCATCACTCATCGTTCCAAAGATCCCCATCATCAAAAAAAACGCCGTTAATAAGCACCGAGCTTTGAGCATCTGCTTGTCCTGTCTCGTACCCAACAATTTTTATAGTTGCAGCCGGCTGAGGTTTTGTGCCCTAAAGGCGATTAACGCACCCAGCAGGCCTCTTCAAAATGAACACGATTACACGTTAAAAAACCACCTCTTGCCAACCGTGTAAAGCTGTCGCAATATGTGTTCGGTGGCAGGTATCCCAGATAAGTGCGTCCGAGAGGGCGCGTCAGTCCTTTGGCTGTTCAATTGAGTCGCAGAGGTGATCAATGCGTAACTCCGTGCTTATTTTTGAAGAAAGTGCCGTAATTCGCCAGCTATGTGTGGATGTTCTGGAAGCATCCGGTTTCACGGTTGACACGGTTGATGACACCGTATCGGCAGTCAGCGCGGTGATTCTAATTGACTATTCATTCATCATTGTTGGCGACAGCAACATCGGGGAGCCACTGGCTATGCCAGCTTCCATCAGGGCGGCCGAACAGGCCTGCGGCAAATATACGCCCATGATTGCCCTTGGGGAACGAAGCGATCGCAAGAGTTGTTTTGCGGCCGGCATGGATGACTATGTGCAAATGCCGCTGAGTATCAACGCTTTAAGAAAAACTGTTGATCGATGGTTCCATTATTCGCTTGGCAGAATGCATATTTCCGGAGTTGCCTGATACCAGAGCCGCTGCTGTACAAACACTTTCAATATGCGCCTCTGAGCGATAACCAAAAACTCCGTGATTGTCCGGAATCGATTTCGTGCCACAGGGGTCTGTTGCTTTTGATGAGCAGAATACATCTGGCTGGGTACATTGAATAAGGTGAAAACTATAGAATCCGATTTAGGCTAGCTGCAGATTATGAAACTTGAATCTGGAGACAGCGTTGACGAAAGATTCGAGATTGTGTCGCTAATTGGCAGGGGCGGTATGGGCTCGGTGTACCGCGCGACGCAAACGCAGTTGAATAGACCGGTTGCGCTCAAAATTCTTGACACTATAGTTACTGCTGACAGTCAAAGCCTGGCACGCCTGGAACGAGAGTCTCTGGCAGTCAGCAGCCTTCGGCACCGCAACATCGTCTCGTTTTATTCTTGCGGCGTTTGGAACCAGTTTCCCTATTTAGCGCTGGAGTTTGTCGATGGACAGAACTTGCAAGAGCTCTTAGACCCGGCAAAACCCTTGACCCTTGCCCTTGCTTTGTCAATTGCCGAACAAGTGTGCAAAGCACTGGCCCACTCGCACAGAGCAGGCCTCATTCATCGCGATCTAAAACCGAGCAACATCATGTTGGTGCGAAGCGACGAAGAGGACCTGGTTAAAGTCATTGATTTCGGATTGGCGAAGCTGTTGCCTGAGTTTGGGCAGGAAATGCAAAAACTTACACAAACGGGCACCATTGTTGGAACCCCAATGTATATGAGCCCTGAGCAATGCACCGGTGTCCCTGTCGACCATCGGACAGACCTTTATGCACTTGGAGGAATTTTGCACCATTGCCTGACAGGGCAGCCACCGTTCGATCACACAGGACCAAAAGATCCCATGGCCATGCACATGGAATTGATGGTTGCCAATCTTCACGACACACCGCCACCACTATCATCAGTATCAAATTCAAGTGAAGTATATTCCGAAAATCTGCAATCTTTGGTCTATAAGGCTTTGGCAAAACGCCCGGAAGACAGATATCAAAGTGCCGAGAGCATGCTTCAAGATCTGCAGGCCCTGAAGGAAGGTCGTGACCTGGGACTAACAAGCACGTATCGGCCAGCGCAGGGAAGCGTTCACCGGAAGCCAAAGGCGGGCGTTGTTCGATCAAACGCGGCGGTCATCATTGGAGCCACAACTCTACTGGCTATCGGTTACTTGTGCGTGGATCACCTGGGCTTTGGATCGCTTGCCGGCAAGGATAAAGTTGCTGTGTCGCATTCGATTTTGCCACTTAACCTGGCTGTTAGACCAGTGTTCAGAGCGCTAAGGGAATCTCGAACCCCAACCCCTGAAGACGCTCAAGCGTTAGTGGAAAGCCTACAACATACAGATAAGTTTGTAGATTATGAGGCATTGCGTGATGCACACGGAACATTGGCCTGCTACTACGAACAGCGCGGCGATTTCCTTCGGCGGGATCGCGAATTTACCGCTTTGCTCGCCGCTGGTCACGCCATTCATCGATTCGATTCAACCGTAGTCGAGAATTGGGCGCATATGCTCGTGGAACATCAGCAATACAAGGAAGCAGAAGTTTTGCTCCTGAAAGCGGTGGCGTGGCACCCAAATGACCCACCCTACACCAAACAATTGAATAGGGTTTTAAAGTCGCTCAGGCAAGATCATACCGCCGCTGACACCACCTGGGGCTGGAACCCACGATCAAAGGGCAACCCAAGCCATAATATGGAAGAATTGGAAAAAGAAGTAAATCCGGTTACCAAAATTAGTTTGTAGAACTTCACCCTCCGGCAGGATAGCATGAGGTCTCAGGTTCCCGCATACCAACTGGAATTCAGGCGCCCAGATCAATTTCAGATCCATCCATGCAAATGGAGCGCTTCCTCAACGAGATCAGTCGATAATGGTGCCTTGCAACCTAAAAAGCATGTCGCGCGTTTGCGTCATCACCTGCTCCGGGGTCAAGTGAAGATGATTGCTCCTCAAGAAGCGCGCAGCAGTAAGAAGTTGTTCGTGAACAAATCCATGTTGAGCCGCTTCTGATGGACTGGAGGCATCGTTCTTGATACCGCGCTGTGAGTCATTCATCTTCTGAGTCTTGCTCAGGGCCTTTTCGGCACCGGTTTTGTCCCCTTTCAGCAAGAGACTCATGATTTTATCCAGCTCCGCTGACAAAGGAATGTGTTTTTCGGAATCCATAAATATTTCGCCATTTGATCTTACTACGGGTTCAATCGCCGAAGCCTGTTGATACGGGGTGACGAAGTATCGTTTGACTTTGCCGTTTTGGCTACGAGCAACGATGAATTCATCAAGACTGAGTGTGCCGGCAAGAAGCGGCCCACTCAGTTCTTGTGAAGGCAACCCAATTGGGCAAAACCTGGTGTCTGATGATAGTGGCTTTAGCCAACCGTCGAACCGGCCGAATGCATGAGCAGTGCCAACTCCGGCAAGCGACGCCAGAGCGAAATCAAAACTCTCGCTTCCCAGGTGGTGCTCTAATGTCGAAGCTGAGCGACAAACGGTCGCAACATCACCACCCTTCCAGATGGCATCGAGTGCTTGCGTCAATTCTTGATTAGCCGACAAGCGACTGCCCAGATCGTAGACGTAATTCCCCGCCAAGCCGAGTCCAGTTACACAGAGTCCTGTGCGCATCGCCGGCGATCTCATTTTTGCAAAAGCAGTGAAAGCACCGGTGATGATTGCTCCTTGAGCTGCAGTTTCAAATGTTGCCTGGGTATGATTGATCAAGCGATCCGGCACTGCTTTCAGGGCGCCAATTAAGGCACCATCGGCAACTGCAGCCGTTTGCAAAAGACGTTTTTCCGGGTGCTGAATAGTGTCTTCTAGAAATCTTTCGGAAGCTCCGGCGGAAGCAGCTATTTGTGCATTCATACCAGTGGCAACAGTTTCCAATGAGCCAACATAACTTTCATCGGTAGTCATATCAATCCCTCTCGTCGATGTCCGACAAGATTGGTATAACTAGCTGGCAAGAATCTGGCAAAACCCGATCGAAAAATACGTGGTACGAAAATTTTCTCAGTGAAGCATGTCGTCCACAGTTTTCCGAATCGTGGTTGCTCCCTTATGAGCGGACAGCGCTGCATAATCGAGTACGCTCTGCGCGTAATCGGGATGCTTCACCCCTAATGTCTTTTCGCGGCCGTGTAACGCCTGCGAAAGTAGGGGTTCGGCAAGATCATACTTTCCTGCATGCAAATACAGCACGCCGAGATTTCTTGCCACGGTGCATGAATAAGGACTCTGCTTGCCCATTGCGGCTTCGATTATGGACAGTGAGCGCTTATACAATGGCTCTGCTTCATCGTACTGTCCGTGGAGGCTATACCATTCGGCCAAATTGTTCAAACTTTGAGCCAGATCTGGACTGTTCGGAGCCAGTGTTTTTTCGCGCTCGGAAAGCGTTCGCTTGAGTTCAGAAAGCGCATCCACACCGACAGTAGCATTCATTTGTGCCAGATTGCTTTTCAGCATGAGGACCTCCGGAGAATTGAGTCCTTTATGCTTTTCCATAAGTGTCAGGGCCTTTCTCACCAGCGCAATTGCCTTTTCTGTTTTGCCTTCTTTTTCATAAAGCGACGCAAGATTGTTATAGCTGATGGCGAGGTCTTGATGCTCCGGTCCCAGAATCTTCTCTTTGATCTTGATCGATTGTTCGTAAAGGTCTTCAGCCTGTGAGTATTTACCTTCGGCTTGATAGACAGCAGCGAGGGCTCCCAGGGTAATGCCAACGCGGCTGCTTTGCTCTCCGAATTGGCGAGCCTCCTTTAGAGCATCGCCGAACAGGCGTTCGGCATCAGCGAAATGGGCCTTTTCGCAAGCGGACTGAGCAGCTCGGCATTGCGATACCCAACTTGCGTCACCGGCAGCGAAGGCTGGTAAGCAGAACACTGTCAAAAATGGAAGCAATCGTAAGAATGGTAATTTCGAAAGCATCGACTCAGCCCCCAGATTGCATTTATCAATTCGATCTTGAGTATCTAAATCAGACAAAGCCGGTTACGCCAGCGTGGAGAAATACATTCTACCTGATGGAGTCATCGACACTTTGGGATAGAGCCCGCTTGATACTTTTAAATACCCAGAGTCAATCAACTCATCAATGGATCCAACTACTGCATCCTGCTTGTAGCCGGAGCACGAAGCAAATTGTGGGATGCTATCTAAGCCTTTGGCTGTCAATTTTGCGGCTCTGCTGCCGTTCGAAAACAGACGCCATTTTCGATCATTGCGTGGCGCCTTTTGATCTCTATTTGTCCGGCGCCTATTTGTCTTTCGGCGCCCACGCATTAAGTATGATGGGTTTACGGCTCAACATCCTGCCGGTTACGGGTTGTCCGTCTTCAGTTTCCCCAGTTTGTCTGTTATGCAGGGAGAAATAGGCAGATGCATGGGTATAATCGACCCACCTCGGATATCTCATTATCTTTCCTGGTTCGTTGTAATTGGTTACATCCACAGTTGTGCGATGGATTTCGTATTTGCCAGAGAGTTTCAAACCCTTAGCTGCGAGCTGCTCGTTGATAGCATAAGTGAGCTGCTTAACTGCTAGTGGCCCGCGATTAGCGGCTTCAGTGAAAATTTGATTCAAACGATCCCGCCGCATGCCGTATCCGAAATCCTCATTGCGCCTTATCACGTCCAAAACACGGCGCGTATTTTCCTTCAACTCTTCTGCGCTAAATTTCGCCGGAAACTCTTTGGCTTCTATTTTCTTCTCACCTATTGCCTTGTCGTTCGGCAAGGCATATATGTCCGTCGCACGCTTCGTTTTCTCGACGTTGTTGTTGTTGTTGTCTAAGGAGAGGGTTGGTAAGTATGGTGCTATCACCCTGCGCGCCGTTGCTGCTGCTTGACTGAAAACATCCTGGATGTCCTTGATGGAAGTTTCGTCGGAGACTTTGTTCGCCGTGGTATTGGCCGTGTTCACTTCAGCAACCGGGCTGAAATCTTCCTTCATTTCGAATGACTCGATCATTGCTCTTCTCCAATTGCTCTGAGTGCACATCCGAGATGTATACGAAGGCACCTCTGTTTTTGCATGTGGATCGACACGCAACAACTGTGTGCTTTCACACGGTTCAAGACCTTTCATAGATTCATTGATCTGGTGCTGAATGCACTCGGAAATCAAATTTTGACCGTTGTAACTATTAGGCTACGACACGTGTACGGGCGGCGCATGGCGCCGCACCCTACGCCATTTGTAGCTAACCTGGCGGAATAGTTACGCTGCTATTACGCGAGCGTGGAAAAGTACATTCTGCCAGATGGAGTCATGGACACTTTCGGATAGAGTCCGCTTGAGACTTTTAAATATCCAGAGTCAATCAATTCATCAATGGATCCGACCACTGCATCTTGTTTGTAGCCCGAGCAAGAACCGAATTGGGGGATTCGGTCTAAGCCTTTGGCTGTCAATTTGGCCGCTCTGCTGCCAGTCAGAATTTGCGCAAAAGTGGTGCGCCCCAGCTTTCCGGACAGGCCAAAGGCAATCGCCAGAATGTGCGATTGTAATCCAACACTGGATTTCGGAGCGTCGACACGATGCGGCTGAGAGCTGCCGCTTTCCTTGGACGCTGGTGGAAAGCCTGCAAATTTTGGCTTGGCCTGTTGCTTTGCCTGCGGCCTGGCCTGCACCATAGCATCGGTGAAGGCTATAACTGACTTGGCGTCACAAACGTCGCAGCCCTCACACTTTTCGAGCATCTGTCCAAAGTATCCGAGAATACGTTTCCGTCGACAGCTTGAGGTTTGCGCGTAATCGATCATTGACTCCAATCGCCGCCGATCAACTTTTTTGAGCTCTTCAGTGACATCTTTTTGATCGATCAACCACTTCTGGATGTGAATATCCTTGGGTTGAAAGAGCAGCGTACACAAAGCCTGCTCACCATCACGACCAGCACGCCCAGCTTCCTGGTAATACGATTCCAACGAACCCGGCAAATTGTTGTGAATGACCTGACGAATGTTTGCTTTGTCCACGCCCATTCCAAATGCCACTGTGCAAACTATCACATCGAGTTTGTCAGCCTCGAAGTATCTCTGGGCACGCTCACGTTTTTCAACAGACAATCCTGCGTGATAGCACGCCGTGCGAAGTCCAGTGTGCTTGAGCAAGGTGGCGACACGCTCAGCTTCTTTTCTGCTGCTGGTATAAATAATGCATCCGCCTGAATTGGCTGCAACGAGGCGTTCGACCAGCTGATCTTTTTCCTTGCCACCACTTACGCCTTTCACAGAGAAAAGTAGATTTGGTCGATCGAATGAACCCTCGACGACTTCCATATCTTGCAGGGCGAGATTCCTGACGATATCGACTTTGACAGTTGGAGTTGCAGTTGCTGTTACTGCCAACACCGTGGCATCACCGAATTCACGCACATAGTTGCCGAGATTTCTGTACTGCGGACGGAAATCGTGTCCCCATTGGCTTATGCAGTGAGCCTCATCGATAACCATCAAAGAGATGTTTATGCTGTTCAGCAGCGAGCGAAATTGATCGGAAACAAATCTTTCCGGGGCAACATAAATGAGCTTGTAGGCACCGTTCTTGATACCAGCTATGCGATCAGATATCTCTCGGTAGTCTAAGGTGCTATTGAGCATCGTGGCGTTTTTGATGCCGCGCTTAAGCAGCCCATGTACTTAGTCTTTCATTAGAGCAATCAACGGCGAGACAACAACTGTGACTCCCGGCAAGATCTGAGCAGGCACCTGATAGCAAATACTCTTGCCATATCCGGTCGGCAGTAAAGCCAGCGTGTGCTGCCGGTTTAGGATTCGTTCGATGACTTCAATTTGTTTGGGACGGAATTCGCGCAGACCGAACTGAGTGCGCAAAACAGCAAGAGATTGTTCGCTGGCAACCTGGGTCATGAAACCTACTATGCTGGTGGACGACCGCTTGCTGAGGCACGTTCACTGTGCCAAACAAGCTTAGTGCGAATATCTCGGGCACGAGCTTCCAATTGCAGGGCGATGCCCTGGCGCTTGGTGTTCTTTAGGACGGTGACGTAAGTTTCGATAGCAGCCGCGACGCTTGAATGCTCAACGCCAAAAGCAAGCACGCGCGTTTTCATCGCTTGCTTCAAAACCGGCTCTGCATCGAGAAAGCGTCCCTGTGCCATATACATCCCGGCCATGCTCATTGCCGTGTGGGCAACTTCCGGATGCGCTTGCCCTAATGACTCACTGCGTATAATAAATGCCTGTTTGAAAGCTTTCTCCGCTTCGGCGAATTTTCCCTGGGCCCGAAATAGCTCGCCGCGATCATGCATCGCCTGCCCTACTAGCGGATGCCCTGGCCACAAGCGGTGTTCCGTTGAATAGATTGTTTGGGCAAGAAGCAATTCAACTTCCGTCAGTCTCACTTGCTTGTAATAGTCTTGAGCTAACTCAACCAGCGAACGCTGATCCGTCGATGCATCCCCGGCCTCTCCGCCGACCTTTTGCGACAGTAAGAATTGCTCGTTTGCCTCACCAGTCTTACCTTGCTTCAAGCCGATTGTCGCTAAGGCAATGTGACAAAGACGGGAGTAGTTGCTTTGCCCACCGAGGGCATCGTGGAAAAGATGAGAGGCTTTCGTCAAGGCGTCCTCCGCCTGACTGAATTCAGCTTTTTGCAAGTAAACGCCGGCCAGGCAGCATAAATGTTCAGCAGTTTGACGTTTGGCTTCTGGTCCATCGCCAAGCACCGCCAGCGCCTGAAGATAGACCGATTCCGCTTGGTCGAACTTGCCTTCACAACGATAATTAGAAGCTAACTTACCTAGCGCATCAACAAAAGCAGGTTGAAGCTTGGCCCGGCACAGTATATCGACTAAGCGCCTATACAATATCTCTGCTTTTGCGCACAAACCATCTCGGCTATAGAGATCCGCCGCCCGCTCGATCAGCGGCGCAAGTTCCAAGGCTTCAAGCCCGTGTACTTGCTCAGCATCACGTAGTGCCGTCTCAGCGGCATCAAGCTGTGCACCTTTAGTTCTATTTTCTACAGTCGTCATAAACTGCAAGACTCCAGACACTGCAGAGCTTTATTATCCACCAATGTGCCCGGGTCATCCACTGTCGGTTGCTCATGTAGAAGAGGCGTTTCGTTTGAAAGTGGCTAGAGCATCCACTAGAACCTCTTTGATTGGAACTTGATTGTCCTCGGCATACCGGGCGCAATCGTCGAATTCCGGCTGCGTATTGACGATCTCACCGTGGTTGTCCCTGGCGATTTTTATGCGGACCGAACCATGCGCAAGCTGGACGTCCTGCCATTCGCGCCCAGCGACAAGTCGCTCGGCGGCATGCCATCTGACACCAATGGAAGAGGTCTGCTCAAGAATCATTTCTTGAATGAGCACCCGATCGCCAGGCTTGCAAATCGCCGTCAGCA
>Ga0163151_10007577_pt1 | contig 12630 bp, 11 predicted proteins | sample OliLakLV19MP5IB2_FD_145596 | JGI IMG/M metagenome (GOLD analysis project Ga0163151, IMG submission 145596) | Freshwater microbial mat bacterial communities from Lake Vanda, McMurdo Dry Valleys, Antarctica - Oligotrophic Lake LV.19.MP5.IB-2 | ecosystem: Environmental > Aquatic > Freshwater >...
GGAGGAAGAGGAGCGCGTGGACACGAACGACCTCGTTCGGCAAACCGTCATGGTGGTGACGCCGAAAAGAAAGGTGGAGTGATTCCTCCTCTTAAAGAAGGAGATATTCGTATTATCGCTCTTGGGGGAGTAGAAGAAGTGGGAAAGAATATGACCCTTATTGAAATTGGAAACGACATCATCGTTATTGATGCAGGTTTCCAATTCAAAGAAGAAGATACGCCAGGTATCGACTACATTCTTCCAAACACTAAGTATCTTGAAGAGCGTAAGCACAAGATCCGTGCACTCATCATCACTCACGGTCACCTCGACCATATTGGTGCAGTGCCTTTTATCATGGATAGAATTGGTAATCCTCCGGTGTATACCCGCAACCTTACTAGTCTCATGATGAAGAAGCGTCAAAGTGAATACCCTCATCTTGAACAAATTGATTTCAAAATAATCGAAACCAGTGACCGCATCAAAATGGGAGACCTTGTAGTTCGTTTCTTTGGAGTGACTCACTCAATCCCTGACTCAGTTGGAGTTATTATTGAAACCCCTTACGGAAACATCGTAGCTCCTGGAGACTATAAGCTCGAGCATCTCGACGGTATCCCTTCAGAAAACGAAGAGAAGGCATATGCAATTTTTGACAAAGAAAATACTCTTGTAATGCTTACTGATTCAACCAACATCGAAAACCCAGGCTTCTCAACACCTGACTCAGTCGTTCACGAAAACCTCGACCTTATTATCAAAGAGGCGAAGGGCCGACTTATCATGACCATGTTCGCATCACACATTCACCGTATCGCGCACGTCGTAAAGGCTTGTGAGAAATATGGAAAGAAGATAGTAATCGAAGGACGAAGTATGAAGAACAACATTGAGATCACTATGTTTGCAGGACTTCTTAAAGTAGACAAGGGAGTAATCATCAAACCTGAAGACATTGGCAACTTCCCTCCTGACAAGGTAGTAGTACTTGCAACAGGTGCTCAGGGAGAAGAATTCTCTTTCCTTGGACGCCTTGTGCACGACAACTACAAACACTTCAAACTCAATGAACGTGACACCGTAGTGCTTTCATCTTCAATCGTTCCTGGTAACGAAAAGGCGGTGCAACGACTCAAAGACGGTATTGCACGCAAGGGTGCTCGTATTACTCACTACAGAACCTCAGAGGTGTACATTCACTCAACAGGTCACGGTAACCGAGGAGAAATTGAATGGCTTCACAAAAAGATTAAACCTAAGTTCTTCATTCCTGTGCACGGAAGCCATTACATGGTGAAGCTTCATGGAGAATTTGCTCACGAACTTGGTATGCCTAAGAACCACATAATAGTTCCTGACAACGGTATGGTTATTGAAATCCAAGAAGGTGGGTCAAAAATTGTTACTCTCAAAGAGAAGGCTGCTTCTTCAACAGTTATGGTGGATGGGTTCACTATCGGAGATATCCAAGAAGTGGTTATCCGAGACCGTCAGATTCTTGCACAAGACGGTATCTTCGTATTTGTTGCCATGATTGATTCAAAGACCGGCAAGCTCAAGAAATCTCCTGATATTATTTCTCGCGGATCAGTATATCTTCGTGAATCTCAAGACCTTCTTCGAGAAGCACGCTTCGTGATCAAGAAGACAATCGAGCGAAACATCCAAGGAACCGGACCTATAAACCTCGACCACGTAAAGAATGTGGTTACAGAAGAAATGTCACGGTTCTTGTTCCAACAGACGGCCAAGAAGCCTATCGTGATTCCTGTGCTACTGAGTGTCTAAATAGAGTAAAGTTGTGGTAGCTGGAGGAGTGCCAGAAGGAAGAAGGACAATATTAAGATTGGCTGGGCTCACCCGAACTACTTTCACATACGAAGGACCGGTCACCACTTCTGGGGTTAATGCCACAGTACTTCTTCCCTGCTTTGCATCTCTAAGATTCACGAGAATACGAATGTCTCCCGCTTTTAGATTATTAATATCCTGATTGTTTCCCGAAATAGTAATAGAGGCGGTCGAAGAGCTTGTTTCAGAAAGAAGCAGACCGTCAGGTAACCGCTGAAACTCAAACGGTATTACAATCTCCTTATTAACAATACTTGCTTGGTATACAAAGAAGAACCAAAACACGCAAGCAAGAGCAAGACTTGCAACCTTAAGAGTAAAATTGTGTTCGACAAATACTGTCCACCAGCTGTTCTGGGAAGCATGTTCAGTCTTGATGAATGAATGAAGAATTTCCTCCAGCTCTTCTTTGTCTTTGATTGTCTTAATATGTCCGTTCTGTGCGATGGATACTGTTCCGCGTTCCTCAGATACCACAAGAGCAAGAGCATCGGTGTGTTCAGTGATTCCACATGCTGCACGGTGACGAGTTCCCATATCTGAGAATCCTTTGAAATTCTCAGCAAGCGGAAGATGTACACCAAACTTCGCAATGCGACGATTTTCAATCAAGATCGCTCCGTCATGTCCTGGAGTAGAATCATCAAAAATACTTATAATAAGTGGAGCTGAAATTTTTCCGTCCAGAGAAAATCCCCCTTCAATAATATCGTCGAGAGGATATTCTCCAGAAAGAACAATAATACCTCCGACACGCTTCTTAGCCATGTCGAACATAACAGTCGAAAGTGAAGATGAGATAACTTCATCAAACTGAACAAGGCGGTTATTGAGCTGACCACGAGATGTCGCCAACCAACGGAAGAAACGGCGAATCTCTCGCTGGAACACCACAATAAAAATAACAATGATTGAGGTAATTACCGGAGCGATAATCTTGCGAGTCAAAGAGAGATTAAGAGTACTTGAAAGCACATTAAGAAGAACCACAGCTGTAAGAGTATAAAAAATAAAGTACGACCGAGTTTGTTTAATAAAAATCAACAAGAGATAAACAAAAAGAGAGACGATAGTAATATCAATAATGACAGAGAGGTTGAACAGTGAACTCATTCAGGCATTCTACAAAGCATTGGCAACAAGCGCAAGAAAAAGAGGGATTTCCTTGCGTGCGACGTCTTCAGCCTTGCTACGCTTGCCCGGCTCGCTTTTGCGATGAGAATTCCACTCCTCGAGACGTGACACGGTAAAGCCAGACTTCTGGAGAAACTTAAAGTACGACTGAAGAGGCCTGTGGAAAGACACAGTCTTCTCGGGCTTTCCTCCTTCTTTCACCTGTCCTGGATTCATAATAATCTCTTCTTTCGAATCACTAAGGTAGCCATCAATACGACGATACTGCACCTGCAACTTCTCATCATAACCCCATGAGCTTCGCTTCGGAATGCGAAAAGCCGGATGGTTGAGAACAATACAAAATTCACCCCCTTTTACAAGTACACGACGACATTCATCGAGTGTCTCCTTAATTTTTTCGATATTCTGTAAAGCAAGAACAATAACAATCTTGTTGACGGTTCCGCTTTCAATCATTGAGAGGTCATGCGACGGGGACACTTCATAGTGAAGCTTCGTGTGGTCAGACAATGCAGGAGTCTCTACATTTCCTTTGCTCTTATTTAAAGGTCCCGTGTCTGTTTTCTTGGTGTTACGCTCTTGAGCCTTGGCGATAAGCTCCTTTGAGATATCAACGCCAGTAACATCAGCTCCCGCACTTGCAAATGCTCTAGAGAAAAACCCCTGACCACATGCGAGGTCAAGGATTTTATCTCCTTTTTGGATGTCCAAGATACGGGTCAGATTCGGAAGAATTACTTTCGATTGGTATGTGTCGTCTTCCGACAAGAGCTCATCATACCAAGAAGCAACATTTCCCCATGACGTATCTTTCTTCATACCAGACTTATTTAGTTGCTTTCTTTACCACTTTCTTTGCGCCGGCCTTTGCAGTCTTTGCTACCGCCTTAGTGTCAGACTTAACATGCTTCTTAATGTTCTTCCAATGACTCTTGAGGTCCGTGATAACAGAATCTACTTCTTCCTTGCTGTCTTTAAGGTTTGCGTACTTCTTCATAACAGTATCAACAATAGTGTGGTATGACTCTTCGTTGATTTCTTTTGCCTTTTCAAGCTTTTCGAGAACTTCTCCCTTTGCCTTGAGTGCCCAACTCTTCACAGCTTTTCGGTTCTTAGTAGCATCCTTTGATCCGTATAGAAAATATGCACCCGCTGCTGCTGCGATTGTTGCGATAGCTACTACTGCTCCTGCGTGTCCTTCTGATTTTTTAGCCATATTGATTATTTTTTTGATTTAGACTTTTTAATTTTAAATAACTGCATTAACCCCGCGATCACTGCCGGAACTTTCGAGATGAGACCTGACTCACTCTTAATACGAGCACGCACTTCTTGAAGGTCCTCGATAAGTTCCTCGCCTTCTTCTTTGACTGTCTCTACAAACTTGTTCACCTTCTTCAAGATAATAAATCCGTATACAATCACCACGGACAAAAGAACAGTAATCACCGCGACCGAGATCGTGGTGATAAAGAAGAACCAATCTGATTTAACAATTTCTTCCATGCTTCCTATTGTACCACTCTCTTAGAAGCCCGCAAATACTCGCACCGTGCTGACAAGACTAATTGCAACAATAACCACAAGAATCTGAAATACTATCCCTCGAAGGGGATCGTAAATACGTCTTTCTGCATGAATCCATCCATGAAAACGCTGGAGTGATCGAACAGGTTCCTTCTTCCATTTAAAATATACAAACTGAAGAGCATCAGGAAGCATAGCACCGGTAGCACCAACAAGAATGATATAAGGAAAAGCAGACGAATCCCGAAAAGCAATAAAAGCCACAAAGAGACCGAGTAGCGCATCGAAGCCAATACGCGCAAAATCAAAGAGAAAAAATCGATTGAAGTGCATATACGTCTGCATTTTGTCCCCATTTTTGCGCTCTAGAGAGTAGAGTTTGTAATCCCAATGAGGAATAGCATCAAGTAAGAAATGACTCGCAAAACCCAATATAAAGGCTAAAAGAGGGTTTGTGGGGACTAGAGAGGCAACTGAGGCACCAACAATCGCATGTGTTCCAAGTGTCATAGGATTATTATTCTAACTTACAATGATAGACATTGCACACTCCAAAAACACAAAACCCGCCGAAGCGGGTCTTGTGGATATTTACTTTGTATGAACTCGCATCAAATTAATGATTAAGCCCTCACATGTCTGCAACAGTAGCAGATTATGATCCGAAAGTCAATTTTTTGCTTTTAGTTCTTACTCAAGACTTTAATTTCTGCGAGCAACTTCTCCCCTTCCACCTTGCGTGCACCGTCAATAGCCATTACTTCTTTAATCTGAGTTACTGCCAAATCATACCTCTTGTCTGATATATACTCACGCGCTAGATCCATCTTACTTGTGAGAATCGAGTTAATCTTCGTCAACTGTCTTGTTTCATAAAATGCACGAAGTATGTTCTTGTCGATATCAAATTCTTTGTTCTCATCTGCTAAAGAATTATCACCAGTGTAGATAAGAGCTGCTGCATAGTATCCTAGAGCCTCTTTGTTTTCTTTGTTTAATTCGTACGCAGTCTTCGCTGTCTGCAAAGCCTTGTCATATTGCTTTAGATTAATATACATCCCCACCAAAGGAAGAATCATACTTTGCTTACGAGGACTTAGTTCAACGGCTCGCTCAAAAACAGCAATCGCATCCTCTATACTCACAGAAGGAACTGCGTTGTGTATATTGTAAAGAAACATTCCATAGAAGTAATAAGCTCGCGCATCGTTTGGTGTTTCTTTCAATTGAGCTTCCATCTGTTCAAATGTGTAAGCGATGAATTGACTCTTCACCTCATCAGAAGCTGATGACTGAAATACAATATTCATTGCACCAGAATTAAGTTGCTCACGTGCTTCAACTACACCCACACCACCTGAATCAATAACTTTTTTATACGTATCAAGCGAAGCAGTAAAGTATTGGTCTCCCCCCCTTTGGATTCCTGTGTTCTGATAGATAAGTGCCTTGATAAGAGTCGTAGCACTGATAAACGGAGCAAGAACGAACATGTATACCGCAACGCTACCGGCAAGTATTGCAACAATACTTCCTGTGGTAATAGCACTTTTAGAAAAAGGCTTACTGATTTTTTCATGCGCAATACCTCCCTTCTCATGCATGTAGATGAATGCAAGTATTGAGAAGAATAATATGTAGCTCACAATGTTATCAAATACAAATAAGTTGTGAATGAAGTAGGCAATGAAGAGCCCTGTAAGAACTACTCTGTCTGAATACACGAACGAATCCTCCTTATTATCAGTGCGAGCTCGCCAAATAGAAACCACCCCGAGCACGAAGAGCGACAAGTATGCAAGAAGGCCAAGTATTCCTCCTGCGGTAAGCCAATCGAAGAATACATTGTGTGCGCGGTCAAACCACTGTTCTTGGTTCCAGATTACAGGATCATAGTACTTGTTGAAAACATAGTTGAAGTTGTCCTGTCCCCACCCAAGTAGTGGACGCTCTTGCACTCCATCAAGCGCAATACTCCAGATAGTGAAGCGTGCTTTTCCTTCAGTAGAAGCAAGTTCTGCAAGAGCTGTTGGGTCGAGAGTTGCAATCTTGGCAAAACGAGAAAGCATAGGAGATTCCTGAACCACAGAAGAAGATTTGAAAACCATGAGAGAACCGAGGACTACTACAATAGAAGTGAGTACCGTGATACCAAGAATTCTAAGAGTTTTGTTCTTCTCGAAAATCGCAAACATGAGAGATATGAATCCTCCTCCCGCAATAAGACCAAGAAGCGCTCCACGAGTACCAGTAAAGTAAAGCACTGCAAGATTAAATGCAATTAGTCCCACATAAACCGAAGCTTTCCCAATACTCACCTGCTCGAACTTCTTCAATCTCTCAATATGACGAGCAAAGAGAAACACTGCTAGAAAAATGTGGAAGAGTGCGTAGAGTCCGAGATAAGTGGAGTTACCGAGAGTTCCGTCAACACGATTCTTGTCGGCAAGCTGGTTGAGCCCCAAAGTTCCAATGAGTACACTTACCCCAAGCGAAGTCTGGAAGAAATATCGCCAGAGTTTCTCTGTATTGAAGACCGCACCAATAACAATAAAGTACACAAAAAGATGAAGTATGGTAAACCAACCTTCCATACGTTCGAAGTTCGAAAAGAAGGCTTTGAATGGGTACTCAGCGTTAAGATTGGCAACAAACATCACACCAAGAAAAGCAATAAAAGAGATAACCACAGGCGTGAGTCGAGGGCGATACTTCGGTTCACGGAGAGCAAGAAGAACGTATAGCACTGCCACCACTTCGACAATGAGGCGAAATACAAGGTTCTTACCAGTAATATACGGGAAGAACAAGTTAGTCGACACAATCAGGCCAATAAACGGAATGGCAAACAAAAGCGAAATAATAGTAATACGAAGGTTGTTAGTCATGTGCTAGAATATACCACAAAACTAAAGTCAAAAATATGAGCGGTTCTTACCGAGCCTTCGCTAAACACATCTTCAACTCCGCAGTCTCTGTCCATCCACACGCACCAGCAGTCTGTCTCTCGCACCTAGCTGTCTTGTAGCACGCATATGATTCGGTATACATGCAATTAGACACAGCATCTGGTCGGTCGCTACAGATTTCTGAAGAGCAACCTCCAACATAGCATTTCCCTACTGAAACCACAGGAGGAGTGGGCTCCGGCTTAGAAGCATTACCCGAAGATAATACTCGAAGATAGTGAGAAGAATCTATGCACGGAACGATATAGTTCTCTTCACTGATTTCGCCACGCACCTCTACCTTGTCACCCAGTTTGATAGTAGTCACATCGGCAAGATCCGCATCTTTTGCACACGTGTTTCGTCCAAATGAAGGCACCGCAATCACTCGCACGCCTTGTTCGGTAGAAAGTGTGACCAAACCTGGTCCATCAACCATCATTTGCTCGAGGTTTACCGCAGTCACAGTTCCAGATACAGATACTGCCTCAATACCTTGTTCTTGAGGCGCGATAGTTTTAATATAGACAGCAAGAACAACCAAGACAACGAAAGCTAGTATGAGGGCGAGGGTATGTGGGGTTTTCATGGGGGTATTATAGCAGAGAAAAAATCTTCAACGAATGCTACAATACCCCCATGTTCGCCACCCTCAAATCCCGCATCCCCACTCCTCTCAAGAAGTATTTTTTGTCTCCGATTAAGAGACATGTGGATGACGTTACAATATGGCTTCAATTAGCGATATTCTATCCGATGAGGAAGGTGAGGCGCGCGCTTCGCGCGCGCCATCTTTCTCTGTTTGGTGCTAGCCTTCCCGCCACTCACCAGAGTTATAATTTCATCATTCTCTGTATCAAGAAGACCATGTATGCCGACCTTGTTCTCAATAACGTTAACTCCCTGCACTACCACAACAATACCCACCATGTGACCGTGCAGTGTGACGGCATCTGCTACAACTATCTCAAAACTCGCGAGTATCAGTTCGACTATCCATCACAAGTAACACTTGAGAAAATTGCCGGAGTGACCGATATAGCCGATAAAGGCTGGCAGTTCTTCAAAGTGGAAGCAATCATCAATGCAGCCAAGAGCGACCGTATTCTCTTCGATGCCGACACCTTTTGGCATGAAGACATCGTTCTCGACCGCGACAAGATCACTCTTCTTGTAGAAAACGGTACCCTTGGAGACAAAGAAGAAGAAAGACTTGTGATTGAGAATATCTTTGGCAAACCCGAATGGACCAAGCTCGTACACCACGTTGCAGCTTTTGTTTCTATCCCCCAAGCTCTCATGACCGAAGCACTCGCGCATGACATGAGAAAGTTTAATCAAATGGTTTGGGATGACGACCTTAGTTTCCTTCCCAAAAACAAACAAGGTGAAATATTGCGTCTTTCAGAAGAACTTGCTGTTAACTTGTCAGTACAAACCAACTTTCCTCCTGAAAAAATCGCTGTTCTCAAAGATGTCGACGGTACCAAAAATCGCCACAAGATGGAATCGTTGTATTATGGATGCAAGAACCGCATTAATGAATAGATGTGTGTTGTTACTATTTTCGTGCTAGGATTTGGTATTATTAAATATTTTGATTTCTAAAGATTTATGAGTACACAGCAAAAAACAGCACTGGTATGCGGAGCAGGAGGGTTTATTGGAAGTCACCTTGTAAAACGCTTAAAGTCAGAGGGTTATAAGGTTAAAGGAGTTGACTTGAAGAAGCCTGATTTTAGTGAAAGCCTTGCAGATGAATTTGTTGTGGGAGATCTTCGTAAAGCTGAAGTATGGGAAAGTATCCTAAAAGACAAGGTGACGGAGGTGTATCAGCTTGCTGCTGACATGGGAGGAGCGGGATATATTTTCTCTGGAGAACACGATGCTGATGTAATGCACAACTCGGCTCTCATCAACCTACACGCTGTCGAGTATGGAAGAAAAGGTATGTACGACAAGATATTTTATTCTTCTTCTGCTTGTATATACCCTGCATACAACCAAGAAGACCCTGATAATCCAAATTGCGCCGAAGCTTCTGCTTACCCTGCTGCCCCTGATAGTGAATATGGTTGGGAAAAGCTTTTTAGTGAACGACTTTACCTTTCTTTTAACCGGAACTACGCTTTGAATGTTCGCATTGCACGATTTCATAATATTTTTGGACCTGAAGGAACCTGGAAAGGGGGTAAAGAGAAGGCTCCTGCTGCAATGTGTCGAAAGATAGCTGAAGCAAGTGATAGCGGAGAAATTGAAATATGGGGAGACGGAAACCAAACACGATCATTTCTCTACATCGATGAATGTCTTAACGGTGTACGCAAACTTATGGAGCAAGAAGAATTCTTAGGTCCTGTAAATATTGGGTCTGATGAAATGGTTTCTATTAACAAGCTTGCTGAAATGGTGACAAAGATAGCAAACAAGAAAATATCTTTCAAACACATTGATGGACCTCTTGGAGTACGAGGAAGGAATTCAGACAACAAACTTATTACTGAGAAGTTAAACTGGAGTCCTTCGCAACCTCTTGCTACAGGATTAGAGAAGACATATGAATGGATTGAGAAACAAATTCAAGCAAAAAATGGGAGGTAACACTCACAAAATGCTAAGGAATTCATTGTTTAATTTTACTGGATATTTGTATCCAATAATATTTTCAATACTTATTACTCCTGTTATTGTTCTAACTCTGGGACCAGACAAGTTTGGTGTATTTCTTTTTATTAATGCAGTCTCTGGTATTATGGGTCTTTTAGTTACTGGTTTTGATGGAGGAGTAATCAGGCAAATTACTCTCTACAATTCACAAAATAAAGTTGATAATCTAAAGAAACTTGCACAGACAATGAATTTAGTTTTTCTTTTTGTTGGCTTTATTAGCGCAGCGTTAATAATAGGTGGATTCTTTTTTGGAAAAAGTCTTGGACAAGGGTCTGGCTTGTATTCTTATACTGAGTTTTTTATTTTTTTTAGCCTTGTTGCAATTCATACCCTAATTACTTCTAGTGGGAGGTTTTATGGAAATATTCCCGCTGGACTTGAGCGATTTGATATTAGCGCCAAGTTAAATATGACAAATCTAACACTAGGGAGTATTGGAAATCTTCTTTTGGTTTTATTCGGCTTTGGTCTTACTTCTCTCTTTGTATGGCAGTTAATCGTAGGGGTAACCATGCTAATTATCACTTTTATAATCTCAAGAAGGCTACTTCCTCAAATTTCATATGGTCTTAATTTTCACCTTAGCGAACTGAAGACAATACTTGCTTTTAGTGGTTGGGGAACCGCAAGTGAATTTGCTCGAACAGCAATTACCTCTCTAGACAAAATACTCATCCCTCTCGTTGCGGGACCAGCGATGCTTACCTATTACAGTGTCCCTGCCAATTTAGCAGGAAGAATTACTTCAACTTCTGGAAATCTTTCTACTATCATCTTCCCTACCGCAACCCGACTTAATACAGAAGGGTCACCTGAAAGACTTCAGATTCTTTACATCCGCTCAAGTCGTCTTATTTATACAATCTCAATTGCAACAGGGGTGGCGATTATTCTACACAGTGAAAACATACTACGTTTCTGGTTAGATGAAAGTTTTGCGATTAATTCCACCTCAGTACTTATCATCATGACGTTTGGGCACATTTTATTTTCCATGTACTCTACATTAGCCAACTTTTTAGCTGGTATAAATAAAATGAAAGAGGTGATGATATATACCACCATTATGGCAATAACGAATGCGACTATGTTAGTTTTACTCCTTCCTATATATGGTATCGAGGGAGCAGCATGGGCTTACCTCATTTCTATTTTACCCGTCATCGCACTCTTAAAAGTTACAGAAAAAGATTATTTACATCTTAACAACAGAATGAATTATTATGGTATTTTTTTCTTAAAGCATCTCAGCACCTCAACTGTTCTATATATTTTACATTTGATAATTCTTGATAGGATAGTGATTAATTTCTTTACACTAGCTATTGTTGGACCTTTAACTATTGCGTTATACATCCTCACATTCTTTGTTTTTGGATTCTTTGAAAAGGAAGACAAGTATGATTTAATAACCTTCTACAAACGAATAATTACATCGATTAAAAAATGAAAAAAATAATAGTATCAACAACAATTAACAGTCCCACAGAAGCAACTATCAAGTATTGTCAGAAAAGTGATTGGATATTTATTATTGTTGGTGATACAAAAACTCCTCACGAAGAGTACCGGGCGCTGGAGAAACAGTATCCAAATGTTATCTATATGGATCCAGAAACACAAGAGAGGAAGTATAAGGAACTAAGCGACACCATTGGTTGGAAATCAATTCAAAGAAGAAACATTGGTTTTGTTGAAGCTTACAACATGGGGGCTGACATTGTCGCAACAGTTGATGACGATAACATTCCTTATGAAGCTTGGGGTACCGATGTCCTTGTGGGCAAGGAAATTGATGTGGATATATACGAACCTGAAGCAATAGTCTTTGATCCCCTTTCTGTAACTAAATCAAATTTTGTGTGGCATCGAGGTTACCCAATTCAACTACTCCAGGAACGACACAAAGTAAAAAAAATCGGAACAGAAAAAAGAAAAGTTCTAGTACAGGCTGATCTTTGGGAAGGAGATCCAGACATTGATGCTATCGGCCGTCTTACTTTTAAGCCTTTGGTGAAATTTGATGAAATTACTCAGCCATATGCAACCAATAAAATAACACCTTTCAATTCTCAAAACACGTTCCTGGCTCGAGAAGTCATTCCCTTTTACTCAGTTCTTCCACACATAGGTAGAATGGATGATATCTGGGGAGCATATATTCTGCAAAAATACTTTCCTAATTCAGTCGTCTTCAACAAAGCTTCTGTGTATCAAGAAAGAAATGTTCAAGACCTCATCACCAATCTTGAAAAAGAAATCCTTGGATATCGTCAGACACTCAATCTTATTCAAGATCTAGATAACTATGAAGCTTTTCTTCCTGAAGAAAGTAAAAAATTCTATGATATCTACAGAAAACAATTTGATAAATAAAGTTTTTGACAAGAAAATAATCATCTGCACCACCTTTCGAGAATTCAATGGTAACTCTAACGACCAGATCCAACGACTATTTCTCAAGAGCCTCCGAGAGCAGACGTATCAAAATTACATACTGGTAGCCACAACT
>Ga0163151_10007578_pt1 | contig 12629 bp, 12 predicted proteins | sample OliLakLV19MP5IB2_FD_145596 | JGI IMG/M metagenome (GOLD analysis project Ga0163151, IMG submission 145596) | Freshwater microbial mat bacterial communities from Lake Vanda, McMurdo Dry Valleys, Antarctica - Oligotrophic Lake LV.19.MP5.IB-2 | ecosystem: Environmental > Aquatic > Freshwater >...
AGACAGGTAAGGGTAGGGCAGTTAAATATCAAATTTCCTCTTTTGGAAGATTAAATTTTGAAATAGACGCGACTGAGTATTGCAAAACCGAAGCTGATAAAAGGTTTGGCTTTGAATCATTTAATTTTTCTATTTTTGACGATGCAACTTCTTTTTTTTATGATGAAGAAATTTTAAAAATGAAACTGGCCACTGATACATACAAAAATAAAACAAGAAATGTATCCGAAACAATTCATAAAAAAGAATTGGAGAGATTTATCATTGAGTTATCATGGAAATCATCCAGAATTGAAGGAAACACCTACACTTTATTGGATACAGAAAAACTTTTAAAGGAAGGCATTGAGGCAGTGGGCAAAACTAAAAATGAAGCCATAATGATAATCAACCACAAAAAGTCCTTTGATTTTATTTATCAAAACAAAGAGTTGTTCAAGGATATTTCAGTGTCAAAAATAGAAGAAATACACAAAATTCTAGTTAGAGATTTGGGTGTAACAAACAACCTTCGTTCCAAACCGGTTGGGATTCTGGGTTCAAAGTATAGACCATTAGATAACCAATTTCAAATCAGAGAAGCTTTGGAAAAAATGTGCTTGGCTATTTCAAGAATGACCGATGGTTTTAGCATGTCACTCTTATTGATAGTTGGCATAAGCTACATTCAACCATTTGAGGATGGAAACAAAAGAACCTCACGATTGCTCGGCAACGCCATTTTGCTGGCTTATGGTTTTGCCCCGCTCTCATATAGAATTGTGGATGAAGAAAAATATAGAGAAGCTATAATGGTTTTTTACGAATTAAACTCACTAGTTCCATTCAAAAATATATTTTTTGAACAATATTTATTTTCAACAGAAAATTATTTGGTTTAATGTTAAAAAAATTGTTTTCTGAACGTGGTTATTTTGAACCTACCCAAGGCAACAGTCACTACACCTGTGCGTATAAGATAGCATATATGATATCATATTTATATGAAAACATTGGCTGATTTTAAAAAAGAAGCATTTAAAAAACCGGGTGTAAGAAAAGCTTACGAAGAAATGCAACCAGAATTCCAAATCATCCGAAAGTTGGCTTTGGCTGCACTCTCGATGGGACTATTGCCGAGTTTCTTGGTAGTAATTCTCACACAAAAAGCGTTACAAAAATAACGCTTTTTCTTTTCCAAAAATTTTTATATCAAAATCCACCCAAATCCACCCTACCGTTTTTGGTTCCGACCACTACCCTGTTTCTGTGGAGATATATTTATAATTATTTTTCTTCACCACCAAGTTCACTGAAACTTAAAGCAGGTATTTGTATTGATGAAAATTCAGACTTCGGAGTTTTTGGAATCATTCTAGTAACATCTTTCATTTTCGGGCTGTTTGGTTTTATTGGTTCTTGTCCTGTAACTTCTGAGTGTATATCTCCACCCACAAAACCCAACGTAACATGAAAATATCTAGTGGGTAAACCTATTTTTGTTCTAAATTCTTGTAACGCAGGAATATCTAGAGTGATAAAAGATGTTTTTTTGACCTTATCTACCTCCCTCAAACTAAACTCGTTGGATTCTCCGTCTATCATACCTATTCCAGTCACTACTATCCCCTCGCCACTTTGGATTTGTTTGTTTATTATATTTAACTCAGTAACTTGTTCTGGAGTCAGTGTTTTTAATATTCCATTTTCTGCCGGACCTATTACAGTCAGATGGTAGCCATTTCCTCTAGATTCAAATTCTATGCCTGTTTGCTGTTTTACTTCTTCCAATACTGGAGCAAAGTCCGCTTCTATCTCTATCTCCAAAGATTTTATTGACCCAAGTTTTTCTAAGGTAAGTTCGGTTGTAGTATCTGATGCATCAATAAAGTCTAGTTCTTTCATATATTTAATTATGGTTATTTTTTCTTTTTTCTAAAAAAAGTTAAAGCACTTTTCTCTTCTTCGGAGGCGTCTTTTATTTTTTTTGTTTTATTTCTAAAAGCTACCTCTATTTCCTCATTTTTATCTTCCATTGGGCGACGCGGAATTCCATAAAGAGTACTTCCAAATTTTATAACTTCCAAATTTCTTATAGAAGATGTTTTTGTTGGGAAATACCTGTTTAGTGCGTGTTCCAAGACCTCGCCTTCACCAAAGGCTAAAATAATAATTTCTTGATACTTGTCTAATTCCCCTCTTTTTTGCATTCTGTGTTCAATTTTTTTTGCGGTAAGGCCTCCAAAGTCAACCAAACGAACTATTTTTTCAAAATCATCCACATAAGCTTCCTCTTCGGTTTTATTTGGAGTTGGTCCTAGTGTTTTTATTACTCTGACATAGCCATCCGTAATGTCTTCTCGGTCCCCTCTAGGATTTTTTGGTTTCAATATTCTGATGTCCTTTTTCTGTGCAGCTAACCTGTAGGCGTTTGCAGTTTCCAGGTCGTTCGGATCATTACTAGAAACAATAAAAAAAACTGTATTGTCTTTAGAATAACTCATCATAAATTTCTCAGCTTCGGCAGATAATCTTTCGGTTTTAGTAATAGAGCCTTCCATATGCCGTCTAGTTTCTTTAGAAAAATTTTTTATTTCAATTCCGTCCAACGTTTCTACTTCTGGACGAGTAGGGTCTTCAGATCTAATAAACCTGTGTTTGGGTGGCGCCGTATAACTTCCATTTTTATTAAAAAGTCTTGAAAAATCCACATGCTTAGATAGTTTCAAAAGAGCAATCAATAGTAACGGAAGAGGTAACACAAGTATTTTTTCTTGTTCATCAATCTCCATATGTAGTATTACTTTGCGTTTGTTTCCCACCAGTTCGTTCAGTAGTTCCGTTGCAGAATCATTATTTAGTTCTCCATTGTTATATTTTGTAATAATGTCTAAAACTTGGGCAGTCAGAGGTTCTCTCTCGTCTGATAAGTCTAACCTGACTGCCTCACCTGCTAGTTTCTCCAACTCATCTTGGGCCAATTTTTCTTCTCCAGAACCATGGAAGCTTATATCATCTACAGCTATGTTTCTACCAGCAAAAATTTCCCGTATCGTGTTCGCAGCATTCTCTGCTCGAAGTTCTGATAGGCTAAGATTTCTCTTGTCATCCAGATTCACACCATCAGTTGATTCAGGAGACGCAAAACCCTCAACGGACATTTTGTTCACTTTGGTTATTGGCGAGCCGTTTTCCTCGTGATTTTGCAATGTTTCGTTTTTGAAAAAAGACAAACCAAAGATTTCTGTCATGATGCTATCAAAAAGTTTTTCGGCATCCTCAGTGGCCTGTTTTTTCATTTCCTCAACATCTTTAGGATCTGCCTTGTCAAAAGTTTCTGCGTATCTATATGGAATATTTATATCAACTATTTGCGTTTTACTTTCTTCTCCAAACATCCATGTTTTAATTTTAGCTACTGCGTGGTCCTTGCCATATGGAAATGAAATAGAAACACTTATCGGCTCAACCAACATTTTTCCAAATTCACTCAATGATTCGGGTCTTTTTATATTATGTTGAATCATAACATCAACATCGTTGCTTGCGTTCGCTGACCCACCTATTACGTTGGGTAGGTTTTGTATTGCGCCATAACTCCTACCCGCCACAACATCCATATCTTTTACAGTTCTAGTTATTTTCGGCAAAGACTCTTTTGAAGCTGTTTCATTCGTCTTCTGTGCTTCTGATGGGGAGGCTGTCGCTCCAAATAGTGCCGCTGCCAAACCAAGTCTTTGTAATGCTTTTTTTAAAATATTATCCTTGGTAGTTCTGGTTTCAGATTTTTTTTCGATACCATCTTTATCCTGAGGTGTCTCAGGTATTTCAAAATTTTGTTTCATATTGTTTTAATTTTATCACAACAATCAAAAAACCGCCCGGACAAAACCTTGGAGCAATTTCACAATTGTTCGGTTGGTATGTTACGCGGAGCGGTTGGGCTAGGTTACTTGGGCAAGTAAGTCTAGTGGAGAAGTACATCCCAGTGAAGTGATAAAGCGGGGTGCAGTATCACGAATTTAAAATAGTAGATAAAGTTGATGATACGATGACCATCCACAATGCACCTACCAGGGTGTCTTCTAGGGGGAGGCTCGGCCGAGCCTCAAAATATAGAAAGAACGAATGAAATGTCAGTCCGGGGTTTATCGGACATTCGTTTCGGTTCTGAAATTAGTATATGTTTTTATAAAAGACATGTAAAGGACATTAAAATAAAACTGTGGATAAGTATTGGAAAAATTTCTAATTTTCAATTGATCATACGACCACTGTTCCGGCTTCGCTCGGTTATTCTAATTTCTAAATAATTAAAAACTAAAAATGCTTTTATTTAGATACTTGACTTATTTTCACTACTATGCTATGATATAGGTAGGATCTTTAGGCGCAAGGAGGCGCCAATTCGATGGACAAAAAAGATAAAGTTCTGATGGCATTCCTGTTCGTGGGCTTTATGTTTTCCTTTTGGCACGGACAGTACGTGTCAGAGGCTCTCAATGAAAGTCGTGCCAAGGTCGTCCACCTGGAAGGTCAGGTGTTTGAGTACAAAATGGCTTCAAGGCCAGTACTCACAGCTCGGGGTTGGTTCGGGTGGCCAATTCAGGATGTTACGGAGATCACTCCGGAGATTCTGGGGTACGCGACCAACCCATGCTACAACACATCACATGGGGACTGGGACTATACATGTGGCCCCACAAAGCGGAGTATGCCGATCAGCATCAAGAGGCTCGAATAAGCCTTACTCCGTGCTGTTCGTTTGAGGCGGTTCCAACGGGAACCGCCTTTTTTTATACAAAATTTGTATTTCAAATAGCTGGAATAATATATTTTTAGAACATTGCGCAGGTAATTAGAAAACAAAGACGAAAACTGAGTTAGCACGAAGCACTGTTTGAGGCGACCAAAATTTCTTGAGCAAAGCGATTAGAAATTGGAAGTACTCAAGAGGCACTTTAGTGCCCGTGTGGTGGGGAGAGAGTTTGCGAGAGTGCTACGAGTTGAGGATATTGTTTTCTTGATAACCGAGCTGAGCAAAATCACACCAGTGATTTATGTTGGTTTTTAAAATATATTGTTTCAGCGAACTTTATGTTCCTTCCTAATCTTCTTCACCTCTTCTTCATCCGCAACCTCTTTACTCTCTTTACCCTTCTCTCCGAGCGCTCGCAATTCACTTTCCGGCAACAAAATTAACTCTTTGGCTCTATTTTCCATATATTCAGCAGTGTTTTTCAACGGTTCCTCCAATACTTCCTCCAGCAAGGCATGCAAAGTGAAACCTATTTTCGGTCCAGGCGGGATTTCACAGACTTCCATTATTCTTTTGCCATCTATTTTCAACATTCCAACAGAAATTGGGTCGCGAAGTGCTTCTTCTATCATGGCGTGGTATTTGCGGAGACGATAAGGGTCTTCTTTGGGTCTACCAGTTCCTATACGGTCGCAGATGCGGAGATTCATCAAATCCCAGATGTTTTCCCGTCCAACATTTACAATCATTCTACGGACCGCTGAGAGCGATATTTGCTCGGTGTCAGAAAAGAACATATGCCATCGAATCATCTTTACAACTTTCTCAATAATTTTAGTCGGATACCGCATTCTTTCCAGAATTTTCTTTGTAACTCTAGCTCCGATAACCTCGTGACCATAAAAAGACCAAGCTTTTGTTCCCAATCCCCTTCTTCTAGACTCTGGTTTGGAGATATCATGAAACAAAGCCGATAGTCTTAGCTCTAGCGGGTAGTCTTTGTCGGCGGCGCCTTGAACGGATCTGAGCAAATGCTCCCAAACGTCATAGGCGTGGATACCTCCTTGCTCTATGCCTATAGTTTTTTCCAATTCTGGCGAGATATATGATAAAAGCCCGAGTTTCTTCAACATCAAAATAGCCATCATGGGAGATGGAGACATTAGCATTTTGTTAAACTCGTCCCGAATTCGCTCCGTTGAGATGTTTTTTAGTAAATGAGCGTTTTCAAGTATGGCTTTTTCTGTCCCCTGCTCTATCTCAAAACCGAGTTCGGCAGAAAAACGTATTGCTCGAAGCATTCGTAAGCCGTCCTCGGTAAAGCGGTCGTTCGGCTCCCCTACTGTGCGGACAGTTTTGCTTGCTATGTCCTCTTGGCCATCAAACAAATCCAGAAGTGTTTCAGATGAAACGGAATAAGCCAAAGAGTTGCTGGTAAAGTCTCTTCTTTGCAAATCGTCTTCTATTTTCTGGCTAAATGAAACGACGTCAGGATGTCTGTTGTCCGAATACTCAGATTCTAGTCTGTATGGAGTTACTTCTATCACTTTCAGTCGCTCATCCTCTGTTGCTTCGTTGACAATACCCACTGTTCCAAAAGTGTTTTCATAAAATGTCTTGGTAAATAAGGGTATTATTTGTTCTGGAGTTGCATTGGTGGTCACATCCCAGTCTTTTGGTTCCCTACCTATGATTAAATCCCTGACACATCCACCCACCAGAAAAGCCTCAAAACCAGCTTTTTCAAGCTCATTTGTTACATATGAAACTTCTGATGGGATGGAGAAATTAATTCTCATTAGTTTTTGGTGCACCCGGCAGGAATTGAACCCACATCCACGGTTCCGAAGACCGGTACTCTATCCGTTGAGCTACGGGTGCATTGGTTACATAAACACTGTGCGGCTACCGGGAATCGAACCCGAATCTCGTCCTTGGCAAGGACGTGTTCTACCACTAAACCATAGCCGCAATTATAGTAACTTTTAATATCATAGTACTAATTTATTAAAAAGTAAACTTATTACAGATGAGTTTCTAATACACCAAAATATGTATATAACTGTGGATAAACTTGTGGACATGTGTATTAAAGACAGGTCTTTGACCAGTGTCAAATCATAGGCTTTGAGTTGTTTTTTAGAATATAATGGCTTTAAATATAGGTATTATATAAAAGGACCGGACATTTAGCACTAACTTAACAAAACGTTTCCCGTGAAACACACTATTTTGTTACACATGTAACAAAAACATCAGAAAAGTATGCCAATGGATGCGTTTGGCATGACTATAAACGAAACCAAAGGTTTCAGATATGTATTCAAACTCTCACCAGAACTGTTTTGTTACGGGAATAAAGAAGGTATAATTGTTTCATGTGGAACAAAGGCAAAAAACTTACTGAACAGTTGGTTAAGAAAGAACCTACAGAAAAACAAAAGATAGGGAAAATAGGGGAGGATTCTGCCTGTGTGTATCTAAAGAGAGCAGGTTTTAGTATTTTAGACAGAAACTATCTCAAAAAATGGGGGGAAATCGATATTGTGGCTAAAAAGGGGAGTAGAATTCATTTTGTTGAGGTGAAGAGTGTGACTAGGAGTCTAAACAATGTTTCGGATGAAACATTTTCAGTCAATGGGGAGTACAGGGCAGAGGACAATATGCATCCTTGGAAATTGGAGCGACTAGCCCGAGCCATCAACTCGTATCTATTGGACAAAAATGTTTCAGATGAAACTGACTGGCAACTAGATTTGGCCGTCGTTTATGTAGATATACATAAAAGACTATCCAAAATAGAAATTCTACCCGATATAATTTTATGAAAATCAAGCCATGTCTCTTAAAAGCAATCTATCTAACTCTACTGAATTAGCGAACTTATCATCACGCAAGAAAATTATTGTCAGAATATTTCCTTAATTTTCTAAGCTTCTGTGAAAGGCTTTTACAAAACATAGTCTGAATTTTTTAAAATTGTAATTTTGTATTTTTGTGCTAGACTGGTTTGGTAATATGGTGATAAACGGGGTGTAGTATAGAGGTAGTATTCATGATTTGGGATCATGAGGCCTGAGTTCGATTCTCAGCACCCCGACAATTAAGTGGTATGAAAACTGTAAAATTCACAAGTGTTTTGGCAGACCTAATTTTAAAAGGTGAAAAAACTAGCACTTGGAGACTTTTTGACGATAAGGATTTGCAGATAGGGGACAAGTTGGTTTTTCAGGTGAAAGAAACAGGTGTTGATTTTGCTAATGCGGAAATTTTAGATATTAAGGAAAAAAAGTTGGTGGATATAACAGAAGAAGATTCTGTTGGGCACGAACCATTTAGAAGTAAAGAAGAAATGCTGGAGACTTATAAAAAGTATTATGGAGATGAAGTCACACTAGATACTATTGTAAAAATGATTAGTTTTAATTTATGTCCAAACTTAGAACCAAAGAAACTTCTAAAAAATTAAAGGAATGGAAGGTGAACCGCTCGGCGGCAGAACCTTGTTTTTTGTGTACCAGTGGTTACCTAAAAGAGTTTAACCACTGGAAGATAGTTGAAAACAGATTTCCTTATGACAGTATTGCAGAGCTTGCCCATATTTTCACCCCGAAACGTCATGTGTTAGTGAGTGAATTAAACACGGAGGAGTTGGATGAGTTACGTATGGTGAAACAGGATTATATCAAAAATAACTACGATTTTATTATTGAAGTTGTAAACAAACAAACAATGTCAGTTCCAGACCACTATCATATGCATTTGATAGTAGAAAAAGAATAATTCTCGCTCAAAATTGTTTTTACTGATATCATTTTAACAATGCTCACAACAATAATAATTCCAGTCCTGTCTTTAGTAGCCGTATTTCTTTTTGCGGTGGGGAAGTTTAGCAACCAGATACGACACACTACAGATGATAAGCTTCGTTATTATCTAAACAAATTTACAAAAACTCCATTTCGCGGGCTTTTGGTTGGAACTTTTTTCACTGCTTTGGTTCAGTCTAGTACCGCCACTACTGTTATTTTAGTAAGTATTGTAGGGGCAGGAGTTATGCCTTTTGTAAACAGTCTCGGGGTGATTTTCGGTGCCAACATAGGAACTGCTCTTGCGACACAACTGGTAGCGTTGAAACTTTCTGTGGTGGCTCCGTACATTATCTTAGCTGGGTATCTGGTTACGAACTTTAGTGAAAAATACAAAAAATTTGGAAAACCAGTTTTTTATTTCGGCCTTATGTTTTTCAGTTTGTACTTGATAGGCCTATATGTAGAACCACTCAAGGATAGTCAGATAATCAATGATCTTTTTTTCAATGTTTCCAATATTTATATTGCTATTTTGTTTGGATTTGTGTTCACTGCGATTATTCAAGCCAGTCTGGTTACTTCTGGTCTGGCGGTACTTTTGGCTGGGGCGGGGGTGCTTTCATTTGAACAAGCTATCGGTCTCATCCTCGGAGCAAACTTAGGAACGACAACCACAGCATTGCTCGCTTCTATTAAACTAGACGTAAACGCAAAAAAAGTTGCCATGGCGCATTTTCTTTTCAATTTTCTTGGTGTATTACTTTTGATTCCTGTGTACGGATATTTCGTTGACCTAGTTCAAAAAATAGGTGGGGGATTAGACCAGCAAGTGGCAACAGCCAATATTTTGTTAAACGTTTTGACGGCCATGATATTCTTGATTTTCATCAAACCGTTTCGGAAACTTATTGATTTGGTTGTGAGATAAATTATGACTTTCATAAAAAACAAAGAGGATTTTATTTGTCAGAAGTGTGGGACAGAAGTAGTGGGGAATGGCTACACAAACCATTGTCCCGAGTGTTTGTGGTCCAAACACGTAGATATTTTTCCTGGAGACAGGGTGGGGGATTGTGGAGGCATGATGGAGCCAGTCAGGGTTGAAAAAAAAGGTCCTGAGTATACTATTATTCACAAATGTGTGAAATGTGGATTAGAAAAACCAAACAAGGCGGTAAAAGAAGATAGTTTTCAAATGTTGGTTCAGGTGTCTGCTGAAAACGCCAAGAATCTTTAATTGGTTTTTTTCAAGACGTCAGTTAATATTTTTGTTAGCGCAGGAGCTTTCTCCGTCTGAAACTTTTTTGCAAATGCTTTCACGTCTCCGTTCAAAAACTGCTCTAGGTTCATCTCAATATTTTTTTCCAAACTTCGGCTTATATATCCGACAGTGATTGCTCGCAGGTCTCTTTCGCCGGTAGTATCTCCATCTGTGCTAGTGGAAATAACCCCTATCAGTTCTCCAGTATCGTCTACCACTGCTCCACCCGACGAACCTCTTTGAGAAACAACTGTTCCTCCAACCGCCAATAGATCAATAGTTCCTTCTCTATACGTAAAAACATCCTGGATGCTGGTGATGGCGCTGACAAGGTTTAAGTTTTGAGCAATAGTTTGCCCACCCAAAAACCCAGCCGGATACGACACCAAAACTACTGGTTCACTTATGTCTATCACAGCTCTGCTGTCCGGTTTTATATGAGAAATGTTTTCTGTTACAGGTGTTCCGTCTATGTTCGCAGTGACTCTGAGTATTGCAAAGTCATGTTCCCCAGTGCCCAAAGGATTCTGGTCTTTTATGACGGTGCTGTTTTCAATAATCCAGTCCGAGGAAATATAAGCTAACTCGAGTTTATATTTTGGATAGGCCGGACTACCTGTTCTTGCAACACATTGAATAAAGTTATCATAATACAAATCCTCTAATAATAAATACTGAGCAATGTGGGCGTTAGTTAAAATAATGCCGTCTTCGTGTATCAATATTCCAGTTCCAGAAATAGGGGAAAGGGAACCGGTTCCAGTGGTGCAGAGTATGTTTACCACCGAGCTTCTGGTCTCACGATTTATTTTTTCAAAATCAACAACTTTTTTCGGTATCTCTATTTTTGGAGTTACTACAATAACAGTCTCAATAATTGGTTCTGGTTTTTTTGTCGGTGTTGTAGTTGCAGGTTTCTCAATAGGTTTTTCTGTAGGGGTTTCTATCACAATTTCTGTTGGAGAGGTGGTGGAGACTATTTCCTCGGTAAATTCTGTGTTTTCATAAGCAAGTGAGTCAGGTGGAGCGTTTTGTCCAGATTGGTCAAAGTAAAAACCCAATACCCACACAGTACAGATAGTTCCAAATAAGATTATCAAAACCTTTTTCATATCAAGGATTATATCACTAAAATAGCCACAAATGATTTATATGTTATTATTTGAGTATGATAGAAAAATATCTTGAAGACGCCGGATTGAGTGATAAAGAAGTTAAAATTTATTTAGCTTTAGTCCAAGTAGAAAAAGGTTCGGTTATTGAGCTTGCCAAAAAAACCAAAATAAAGCGTCCAACAGTTTACACAATATTGGATTCCCTTCAAAAAAAAGGTTTAGTGGCGGAAATAGACGAAAATGGTAAGAAAAAATATATGGCCGAGTCTCCAGAGCGTCTAAGTACATTTATAGAGAGAAAAACAATAGCCTTGGCGGAGCTTAAAGAAAAGTTTGTCTCTGATATTATTCCACAGATCAAAACTTTTCAAAGAGAAACAGGAGAAAAACCGATAGTAAAATATTTTTCAGGTAAGGAGGGGATTGTTAGTATAAACGAGGACGTATATGAAGGAAAACCAGACGGTTCTCCTATACATATAATCTACTCCAAGGATTTACTTGATGAAGTATTCAAAAATCAAGAAACCGATAAATACAAGAAAAATAGAACTAATAGTAAAATTAGCGCAAAAGTTTTGTATAATTGGTCAAAAGGAGAAAAAACTTCTGACAGCCTGGCTGAAAGAGTAAAAGTAGATGAGAAAAAATATCCATTTAATGCAGACATAACAATATATAAAGACAAAGTAAGAATAAGTATTTTGGGTAAGGAGTTGTCCGGGATATATATTAAAAGTAAGGATTTGGCTGACACACTAGTTAGTTTATTTAATCTAGCGTTTGATAATCAAAAAAAACAGGGATAAATAAAAAAGCCTGGACTGCGGGGGAAAATTCCCCCGCAGTCAGGCCCGTGTGACGGCAACTGCCGTCCTTTTCTCAATAGTTAGAAGCTTCTGCCTCTGAACCATTGAGTATGCTATGCTTAGTCGTCCATCATCTTTCTCCAAAGGGCCATCAAGGCCCGTTTTGCGTTTGTTTACTGACGCTATCACGTTTTGCATGAGTTTGCTTACTAACTCTCTGCTCGTTCCCACCCACTTGGATAGGATACGAACAGAGAGCTTTCGGGCCGGTCAGTCATGCATACCGAACCTCCACACCATAGTATATACCCTTACTTATTTAATGTCAATCTAGATTATCATTTTATAGAAATACATACAAAATAAATGTCAATTCAAAGCTAATTATGTCAGACTGAATTACTTTTCATATTAAAAAAATGGCTTTAAATAAAGCCATTTTCTAATTATAAAAAAGATAATGTCAAAACTGCTTGACAAAAAATAGTGATTCTGATATCTTACTACCCAGATAGCTTATAAGAACTTTTGACATCATACCTGCTTCCATTACAGAACCTAATAATCATTTACTTGAGGTTCTGTAATGGGAGCAGATAACTAGGAGGCCAAATAAGACAGTTTCAAAAGACCGAACCTTGGTTCGACTTCCATCAGAGTTTTCAATTTAGGTTGAAGCTTCTGATGGGGAATGGTTCCTCAATGTTCTTTCACAGGAGAAGAGAAAATGAAAAACTTGCAGACGATTTTCGGTGTTATGGTTTCAACGTTCTTCACGACTGAGGGTGGAGTCTCGCTGAGCGAGATTTCCCGAATCCAGGCCGAGAACAAACAGCAGAACGACAAGTTTTGGTCTGTGATCACCGACGCAACCGCAGGGGTGTATCGCAAGAT
>Ga0163151_10007580_pt1 | contig 12625 bp, 11 predicted proteins | sample OliLakLV19MP5IB2_FD_145596 | JGI IMG/M metagenome (GOLD analysis project Ga0163151, IMG submission 145596) | Freshwater microbial mat bacterial communities from Lake Vanda, McMurdo Dry Valleys, Antarctica - Oligotrophic Lake LV.19.MP5.IB-2 | ecosystem: Environmental > Aquatic > Freshwater >...
GTCTCTCTTTTCTCCACTGCGAAGCCCATACCAGTACTAAAATCCAAGTCAGTACAGCGAGATACTCAAAAATACCCGCCGATGTCCCCAATTTATTTAACCAGCCAACTAAAACTCTATACAAAATTCGGCAACCCTGTTTAATGCTTAGACGATATCTGTGCGCCATACCGATTTAATTAGTCATTACATGGCCCGTATGTTGCTGTTTCCACGTCATGATCCTCTATTTACAACGAATCCTATTTATTGGTTTAGCACTAGGCGTGTCCTGCGCCCAGGCCTCGAGTTGTAAAGAGTATTTTGTTAACTGGAAGGATCAATACGTTCTCTTGCGCGAGAGAGTTAAAAACGCCGATGAAATCATAAAAGGCTTAAGTGTTAACGCCTCGAATGTATTAGAAGTTATTAGTGATATTGGCGGCTATGGAGACAAAGGCGCGAATCCTGGCGGAGTATTTTTAGTGCGAACTCAAGCGGGGCTCAAGGCGATGAAGATTGTTCCGAAAGCCTGGGATGAACTCGTCGATCCAATCAGTACTGGTGCTACAAATCGCCAGCGTGATGAAGTAATTTTACAAAACTTCTTGGCCGAACAGGGATTATCGATTCCAATTACTGGGGTTTTGAGTATGGGTGAATTCACCAATTTATTTAGAAAGTTTCCAGAACTGAAAACTAATTTGAGAAAATCTTATCCCGATGCAAAGTGGTCCGCCTTTTTAATGGACTATGTACCAAACGCTTGGAATCCCAAAAAAAATGGCACTACAGCTGAGATCTCAAATCCGCCCTCACATTTTATAAAATGGAATATTTTGGATCTACGAAAGCAAGTCAGTCAAATCTCTCGTATTCGTGATCTGCTCGGTATTCATTCGCGAGACCTGCAAATTCTTATTTCTGAAGATGGCAAAGTTTATGCGATTGATTTTGGACTTGAAACCATTTTATATCGCGGCGACCTTAGCGGCGATAGGTTTCAGCCACCCAATTCGCATGATGTATCATCTACAGAAAATAGTTATCAAGAAAAAATTAGGTTGATTGAAGAGAGGCGTAAATGACAATAAGGTCTGCAAAATTATTAATTGTTTTAGGAATTACCGTAAATCGTATTGAAGCTTATGCCCTGAGCTGCCCTGGCCTGTTTTTGCCAAAGAAAACTTTTAATTCAATTAGCTCGAAGCTTTGGCCTGAACAAAACATTCACATTCCTGCTCGCAAAGTTACTACTGAATTACGACCGGCAGGAGAGAGACAATACAGTGTCGATAACACGGTTTATGATATGAAAGGCATTGATTTTTTCCAGTCAGGACTTACTGTTAGAGAATGGGAACTTCTGCCCTTAAGAGAGAGAAGTGAGATCGACAGAAATGGCAGCCAAAGAGGACTTGCAGTAATGGGTTCTTATCATCCTATGGTTCTGCAGTTCCAGGCTCGACCTGGCGAGAAGATAACCTTAGTTTACGAGAGTCCCAGGTCAGATAGAACACAATTTGATATTTTTAACAGTGGCAACTTTAAAGAATACATGTTCCCGCCTCGCGAATTCAAATTTGTGAAAGCGCAGGTCAATCCGGATGGAACGATTTCAACTCTCGATGGAGCCATCGAACTCATTGGCCTTGCAAGCGCAAATCGCGGACGCGTTCAGGCCGTTCTTCGTGAAGGTGAACAGGTTGAGTTGATTTTTGAAACGCCGACGGAACTTTCAAATCGACAGCTATATAAAAGTTGGATGTCAAATCCGCGCTCTGCTTCGATACCTTATGCTCCACATAGGGCTATGACCTCTGGCGAAACTCATTTCACAGGAGTTGTTGGGCCTGGGGGTGATATTCAACCGATGTTAGGCCAACAGGGTCTAAAAAAGATTTCGATTCAGGGCCAACAAAAAGTGCAAACACGTAGGGGAATCGTCGATCTATAACGAAGTCTTTCCAGTTTAACGACTACACTTCATCGCTTGATCGTTGTCAGTCATTTCACCTGAACCTTTTTTGGCACCTTGTTTAAACTCAATTTGAGCTACTTGATGACCGTCTTCATCAACGAATGAATATTGGTCTACAGTTGGCGAAGTTTCAATAGATCGGTAGTGCATCTGAATACTGTCGATTTGATCTACGGCCTTACCTTTTTCATCAAAAATATGAATTTCTGTAAAACTACTGAAATAAAAATTATATGTGAAGCCACTTTCCTCAATGCAAACAAAGTCAGGTTTAACCCTGCTTTCAGCCAAAACGGTAGCGGGCAGTGCTAAGTACAATAAAAACAGAAAAGATTTCATATTAATTCTCCTTAAAAGTCTTGTTCGTAAAATTCTCTATAACACACTAGAAAGTTTTGGCCTGTTCATTCGCGATTTTATAACTTTTACAGCGAGAATCGATTCGCCGCTCCATATTTTGTCATCCGCTGTCAACACACTAGTCACTCCTATTGCTATGGCATTCTCAGCTAATTTGTAGCGTGCCTCTATGTGGCCTTATGGGGCCTTATATGGCCCTGTTCTTGCTCATTTAACGATGATTGAAACAATTTATAAAGACCCTACTATTATTTAGCATTCTATTAGGCTGCGTAGCCCTTTCGGCACCCTCACCGATTATTGCTATTTTAGACTCCCCGGTTGATTACGAACATCCTCAGATCCAAGCTGTTCTAGACGAAGACCTTTTGAAAAATGTGAAAATCTTGGATGAAAATGGGCAGGAGAAATCTTGGTACGATTTAAATATAGAGGCCAAGGCTGAATTTGAAAGGCGACTGAACAGGAACTACTACGCTGAGCAAGTCGAATATTTGGATTCTCTGGGCAAAAAAAACAATACTTCACTCTCGACAATGATTAAGGGAACTCTTAGATATATATTTTTTCCTAAGTTCAGGTCTGGCTTAAATGTGGTCGCCGATTATCTACACGGCGCTCATGTCGCAGGTATTGCCATGAAGTCACTAAGTAGTGCAAGACTTATCACCTTTCCCCACATTACTGCTCCAGAAGCGAAATTTAAACTGTCTGAAATTCTAGAGTACAGCCCTATAAAATATCGAGAAAGCCTAAGACATTATTTTTCTCAGATATCTCAGGTTTTGCAGCAAGAAAATATTCGAGTTGTTAATCTCTCCATCGGCACCTCACAGGCGATGGCCTTGAAGAAGTTCAAGCAGAGAGCCACTCTGCTGCAAAAAATATTTTATTCTAAAAATTTAAAAGAAATGGCAATTCAAGGGGCTAAAAATTTTTCCGAAGAGCTAGGAAGCTTTATTCGCGCCAATCCGAATTCGGTATTTGTTTTAGCGGCGGGTAATGAAAGCAAAGATCTTGGCTACACCACTGATAACTTAGCAAATATAAAGGCTGAAAATCTCGTGAAAGTTTCTGCCACAAACGATTTGGGCGCCCTTGCAGGCCTCTCAAATTACTCAGCATCCAATGTGGATATTGCGGCGCCTGGAATTCGCATTGCAAGTGCTAGAGTCGGTGGTGGCAATGTGCATATGTCCGGCACTTCATTTGCCGCACCTGCCGTGACAAATGCGTTAGCAGAAATTCTAGAATTGACTCCGACTTTGTCGACAAGAGAACTAATAGAAACACTTTATTCTAAATACTCTTTTTCAGATTCGTTTTTGACCCATTCAGTTGCCAAAGGTCGAGTGTTAAAAAATAAACCAATGTGCTCGGCCCTGTTTCAAAACTAGTATCCTTTATTCAAATCTTAATTTGTACCTAGGTTTGTGCCCAGAGAAGCAATGGAATCTAAACTTATCCGCCCGTCAATTCCGGGGCGAATCCGGCCAGAAGCATTTTTGACAGACGACCAAAATGCAGCTGTAGAGTTAATGTCCAGCTTTTCATTCTCATAACGAAAGGGCACAACTGCTGCTACCGATTTGTTCTTATTATTCTGTAAAATCCAATTGCTGGCTGCTGCTGTGATTTCTAAAGCGAAATGTTTTAAGTTTATGAACTTTTGTTTTTTTGCAACAATATCCCCATTTTTAAAAAAGATTTTTCCGTAACCGACTGACTTACCTTTAGTTCCCGCCAACTCACCATACAAATTCAGTTCACCTGAAGTAATGTCTAACGGCAGGTAAGCCCGCAGCGTGCGATTAATCGAGGCTAATTGGAAGTTTTCTAGCTTAAAATCAATGTCCAAAGTGGGATGGGCTTCTAAAATGGAGGCTCTACCTAAAATCTCCACCTGGGCGTGATTCTGCAACCGTGCATGAAATTTTAAGGGATTTACCACATTTCTCATCTGCAGTCTCAGGTTCTGAGTTTTCAATTCAATTCTATCTAAGCGGATCGGAATTGGCGCCTTAAAGTCGTGGTTAGTAAACTCCACTTCGCCATTTTTGATAGCTAAGCTCTCAAACCTTGTAGGTACCAGTATGTCCAGGATATCACGCCAATTTTTCGTTGGCTCGTCCCGGCCCAACTGAGCCACATTGTCTTTTTGGCTATCAATTAAGTTAAGTCGGGGATGATGCAACTTAACATCGGCGGAGACTCTTTTGTGAAGAAGTGCACGCCAAGCTATGGACAATTCAATTTCATCTATCAAAAGCAGTGGCTTTTGCCGAGAGTTTTTTTTCTTTATTTGTAGCCCCTGAAGTTGATAGGCTCCACGAAACAGGGATAAATCAAAATCAGAAATGCTTCCGACATAGGACCCTAGTTTTTTTTCCAGTTGGGAGTTAACAACTCGTAATCCTATTGCTGGCAGTGCAAGTCGCAAAATAATCAATAGTAATACAACGAACGCCAACCACTTAATTTTTTTCATCTCGCGTCTCCTGCAGTGTTACAATAATTTCCGCACCATTCAATATAATGAAGGACGAATAATACAGCCAAACAAACAAAGTTATGGGCAGGCCGGCGGCACCATAAGCCGATTGAGCCGCAACCGTCCTGAGGTAAACACCAATTAAGTATTTACCGAAGACAAAAAATATCGCCGTAAATAGGGCCGCCGAAATACTTTGTGATATTTTCACATGAACATCTGGGAGAATTTTATATAGAATGGAAAATAGGAACGTAAATGCAATCAGGTCCCCTGCGATACTAAGAATTTTGTATAAAAATACATTCTCTTGAGAAAAATAATCAATGAGAAGAGACAGTGAGAGCGAAGTAACAATTATTACAATAAACAAGAGTACCATCACGACGGCCATTATCTGAGAAGTCAAAAAAGACTTAGTTGTTGAAATGAAACTTTGAGGCGGACCAGCAAAATCTAATTTATTAAATATCCTACCTATCGATGTTTTCAGTTGTCCAAAGATCACACTTGAAGAAATCGCCAAAGTAAAAAAAGCGATGGCGCCGCTTGTCGCGCGCAGATCAGTTCGGTTTTGACTCGCACTCGACAGTGAAGAGAAAACCTGTGCGGCATCCTGCCCCACTAAATTGTTAATTTTTCCCAATAACTGATTGCTTAAATCTAGGTTAAGAAGAGTTAAAGAGACTATGAGCAGGACAATAAGCGGACTCAAGGCGAAGGCCATGTAAAATGCCAAGGCAGCAGAGTGAGTCCCTATTTCATCGCGGGTCATATTGTTATAAATTGATTTTAGGAACGAAGCCTTTGCAATTTCACACCTCTCGTTTTGCAATTGTCTGCAATAACGATGCCCACGAATCCATTGTTCACATATTAGGCAGAATGTTAGCTCGTTCGACTATAGCCAGTCGAACATTGTCCAAATCTCTAGGACTTCTTCGGGAAGTAAAACCATCTTAAACAAGTCCCGCTTTCGGTATTCCCCTACATCTTGCCAAACGAGTGATTTACCGCTGGGAAAGCGATTCTGTACATTATAAGGCGTGCCGATTTCTCGTCTTAAGAAAATATCTTTTTCGCCTACCCAAGCGACAACAGTGGCGAGCAAAGACGGATCTAATGACTCACTATTTTTATCGTAAAAAATAGTTTCTCGTAAAGCCCGAATCAAAAGCTGCAGCTTTTCTCGAGGATCCTCAGAAATAGCCCTCGCCTTTTTTAAAAGCCTAAACATGTCCGCTATTTGTAATAGCCCGCTTACTAGGTGTCCTGGCAAATAAATATAATCAACTTCTCTTTCGGTTTTGCGCCGCGCGAATTCAGAGTAATACTCGTGCCAGGCTTTAAGAACGTCGCGTTTATTGTGCTTACTGAGATCAGCATAAAGTTCGACAAATTTAATGGGGTCTGCATTAATGAGGCGCTCTGTCGCCTCGGGATAAAGGTAAAGGGAGACATTTGAAATCGTTTCTCCCCAGCGATCATTGGAGGAGTGCTTACTTGAAGTAAATTCCAAATTTTTAAATCCAGGAGTCAAGCCATTCAAAAATTTATGATAGCCATTGTCGAGCTCAGCGCTTTCGGTATCTGAATCACTTAAGACAACCTCTAGTGAAACAACCGCTCCCGACTTTGCTAAGTACCCTTTAACACTGAAGAGATCATTCTCGCTCAATCCAAAAAAGGACCAACCTCGTTTTCTTTCGATTGTGTCTTTAAAAAATTCCTGCTTGCCTTCGCCATTGGGACCCTCAACTTGAACAAAATCTGTTCGCTCTTTACTCTCAACGCCATAGAACCCTAAAAAGTTTAACCCCCAAAATGTCGAATTCAAAATCTTAGCGTTGATTTGAAATTCTTGAATTCCTTTAACGCTACCAATTTTGCTAAAGTCACCAGTTCGAATAACTTCAGTTAAAATTTGTTTCGAAACCGAATTTTCGCCAATGGATTTTTCGTTTATGGACCACGCCGCGCCCGTCATACCGCCAGCAATAATTTTACTATGCTTAAAAAAAGAAAGACGAGTAACCTGGAGGTCAAAAAATAATTTAGTCGCTATTTCGTTATAAATACTTTTATCCTGATAAAAGATAATATTATTGTCACCTCGATTAGTTACCACTGTGCGATTTAAAAAATATTGAGTATCGGTGAGATCAGCGCCAATCGGAAACCAATTAATGTCGTCAGTGCGAATTCGCACGCGGGGCGCAATGTAATCCTCTCGAATCAATACATACTTATTTGGCAGATTTCCGGATTGGACTTCTAAAGGCAAGAGGACATTAAGAATTTTGTCGTAGCCATTTTTTGCTTCCTGCTTTGTACCCGCACCGTAAACCAAAGTGAATTGTTTTATGAGTGATACATCACCGACCACGACAAGGCCAAAGCCACCGCGTAGACCTAATTTTACAATATCTCGCACTAACCATATGTCAGTATCATCCTTAGGTTCAGGATTTTTGACAACATCGCGACAGATACTCACCAAAACCTCGACAACTACTCCCTTATCCCAACCAAACCACACAGGCTCAAGAGAAAGCTTCTCTAACCCGCAAGTCCCCAACTCAAGCCCTGTCTTGCCAATCGCCTTAAGCGCATTAATTACGGGGTTCCATAAAAGGGCTTCCCAATAATCACCGAAATTAGTACCGTAGCCTTCAAATTTTGTTTTTTGTAGATTGCCCTTCACCACGCTTTGATCATCTGTGGTGATTTCGATATCAACTGGTAGTGCGGGAACTCCCTCACGTTCGAGGCCAAAAACCTTTACAAATTCATTGCGTCGACTAATGAGTTTTTCGACCAATAGCTTTTGCAGTGAATTAGGCCAACCAGCCAGCGCTACCGCGTCTTCCAACTGCTTCCGAGTCAATTGAGAGATTAACCGAGCACCCCACTTATAGTCATTCAAAGTGGACTCATCCTTCATAGGTTGATTTACGGGGCTGCGAAAATCAAAGGTGATCTCGCTGTCTGTTGCTTCCTTTACCACGTGCGTTCTAAAACGGTCCAACTTTTCGCAAATGATACCACCAAAACTACATCCTAAATCTTGTACTACAAAATGAAAATCATATTGACCATTTTTCAAATCTCTCAAAATCAGGTTCGCATTATCGGGACGCCAGTCTGAATTTTCAATCCATAAATTAAGAAGGGCATAGGCCCTCGCTTCGCGCATCTTATTTATGCCGTGAGTGTCAAAATCAATGGGTCCCGCTCTCAACAGACCTTCAGGATCGGCTTCGACGACACACTCATTAACAATGATAAAATCGCCGCCTCGATCTTTTCCTTTTTCTTTGATGAACTCGTTAACGTGCTTTTGCGGCATGATTGGTGCCATGCCCTCAAAGTAAGAGAGCCAATCTTCTTTGAACTTAGTGATTTCGATTTCGCTCTTAAAATAAATCTTCATGTCTCGAACATAGCGACTAATATCCGCTGAATAGCCCAGTGCCATAAATAGAGCTGCCGCAGTTATTTCGGAATGTAACTCTCTACCAAACTTTAACTTGGCCTTATAGAATTTTCCGTCGGCACCTTTAAATTTAACTACAATTTTAGGATTGAGCTGGGTTTTTTTAACCTTGTCAAAAATCACGATATTTGTCTCAGGGAACTCCACTTTAATTCCCTGGTGCAGCGGATCTCGCGCATTAATGAACCGGTCTTTAATATCGATCTTAGAAATTTCACCAGGATCACGCCAAAAACCAGAGTTGGGTTGCGGATTCAATTTTGAAATATCGCCTCCCCGATTCTGCAATACCAGTAGCTCAGCATGCGAGTAATAGGTGTTACGAACGGGATCAAAAAGGTTGGTGGCCTCGCGTGTAATCGGAGTTTTAAGGTCTATTTTCCATTCATGTAAAACGCCACTCGCCCACGCTGGCACATTTAAAATTGCAGGTTTAGGTCCTATTATCTGTAGCGCGAAGCTCAGGCTCACAACTCGTTGTGCAATTTGATGGGCGCGATCTTGTTCCTTTTCAGTTAATCCAATTGGCAGAGCTTGTAATTCATCAACCTGACTTAAAAGGATATCAAATGCTAAGATTTCATCCTCTTCATTTGTCTTATTCTCGGCTTCGTTTTGGGGTTTTCCTTTTCTGAGCTCTTGGTTAATCAGTACGTTGTACATCTCATGCCTACGACTTTGAACTTCGTGACGAAATTTTAGAACTGTTTCTTTATTGATGGTCTCTTTATTTAAAAACAGATCGTTTCTTGTTTTGATTTGACTAGTGATCGACTGGGCAATCGCCTGCATTCCCAAGCCAAACAAACAGATAAAAATCAAGGCGTTAAATTTTTTCAAAGTAGGTGTCCTTATAAAATCACTGGTGGTTTAGTCTCAATTGGGGGAGTGCGCACAAAAAGCTTGAACACTAAGGACAATATCAAAGAGATTGTTAAAAAAATTCCCGTAAACACCCAGGTGAGTTTAAATTCGCCTAGGCCGCTCGCCATTCCTGCGATTACCGAAAAGAAAAATGCAGCGCCAAGGCTTTTCTCACTCACACGTACGCGAAACCTCACAACGGCAATGGCAGCAAACAAAACAATTGCCCGCACCAAACTCTGTTGAATAAGTAGGACCATACCGCTGACACCAACGCAGATGATTAACAAATTTGATGCTGAGACTAAACGCGACACAGAGTCAGTGCTTGGGGTGCTGGAGATTCTGGTAAGTACCGTTTCTAATATATACCCCGAAAGAGCAATCACAAGACCTGCTAGAATGGCATGTAGTAAAACGGCACCCATCGCAATTGCAGGAAAGTCCGCAGTGTTGGCCTGAAGCTGAGCTAATAGTTGATTCATGTGAAGCATAACTTAGACCCTTCCTTTAAGAATTGTATGGGCCATACCCCAAACGTATTTAGAAAAAGTGGCATCACTAATTTTAGCAACGGCCGTCAAATGATTTTGTAACCACTCGGGAATAGCGTCCGTGTGTTTTACTTCAACGATAATATCATCTCTGCGAGAGAAACTCGCGCACATCATCGTGCCTAGGCGCCAACAATCTTGGGCAATAACTAGTCCGGCTTGCTGTTCAAATTCCTCTGAATGCTCATCATAAAACCTGTACGAAACATTATTATCAATCGTCACCCTTATTCCCTGTCCTCATAGGCTTTGCGGTCGTAGTTGATTTTTACAAACAACTCAGGTTTCGAAGATATAATAATATCGTTTACCGTTTGCAGGCGCGACTCTAACTCTGCCAAATTCAAATGGCGATTCTGTTGAGTAAGCGAGTCCGATAGCGGCATAGTCTTTCCACTTAAAAGAAGCAATTCTTCTTCTTGACCAATTCGAAATCGGCTTTTTTTGCTAATGCCATTTTCTTTACCCTTAAGCTCTAAAAAACCAACAAAGCTATTGGCATCTTTAGATAAGTACTTTCGAATTCGTAGCTTTATTCTATGCGGAAGTTTTTTTAGCGAAGAAGTAAAAAAGCGCAGATCGGGCGTGTCGAAATAAAGCGTTTCAACTTTTGTAATTCCAAATTCTTTGGTGCCGTCGACAGGTTTAAGGTGGATCTGTAGTAGGTGTTCGATACCCTTTAGGTAATGGTTACTTGCTAAAAATTTACTTTCAATTCTCACAAAGTGATCGTTACCAGTTTTGTTGTCACCGCTTAGGTCCGTGGTTTTGGTTGTCGCCTTGATCACTTATCCCCACCCTGTTTGTTTATATTTGGCCTTATTATTTATATCGCGTTTGACGCAAGGCCGCAAATATTGAGTGGGATTTTGAAAATCTTACTAAAATAGAAAAACTTAAATAAATTAAGGTCTTAGAAACTCTGCCAGTGATTGGGAGTTGATCGTGCAATGCCCGCCTTTCTCAAGAGGCATCCATGTCGTGTTGATGCCGAGATTTCTCGCTTGGTCGGCAAGTAAAAAGGCCCCTTCAATAAACCCAAACTGATCGCGAGTTCCACAAGATACATAAAGACTTGGTGAACTTCTGGGGAGAACTTTAGCCAAACCCAAAGGTGCATTTCTCTCCCAATCACTGACGGTGGGAAATTCCTCTTTTCCCCAGTCCTGGATATACTTTACATAAATTCGATTAATATAGCTCTTGTGTCTTTGGACATAAGCATCGACCTCAGAGCTTTCGGCATGGGGGCCGAAAGAAACAATCGCCGGACAATTTAGGGCCGCACGATCAAATAGGTAGCCATGTCGTAAATAGAGAAAAGCTGAGTTTAACCCACCCATACTTTCTCCCATAATCAGGCGCCTACCACCCTTGTTAGTAACTTTAGACTCCATGAGGGGCATAACGTAATCAACAAATGCTTGATATAAAGAGACGCCACCTTTTTTTGGCATGTCGGTAAGTAGCCACTGGTCGCCAAACGAAACAGCGATAACATTAGGAAGGGCCTTGCCCGATTTTTTCCAGTTTTCACGCACTTTGACGTAGGGGTCAAATTTCATCCAGTTTTTTTCACTGCCATTAGCACCATGCATGTAATACATGATGTCGGTGCTCTCGTTAGAAGTATAAATGCAGTATTTAAAACTAAACCCCGAACCCTCATCAGTCCCACATATTTCTTCGGCCAAAACCTCAATGGAAAAACCGAGAACCAGGAACACGACTAAGAATTTGAAAACGTTATTCATGTTGCTACCTCCACCGAGCCTTTCGGTGGGGTTTTTAAGGACCTTTAGCCAGTGAATTTTTCTGAAACATAAATAACGCCAGAACTAGACCTATATCTAGATCTTGACTAGATCTTGGTCTAGTCGCGAACGGCAACTTTCGCTTTGAGTCCGAAGTGATCACTCATAAAAGTTTTTCCAAGTTCAACTTCGTAATCACTGCAGTTAAGGATTGTTGCGGGAGACTCATACATCAGCTCAAACTCGGAAATATTAAGTCCCTGATTCACAAACACATGGTCTATTGTCGAATTTAATTGTGGCCCTGGTCGCGCCAACGGGTTCTTGTCGGTATTCCAGGTCAGGCCCTTTGTTTCGGAGGGAGCTCTCTGCCATACACTTCCCAATAGCGCCAAAAAGGGAACCCATAATTTTTCGATCGGGTCGTACTTTTGTTCGATAATTTTAATATCGGGTCCGACATTAAAGTCGCCCGCTAAAGCACTGGGAACTAAACCGCTACCCGCAATCGCCGAAACCTCTTTCAATTGCTGTATTTGACAGTCATTCGGAAGTTCTCCCTCACTGTCCTGAGTATGAGAATTTAAAACTCGGACTTCAGTACCCTCAACATGAATACTAATCTCCAGAACTCCCCTGTTTTGGCCAAAGGCATTGCAACTAAAAACATGAAGCACTTCTTTCTTTATCGGATACTCAGAAACCGTCACTAAACCATTTCTTAGCGGCGTACTGGCAGAAACATGAAAACCATTCTTTCGCGCCCAATATTTTATATCGTCGTAGGCATTTGTGTAAAAAACCTCTTGCAGGGTAAAAACTGTCGGAATTTTAAACTTACGTAAGACATGTTGTTTTTGGGCCTCAAGCCTCTCTAAGACACAAGGTACAAAATCTTGCCCGAATGCTCTCGCTAGCGCCGTGTTGTAAGTGATGACTTGAAATTGTCTCATCTGAGGTGACCCGGCGTAGGCGTCCATCACACAAAGAGAAATTAACAATACTAAGCAAAGTAACTTTCCCTGCCTATCCGGTTGTAACTTAATTGATCTTGGGCTATGTTTTGTCGAGAGGAGTTTCGACGATGCAACCCGATCAAAAAGATGTTCCACCCACAGATTCTGTTCCTGAGTGTCCAGTTACTTT
>Ga0163151_10007581_pt1 | contig 12623 bp, 9 predicted proteins | sample OliLakLV19MP5IB2_FD_145596 | JGI IMG/M metagenome (GOLD analysis project Ga0163151, IMG submission 145596) | Freshwater microbial mat bacterial communities from Lake Vanda, McMurdo Dry Valleys, Antarctica - Oligotrophic Lake LV.19.MP5.IB-2 | ecosystem: Environmental > Aquatic > Freshwater > Lake...
TCCTTCCGGTGCGCATCAACCGGCACATGCTGCTGGCGGACGTGGGCGTCGCGCGGAATCTGTTTGGCGGCGCGGCGGCACTCGCGTTCCAGAACATCGGCCGGCACTCGCGTGATGGCGGCGTCACGCTGCCTGTTCCGAGGCAACTGGCGCTCGGGTGGTCGATGGTCAGGGGCGCGGGGCCCCTGGACCTCGGCGTGTTTACGCAGGTCGCCCACCGGAAAGGCTGGACGGCTCCGGCCGCCGGCGTGGAACTGGGCTACAGCTGGATTGAGGGGTATTCGGTGATGTTTCGAGGCGGCGTCAGACGGCCCGAGACCGATACGGAGAAGCCCGTGTCACTGGGTGCGGCATTCACGATGGATCGACTCACGGTGGAGTACGCCCTGCGGTTGTTTGATGGCGGCCGGTCCGCGAATGGAGTGACACTTCGATGGCGATGAGAGGTTTCCCGGTAGCGCTGGTGGTGGCTGCGGTTGCGGCCGCCGGGTGCTCGCAGGCCCTGAAATTCATGAAGGACGACTCGGCAGACATCCTGTCGAAACAGACGATCATGGCGCCGAACCCGGCCGACCGTGGCCCCTTCAGTGTGAAGACGCTGTTCTACGGCTCAGGCACCGACAAACAACGCGCGGAGTTCCGTACGGGCGTGACGATCAAGACCAAGACTGTTGACGTGACGCCGTTTGCCACGGTGACCGGCACCGCCGCGAAACAACGTCTGAAGTTTTTCGGCTTCGACCTGAAGAAGGCGCCCCTCAACGGGCGTGTCTGGTATCCGGAAGGGCCGGGGCCCTTTCCACTGGCGCTCATCGTCCACGGCAACCACAACTACAGGGAGTTTTCCGATCCCGGGTATGGATACCTGGGGGAACTGCTGGCGTCGCGCGGGTTCATCATGGTGTCGGTCGATGAGAACTTCATCAACGGCCTCAGCGCCGAAAACGACGGGCGCGCGTGGCTGCTGCTGAAACATCTTGAAGTCTGGAAGACCTTCAACGAGACGGCTGATGGGCCGTTCTTCGGGCGTGTGGACATGCACAACATCGCGGTGATGGGGCATTCGCGCGGCGGCGAGGCCGCGGCCACCGCGGCCGCGTTCAACCGGTTGAAGTACTACCCCGACGACTTCAAGCAGGAGTTCACATTCAATTTCGCGATCAAGGCGGTGGTCGCCATCGCGCCTGTGGATGGGCAATACAAACCGTCGAGCGTGTTTACGCCGCTCGAAAACGTCAACTACCTCATCATCCACGGCTCGCACGACGGCGACGTGTCCACGGCCGTGGGTGCGCGGCAATACGAACGGCTGCAGTTCACCGACGGCCAGCCGTGGTTCAAGTCGATGGTGTTCATGTATCGCGCCAACCACGGCCAGTGGAATACGGTGTGGGAGAACAAGGACAACGGCCCGCGCAGCGGCCGGTCGCTGGATCTGCGGACACTCATCGATGGTGAGGCCCAGCGGCAGATGGGCAAGGTCTTCATTGCGGGCTTCCTGGAGGCCACGCTGCATCAGCAGCGCGAGTACGTGCCGATGTTCCGAGACCATCGCACCGTTGGCTCCTGGTTGCCCAAGACCCTGTACACGACCAAGTTCCAGGAGAACGGCTTCAAGTCGCTCGCGTCATTTGATCGTGACGTCGATCTGACGACCGGATCGGTGCCGGGCGTCGTCCTGTCTGGCGAACATCTGTCGTCGTGGAAGGAAGAAGCCGTGCCGTTGCGCGGCCGAGGGGGCGACAACCAGAATCACAATGCGGTGACGCTGGGGTGGAACAACTACTTCCCCGCTGACGACAAGGTCAAAGATGCGGCGGCGGTGGAAAACGCTCGCGCGATGGTGGACGCGCGACGGGCCGGGACGCCCGCGCCTCCCTGGAAGGAAGCCAAGGGCGCGCCGGCGCCGCCGGCGTCGTTTTCCGTGTCAGTGCCCGAGGGTGTGCGCACCACATGGGGCGTAAGTGACCGCAGCGCGCTGTATCTCTCGCTGGCCGCCACCAACACCACGCCCGGGCCACGCGCGCTCCCGAAGGATCCGAACAAGAAGGACGGGGCTGAAGACGCGGCTGCCGTGAAGAAGCCTGCGGTGAAGCCTCCTCCCCGGCCGAAGGAACCGAAGAAGCCGAAGCAGGAGCCGGATCAGACGCCACTCGATCTCACCGTTGAACTTGTGGACACGGCCGGGCACGTGGCCCGACTGCCACTCAGTCAGTTCGGCATCGCCCGGCGACCGCTCGATACACGTCTCTATCGCCGGGCCGGTCGAGACGCCCAGCGCTTCAGCACGATCTTCGAGGTAATCCCGCAAACGTTCGTGATGCCGATCGCGGACTTCGCCAGCACGTCATCCGCATTCGACCCGCGTCAGATCGCGACCATCCGGCTGCTGTTCGACCGCAGCGACGCCGGTACGATCATGCTCGAACACGTCGGGCTGTCAACGCCGACCGATCCCGCGTTCCTGGGCGCGCCCGTGCGGTAGGAGTGTGGCGTCGTCGGTCGGATTGTGGTCAGTCACCAGCGAAACCGCACGCCGATCGACGGCAGGCGGGGCAGGGAGAAGTCACTCAGGCGTGTGAGCGTGGGGCGATCCGAGTTCGGATCGTACTCAAGAGTGGCTTTCAGCTGGCCGGCGTTCTCGCGATTGAGCAGATTGATGACTTCCAGATAGAAGAGCCATCGACCTTGCTGCCAGCCAGGCGTGTACGCCAGTCGCACATCGACGCGCGCGAATGCCGGAAGCCGGGCCGAGTTGAGCGTGGCGATGGAGCCGTAGTCCACGATCCACACAGGGCGCCCTCCAAGATCGCGTCGCGGAATAATCTCCGTCGTCTGGCCATCGCGGTCGGCGTCCATCACGTCTTCGACTCCTGCCACTCTCAAGCCACGCGGCGCCGAATCGGGAAAGCCCGACTGTGCACGGATGGTGGTCGCCACGGCCAGTCGTCTGGACAGTTGGTAGTTCGCAACCAGACTCAACGCATAGGGGCGGTCATAGTCTGACCGGTACGTCCGGCCGTACGCCGTCGTCTCTGCCCGACCCACTTCGTACGACAGCCAACCCGTCAGCCGTGTGGAAGCTGACGTGGCGCGCTTGACCACATAGACCTCCACACCATAGGAACGTCCCTTGCCGGTATTGCCAGGAATGCTGGTGACGATGGGTGAGGTGGGGATGCTGGAGGCGAGCTCGGCCGGAAAGTCGTAGGTGGCGACTCTGGTGGCGCGAGCCTGGTCGGTCTCCAACTGGCCGATGATGAGTTGGTCGAATCGCTTGTAATAACCTTCGACGCGCGCGGTGGTGCCGTTCCCCAGGGTGCGCTCCAGGCCTCCAACAAGGTGCCAGGCGCGTTCACTCTTGAGGTCGAGGTCGTCGGCATCGCTCAGGTCCACGAAGTAGTCGGACTGCAGCAACTTCTCATAGCCGGGGCTTTGTGTGAACAGTCCGCCGGACAGGCGAGCCTTCGTGCGAGGTCCCACGTCGAGTGTGACGGCCAGTCGCGGTGAGACGGTGGTTTCGCCGGCCAGCCCACTCCAGTCAACGCGCAGGCCGGGTTCGAGCTTGAGGGTGGGTGCCAGCGTCCATCGATCTGTGACCCATGCGCCCGCTCTGGTGTTCGCCCTCGAGGAGTCGAGCACGGAGGGCAGACCGACACCACCTTGGATACTTGAGCCGTTGGGCTCGCTCACGTTGCGTGAACCAGGAATACGCCATGACCATTCGGTGTGCAGCCGGTGGAACTCGAAGCCGGTATCGAGGACATGCGACTGACCGCGGCGCAACGAAAGTTCGTTGCGCAGGGCCACGTCGCCGATGACGAGGTTGCGTGTGAAGAGGATGCTCGTTGGTGGCGTGTCGCTGGTGTTTGGGGCGTTTGATCGTGTGTCAGAGTCTCTGAAGTCGCCGTCAAAGTTCAGGTCTTCAACGTTGCGATACCAGGACAGGGTCAGTCGGTTGGAGATGCGATCCCCAACCAACGCTGACCACGTGGCACCGCCCAACGCGTTCCGAACTTTCGATTTGAACGCCGCCCGCTCCCCAGTGCCATCGTCTGCGTCGAATGTGGCGTCGGCACCTTCGCGACTGCCAAGGCCGAAGAGCGTGAAGCGATGTCCGGTCATCGGTTCCCACGCGGCTCGCAGTTGCACATCGGCGAAGCCCGGCAGGTCGGTTCCCGCGAGACTGTCAGCAATCAGGTCGTAGTAGGTGCGGCGACCCGTGACCAGGAACGACGCGTTCGAGAGTCCAGGCACTCGTCCCTCTGCGACGAGGTTGCCGTCCGTAATGGTGAGGGCGCTTGAGCCACCAAAGGTCCGTCTCGCGTCGCCGTCACGGTTTTCAACGATGAGCAGTGACGAAAGGCGATCGCCGTACTTCGCACTGAATCCGCCGGCGGTCAGCTCGAAGTTCGCGATGGTTTCCGGGTTGAAGGCGCTGGTGAGACCGAAGAGTCGGTAGGGATTGTGGATCTCGACACCATCCATGATGGTGAGATTCTGGTCGGGTCCGCCACCACGAACGGCGACGCGGCTGTCGAATTCATTGACGGCGGCGACGCCAGGAAGGGTTTGCAGTGTGCGAAAGATATTCTCGGCCCCTCCAGCCACCCCACGCACGTCTGATGGACGCACGTCGATTGACGACGGAGCCGCCCGTCCAACAGCCGGATCGGCGGTGACGACCACGGCACCGGAGAAGCCGGCAACTTTCATGGTGAGACCAACGACGACCGTGGGTGTGGATGTGCTGATCTCGGCATCGGCCACGACTGCGGTGAATCCCTGCCGCTCAGCCAGCACCGCGTATCGGCCCAGGGGAAGGTTGGCGAACACGACTCGCCCGTCAGCTCCCGTTGTGGCCACGCGCTCTTCGGTGGTCGTCACGCGCGTCAGCGTCACCCGGGCGTCGGACAACGATGCGCCTGTCTCATCCAGTACGGTTGCCGAGATGGCTCCGACGGACTGGGCAGCGGCGATGCTGGAAACGGACAGGCAGAGCACGACGAGGATTGTCGTGAACGCGGGAACCCTGTCCTCCCCGTCAATCAGTCTAGGCAGCCACGGTCGTGTCATGAAAAAATTGTTTCACGATAATACAAAACATGCAATCCACCAAGAAGCCAGCCTGCGTTGGACAGGCCACCGCCGGGGCCTCAGCCCAGGCGCCCGGCTCCGGGGAGTTTTCCGACCGCGCGATCAAAGGTGCCCAGCGGCGTGTGGCCGGCCTTGCGGGCGATCTCAAGCAGCAAGCAGTCCGAAAAGCCGAGTGCAGGCGTGGTCTTGAAGTGGCCGAGGGCGGCAAACACCACCTCGGGGTCCTGGATGGTCAACTGGCGGTGATCCGGGACCTCGCCGTGCACGATACCCAGTGCGGTGTTGCCTCCTGTGCCCTCGGGTACAGATACCCGCGCCTGCCGGCTCGTACGCTGGCGGTATGATGAAACACACACTCGCTCCGTTCGTCCTCGCCCTGTCGCTGGCCGGTGTCGCGTGGACATCTCCCGCCAGCGCACAGACCAACCTGAATAACCGGACGTTGCTGACCTTCTCGCAGCCGGTGGAAGTCCCGGGCAAGATTCTGCCTGCAGGGACGTACACGTTCGAACTGAACGACAGCATGGCCAACCGCCATATCGTGCAGATCTTCGATCAGGGCGGCACCAAGCTCATCGCGATCGTGCTTGCGATCCCCAACCGCCGCGCCGCCGCCACCGACCAGACCGTGATCACGTTTGCGGAAGTGCCAGCCGGACAGCCGCAGGCCGTGCGCGAGTGGTTCTATCCAGGGCAGGTCATGGGCCACGAAATGGTCTACTCGCAGACACGCGCTCAGGCGCTGGCCGCGACGTCGAACGTGGCCGTGTCGGCTGTTGACGACTCGTATTATGCGGACGCCAAAGTCGACGCGATGAAAACCGCGGAGATCGCTCCTGTGCCTGCCGCGCGCCAGGCCCCACCTGCCGTTGTGACGCCGACCCCGGCGCCGGCACAGGTCGAGCCCGCGCCTGCCGCGACGCCTGCCCCACGCACCGCGCTGCCGCGTACGGCCAGCACGCTGCCGCTCATCACGCTCTTCGGCTTCGGCACGATCGCACTGGGAATGGCGATGCGCCGGTTTTCAACGCGTCGCGCCACTCGCTAGGCGGGCGCTGCACGGCTACGATCCCGTGATGCGACTGTACGCATGTCTGTTCATCGTCCTGCAGGCGACCTTCTCCGTGCGAACGGAGATGGTCGTCCTGCCGGTGACGGTCACGGATGCACGCGGCCAGAGCGTGACGGGACTCACGGCTGACGACTTCCGGGTGTTTGACAACGGCCGGCTTCAGCCGATCACGCTGTTTCGCGGCGGGGATGTGCCGGTCACTGTCGGCCTGATTGTCGATCACAGCCAGAGCATGCGGGGAAAGCTGGCGGCCGTGAATGCCGCCATCGCCGCGTTCGCAGGTTCGGGTGGGACCCAGGACGAGTTGTTTGTCGTGGGGTTCAACGATCATGCGCGGCTGCAGCCGCTGCCCGGCGGCAAACCGTTTACCAGTGATGCCGTAGAGCTGGCGTCGGCGCTCAACGCGGGAACGCCCGGCGGCAGAACGGCGCTCTATGACGCCGTGGCGCTGGGCCTGCAGCATTTGCCGGCCGGTCAGGCGCAGCGCAAAGCCCTGATCGTGGTCACAGACGGCGGCGACAATGCGAGTGCACTGAACTACGGCGATGTGCGCGATCTTGCCCGAGCGTCACACGCGGTCATCTACGGCATTGGACTCACCGGTTCGGTCATGCAGGAAGAGAACCCCAACATCCTCAAGCGTTTGTGTGTGGACAGCGGCGGCACCGCGCATTTTCCGCCGGCGACCGCCGACATTGCAGACGTCGTCAGGGCCGTGGCTCGGGATTTGCGCACGCAGTACACCATCGGCTTTGCCCCGGCCCCAGCCGGACCACGGCCCACCTTCCACACCATCAGAGTCCACGTCGCGAGCCCGCAGGGCGATCCTCGGCGCGTGCGGACTCGGGCCGGGTACACAGTGCGGCCATCACCATGATGAGCATCCGCTGGACCGTTCGCCTCGCGGGAACCGTGGCCATTGGTGCAGGGCTGGTCGCGCTCCTGTATGTCGGGCTGGTGATCGCCCGCACACACACCCCGGAGCTGCCGCCGCCCTCCGAGCCACTCGAATCCACGCGCGTCGCGGCCCCGAGACTCCTGGTGGCCGGCGAGTCACTGGGACAGATCCACATCGAGCGGCTTGGCGTGGCGGCCCAGATCAGGGAGGGTGAAAGTGAGGCGGTGCTCCGCACCGGGGTCGGCCATCTCGCCGACACGCCGTGGGTGGGCCAGGGCGGCAACGTGGCCCTGGCCGGCCACCGTGACACGGTGTTTCGTGCACTCCGGCACATCACGCCTGGTGACGTGATTGTGGTCGTCACACCCGATCGAACCGCCCGCTACTCGGTGGAGGATTCGACGATCGTCGCGCCGGACAACCTCACCGTGCTCGCGCCATCCGGGGACAGCACGCTCACACTCATCACGTGTCACCCGTTCAACTACATCGGTTCGGCCCCGAATCGTTTCATCGTTCGGGCCAGAGAAATCCCTCCTCGTCCACGATGACGCGCGGACGGCCCTGCGATGAAGCCACCAGGAATGCCACATGTTCGTAATTCCTTACTGGCGCCGAGCGCGTGCGCGGTTTGCCGCGGGTATGGACCGCAACGCCGTGTCAATCACGCGCTGTGTGTCGCCTCGCGACGCGTGACGTGGTCGCTCAGGTGCGCGCCTCAGACGCGGTCAGCGTCGTTGCGTGGAACCCGAGCGCGATCATGCTGGTCCGCACGACGGCCGATGTCAGTCTCTTCATGTCACGCCTGCTTTCGTTGAACATTTCCTACCCCTCACATACCGAGACGATCACAGCTGACGCCTCAGCATCCCCGCCAGCTGATCGAGCACCTTCCCCACCGCCGAGCGGTCCTTGAACTCCGCGCGGGTAATCAGACGCGAGCGCAGTTTGTCGCGCTCAAATTGCTGCGCCTGCGCGACCGCAAACGCCGCGTCGTAGATATTGAGATTCGCTTCATCATTGAGGCGGAATGACCGGTCGTCGAAGTTGGTTGACCCGACCGACACCCAGAGGTCGTCCACGATGAGCACCTTACAGTGGTACATGGTGGGCTGGAACTCGTAGATCTCCACACCGGCATCAAGCAAGTCCCCCCAGCGGGAGCGGCTCGCGCTGCGGACGATCGTCGCGTCGGTAATCGACCCGGGCACAATGATTTCCACCCGGACGCCTCGTGCCCGCGCGGCGACAAACGTCTGCACCGCCAGTGAGTCCGGAATGAAGTAGGCCGCCTGGAGTCGAATGTGCTTGGTCGCCGACGCCATCGAGAGCAGGTACATCAGGCGTATGCTCTCGCTGCCTTCGCCCCTGGAACTTTTGAACATCTGCGCCGGCAGAGTGCCGACCGGCGACAGCGGCGGAAAATACCGTTCGCCAAGCAACACACTGGCGGTGGTCTTGATCCAGTTGTCGTTGAAGGCCGTCTGCATCTGACCGACCGCGGGTCCTTCGAGGCGATAGTGCGATTCGCGCCAGTGCTCCGGGGATTGGGCATGGCCCAGCCAGTGATCTGCGATCCCGACACCGCCGGTGAATCCGATGCGGCCGTCCACGACCAGCAGCTTGCGGTGTGTCCGCTGGTTCATGCGGGTGAGGTTGTACCAGCGGAGCGGATGGTACAACGCGACCTCGACGCCGGCCGCCTTCATTCCGTCAAGCTGGGGCTTGTCGAGTTTGCCGGCACCCACCCAGTCCAGCAGCACGTGGACCTTCACGCCGGCTCGGGCGCGTTCACTCAACGCGTCGGCAAACCACTGTCCCACTGTGCCGGACCAGTAGATGTAGGTCTCAAACGTAATGCTCTGTTGCGCGCCACGGATGGCCTCGAGCATTGACGGGAAAATTTCGTCGCCGTTCTGCAGCGCCGTCACGCTGTTGCCGGCCAGAATAGCCGGCCCCAGCGCCACGTCCATCGTCCGTTGGAATGCCGGGTCGTCCACCGCGAACGCATGAGGCAGCTCGTACCGAAGATGCCGCTCCCCGGCCTGAAGGTTCAGGAACAGCACGGTCAGCAGAATCGTCACCACCGCGGTGATCAGGATGGTGCGCCACATGCGGCCATCCTGTCACCTGCGATGACGGACACCTGCACTGTTCGGTACACCCAGTGGTCGGCATGCCGAGCGTCAGTACCGGCGCGGCTCGGTCAGACCGCAACTGCAGGTCCGGATTGTCCAACACCAGCTTGAGGAAATCGAGATACCCGGCAGACAGCAGTTGATAAGTCTCTTCGTCTTCGTTCTCGCGTTCTTTTCGCTGCTCCTGCCAGAACGTGAAGATCGCGAGGGGCAGGGCGATGACGGTGACGATGTAGCTCAGCAGTTCCCAGACTTCGATTCCGGACGTGACGCCTTCGCCCTCCATGATCCCTCGTCGGCGATAGCCGCCGCGCTGCACCGATAGAAGAGCACGGCGTGTGCGGCAAGCAGGATCATGTTCGCCAGTGATAAACCGGCGGTCCACACCCAGAACCATCCGGTGCGATCGGGATAGTCAAAGTCTCGCCCAAATCCGTAGAACAGGAACTGGTTCAGGGCGGCGATAGCGGTCAGCCCCCAGAACACACGCCAGTATTGTGGCCAAAAGACGGCCGCAAGTGCTGCCAGGGGAATCGCGTTGACCAGGTGGTTCTCGTGCACCGAAATGGCGAACACAAAGTAGGTATGAATCGCCAGCGAGCCCATCGACGCCGCGGCGGGAAGGCTGGGTGTGCGGCTGACCCGCGCGTACATCCAGAGCGTCGCTCCGACGACAAACAGACGAGTATAGATTCTGGGTGAGACGCCGGTGGCGGCGATCAGCCTGGGGACATCAATCCACTGCAACTCTTGATGGATCGCCGCGAAGCCCGATTGCGTGATCTGCAACCCAATGGTGACCAGCCACCAGAAGTTGAGCGCGTTGCCTGACACAAGGTCGTCGATCACGTTCACCTTGAGCCCCTCGACAACGCCCGTGGCCGAGCCGAAGATCACGAACGGTGCCACGACCACTGCGACGGTCGCTCCGCACGCCAGGAGCAGGCGCATCGCCGCCGGCCACTGTCGCCCCGCAGCGGCCAACACTGGGAAACCGAACAACACGCCCTGATGTTTGGTGAGCATGGCAATGGCCAGCAACACCCCCGCGGCCTTGTAGTGGCCGCGGCTGCTGGCCACGATGGCCGCGATGCCAGGCGCCCAACACCAGGCATCCAGGTAGCCCAACGTCGAGCCGTTGAGAATTAGCGCCGGGTTCAGCCACGTCGCCAACGCGGTGGTCCACGCCAGGGTGGGATCACCGGTTGTTCGAAAGACCACCCACAACAGGAGCAAGAACACGCCCACCCGGACCCCCAGCAGGAGGCTCTTGATTGCGACCGTCAACCGCCGCGACCCAACGGTCAGGCCTGGACTGACGGCGTCGCTCGATTTTGCAATCGTCCACAACGCAATGACGCTCAGGGGCGGATAGTCGGGACGCGAGAAACTTTCGTGTTCGCCGGGTGGCAGGTGTGGGGGGCGGGTGTAGGCTCGAAACACTCCGGAGGACGCCGCATTCACCGCCCAGGTCTTGAACGCCGTCATGTCCCCGGTGCCTCGCAGCGCCAGGGCACTGATTTGGAGCAGCAGACCAAGCATAAATGCCGCGACAAAAGCGCGTCGACCGAGCCCGAATCTCAGAAGCGTGAGCATGATGGAGGTTCGAGGGCCCACGCGCAGGCAACACTGCGCCCGCCCCCGCTCCCGGGTAATATTAACGGGAGCCGTCCGGAACTGGCCGGAGGAATTACACAGGCCGTACGGCCGGAAGTCACGGGGCAGAATGCGCGAAAGTGGGTTTGTTCAGGTCTGGGTACGTTTCCGGTCGTTCGCTCTTGTCTGGGTCACGGCGGGCATCCTGTCCTTGGGCGCCGGGCCTGCGTTCGCGCAGGCGTCTCACGATAGCGCCACAGCGGCGACCGGTCAGGACCAGGCGGGCATCACCCTTCGGGTCTTCCTCGACTGTCAGCAGTGCGACTTCAACAACATCCGCCAGGACATCAGTTTCATCAACTACGTCCGGGACAAGGCCGATTCGGACGTTCACGTATTGATCTCCACGCAAAATACGGCGTCAGGCGGGCGTGAATACGCAATGGACTTTATTGGCCAGCGCACGTTTGTTGACCTCAAACAGCGTCTGACCTACACCAGTAGCGGTACCGACACCGAGGACGAGCGACGCCGCGGCATTTCGCGAACGTTTGCGCTGGGGCTCGCACCATTTTTGGTGAGAACTCCGCAGGGCGACAGGTTTTCGCTGCAATACCGGGTACCGACCGGCGGCCTCACCGTCAAGTCGACCGCGCCGGCCGACGACCCCTGGAATGCGTGGATCTTCCGCCTTGGCGCGAGTACGGAACTCAACGGAGAGGAGCGTCAGAAGAGCAACCGCTTCCGCACCAACGTCTCGGGCAACCGCACGACCGAACGGTGGAAATTTTCGTTCAACGGCAATGGCGACTTCAACCGCAGCAACTTCACGTTGAGCGACGGGCGGGTCGTCAAGAGTTCCTCCGACAACTGGAACCTGTCCGGCTCGGTCATCAAGAGTTTGGGCCAGTCTCACTGGGCCGGCCTGATGCGCACCGAGGTGCGCTCCAACACCCAGTCGAATGAAGCACTGGAGTTGCGTGTGGCGGCGGGACTCGAATGGGACTATTTCCCCTACGAAGATTCCACGCGGCGCTCGATGGTCCTACAGTATTCGGCGGGTGTCTCGAAGATCGATTATTACCAGACCACGGTGTTCGACAAGACCGAAGATACGCTGGTCGAACATCGGCTGGCGGCCATCCTGGCGCTGCGTCAGCCGTGGGGATCGTGGCGTGCATCGGCGGCCTATTCGGCGCAAGTAAATGATGCGGCGAAGTACAACCTTGATTTTTTTGCCGATGCGGACGTCCGGCTCTTTCGGGGCTTCAGCCTGAACCTCGAAGGCAGCTATTCGCGCGTGCGTGACCAGGTGTACCTGCCGGCCGGCAACGCCTCCGACGAGGAAGTGCTGCTCAAGTTGCGTCGCCTGCAGACCGGCTACCGCTATCGCATGCTCGTGGGCTTCAGCTTCCAGTTCGGGTCCATCTACAACAACGTGGTCAATCCGCGCTGGAGTGCCACGACCGGACGTGGGTTCGGCGGCGGCGGCGGCGGCGGCGGCAGCTGACGCGCCCCATCACTGTGCTCGTCAACCCCTCGGCCGGCGGCACCACCACGCCCGGGCTGGCCGACGACATCGCGGCCGCATTCGCGGCTTTCGGCGTGGCGCCCCGCATGGTCACGTTCCACGCCGGTGACGACGTGGTCGCGCTGGCACGGGAGGCCGCCGACACGTCCGACGTGGTGGTGGCGGGTACCGCGGCCTCCACGTGCACCTCACGGTCAATGGACGTCGGCTCTCGACGCGCACACCCTTTGTCTTCGTGGGCAACAATGAATATGTGATCGAAGGGCGCACGGTCGGCAAACGGGAGCACCT
>Ga0163151_10007584_pt1 | contig 12618 bp, 7 predicted proteins | sample OliLakLV19MP5IB2_FD_145596 | JGI IMG/M metagenome (GOLD analysis project Ga0163151, IMG submission 145596) | Freshwater microbial mat bacterial communities from Lake Vanda, McMurdo Dry Valleys, Antarctica - Oligotrophic Lake LV.19.MP5.IB-2 | ecosystem: Environmental > Aquatic > Freshwater > Lake...
GTGGTCAGGCCGTTGTAGTTACTGTATCCGCTGAGGATAAGCCGGCCGGCGCCGGCTTTGGTAAACCCGCCGCCGGTCAATCCACCGGCGTATTCGGTGTCGGCGGTGTTGGTGATGTTGTGGGTGAGCGCGCCGCCTAAGTCGATAGGGCCATTAAAGATAATCGGCGCCGACCCGCTGACGGTCGGGTCGGCTTCGAGGAAGATGGGGTTTTCGATGGTGGTCGGGGTGCCGAATCTCCCGCCGCCGCCGGCCTGAATTGCGCCGGTGGGGGTGGTGTTGGTGCTGCCGAAGGTCACGCTGCCAGTGCCCAGCGCCTGGTTGTTTGCGACGCGGTAAATGCCGTCGCGGATGATCGTGCCTCCGGTGTAGGTGTTGGCGGCGTTGAGGGTTTGGATGGAAGCAAAATCGTCGGTGAGCGATCCGGGGCCGCCGATCACGCCGTTGAAGACAATCAGCGCGCCGGGATCGCCTTCGATCGTCAGTTGAGAATCAAGCGAGATCGCGCCGTTCATGATCACGGTTTGCCCGGTGACGCCGAGGTTGCCGAACCCGGTGGTGCCGTTGGAGTTTCCGTGGACGATCAGATCGCGGTTAAACGTGGTTGTTGCGGGGGCAAGCGCATAGAGCCTGACCGCGACGTCGTTTCCTGCCGAGAGGATGATGGGGCTGCTATCAATGCCCAGCGGTCCTGGCACGCCGGGGATGACATCGCCGTTGAAGTTGACCGTTCCGCCGGTGATCGTCGTCTGCCCGGTGTAGGTGCTGGCGCCGGTCAGTGTGGCGTCGCTTAGTCCTGCCTTGGTCAGCCCGCCGGTGCCGCTGATCTTGCCGGTGAGGATGATCGGCTGGCCGGTAATGAGCACGCCTTCGGCGGGGCCGAAGGCGATATCGCAATCCACGGTGTTGTTGACGCCGGTGTTAAGGATCATGCCGCTTTGGATCGTAAGCGTGTGCCCGGCACCCTGAATCGACCCGTTGGGGCCGAGCACCAGGGCGTTGATCTGCGTCGGGGCGATCAGATCGTTGATGCTCGTCAATCGGACATTGACCGGCTGGCCGGGCAACGGCAGGTTGCCGGCATACTCGGTGTTGAGATCGAGCGGCCGAACGCCGGAGATCGGGTCATACGTCACCAGACTATTCAATGTGGTGCCCGGCGCGGCCACGTTGCTGGCGCTGCCATACATCGCCGGCAGGATGCTGATGGATTGCGACCCTGGCCCGCCGCCGCCACCGAGCAGTGAAGGCGGGGCGTTGAGCAGCAACCTTGCGGCGGTGGAAGCGCCGAGGGTGCCCAGATTGGTTCCGCGAACAAACGCCACGCCGCCGTTTTGTCGTTGAAGGGTCTGGGCGATGAGGCGTGTCTGTGTGCCGGCGGGTGCGGTGATGGTGAAGACATTCAAGCCGCCGTCCAGGACGATTGGGCCGACGGTTTCGTTAATGTTGATGCCGTTGGCACCGATCAGAGCCAGCGAGGCGCCGCGCGAGATGATCGTCGCGGCATCGTTAATGCGATTGCCGATCGCGGTCGGCGCGTTGTTAAGCTCGATCATGCCGCTGTTGAGCACCGCCGGGACATTAGGCAGTGCGCCGTTTCCACCCAGTTCGAGCGTTCCGCGCGCCAGCTCCAGCGGGCCGGTCACGGGGCTGCTGGCCAGGATGCGGGCGCGATTGGCGGCGACGTCAAAGCGAAATTGCCCGCCCGTCAATGATGCGTTGAGATTCAGCGTGCCGGTGGATGAAATGTTTGCCGGCTTGGCCGACTGCGCCCGGATTTGTGAACCAAGCGTGGTGGTGTTCGCCGACGTGAACGACACGTTGCCGCCGGAAAGCGTAAGCCCGGCCGTCCCCACGCCCAGCGCATCGGGGTTGGCGATGACCAGCGATCCCTCAACGACGTTGATCCCCCCGGTGAACGTGTTGGTGCCGCTGAGCGTGAGCTTGCCCGGGCCGGACTTGGTGATCGGCGTGTTCGTGCCGGAGATGTTGCCGGAGATGGTGATGCTGTCGGGGGTTTCGACGATTACATCCAGCGGATCCAGCAACGACACGGGCGTGGCCACGTTAACCGAACCGCCGCCGCGGGCCGAACGCTGCTCCATCACGGCATGATCCGAATCCACGCTGAGCACCAGCGGCTGCGCGCCGGCGATCGTCAAGCTGCCGCCAAACACATCAAAGAAACTGAGCGTACCAAGCTCCACCGGCGTTGTAAGAGTGACGATGCGGTTGACGGCGGCATCGGAAGTGGGCGCAAAGTAGGCCCGGTCTCCGGTATGGTTCGGGACGTCTCCGGAAATGATATCGCTGGTCCAGTTGGTCGGATCGTTCCAGTTGCCATCGGTGCCGACGAACTCCGCCGTCGGCGGCGCGCCGCCGACGTCTACCGCCAGCGGCTCCAGCAGCGTCGGGGTGACGTCGTTAATTGCTCGGAATTCGATAAACCCCGTCAGACGAATCTTCCGGCCGGTGGCGAGCGTCGACGGCGCGAACGCCAGACAGCTTGTAAACGTTCGCGTGAACGCGCCGGCGGTGGTGATCGTCTGGTTAAACGACGCCGGAGCGCGCAGCGGCAGGCCGGTGATGTGATCGAGATAGTTAATGGTGGCGGAAAAATTCACCGACCCACCCGCGCCCACGCTTCCGGCGGTGGTGACTGAGAAATATCCCGTGGCAGTCGGCCCGTAGCCCGGCGAGGTCACGGTGTAGACCAGATTGCCCAGGTCCATCCGCAGCGACGACCCGAGATTGAAATTGTTTCCCGGATCGCTCTGGGTGACCCCCGTTCCGCCGGCCAACGTGACCGTCGCCGTGGTGGAGTTGGTGACAAAGCCGATCGAACCTTTGGCAATGCTGCTCGAACTCAGATCAACCCCCGTGTGGCTGAACTGAAAAGTCGGCGAGACGGGCAGCGACGCCGATGAAGGCAACGTGCCCAGCACCAACCCAAGGTTTGCCGGCGTGCCCGAACCAAGATCAGGATCGTGCGTGAAAAGTATGGTCCCCGACGTGAAGCTCGCCCCCGCAAGCGCCACCGATGGCATGGCCGCCACCGCCAAGAAAACGCGCCTGGCGCCGCGGAAGGTAATACTGGCACGACGACGCCCCGCGACCTCTGACTGGCAACGCATTGTATTCTCCTCAGATAGACCCCGACACGCACGACTTTTCGGATGTTCGCGGCGCATTCTACAACGAATTCCAGAGTTGCCGCACGAATTCGAAGAAAACTTTACCGCTCCCGACTCGTGAGGCAAGGGGCCCCATCGCGACGCGGGCGAGTCGGCGCGGCGGGGCTTGGTACTTTGTTTGACGGCAAGTCACTGAAAACTCAAATTTCTTGGCTATTCTCATTTGCCGACGTAAAATCCGTGAATGGCAACTCATGCCGTCAATCTCGATGAAAAGTACTTTCGCGTCGCGGAAAAAAAAGCACGCGCTTTAGGCACAACACCGGAAGAGTTTGTGCGTCGGCTTATTGATGCTGACGATGCGCTGGATGACCGTTCGTTCGACCAATTGCTCGCGCCAATTCGCGCCGGCTTTGAGTCCATGACCGACGAGCAGGTAGATGCGCTGTTTGACGATGCCCGCAAACGAACCCTTGATGACAAATGACTTCGATGCGACCGAAAGTCGTTTTCGATTGCAATGTACTTCTGCAGGCCGCCGCGCGCCAAAACGGACCTGGGGCAGAGTGCTTGCGGCTCGTCGAGCAGAATCGCCTTACGTTGTATCTGAGCAAACCCATTCTGCGCGAGGTACGTCGAATACTTTCCGATTCAATTGTGCGGGACAAGAATCCGGCGCTAACCGGTCAACGGGTAGATGCGTTCATTCGAAAAAATCGCGTATCGCAGCGAACTGGTTCGCGGCGTGCCGAATTTGTTTGTGCTTGAGCGAGATAGGGGTGACGAAAAGTACATTAATCTTGTTGCTGCTGCCAAAGCTGAATTTCTGGTGACGCGCGACAAAGACTTGCTCGATCTGATGCAGGGGCACGACAGCGTATCAAAGCAATTTCGCCGGCAGTTTCCGCGCGTCAAGATTCTGGATCCGATTGAATTTCTGAGACTATTCCGAGACAACTCCCTCGCTGGAGGAACCGAGGCCTCAGCGCCATGATTGCCTCCTGCACCGTCGCCGGATGCGACCCGCGAATTTTTCCCCGTCACATCGCTGTATTCCGGCCGGCGGTTTGCGCGACTGCGAAGCGCGATCAATCAAAAAACTCCCGCCACGCCGACAATTCGAGAACGGTTCAAAACTCCATTCATCGGCGGCGGCGGCGTGAGCGGCTTGCCAATCCTGCCAGCGCGATCAAAACAAGCCCGGCGGCCGGTTCGGGCACCGCCGCCCCGCGCGGGAGATCAGCCGGCAGGTTCAAGCCGAAGTTGGCCGCGAGCGCGGTGAAATCGTCGAGGTTGGTGAACGTGTCGTAGTTGAAGTCGCCGCGGGTCCAGCGGCTGTTGGGTTGGCCGAAGCCGGCGGCGAGGGCGGTGAAGTCGTCAAGGCTCACGGCGCCGGACAGGTCGGCGTCGCCGATGAGCGTGTAACGCGTGAGCAGGGTGGTGGTGTAGATTGGTTGGCCGAAGAACGTCGCGGGAGAACCGATCTCGCTGGCTTCGGCGAAGCCCAGCGCGGTGGTGGGGTTGAGTGCGGCGGTGGAGGACGAAATGCCGTTTCCGTTCCACGCGCCGCCGTTGCGGCCGGTGAAGAGGTAGCCGCGGATGGTATCGAACGGGGTTGCGCCGGTGTAGTCGATGATCATGTCGTTGTCGGACAGATCGATCTGGCCGAGGTTGGCTGCGGGGATGTTCAGTCCACCGACGCGGAGGACTTTGTTTCCGCCGGGAGTGAGCAGGACGCGGGCGTTGGGATTGACGATGCCGACGCCGAGCGTGCCGCCAATGTTTACGGTGCCGGCGGCGTAGTTGAGCGTCGCGCCGCTGTTGAGGTTGGAGTCGCCGGTGGTGCGGAGAGTGCCGCCGTTGACGTTGATGACCGCGGTGCCGGGCGCAGGGTTGAACGTGGTAAAGATCCCCGGCGTGTTGAGGATGCCGCCGCTCTGGACGTTGATCGTCGCGTTTCCTCCGTTGCTTGCCAAATGCATGGCGGTGGCGAAGGTCGCGATGCCGCTGTTGGAAATCGTCATCGTCGCGTCGGTCCCGATATTCTGAGCCAGGTTGGTGACATTGGCGGCGGCGTTGAGCGTCTGGAATTTCGAGTTGACCCCGTCGACCAAGAGCGTGCCCGAGCCGGAGAACGCGGCCAGTCTCAGCCGCTCGACCGCGGTGAAACTCCCGCCGTTGGTAACACGCATCGTCTGGCCGTCGGCGATATCAAATGTGGGCGTGAACGTCCCCACACCGCCGTCGAACGCGAGCGTGGTGTTGCTCGCGCGTTCCAGCCCGCCGGTGGGCGACCCGATGAAGGTCGAACCGGTGAGGAACGTGCTGTTCCCGCCCAGCCGCAGCACGCCGGTGCCGGTGACGCTGACGTTGGCGCCGTTCGCGAAGATGGCCTGGCCCAGACTATTGAGCGACCCGCCGTTGACTTGGATATTCGCGGTTGCGCCGGTAGAGCCGGCTTCGAAGTTTGAGGCGGTCAGGCTGGCGTCGGTGCTGATGCTCAGGTTGCTCGCTCCGCCGAAACGGGAGAGGCGCAGCGAGCTGAATGTTCCCGCGCCGGAGTTGCTGAACGTGACGGTGGAGGTGTTGCCGGCATTTGCACCCCAGTCAGACGTTCCGAGGGCGGTGAAACGCGAGTTCGCGCCGTCGACCTGCAACGTGCCGGTGGCGGCGCCGTTGGCGATATCCAGGAAACTGCCCAGATCGAGCCGCCCGCCGTTGCTGACCCGGAGGGTCGATCCGTTGGGCAGCGCGTAGTTGCCGGAAATCGAGCCGGCGCCGCCGGCGAACGCCAGCGTGCGGCCGGGCGTGAGGTTGAGCGCGCCGCCGGACTTGTTAAGGGTCGCGCCGGTGTTAAACGTGCTGTTGCCGTTGAGGATCAGCCCGCCGCTGGAGAGGCTGACCGTCGTGCCGCCGAGGAAGTTAGCCGTGCCGATGCTGTTGAGCGTTCCGCCGGCGATGTTGATGCGGACGGCCGACGTGCCGGCGAAGTTGCCGGTGATGAGGCTCGTAGTCGTGTTCAACCGCCCGTTGCTGTTGAGCGTAAGCGTCGTGGCACCGCCGCTGTTGGACATCCGCAGCGTGCCGAACGTGCCGGCGCCGTCGTTGGAGAAGTTGACGGTGGCGGCGTTGCCACCGTCCCAGCCCCAGTCGGTGGTGCCGGCGGTGGTGAAGTCCGAGCCGGCGTCGGCGACGAGCAGCGTGCCGGTCGCGTTGCCGGTGGCGATGTCGTAAAAACTGTTGTTGAAGAACTTCCCGCCACCGAGCACGCGGAGGGTCACGCCGTTGGGCAGCGATTGCCCGCCGGCGGTGTTGTTGACGATCCCGCCGTCGACGGTGAACGTGCTTCCGCTGTTGCCGAGCTTCAGCGCGCCGCCGGAATGATTAATTGTCGAGGCGATTCCGAGCGTGCCATTGCCGTTGAAGTTGAGCGAGCCGGACTGAAGGTTGATCGTGCTGGCGCCGCCGATGATCGTGGTTCCGGTGCTGGTCAGTCCGGCGCTGTTGATGGTGATGCTGCTCTGGCCGGCGACTTGGAGGCCTTGATCGACGTTGAGGAACGCGCCGGAGAGGACGCTGACGCGCGCCGTGCCGCCGTTGCCGATGCGCAGGCCGGTGTTGAAGTCGCCGGTGCCACTGTTATCGAAGGTGATGGTGGCGGTGCCGCCGTCACCCCAGTCGGTGACGGCCGACCCACCGCTGCCTACGACGATGCTCGATCCCGCGCCGCTGATCGCCATCGTGCCCGATCCGGCGGCGGCGACGTCGATGAACGAGGTGGAGCGGACGGAGCCACCGGCGATCGCCTGGAAGCCGCGACCGGCGGGCACGACGTACTCGCGGTTGAACTGCACGAACCCGGTGCCCTGCGCGTTCAGGATGCCGCCGACGTTGAGCGTGCCGGTGCCGTTGACCGTCAGCGTGCCGGAGAGCACCTGGGCGAAGCCGCCGCCGGTGATGTTCATCGCGCCACCCGAGTTCACGACCAGCGTGTTGTCGGCGGTCATGACGAGCGTGCCGGCGTTAAAGGTGCTCGCCCCGATGATCAGGTCGGCCTGTTCTCGCATGCGGAGTTCGCCGGTCGAGGTGGCCACAGCACCGCCTGAAAGCGTAAGCGTCGAATCGCCCTGCAACGTCACTGTGCCGGTGTTGACGCGGAACCCGTTGAAGAGCGTCGAGTTGCTCTCGCCGGCGGGCGCGCTGTTCGTCAGGCCATTGGTGACAGTCAGGACCGCGTTGTTCGTGCGGCTGAACTGGAAGTCGGCGACGCCCGCCTGAGCCGAGACAAACATCGAGAGAACCGTCTGGTTGGCGTCGAGGTTGACGAAGGTGTTATTGATGGGGGCGGGACCCTGGAAGTTGGCAGCGTCGGCCGGCCCCGGCGCGGAAAGGTCCGTCCAGTTTCCGCCCAGGGTCCATTGCCCCGAGAAGAAGCCGCCCCAGAAGTCGGCCTTCGCGACGCCGGACGACATCGACATTGCGGTCAGTGCCGCTACCGAGATGATTTTCCGAGAGTTTCGCATGTTCAAATTCCTCCAGCGCCGGGTTACGCGGCACCGTAAAATGGGCGACGAACACGGCCACGACCAAACTGCACGACGCCTTGTCGCGTAGTTGCCGAAGCCTCTGCTCTATTTGGATGTACGCAATTAACGCCGAGTATTCTGCGCGGAAAATCCGCGCTGCGGCTAAAATAGACGATTGGCGCGGGAAAAACTAGAAAAAAGGGAAAAATCAATTTAGGCAAGATGGGGCGGTGGTGCGGCCGCTTCTTCGGCGAACCAGATGAGCGATTGCGTGTCGATCAACACTGCTTTCATCGATACTCCGCAAACGCGTCAAGCGGGTCGTTGAAGTCATCGCGCATCTCAAACATGCCCTTGGCAAGCCCGGCGATCGATTTGCGCGTTGCTGGCTGCTCGTGCTCAGAAGGTGAAGGCTCAATCACCACCCATACCTCTTGCTCTACCGCCAGAGATGCCGGTTCGGCGAGCACGACCGCTCGGCCGTCGAAGCGGCCTTTGATGGAAATCTTTTCCGGCATTGCGGAATTATACCGTTCGCGGATGCACCTGACCATATGAAAATGGTGCGAAGATTGTATCGGAACCACTACCGCGCCGGCTGGGTTGTCGCGCGCAGTGCCGCAGCGTCGGCGGGGCGGTGAGTTTCGTCGGGCATGTTGGCGAGCAGTTCGACGGTTCGGATGGTCGGTGCGCCTTGCTCGCCAAAGCACGCGGCGCGAATTTGCAATGCCTCGCGGTAAAGCGGCTCGGCTTCGACGAAGTTGCCCTGCATTTGGAGCAGCCACGCCAGATCGCCCGCGGCCGTGGCGATATGCGGGTGCTCGGCCGGGAGCGCGGCGCGGCATCGAAAAACTCCCGCCACGCCGACAATTCGAGAACGGTTCAAAACTCCATTCACCCGCGCCGGCGGCGTGAGCGGCTTGCCAATCCTGCCAGCGCGATCGAAACAAGCCCGGCGGCCGGTTCGGGCACCGCCGCCCCGCGCGGAAGATCGGCCGGCAGGTTCAAGCCGAAGTTGGCCGCGAGCGCGGTGAAATCATCGAGATTGGTGAACGTGTCGTAGTTGAAGTCGCCGCGGGTCCAGCGGCTGTTGGGTTGGCCGAAGCCGGCGGCGAGGGCGGTGAAGTCGTCCAGGCTCACGGCGCCGGACAGGTCGGCGTCGCCGATGAGCGTGTAACGCGTGAGCAGGGTGGTGGCGTCGATCGGTTGGCCGAAGAACGTCGCGGGGGAACCGATCTCGCTGGCTTCGGCGAATCCCAGCGCGGTCGACAAACTGCCGGCGGCAGCGGAGCTGGTCAGGCCGTTGCCGAGCCAGTTGCCGCCGTTGCGGCCGGTGAGCAGGTAGCCGCGGATGGTGGTCAGCGGGGAAGCGCCGGTGTAGTCGATGATCATGTCGTTGTTCGCGAGATCGAATCGCCCGCCGGGGAGGATCGACAGTTTTTCCAGACGACTGGTTCCGGCATTCGTGCCGTTGGGGACGATGGATGCGTCGCCTTCGACGATGAGATTTCCGTCGATGATCGCCTCGGCGTTGAGCGTTCCGGCGGGGCCGACGTAGGACGATCCACCTTTGGCAATGCGTCCGAAGCTCGCCGGGCCTTCGAAGTTGGTCGTGCCCGTGCCGGTGAACTGCGAGAGCCCGCTGACCGTCCCGAAGAACGTGGCGACCGAACCAGAGCTGACACGAAATTCGCTGCCGGCTTGATTCGTGACGTTGTCGTAGAACGTGGCATTGCCCAGCCCGGTGACGATGGTTTTTCCGCTGCTGGATTGCGTGACGTTGCCGAAGACGTCGCTCACGCCCGCCGACAGAGAAATCGTGCCGTCGTTTATGAAAGCAGCGTCTGCCTTGATCGTGCCTCGACCGTTGATTCTCCCGGTGACCGCGTTCTCCAGTGAAGATTGCGTTTCCAGCAGCCCGCCCAGCAGGTTGATTTGCCCGAGGTTGTTGAGCGCGCCGCCCGTGCCGGTGGAAGGTGCCGTGATGCGCAATTGTTCGCCGGTGCTGACGCGCACTTCGCCGGTGTTGAGCAGCGTGCCCGCCGCCACATCGCCGTTGCCGCGGATCAAGCCCTGGTTTGTAAGCGTGTTGACGACCGATAGCGTTCGCGCCGGCCCCGCGGCGTAGGTGGACCCGAGCGGGCCGGCCGCGCCGATGATCAAACCTTCGCCGCCGGTGAACTCAACCGTCCCGCTGTTCCATGCAAACACCGCGCCGGCCGCCGGGCTGAGTGTGCCGACAGACAACCTTCCGCCACTCATCGTTACGGTTTTGAATGGAGCAATGCTCAACGCACCGGCGACATCGAGTCGCTTGTTGGCGACGATGTCAATCCCATTAAACAGCGCGCCAAAATCACCGACCGACAAATCGCCCCCGAGTGCGAGCGCGCCGCTATCCCACTGAAACACGCCGCCGGCGACACTGATTGTTCCGGTCGTGAGCGTTCCTGAATCCAGAATAAACCTGCCATTGGTATTGATGGCAATTGAACCCGCCTGCACCGCTCCGCCAAGTTGCCGATACTCCGACACCCCGACCGTACCACCAACTTGAACTAAGTTGGCAATCGAAACGGCTCCGCCAGTTTGAGTGAAGCGAGGCAGGCCGCCGTTCGTCGTAAACAAAAGATTGTTTGCGGTGAGTGATCCATTGCGCAGATTGTAGTTCGTCGGCGCGCTTCCGGTGGTGCGGATGTTGACGGTCTGTGCCGCAACCGCGCCGCCGGTTTGTTCGAATGTGATCGTGCCGTCGCCGCCGATTGTAATCGAGCCGCTGCTGGTCAGAGTGCCCGATTTGATTGCGACGGCGGTTGGTTGGGCGGGGGGATTTAACACATTGATCGTGGCGGCAAAGGCCTGCCCGCCGTCGAGCTCGAATACGGTCGTCGATGGTTGTGTACTGAAACTGAATCGGCCAATTTCCAGGAATGCCGCAGAGAGTGATCCGCGAACGATCATCTTGCCGTTGCCCAGCACGCTGGCATTGGCGCCCACCGTAATGATGTCCGTGGGGGCGATGACCAACGTGCTGTTTAAGTTAGTGAATCCCGACCCGACGGCCATCCGATGTATCGTGCCGCCGACAGGCAACTGCGGGGCCGCATATTGGTATGACGCGGCGGTCGATATATCGAGTGCGAACGCGCCATTCTGCAGGTTGTTGCTAAATGTATTGAGCCGCACGGCCGTCGATCCGGCCGAAAGCGCGCCGAGCAACGCAGTGCCGCTGCCGAACGGACCGATATACGAATCAAGCCCGGTCACACCGCCAAGGCCGTTGGCGTCGTCGTTGGCGGCAAGTTGATTGCCGACGGAGTCAAACACCGTAATGACCGAATCATGTCCGCCGCCGGCAACCGACACGCTTGCCTTGTTGACGCCTCCGGTACTGCCGTAAGTGCGAACGACCTCCAGGAACGTCGAATTGGAAGTCGGCGTTGTCACCACAGTGAGTATCTGCGAACTATTTGAAAACGTACCGGTCAGGCTAAGAAACGCCTGCCCGTGCGCCATCCCGCCGCCGAGCAGAAGCAGGGCCGAGAGTTGGGGGATTGACGCGATTCGCGCAAATTGGAACATATTTTCTCCGAGTTCAGTGTTCAAACGCCAGCGAACGGCCGGTGGAAGAGGCGTGTCTGTCGCTGAGGGGAACGTTACTATACCACACCAGCGCCGTCGGCGAGCGCGAGGGGCCAGCAATTCGGGGCCGACGCCAGGGCAATCGTATATGCCCCGATTTACGAGCCGCGAGCGTCAGCGACCGGAGTAGTTCTGCGGGAATCGGTCGCAGTGCTGCTGGAATCGGGTCGCTTACGCTCGCCGCTCGTTACATGCGATTGCCCTGGGGCAAACTCTCGCGGCCAGAAGATTTGCTGGACTCGCCCGCCCCATGGGTGGTAAACTCCTGCCACGCCTCACCGGCCTTCCGCCGACAGAGGCTAGCCAAACGGAACAACGCCATGAATTTCAGTCCATTCGCTCAATCCACGTCCTTGAAATCCCTCTCATTTGGTGGAGGCAGAGCAAAGGTTGCAGCTCTGGTCGCTACTATTGGGTCTTTTGTTGGTACTGCTAAGCAAGCTGATGCTGCTTTGATTTCGGATATCAATAATGACCCGCAGTTCGTTGATAGAGCGCTGTCGAAGTTTGGCAAGGTGGGGTATTTAACAGGGATTAGAAAAAGTAATGGTTTGCGCGGTTACGCATCACTCATATTTGGTAATCCTACCACTGCCATTACGACATTACATGGGGCTGAAAATTTTGTTCCGGGTACCATAAGCGTCGGTACAAGTCTAAATTATCTTCAACCACAAAATGGAACTGTTAGTTCTGTTATTAGTGTAATCCCTATGCCGGGTGCAGTTGCTAATGATTTTAATACACCTGATGTTGCGATATTAAAACTTGCTACTCCATTAGCTGGTGTTTCAGACATTCAGTTTGGCACTGTTGCTCCTGGTCAGTTCGTTTCTTTGACTGGCTATGGTGAGTTAATTACACCCGATCTTGGTGTATTACCGAGAGACGGAAAAGCAAGAAGAAGTGAGGCTAATTTTGTATTAAATTCTTTGCCTGTAACAGGCTCACCTACTTATTATTTTGCTGCTGATTGGCAAGCTCAACTTGATCCTAATGGACTAAGAGGATCGAATGGAGATTCCGGTGGAGAAGCTTCAAATAATGGGTTATCTGTGGGTATGATGGTATTTAGAACGGGTAATTATGTTGATACGTCCGGAACAACTGGAATTTTTAAATTCTCTAGTCCTGGATTCATACCTTTTTATAACAGCCAAGTACCTGAGCCAACTTCAGCATGTATATTAACACTAGCTACGTTATTATTTCTTAAAAGAAATCACTACTGTCCGGTTAACCACCGAGGTTAGGCCGAGTTGACGTCCGCCTTATCGAATCGGATCACGCCGATGTTAGGGTACACGATTTCAATT
>Ga0163151_10007586_pt1 | contig 12616 bp, 9 predicted proteins | sample OliLakLV19MP5IB2_FD_145596 | JGI IMG/M metagenome (GOLD analysis project Ga0163151, IMG submission 145596) | Freshwater microbial mat bacterial communities from Lake Vanda, McMurdo Dry Valleys, Antarctica - Oligotrophic Lake LV.19.MP5.IB-2 | ecosystem: Environmental > Aquatic > Freshwater > Lake...
CCTTTTCAGCGGCCTGGCGCGCATAGGCGATCGCCTTTGCATTGTCTGATGCATCCGCAGACGCAAGCCAGTGATACGCCAGCTCATCGACCCGCGATTGGGGCTTTGCAAAGGTCAGCGCTTCAAGAGCCTCGCCCACCCTGCGATGCAGCCGCCGCCGCCGGACGGAATTCAGACCCTCATACAATGTCGATCTGATCAGGGCATGACTGAAACCGAAACGCTCCCACTCGCCGGGAATCTCGTTGACCACCGCAGCAGACGTCGCTTCATCAAGGCAGTCCAGAATGATGTCTTCCGGAAAAAGCTTTCCATCCGCCTGATCGGAAACTTTTGACAGAAGGGCCAGATCAAACTGACGGCCGATCACTGCTGCGGGGGTCAAAACCCTGTTGCTGGCATCGGACAGGCGGCCCAATCGCCGGCCGATAACATCCTTGATGCCGTCAGGAATCCCAAGCCCGGCGACGTCGCCCTTATAGGTCCAGCGCTCTTCCTCCCGGAACAGTGTCCCTGCTTCGATAAAGTTGCGGAGAATCTCGGTAATAAAGAACGGGCTGCCTTCCGTATCCCTGTGCAGCGCATGAGCCAGCGCCCGGCCCGGCTCGTGCAGCTCGTGCCCGGCACTCGCGGCGATCAGCGCCTGAACCGCTGCCTCGTCGATCCCGCCCAGCGCCAGTCTCTCCACGCCGGGCTGGCGCCGCCAGTCGGCCAGCAACGGCGTCAGCGGATGATCCTTGGACAAATCCGTGTCCCTGAATGTCCCGATAATCAACAGGCGCATCGGCAAAGGATTGCTGACGATATGCTTGAGCAACAGCAAATCGGCCGCACCTGCCCATTGCAGATCGTCAAGCACCAGAACCACAGGCGCATCCTGGGCCGCCGCCGACAACAACCCCAGCACCGCTTCAAACAACAGGAACCGCTTTGTCTCCGCTTCCGCCATCTGCGGCGCCGGCAAGCCCGCGATACGATTGCGCAATTCGGGTATCAACCGCGTCAACTCAGCCTGATGCACCCTGACATGCGCCGCTAGAACATGATCGGGCGCGTGAAATACATAGTGGCGGATGGCCTCAACGAACGGTCGATAGGGCAACGACACGTCTTCATCGCACAGTCCAAACAGGACGGTAGCGCCCTCACCATGCGCCTTTCGCGCCATCTCGCCCGCGAGCCGCGTCTTTCCAATGCCCGGTTCGCCTGCGAGCAGGATAACGCGCCGCTCTCCCGTTTGCGCTGCGGCCCACGCCTTGGCGAGGAGTTCCTGCTGAATGCCGCGTCCAAACAATCCTTGTGGCGGCAAAGCTGCCAGCCGCGGCGGCAGCGCCATCACGTGCCTGGTATCGCGCGGGGGCTCCCACTTCACCTCACACGCAACCACCGGGTCGGCGATGCCCTTGAGGTTCAGTTCTCCAAGCGGCGTGAATATCTGACCCTTGCCACGCGCAAGCAGGCGCACAACGTCCGAGACCAGGATCTGCCCCGAGGCTGCCGCCGCACACAAACGCGAAGCCTCGACCACCGGCGGCCCATAGAGATCCTGTCCCTCGCGCGTGGCTTCGCCCGACGATACCCCCACGCGAATCTGGAGGAGATGCTCGGCCCCTTCACCGGAAAGACACGACGCCTGCTGCATGGCAACGGCGCAGGCGACAGCATCGGCAACACTGGGGAAACACAGCATCAAACCGTCGCCAAGACTCTTGACCTCGCTGCCGCCATGTTCGGCAATCGCCGTCCGGCACGCCCCAAAATGATGCTGCCGCAGCCGCTCGTAGGCATCGTGTCCCAACCGGCTTGAGAGCTCGGTTGAACCAACGATGTCGGTGAATATGACGGTGACAGTTTCGGTTCGTGCCATCAGATGCTGCTCAAGAATATTTCCGCTCATTCCACCAGGGATAAAACACCGGCATGTCTTTTGTTACTTTGTCTGGAAAATTTGCAGCTCGTTTCTCCAGGAAGGACATCACACCTTCCTTGGCATCCGCCTGCTGACCGCGTGCGTAAATGCTGCGGCTGTCGATCTTGTGCGCTTCCATAGGATGGTCGGCACCCAGCATCCGCCACATCATCTGCCGCGTCAACGCCACCGACACCGCCGACGTGTTGTCGGCAATCTCGCGCGCCAGCTCATGCGCCACCTTCAAAAGGTCTTCAGGCTTGACAACTCGCGACACCAACCCGCCGGCCAGAGCTTCCTGCGCATCGAACACGCGCCCCGTTGCACACCACTCCATGGCTTTGGAAATGCCCACCAAGCGCGGCAAAAACCAGCTGGAACAGGCTTCTGGCACAATCCCACGCCGCGCAAACACAAAACCAAAGCGGGCCGTATCGCTGGCAACGCGAATATCCATCGGCAGCTGCATCGTCACACCGATGCCCACCGCCGCGCCATTGATGGCACCAATCACCGGCTTTTTGCTCTCAAAGATCCGCAATGTCAGCCGGCCGCCGCCATCGCGAACACTTTCGGCGCTCCAGTCGATATTGGGGCCACGCCCAGCTCCCGCTTTTTCCGGCCGGTCGCTCCGCGCGTCATAGTCGAAAGTCTTTGCGCCAGCCGACAAATCTGCGCCCGCGCAAAACCCGCGCCCCGAGCCGGTGACAATGACAACCCGGACTGCGTCATCGGCATCCGCCTTGTCAAATGCATCAATCATTTCGGCCATCATCACGCCCGTAAACGCGTTGAGCTTCTCTGGACGGTGCAAGGTGATTGTTGCGATTTTGCCGGCAACTTCGTATTTGATTTCCGAATATGTCATGGAAGGATGGTCCCTGATAATGTCAAGATCCGCTCACCATAGCGAAACATTCGGGCTTATGTCATCCTCAGCCTAACCTCATTCACACTTTGAGTTCTCATGCACCCCTCAGTCCACGCCAAAACCCAGCCCGAAAAGCCCGCCTTCATCATGGCCGGCACTGGCGAAACTGTGACCTATCGTGAACTCGACGAACGCTCGAACCGCGGCGCCCAACTGTTCCGGAAATTGGGGCTCAAGACAGGCGATGGCATCGCCATTTTCATGGAGAACAACATCCACTACCTGCCGATCTGTTGGGCAGCGCAGCGTTCGGGCCTCTATTACACCTGCATCTCCTCGCGCCTGACCGCCGGTGAGGTCGAGTACATCGTCAAGGATTGCGGCGCGAAAGTCTTCATTACCTCGAAGGCCATGGGCAGCGTCCCCGCCGAACTGGTTGACCGTCTCCCCGGCGTACACAAATTCATGCTTGGCGGCGTAGTCCCAGGCTATGAAAATGCAGAAGATGCCGTCCGCGCAATGCCTGCAATACCGGTCGCGGATGAAACCCCAGGCTCCGACATGCTCTATTCGTCCGGCACCACAGGCAGACCAAAGGGTGTGAAAGGCACACTCAGCGGTGGCGCCCTGACCGATGTCAATCCGTTGCTGCTACTCGCCAAAATGCTCTACAGCTTCGACGAAAACACAACCTATCTTTCACCAGCACCACTCTATCACGCGGCGCCGTTGCGCTACAACATGACCGTCCAACGCTTGGGCGGCACTTGCATCGTCATGGAACACTTCGATCCCGAGGAAGCACTGCGCCAAATTGAAAAGCACAAAGCGACCCACAGCCAATGGGTGCCCACCATGTTCGTCCGTATGCTCAAACTGCCCGAACAAGCGCGCATCAAACACAACGTCAGCTCGATGAAAGTCGCTATCCACGCCGCAGCCCCCTGCCCCATCCCGATCAAACGTCAAATGATCGAATGGTGGGGCCCGGTCATCTTCGAATATTACGCCGGCACCGAAGGCAATGGCTTCTGCGCTATCACCTCGCAAGAATGGCTCGCCCATCCGGGCTCGGTCGGAAAGTCGCTGCTCGGCGAACTGCATATCGTCGGCGAAGACGGCACCGACGCCCCCACCGGCGAACCCGGCACGATCTTTTTCGCCAATGGACCAGAATTTCATTATCACAACGACCCGAAGAAAACCGCCGACGCGCGCAACGACAAAGGTTGGTCGACGCTCGGCGACGTCGGCTACATCGACAGGGACGGCTACCTCTATTTGACTGACCGCAAGGCCTTCATGATCATTTCCGGCGGCGTCAACATCTATCCCCAGGAAGCCGAGAACGTCCTGATCAACCACCCGAAAGTAGCCGACGTGGCCGTCTTCGGCGTGCCGAACGAGGATTTCGGTGAGGAAGTCAAAGCCGTAATCCAACCCATGAACTGGGCCGACGCGACACCGGCACTCGCGGCCGAGCTCATCGCCTATTGCCGCGAGCACCTGTCCCAGATCAAATGCCCGCGCAGCGTCGATTTCGACCGCGAGTTGCCGCGTCACCCGACCGGCAAGCTGTACAAGCGTCTGGTCCGCGACCGTTATTGGGGCAACCGTGACTCAAAAATCGTCTGACCGAGTGCCGCCGCCGCTCCAGCCTTCGGGCCCGGACGGCATGCTCGCACGCCAGGATTTCACGCCCGAGCGCATCGCCGCCTATGCGCAACTCGCCAAACAATTCGGCGACGCGCAATTCCTCTCCGAGGAGGACCGCGAAAATTCGCGCGCCGAAGTGATGGCGCAACATGTGCACGGCGCCGCCCTCTGGGTCTTCGGTTATGGCTCGCTGATGTGGAACCCGGCGATCCATGTCGCCGAAAGTCTGCCCGCCCGCGTCGAAGGTTTTAGCCGCAGCTTCTGCATGCGCCTGATGTTCGGCCGCGCGATGCCCGACAATCCAGGCTTGATGCTGTGCCTGGTGCCTGGCGGCGCCTGCGCCGGCATCGCCCACCGCATCGCACCCGAACACGTCGAGAGCGAAAGCAAAATCCTCTGGATGCGCGAGATGCTGTCGGGTGCCTACATTCCAACTTGGGTCGACATCCACCTGGGAGCGCAACACGTCCGCGGCGTCACCTTCGTAATGAACACCGCCCACCCGCGCTATATGCCGGGTTTGAGCGCCGGCGAAAAGGCCGTCCGCATCGCCAAGGCCGAAGGCCATCTCGGCACCAACCGCGACTACCTCTTCCGCACCGTCGTGGCCCTGACCAACGCCGGCGTCAGCGACCTTTATCTCGACGACATTCACGGGCGCGTGCGCGACATTATCGAAACACAACAAGGAGCGCCAGCATGAAAGTAATCAAATACGCAGAGATCGCAAAACACGTGGGCGAGGAAATGGGCGTGTCGGAGTGGGTGCAAATCGACCAGGAACGGGTCAACAAGTTCGCCGACGCCACCGGTGACCATCAATGGATCCACATCGACGTCGAACGCGCCAAACGCGAACTGCCGACCAAAGGCACGATCGCGCACGGCTATCTGACACTGTCGTTGATCCCGATGCTGGCCTCAAAGATATCGTCCGTCGAAGGTGTCAGCCGCGGCATCAACTACGGCTCGAACAAGGTGCGCTTCACCAACATGGTGCCCGTCGGCGCCCGCGTGCGCGCCCGCTCGAAACTCATCGCCGCCGAACCCAAGGGCCCCGGCATGCAAATGACGAACGAAATCACCATCGAAATCGAAGGTCAGGACCGCCCCGCCTGCGTCGCCGAAACGATCAGCCTGGTCTATCCGTGAGCGCCATGGAAAAGATTGCAAAAACCGAAGCCGAATGGCGCGCCCAGCTTTCACCGGAAGAATTCCACGTCACCCGCAAGCACGGCACCGAGCGCGCCTTCACCGGCCCCTATCACGACGCCAAGGATCAGGGCACCTACACCTGCAAATGTTGCAACCTGCCGCTCTTCGCCTCGACCACAAAATTTGACTCAGGGACAGGTTGGCCAAGCTTTTTCGCCCCCATCGCAAAGCAGAACGTCGCCGAAAAAGCCGACAACACGCTATTCGCGCGCCGCACCGAAGTCCTCTGCGCCCGCTGCGACGCCCACCTCGGCCACGTCTTCCCCGACGGCCCCAAACCAACAGGCCTGCGCTATTGCATGAACGGCCACGCGCTGAAGCTGGAGAAGTAAACCTGGGAGCGCCGGCAGGATGCAGGCGCTCCCAGGGCTAACTCGCTCGCCTTATCGTCACCTTGTGCTCGCCGCTCTTCGTCGCGCGCAATGAGACGCAGGGCGATGTTTCCGACGGTTCGACCTGCAATCCGGGCGCCGAAATTGCGAAGGCCTCCGGATATTGCACTGTCGGCAGATATATCTCTGTCGCCGCGTCGATCATGGGATCAGCGTCGAACGTGAATGTGAACTCGCCACTTGCGCGGTCGAAACTCATCACTTTCAGCACGCCCTGACACTCGCGGACGAACGGCCGCACGAAGCCTTCGACCGCGCGCCCGCCGGAATTGATGTCCTGGTTGTTCGCTAGCTGATCGCGCGAGAACACGCTGAGATCTTCCTGGTTCCAGCCGTCGCCGCACGACACATCGTTTCGGTTCGATGCCGTGTAGTTCCACAGCGTGCAATTCAGCAGATGCCGGTCCATGGCGTTGTACATCAGATCGAGCGCGGTCACGTGTTTCTCCCACGGCGCCGCCGAACAGTCGCCTTTCGCCCACGCTTGATACGCCGCCGCGCCATCGAGATCGAACGGAATCCCGAACTCGCCAATCAAGGTCGGCGCACCGCCTGGAATCGATTTCGACGCCTCTTTGATCCGCCCAAGCTGGTTCGCATAGTGCCCCTCGATCTCGGGCGCCCCGCTCAAAGTCTTCATGGTGAAAGGGTTCAAACTCGTCGGAAACATGAACGCCTTCGTCACCAGTGTAACGATATCGTACCAGTGGCTGGCATTGACGGTACGTTCCGGCGTGCCCGGCGGGAACCCTTCGCCGGCGCGAAACGGATCAAGCTCGGCAAAGATCAGCCAATCGCTGTTGATCTCCCTGATCTCGCGCGCCACGCGCTGAAAGAACGGCGCCATGCCGTCGGCATCCACATCGATCATCTTACCCTTCACGACCTCAAAGAAATCCTCGCGCAACACCTCGTGCCCATTACCCGTGACACGATAAGCACCCGCCGCCTCGAACGGACATGAAACGCCTTCACGCCAAATCGAGACACGGCCCGCATTGACCTCTTTCTCGCCAACATTGCCGACTTTCATCTTCGCCGGATCGAAGGCAAGTTCGGGAATCGTGCGCGGCTGCCCTTGCGCCACCAGCAATCCGTCAAGCACCGACCACGCCGGCCCCGGCCGCACCGGATCGGGGTTCTCGGCGCTGCGCTCGACATGGCGATAAGACAGCGCTTGCCCGATCCATCCCGTCCCCGGCTCGTTCAGCGTGTCAAAGCCGAGCACATGAGGCATACTCTTGACGCGCTTGGCGATTTCGCGCATCGCACCTAAATAATGCCCCTGCAGATAATCCTGAGCGCTACGCCCTTCGATCTTGAAGCCCGGCACAAACAGATCGCCGGCAAAAAACAGCGTCCACATGATAGCGTTTGCGGGCATCCGATAATTGTTCGCCCACGTCATCATCGGATAGCGGTCTTCCTGTCGCCCACCGCGCGCATAGTCGTATTTGTGCTGCATCACATGCGCCGCACCCGACGCGTGGAACTTCGTAAAGTCCAAACCCACCGCCTCGAACGTCCACCCCGGCGCCCCGTCGCCGCCCGACATGCGGCTCCACACGTCCTGGTGAAAGTCGATGAAGACATAGAGCCCGTGATCGCCGGCGCGCCGCGCGATCTCGGCGAAGTAGTCGAGATAGGCCGTGTCGTACTTCTCCGGCTCTTCATGCTCGACCGCCTCCCAGGTCGTGAGCAAGCGCAAGCAATTCATCCCCCAAGATTTCAACCGGGTGAAATGCTCGTCGGCCTCGGAAAGCGGAAACGGCCGCCCGACAAAACTCACCGTGCGATGATCAGAAAAATCGCTGGGATAATTCGTGCCCCCATTCGGAAACGGCACCTTGCAATCGCCGCCCAGATTGACCCCGCGCAACATCACCGAGCGCCCGGCCCCATCCACGAACCGGTTGCCCTTAATCGTCAATCGATCCATCGATTCAACAAGCTCCCAATGGTAAGAATTGCCCGGCGATTCCAATGATGCTGCAACTCTTCTCGCCGTTTTCGCCAGGAAACTCGATCGTATAAATCGAAAACGCAAGATAGTTCTGCCGCTCAATCGGCATATTCGCGATCACCAAACCAGCGATCGCACCACCAAGCTTGCTGCTGCCGTCATCGGGGTTCTGTCCACGCTTGACAGCCTCTTCTTGCAGTTTCTTTGCGACATAGTTTTTGCGCCCAGGCATTAAAGTCCGGCCGCGCCGGGTTCGTCGCAGTCAACAACCCTGCCACAGCAACAAGTCCCAACAACCAACGATTCATATCAACCTCTCGATTTGCAAAACCAGATCCGGCCCCAGCCACATCCATCTCAGGCAACCGCACAATCACTGGTTGTGCGACCGATACCATTGCCTACGCTTGCTACCCAAGGAAATAGATATCAAAAGTTGCATAGTGCTCGGCCCGTCCAGTAATAATGGATGGAAGTCCCTTGGGGAAGGGACCGAGCGAGTGTTTGGTTTGGGGGAACCACATGCTTACATGTCTCACGCGCCGCGATTATCGCGCAGCGCTGCTTGCGGGTGTTGTAGCGATTGGTTTGAACGCCGCTGCCATTGACAACGCACAGGCTGTGGTTCCGCGCAACGAGCAGGCGGCGACAGTCAATGTAACAATCCCATCTATCCCAAGCACACCTTCCGGCACGCCTACAACAGTTGCCGTCCCCGCCGGCGCAATCGCCGATGCCAACAACACCATGCCCTATGTCGGCTACAGCGTGACCGATCTGACGTCTTATGGGCTGCCCGGATTTATCGGGCAATGTTCAGGCGCACTCATCAACCCGCGGTTCTTCCTCACAGCCGCGCACTGCTACAACGACGGTGGCACGCGTGCCGACACGCAATACGGCGTAGGCGGGCTGCATCGTCACGCCGTGAGCTTCAGAGTCCTTCCATTGGCAAACAACGCCCTCGTCAATTGGCTGTTCGGAACGCCAATGCTCAATGGGGTGTCCAGCAATGGTTACATTGACGCTGTCAGTGTAAGATACGCGCCTGGCAATATCGATTTTCTGCAAGCCGATATCGCCGTCGTGACTTTGGCTTCCCCCGTAACCGGAATCGGATCAACGCCACTTCTTATGTCTGAACTCGATATGGCCCGGGATTCCATCGTTGCAGGCTTCGGCCGGACCGGTACGGGTACACTGGGCGACACCACATCTTCCCGCGTTCGCCGCATTGCTCAAAACAACGCCGGCGCTATGGGCTCCTTTGACGACATCTGCGTCCAGACCTTTGGTCTTGCACCCGGCTGCTTCGGCCCCTTGCCACAAGATCTTTATTGGAATGATTTCGATAGCGTCACCACCTCACCGGGCGTGCGCGCCAACGCATTTGATTTCGATTTCGTTCCAGGCGCCACACGCCCGAGCGAGGGCATTACCGCACCAGGCGACTCGGGCGGCTCGTTGTTCGTCAACATCAATGGCACCCAGGTTTCACTTGGACCATTGTCTGGCGGGCTAAGATTCTTTGGCGGACAACCTTTCAGTTCTTACGGAACAGCGAGTTTCCACCAGCCTGCGTTTCTGTATGCAAACTGGATCGCTGCAATGAACCCTGAACGTTATTACGTGGCCAAGGCGGGAAGCTTTAGCTGGACCAGTGGCGCTACCTGGGATGAATTTCTCGACCCCAATTTCGTCATCTTGTCCGGCGGTGTTCTCGTAAACGGTCTTCCTGCAGTTGACGTGGGCGCCGGAGGCGGAACGACAAACGTCGGCAATTTCAACGACGGTTCCGTCGCCCCCGCCGATGAAATCAGCGCGTTGCTGATCGAACCGATGGCTGACGTGCTGAATATTGCAGACGTTGGAATAATTTCATCGCGATCCCCTGTAAACGCCGTGTCTGGCGGTACAGAAATAACCTCCACGCCGGCAATCGAACTGCCACCACCTGGTGAAGGTGGAGCGTCAGTCGAAGCCAACGTACCAAACCCGCCCAACACACCAGCAGCCCCACGGGCGGTTGGGACTTTCGCGCTCACGCCAGTCGTGACCTATCCCGACAATATCGGCGGCACCAACACAATCAATGGCCGATACTTTGACGTCACGCTTCGCAACGCAGGCACAGTCACTCTATCCGGCCTCTCGCCAACGATTGACCGGCTGACCATCAACGGCGCCGCTGCCGGATTGACAATCGATGCCGGCAACACGCTGACGTCGTTGATTTCACCGGAGCTCTGGGCCGGAACTCTGACGGTCAACGGCAACCTGGCATCTGCATTGAACATCTGGCAACTTGGCGGCAGAACCCAGGGCACTGGCACGCTGACAGCAGGCCTTGGCGGAGGATTTTTGGCGCTGGGCGGCACAGTTGCCCCCGGCAATTCCATCGGAACAATGAATGTTGTGGGACCCTACATCCAGGGTCCGGCCGGCATCCTCGAGATTGAACTCTCAAATGCAGCGAGCGACGTGCTGGCAATAACCGGCAACGCCAGCCTGGATGGTACAGTCCAGTTCCTGCCTTTTGGAACACCGCCCACACCTGGCCAAAGCTACAACTTCCTGACAACGACGGGGACACGGATAGGCCAATTCGGCACCGTCCAGGACTTGCTGCCAGGATCATTGTTTCCCATCGTTACTTACGGGACGAACTTCGCTCGCGTCACGCTGGCTGACTTCTGCTTCTTTGCTTCTGGCCCCGTTGAGACCCCGGTCTGCCAGGCCATAGGTGCCCCAGGAGTGCAGTCTGATCCAGATATGGTGCCAGCGATTTCCAACCTCCAGAGATTGGACCCCTCACAGATACCGGCAGCGCTGGAAGCATTGAACCCGACCATGGCCAACGCGCAATCGGTGGTCGGCTTGTCGGTGGGCGACCTGCTGCGCAATCAATTTGGCCGCCGGTCACATGACCTGTTGGGCTCACCAGACGGCTCGTCATTGAGCCAACGTGACCTAGCGCGCTCGCAATTGGCATCGTCGACCCCATCTGCCGAAGCATTGGCATCCGCTGCAACGGCCGCCATTGCGATGTCGGCAACGGCACCTGCCGATATTTACCTCGCCAACGGTTATGGTGTCTTTTTCGCAGGCGACGTTGCCGCAACCGAAACCGAACAGGCAGGCATGATCGGTACCGACATTGCGGATATAGCTGCACTGACGGCAGGCCTGGACCACAGCGATGGCAGGGGCTTAGTCGCGGGCGTCGCGTTGAGCTATCTGCAGTCCAATGTTGCCCAAGACTACGGCTTTGGCGGTGACACGTCCAGCAACGGCGTCGCGTTGTCAGGCTACGCAAACCTAGATCGCAATCTGTTTCACCTCGACGTCTATGCCTCGGGCGCATGGCACGACTTTGAAACCGAGCGCACACTGCTGGTCGGGCCATTGACGTTCGATACAGCGCTGGGCGAAACAAACGCCAATCAGGTGCAGCTTGGCGCCACGATCGGACATGGCCTCATCAAAAACACCTGGCTAAAGGCTGGCGCCGTCGGCGGCATGTACTACATCAGCATGGACATCGATGCGTATACTGAAACTGGAGCAGGCGCCTTCGGTGCAGCCCTATCCGCGCGCTCGCTCGACTCGTTGCGCAGCCAGCTTGGCGGTGAGGTAGCCCTCCATATGAATGCAAACAATGACTCGCTCGTGCCAATCCTGAGAGTTGTCTGGAACCACGAATTCATGGACGATCCGTTGGCGGCCACTGCCGCTTTCTCCGGCGCACCTGCGGTGACGTTTACCTCACCCGGCCCAGACCTCGGTACGGATTGGGCGACAGTTGGCGTAGGTGTATCAGGCCGTGTCGGCGCGGGCGCCAGCTTCTATTTCCGCTATCAACACGATCTGGGCCGTGACGGCCAGGAAAACCACGAAGTGTCCGCCGCCGCCCGCATGGCGTTCTAATCGAAGCCCGCCGGGCGAAGGGGACCCCTGGGAGCGCCGGCATCCTGCCGGCACTTTCCCTGCAAACATCGAAAGCGAACCTGTGGGCTCCGGTGTGGCTGTGCGTGTTGGCCACACGCGACCCCACAAAATCATTCCAGCCAGTCAATGACCGGGAGGGCAAGTCAATCAAGTAAGATGTCCCCCTAATTCCAGAGGAGCAACGGCGGGACGATCAAAATTCTCCTTACGTAACTGGGCCCGGGATTTCCGGAGTTAGCTTTATCACCCGGGTGACAGGAATTGACTCGGACAATTCGGCCACCAGGCTTCTGTCGACCTCGTGTGCTTTCGCTGCGACCCCCTTCATCTTTGCGAGCACATCCGAGCCCTCGACCGTTGGCTTGTCAGCATAGTAATCAAACCATGGTAGACCACAACTATTGTAGTCAGCAGCGGTCACCGGTTGTGTTGGTGACTTTTCTCCGGTCACAGCCTTCCAATGTTCGCTATTCAATATCGAAACAAAGCAGCGTTCGGCGGTGGCAGGAACGGTTCATGCGCGAGGGGATAGCCGGCCTGTTGCGAGACAAGACGCGGCCGTCACGTATCAAGCGATTGCCGCAGGAAACTGTGGCGCAGGTGGTTGCGCTGACGCAGAAACCAGCACCCGGCGAGACGACGCATTGGACCTCGGCAACAAT
>Ga0163151_10007587_pt1 | contig 12616 bp, 15 predicted proteins | sample OliLakLV19MP5IB2_FD_145596 | JGI IMG/M metagenome (GOLD analysis project Ga0163151, IMG submission 145596) | Freshwater microbial mat bacterial communities from Lake Vanda, McMurdo Dry Valleys, Antarctica - Oligotrophic Lake LV.19.MP5.IB-2 | ecosystem: Environmental > Aquatic > Freshwater >...
CCGTGGCGGCGCTCGCCGGTCTGGTCGGCCGACGGTCGGCAGTTCGTCGCGGTCGGCGAATCGGGCCGGCTCATGGCGTTCTCCGCGACCGGAATCGAGCAGTGGCGGACGGCCGGGCCGGCGTCGCATTCGCACGCCGCGCCGTGGGTGTTCGAGCGCGACGGCCGCTGGTTCGCCATCCTCGACGGCTTGACGCTGGTGCGATTGAACGCCGATGGCAAACCCACCTGGTCCGCGACGTTGTCCGTCGCCCCGCTGGCCGATCCCGCTCGGCAACTCGGCGTCGCGACCGACCGGGCGATCGCCGCCGTCGGAGGCGAGTGCCGGTGTCTCGCTCTCGACGACGGCCACGAACTCTGGTCGCGAACGCTCACAACCACGGTGCCATATCGCGCCGTGGTGATCGGCCCGCAGTCCGATCAGGCGCTGCTGCTGCCCGATCATGCCGCGAGCGATCTGGAGTGCGTCTCACTGCACTCCGGCCACACCCGTCAGCGCCTGCGGCTGCCGCGGCCGTCGCGACAGATCGCCGCGACCAGTGACGCCGACGGTGTGCTGCTGGCGACGGAGTCCGACGCGCTCGCCCTCACGCCGCAACCGCCGACGCGGTTGGCGCGGGATCGGTGATGTTGGAGTCCAGCCTTTAGGCTGTTCTTCTCTTCAATCCAAACGAAGACGAAGACAGCCTAAAGGCTGGACTCCAACGGAAATCTCACAACTCCGGCAGTGCGGTGTTCTGCATCGGCGTTGGCGGTTGCAAGCGGTAGGTGAACGCCCCCAGCAGTGTGCCGCGGTTGACGCTGTGACAGTCCAGGCACTGCCGGACCGCACGCAGCGAACCCAGCACGCGGATCTCGCCGGGGTGGTCGTCGATCACCACGTCTTCGCCGTGCTGCAATCGCGACAGGGCCGAGGTCTCGAACGCATCCAGCGGCCGCAACGGCACGTCGTTGTGGCTGATGTGCTCCAGGTTCGGCAGATGATCGGACTGGTACACCGCCGGCGACGTCTCTTTGAGCAGGCTCACGAGTTCGACCTCCGTCACCTGCCATTGGACTCGGCTCGTTCCGATCGAGGGAAGTTGTGGCCGGGTGCGGAACGCATGGGCTTGGAAGCCGACGGCCTGCGTCATCGGCACGGCTTGGCGAACGTCGACGAAGCCCAGCGACCGCGGGTCCACGAAACTGAGTTGCCCCTGACGATGCAGGTCGTGCAGTTCGGCGGAATTCGGCGGCAGCGTCGCCGGGAACTCGGTCCACGCCGGCAGGCTGCCGGGATCGCTGGAGGGCGGCGACTGCGGGATCGGCTCCGGTTCGGGAAGCTCCAGCACTTCCTGTCGGGGCCACATAGCGAGCGACCGGATCACGCCAAAGCCTTCGCGCTGGTGGAACTGCCGCTCGACCGTGCCATGCACGTCGGCGAGCGACCGCAGCATCGCTTCGCGGCGGTAGCCGCCCTGGCCACGGTCGTACTCGAATTCCAGGTCATCGAGCGGAGCGGCGGAACGATGAAATCCCGATGACATGTTCGCGGGCATCAAGGCCGTCACCGGAGCATCGAGCGACAACGCGGGGGGACGGAGCCGGCTCAACCGGTCGTCCAGCGACTGCACGGGGAACTTCGCCTGGAGCGTCTGCAACTCCGCCAGATCGTGCGTCCAGACCATGCCGCGATAACCCGCCATCGCCAATGCTGCGATGGTCACCGCGGCGACGCTTGGGCCGTAGGACCATTTCCGACCCACGGCGACCCCGGCGACGAGGCCGCACAGAATCCAGGTGAACATCGTCCACGGGCCGAAGAGACACGAGGCGAACAACCCCACCACGGCGACGGTCGCCACGCCGCTCCGCTTGCCGGCCAACGCCGCCGACCACACGCCGATGCACACCGCCGAACGAATCGTCAGCCACGCGATGACTGTGGACATGATGGGCCCTCCGCCAACCGGTCGGGAACCGACGGTGCGCGGCATCGTTGGTCGCGGAAACATCGCCGCCAGGGGCGACCGGTCTGAAATGGTGATGGGATGGAACGGCCAGACCGAGATGTGCTGTCTGCCATTCTAGGACGCGCGGGAGGGAAGACAATTCCCGAAAATCGCGGAATCACATCAACTCGTTCCCACGCTCTGCGTGGGAACGTTGAATCCGACGCTCTGCGTCGACTGCGAAGCAGACGCCGCGAGGCAGAGCCTCGCTTCGGCGTTCCCAAGCGGAACTTGGGAACGAGTTCATGAGTTCTCCCGTTGATGGCGACCAACTCCCTCACCGGATAAACTCTCTCCGGCGATTCGCAGCATCCACCGGCCACACATCACGGCATTCACACGAGGTCTGGCAGCATGGCGTACTTCCCCGAAATCTCGAAGATTCCGTACGAAGGCCCCAAGTCCAAGAACCCGCTCGCCTTCAAGCACTACAACCCGGATGAAGTCGTCGAGGGACAGTCGCTCAAGGAACTGATGCGGTTCGCCGTCGCGTACTGGCACACGTTCCGCGGCACGGGGAGCGACCCGTTCGGGGCACCGACGATGGTCCGGCCGTGGGATGACGGATCGAACTCGGTCGCGAACGCCCAGAAGCGCGTCGAAGTGGCGTTCGAGTTCATCGACAAGCTCGGCGCACCGTTCTACTGCTTTCACGACCGCGACGTCGCGCCGGAAGGGGCGACGCTCGCCGAGTCGCACAAGAATCTCGACGCCGTCGCGAAGGTGCTCAAGGAGCAGCAGAGGAAGACCGGCGTCAAGCTGCTGTGGGGGACCGCGAACCTGTTCTCGCATCCCCGCTACCTGCACGGGGCGGCGACCAGCCCCAACGCCGACGTGTTCGCCTACGCTGCGGCCCAGGTGAAGAAGGCCATCGAGGTCACGCACGAACTCGGCGGCGTGAACTACGTCTTCTGGGGCGGCCGGGAGGGGTATCACAACCTGTTCAACACCGACATGCAAAGGGAGCTGGCGCATCTCGCGCGGTTCATGCACATGGCGGTCAATCATGCGAAATCCATCGGCTTCACCGGGCAGTTCCTGTTCGAGCCGAAGCCCAAGGAGCCGACCAAGCACCAGTACGATTTCGACGCCGCGGCGTGCCTGAACTTCATCCGCGCGCACGACCTGTGGGACCACGTGAAGCTCAACATCGAGACCAATCACGCGACGCTCGCCGGTCACACGATGATGCACGAGCTGGAATACTCGTCGATCCAGGGGAAGCTCGGCAGCATCGACGCCAACACCGGTGACCTGCTGCTCGGCTGGGACACCGACCAGTTTCCGACCGACATCTACCTGGCCACGCAGTGCATGCTGGTGATTCTGAACCAGAAGGGGCTCGCGCCCGGCGGCGTGAACTTCGACGCCAAGGTCCGACGCGAGAGCTTCGAGCCGGTCGATCTGTTCTACGCGCACATCGGCGCGATGGACGCCTTCGCCCGCGGTGCGAAGATCGCCGCCGCGATCCGCAAGGACCGCGTGCTCACCGACCTCGTCGCCCAGCGCTACAGCAGCTACGATACGGGCATCGGCCAGCAAATCGAGAACGGCACCGCGACGTTCGAGACGCTCGAACAGTACGTCATCCAGAAGGGCCAGATCGCGCCGAACACGTCAGGGCGTCAGGAGTTGATCGAGAATTTGATCAACGAGTATCTGTAGAGACTCACCGATTTCGAATGTTAGCCGTCAGAGTAAGAGGTCGATCCCGTGGTTGCTGACCGCGAGTCGCTGCTGGAAGCCGTTCGTTCCGCCGTGACGGCGGCGGGTGGTGTTCGGATCACCCGCCAGCAGTTCATCGCGTCGTCCGGCCTCAAGCTCTCGGATTTGTTTCGCCACTTCTCGAAGTGGTCCGATGCCCTCACAGCAGCCGGCTTCTCTTTCAACGGTTACAACGAGCGCATCGAACCTGAGGAGCTTCTGGCCGATTGGGCTGTCCTTGTTCGCAAACTTCAGCGCATCCCAACTCGCAACGAATACAAACTTGAGGGCGACTACAGCACTGGCGTTTTCGACCGGAACTTTGGTTCTTGGTCAGCGATCCCAGATACTTTTCGGACTTTCGCGACTGATCAACCCGAATGGGCTGACGTGGTGGCGCTGTTGCCAATTCAGCAGGCAACACCGGCAGTGGTGGGGGGAGCTCGGTTACCGCAGACCCAGGAATTGCGGTCTCCGCTTGCCAGGCAGCGCAGGCTCAGTGACCGGCCGACTTACGGCGACCCCATTGACTTCCGTGGGCTGCGGCATGCGCCGGTGAATGAAGACGGCGTCATTTTCCTGTTTGGTATGGTTGCCAGGGAGTTGGGCTACCTTGTCGAATCGGTTCAGGGAGGCTTCCCGGATTGTGAGGCAAAGCGCCAGCTCGCTCCCGGCCAGTGGCAGCGTGTGCGCATCGAGTTTGAATTCGAAAGCCGTAACTTCAGGGATCACGGCCATGCGCCGGACGGTTGTGATATCATCGTCTGTTGGTCGCATAATTGGTCAGAGTGCCCAGCCCACTTGGAAGTGGTGGAGCTAATGCGGGTGATAGGACAGCTTGCCGATACGGGGGAGTGACCGCAAGCGTTTCTTGTAGATCGTTCGCAAGCGGCATCACGAATACATCTGCCCGAACCCGCCCGGCTCGAAAGCGTGGCGGTAATGCGTGATCTCGGGCGTCGGCGCACCCTCCGGCCAGACGATGGCGATCACGTCGAATCGCGCGCGGCGTTCCAGCCAGCCGCGCTGCTTGAGGTACGCCAGCCCCGCGCGGGTGAGCCTTCGCTGCTTATCGGGCGTGATGGCGTCCACCGGACCGCCATGCGTGGTCGAGCGGCGGGTCTTCACTTCGACAAAGACCACCGTGTCGCCGTCGAGCGCGATGAGATCCAGCTCACCCAGCCGATTCCGCAGGTCGTGGGCCAGAATCGTCCACCCCAGCCGTTGGAGATACTCCGCGGCGGCGGCTTCCCCGGCGTCGCCAAAGCGTTGCGTCCGCCGCGGCTTCAGGGACAGCCATCGGCGGAGGGCGCTCCACATGGGATCGCTCAACTCAGAGCCGGGGCGTGTCGCCCCGGTCTTGTCTTCGAAGCTCGAAAGACCGGGGCGACACGCCCCGGCTCCTTAATCCAAAGACTACTTGCCCTTTTCGACTTTGTCGGTCCGTTCCACCAGCCGGGTCGACTTGCCGACGCGGCCGCGGAGGTAGAACAGCTTTGCGCGGCGGACCTTGCCGTGCCGCTTGACCGCGACCTTGGCGAGCTTCGGAGAGTGGACGGGGAACGTCCGCTCGACTCCTTCGCCGGCGACGATGCGGCGGACGGTGAAGTTCTCGTTGATCCCGGTCCCGCGGCGGGCGATGACCACGCCGTTGAAGATCTGGATGCGCTCCTTGTCCCCTTCCAGAATCCGCTGGTGGACATCGACGGTGTCGCCGACGTCGAACGCGATCGCGTCCTGCCGCAGGCTCGATTGCTCGGCCGCGACGATCAGTTTGTTCCGCATGGTGAACTCGCTTTCTTCGTGAACAATTGCAGTTTCCGGAGAAGCCCAGGGATTGCTATCCCTGGGCGTCCTGATGGTGTTCTTTCAATCCGTCGGCCAGTCGCCCTGCCAGGGGACTTTCGGCGATGTCGGCTTCGGCGTCAACAGGTCGCCGCGGCGGTCTTGCGTTCGTTTCAGGCTTTGCTCGTGCCGCCACTGGGCAATCGCCTGGTGATTTCCGCTGAGCAGCACGTCGGGCACGGTCATTCCCCGGAACTCGCGGGGGCGAGTGTACTGGGGGTATTCGAGCAGCCCTGCCTGGGCGAAGGAATCGTACTTGTGACTCGTTTCATCTCCCAACACGCCGGGGATCAGCCGGATGATGCAGTCGATCAGCAGCATCGCCGGGACTTCCCCGCCGTTGCAGACGAAGTCGCCCGCCGAAATCTCCAACGGCTTGAGGCCGTCCGCAATCCGTTCGTCGAACCCTTCGTACCGGCCGCAGAGGAGGAGGAGCCGGGGGTGTCCCGCCAATTCCTCGACGACCGACTGATCCAGCCTGCGGCCGGCCGGCGTCAGCATCACCAGTTGCCCCGGCCCGTCCGACTGTTGCTGCACTTGCTCGACGCAGTCGAACACGGGCGGGCACATCATCAGCATTCCGGGTCCGCCGCCGTACGGCGTGTCGTCCACCGACTTGTGCCGATCCGTCGCCCACTCGCGGATGTTCCACAGGCTGATGTCCACCAGCCCCCTGTCAATCGCCAGCTTGAGCAGGCTCTGACCGAGGTAACTGGAGAACAGCTCCGGGAACAGCGAGAGGACGTCGAAACGCATGGTAAAACTCTGAGTGATGAATTGTGAATATACGAGTGATGAATGAAGACGGCATTGCACCTTCTTCCATTCATCATTCATTACTCATCATTCATCACTCTGCACTGGCTTCCGCGGCCGCTTCATCCGCCGGCGCTTCCGGGGCCGGTTCCTTCGGCGGGGTCATCGGAGGCGGTGCGGCGGCGACGCCGAACTTGTTCGTCTTCACCTTCTTCACCAGCGTGGCGACGCGGTCGGACAGGCTGGCCCCGACGCTCACCCAATACTCGACGCGGTCGAGCTTGATGGTGACCCGCTTGGACTTGTCGGCGACCGACGTGTCGTACCAGCCGATCTCCTCGATCGCCTTGCCTTCACGGTGGACGCGCGAATCCATCACACAGATCCGGTAGAACGGCCGGTGATGCCGGCCGATCCGCTTCATTCGAATGCGAACGGACACTCAGGGACTCCTTGAACAATGAATAGTGGCTGGTTGGTTGTTAGTGGCTGTAGTGATGAATAATGAATATACGAGTATACGAATGGAAGAGATACTGCCTTTCACTCGTATATTCGTATATTCATCACTCATCATTTCTTACCTGTTCTTCTTCTTCTGCTTCTTCGCGTCCTTGCGGGATTTCTTCTTTTTCTCGGCGGCTGCTTTGGCGTCGACCGGGCCGCTTTTGGTGCTGCCTTTCATCGCCCGCAGGTTGGCGCCGGGGTCGAGCATTCCCCCCTTGGCCAACTGGTTGACGGCCCGCATGCGGTCCATCATCCCCAGCCCGGCCATGTTCTTCATCATCGAGGACATCCCCTCGAAGTCTTTGAGCAGCCGGTTGACGTCGGCGGGCTCCGTGCCGCTGCCCCGCGCGATGCGGTGCCGGCGGCTGCGGTCGATGCGGTCCGGATTCGTCCGCTCCTCCCCGGTCATCGAGCCGATGATCGCCTCGATCCGGCCCATGTCGGACTCGGCGTCGATGTCCGGGTTGGACTCGAACAGCCCCCCCAGGCCGGGGATCATCTTGATGATGTCCTTCAGCGGTCCCATCCGCCGGATCTGCTTCATCTGATTGCGGAAGTCGTCGAGCGTGAACTTCCCCTGCAGCATCTTCTGCTGCTGCTTCTCGACTTCGTCGGCGTCGAAGGCTTCCTGGGCCTTCTCGAACAGCGTGACGACGTCCCCCATCCCGAGAATGCGGCCGGCCATGCGGTCGGGATGGAACGGCTCCAGCTTGTCGAGTTGCTCGCCGACGCCGATGTACTTGATGGGGACGCCGGTGACTTCCTTGATGCTCAGCGCGGCCCCGCCGCGGGTGTCGCCGTCGAGCTTCGTGAGCACGACGCCGTCGACCTCGAGCGCGTCGTTGAACGCCTTCGCGCTGGTGACGGCGTCCTGGCCGGTCATCGAGTCGCAGACCAGCAGAATCTGATCGGGCTGCAGCTTGCGGTCGATCTGCTCCAGCTCGGTCATCAACGCCAGATCGACGTGCAACCGGCCGGCCGTGTCGAGAATCAACACCTTGATGTTGCCGGCGGCTTGAGCCGCCTTGCGACCGTTCTGGCAGACCAGCAGCGGATTGCTCTTCGCCGGGTCTTCGCTGTAGACCGGCACGCCGAGTTGCTGGCCGATGACCTTCAGTTGCTCGATGGCCGCCGGACGCTGCAAGTCGGCGGCGACGAGCATCGGCGAAAACCCGGCCTCTTTGACCATCCGGGCCAGCTTGCCGCAGGTGGTGGTTTTGCCGGACCCCTGCAGGCCGCACATCATGATGATGTTGAGACCGTCCCGCCGCAGGTGCAGCGAGTGATCGGTCGGCCCCATCAGGTTGACGAGTTCCTGATGGACGATGCCCACGAACTGCTGATCGGGGCGAAGAGACTTGAGCAGCTGCTCACCCAGAGCCTGCGAGGACACGCGCTGGATGAACGCGGTGGCGACGTCGTAATGAACGTCGGCCTCCAGCAGGGACTGTTTGACCTGGGCCAGCCCGTCGCGAATGTTGGCCTCGGTGAGTTTCCCCCCGCGACCCAACAACGACACAGCCGACTTCAGGCCGGTGGTGATGCCTTCAAACATGACGACTCAATCGGGTTCTCAAGTCCGGAGCGGACCGGCAGGCCGACCGTGTTCGGGATTCTTGTTTAGCCGCGACCCGAAGGGGAGCGTTTGGCTCAACCCAACTCTCGCGGCCGCAACCAGTTCCGGCGACGACCAACCCACCGGATCACGGCGACGCCTCAGCGTCGTTCCAAGCCAGACCACTGGCCCGGGAACCGGGGAACGGGTGATATTAGCCCAAACCGAGGTTGGCAGCAACCGCCCCGCGTGCCATTCTGATGGGGACGGTGAGAAACACGCTCGCATGTCCAGCCGGATGACGCCATGAATCCGTTACGCATTCCCATGCAGGTCGTCTTCTACAGGGACGACGGACAATGGGTGGCTCATTGCCTGCAATTCGACCTCGCAGGCGTCGGCGACACCAAGGCCGACGCGATCGCGCTGCTGAGCGAAGCCATCGACATCCAGATTCGTGAGTCGCTGAAATCGGGCAATCCCCGGAATCTCTTCAGCCCGGCGGACAGCGAACTGTTCCAGATGTTCGCCGCGGGTCAGGACGTTGCCGAGAGCGAGCTGCGCGTCGCCATCGCGCCCCACCCGGACATCGTCATCGAGCGGACCGAGGCCCGCGAGTATCTGCGGCCGTTGCGTCAGCCGCTGAATCGCAGCGGACTGGTGCCGGCGTAGGAGCAGCATGCGATGAGCCAGCCGAAGCTCACCTGGCCGGAGCTCCGACGCATTCTTCGCAGCTTCGGGGTGGCGGAAGACCCCTCGCGCGGGAAGGGAAGCCATACCTATTTTTTCAAGCAGTTTCCCGATGGCGAGTATGGCTATCCCGTGCCGCAACATGGCAAGGATGTTCCGTCCGTGTATGTCAAGAGTCTCCGCAAGCGCCTGCGACTCACTCCCAATGACGGCATATCCGATGCCGAGTTTTTCGGACGTCGTTGATCTTGTCGGCCCGGTCCCACCGGTCGGATATGCTTGTGGTATCCCTCCGCTGTCAGGCATACCCGGACCTATTTGGACTGGCAGGAACTCCGATACAATCGGTGAGCGAACTAGAACTTCTGCCACTGCCTGGCGCTGCATTGGACAACAAGGTCCGACCATGACCGACCGCGAACTCCTCGACGCATCACCGTGAACCCGGAGATTTTCGGCGGCAAGCCAATCATCCACGGTCGCCGACTGGCGGTCGAACACATCCTATCCATGCTCGCCGCGGGCGATGACACGCCCACGATTATGGAGGGCTATTCGTGGCTGGAACCGGAGGATATCCAGGCGTGTCTGGTCTACGCGCGCTGCCATGTCGGACACGAGCGGTTTGAACCGTTGGTTCTCGAAGCCGGCGGTTAAAGGGGGCCGGTCTTACCGTCCGCAGACGCCGTCGGGGCGTTGGCCCGGCTCATGAGCCACTTCTTGAACGAACTCTGGCTCTCCGCCGAAGGCTGGCCGGCTAACAGATTCGACACACTGATGTCCTCATCGACGGACGGCCAATGAATGCCCCTTCCCCCGGCGATCAGCCGCCACGCTCCCCGTTCCTCGGCGGTGGCCTGCCCCAGGCGAGGATACCAGGCGAGGGGGACGGCAATCGTGCGTCCGTCAGCCAATTCCACCGCCAGGGTGTCCGCGCTCACTGCGACGCCGGTGGCGAGGGCCGTTACGCTTTCAACCGCCGAAGAACTCATTCCAACTCTCCCGTAACTGCTCCCGATGCCCTTCGACCAATCCGCGGACGCGGGCGATCTCCTTCCGGCTGAAGCCATGACTCCGCTCGAGCCGGACGGGGTCGAGCCAGAACTTCGCTTCACACTCGTCGCGTTCGATGTGGACGTGCGGCGGCTCGTTGCCATCGCCAGCGTAGAAGAAAAATCGGAACGGCCCGCTTCGGAATACCGTCGGCATCAGGCCATCCTACGCCGAGCCGCCTCGGGGGGCAATCTCCGCCGCGCGCGGGTCACACCAATTGTCAGGCAGGTCGGCCTCACGCGGACAGCCGTGGCACGTCACTCGTTGTTTTCGCGTTCCACAGAACAGTGCCAGCCCGCCTGTGTTAAGCTGTTCCCATCCTGTCCCGCGCACATTGCGGAGTCCTCACGGATGAGAAGCCTGCATTTCGTCGTGGCCTTTGGCGTCGCTGGCCTGCTCGGACACGGGGGATTCGCAGTTGCGGCCGATGTGCCCGTCGTGACGATTCGCTCGGCGGGGTTCTTTCCGCTGCGCGAGGATGCCGCCTATTTGGCGGAGTTGTCCGGGCAGGAGGCCGTCGCACCAGGACTGCGTCTGGTGGAGCTCAACAGCGGGAATCTGCACGGCCTGGCCGAGCACGATCAGTCCCGGCCGATGGCGATCGTGGGATTGTTACCCGATCAGTTGCAGCCCTTGCCGATTGTCGCAAAGAAGTGGGTTGTCGTGTTGCCGATCAAGAACTTCCAGCCGAAGGAGCGACTCGAAATCGAGTTGAGCACTCAGAAGGGCCTTGCCGTCGCGCCGCAGGCGAAGAAGATCGAAGAGGGCCTCTACCGCTGGCAACGACCGGGGAAGCCGGACACGTTCGTACGGTTCATGGATGATGTCGCGTTGCTTGGGGAGGACCGTTCGCTCGTCGACACGTTGCGACCAGTGGCCGCCGAACTCTGCGTAGCGGGAAGCTGTCCAACCGATCTGGAAGTGCGGTGGGATCACCGACAAGTCCCCAAGGCTTGGCGCGATTTCGCAACGGGAGTCGCCGACGGGATGCAGAAGTCCATCCCCCGCGGGACGGAGGCGAACAATCGCTACGTCAAGCTCGTCCTCGACACGGCGCGTTGTCTGGTGTCCGACTGCGAGACGCTGGTGCTGACGCTGGATCTCTCCCGCGACGACAAGCGGGTGGAAGCGCAATTCCGCCTGACAGCCAAGGATGGGACAACACTGGCTGATTCGATGTCGTTCTTCTCGCGGTCTCCGAATCGCTATTCCGGTCTGACGAAGCCTGACGCGCTCTTGAACCTCTTGGTGTCAGTGCGTCCCAGTTCCGACATGAAAGCCCTGTTGAAGGACATGAGTCCGCAGTTTGAAATCGATGAGTTCAAGCGTCTCAGGAAACAGCCCGGCGTCTCTCCGGAGATTCGTTCGGCCGACGAACAGTACACGCAGGCGAAAGACGATGCGATTCAGAGCTGGATCACCGCCGGCCGGATTGAGGCGGGAGTCTCGATTGCAACCCAAGACGGAAAGTCGTTGTATCGACTGGGCCTCTACCTCCCCGGCTCCGCGGAACTTGCGCCGCTGGTCTCCGATCTCATTCGGCAAGGTTCGGCGTTGAACAGCGGATTAAATGCCGATGTCGGTCTGGTCGGCAGATTCGCCGCGCATCAGATCGGCACCGGGGGCGTGTTCTGTTTCCGTTCCGAGGACGTGCTTCACGCTTCTGGGAGTGCTGCGGATTCGCTGGTCTCGTCGCTGGTTGTCGCCGACGTCGAACCTCCGCAGAATGGCGAATCACCCGCGGTTTTCATCGAAGGGGAACTTGGAGCGGTGGTCATGAACCTCAGTTCGCTTATACGAATGCCTTCGGTCCGGCTCGATTCCAACGCCACCGGCGGCCGGATTCGATTTCAGGTGCATCGCGTCAATCGGGAAGTCTCGGCAAATCTCACACTGGATGAAGCCGCCTTGCAACGGCTGCTCAAGGGGTTTGGCTCAGTCCCGTAGTAGTCCGTCTATCGCTAATTGTCAGGATCGATTAGATGGTTTGCGGAGTCGATTCCGCAAGTTAACGCTGAGGAGGCAGGGATGCCGCATCCGAATCGGAAGGTGGAAGTGTGTCTGGACGAGCCGGTACGACGGGAACTGCAAGCCGTGGTCCGGAGCGGATCGGCACCGGCCAGTCGAGTTCGCAAGGCCCGCGTGCTGCTGTTGGCCGATGAGGATCGTCGGGAGGGACAGCGCACGGGCCGGTACCGTCTGACCCCGGCGATGCAAGCGGGCGTGGTCGATACGCTGTGGTCGTTCGCGGACCTGTACGACGCGGCGATGTGAGAACTGGGATCGAAAGAGACACGCCCCGGCGATATGCTGGGGCGTGTTCGTTTTCACGCACAGCCATTATGGGAGCATCGACATGGAGTACACGGTTATTGAACATGGCGATCTTAAACAGTTCATCGCGCTTGTGAATGCTGCAATCGCCGAAGGATGGCGACCTCAGGGCGGTGTCGGTGTCTTCAAGGTGTGGAGTTCGCGATTCACTCAAGCCATGATTCGTGGCCAATCCTGAATTT
>Ga0163151_10007590_pt1 | contig 12612 bp, 11 predicted proteins | sample OliLakLV19MP5IB2_FD_145596 | JGI IMG/M metagenome (GOLD analysis project Ga0163151, IMG submission 145596) | Freshwater microbial mat bacterial communities from Lake Vanda, McMurdo Dry Valleys, Antarctica - Oligotrophic Lake LV.19.MP5.IB-2 | ecosystem: Environmental > Aquatic > Freshwater >...
TCCCTCCACGCCAAAAGCTGCTATTTTGTTCGGGCTTCGCCACTTCGGTCGCGGGCTCGCCGTCATCTCCGTCCGAATTGAGTTCACTTTCGGCTTCTCGTCGAAGCCAGTCGTTACGGACTGGTTGTTCACTTTCAGTTGCTCTCCACCCGGGGATATGGCCCCGCGCAGTTACTTTCAGTTACTGGCCCTAAAGTGTCGGCCAGGTCGGGGACTCTCACTCACCCCGCTGTTCAAATGCGCTCCCAAGCGCACTAGCGCAGGCTGCCCAGCCTGCTGTATCGCAGTTTGGCAAACTGCAGATGGCGTTTCGACGGAGAAAGCACTGTTTTAAAATTTACATCCGTCCCGTACTAACGACACCGTCCTCTAAACGAAATCATACCGCGACAATCTCAATGTGCTGCGGCTCGCGGAGGTCTGTGACCCGCAGCAGTGCGTCTGGCACGAACGCGCGGCATAAATTGTGACGTGTGTTGACCTTGCCACACGCTGCGGGTCACAGACCCGCGGTCGGGGAACTGTGGACGGCAAAAATCTGCGATCACCACCAAATTTCCCAATTGCCTTGCAAGGGAAAGTTCTGTTTTCTAGCTTCACCTCGAAACTCCTGGAAATCACTGCCATCAACCAACAGAGGACCTATGGAAATCGACGAAGCTTACGTGGATTCGCTGGCCCCCAACGCCGCCGCCATCAAGAATGCCCGGGGAGTTTTGCTCAAACGAAAACTGGTCGGACTCTTTTGTTCCCCCGATGGAAACCTTTTCTTTGGCGACTGCAAAGGGAGCGGCGCTGAGAATTACCGGCCCTCCGCCGATTTCGCCGACCCGGCCAAACCGGTCTTTCGCTGCACCTGTCCGAGCCATCAGTTTCCCTGCAAACATTCACTGGCATTGCTCTACGCCTATGCCCAGAAATCGAAGTTTGTGGAGAAAGAGGTGCCTGCGGACATCGCGGAGAAACGCTCCAAAATCCAGCAGCGCACCGAAAAGAAAAAGGTGGAGTTTGAAAAACCACAAAAGGTCAACACCAGCGCGCTCAGGAAAAAGATCCAGACGCAGCTGGAAGGCATCGACCTCCTGGAATCGCTGGTGAACGATCTTCTCCGGGCCGGGTTGGGCACCCTCAATGCCAAGTCGGCCAGACAGGTCGAGGAACAGGCCAGGCAGCTCGGCAACGCCTATCTGCCGGGGGCTCAGAACGCGCTCCATGCCTTGACCGGACTCTTCTATTTATCCCAGATCAGTTCTGAGGAAGAATTGAAGGTGTCCGAACGGGAACGGATTTACAGTTCTGCGCTCGACCAATTGAGCCGCCTGCATTCCCTGTGCAAACAAGGCCGGAAATATCTGAACAACAGGCTCAATAACACAGAGCTCAGACCGGAAACCGACAGCGACATCGCCGCCTGGCTCGGACACGCTTGGCAACTGAGCGAACTCAAGGATGCCGGCCTGGTTCAAAACAACGCGGAGCTTTTGCAGCTGGCGTTTCATTCGCACGACGACTGGACACGCAAGGAAATCGTCGAAACGGGTGTGTGGCTGAACCTGCAGTCCGGCGCGGTCCAACTGACCCGCAACTACCGCCCCTACCGCGCTGCAAAATACATCCGCGAAGAAGATTCCTGCTTTAACATCATGACCTGCCCGGAATTGTGCATCTACCCGGGGAACCTGAACCCGCGGGTGCGGTGGGAATCGGGCGAACCTCGATCGGTCGCCTATGCGGATCATGCCCGGGCGCGCGAACACTCAAAGCCCGATTTTCGGGCCGTGATCAAGGAGGTGAAAGCGCAGTTGAAATCTCCGTTGGGTGATCGAAATCCCCTGGCTCTCTTAAGCTACAAAAACCTGCTGCGTGTCGGGGATCAACTCGCGATTGAAGACCACAGCGGAGAGATTCTGGTGCTCTCCGACCATCACCGTGACGTAGAGCCTTCAACCCTGCCCCTTTTAGCGCTGCTGCCCCGGCTGGTGCACAACAATCAATGCCTGCTCGTCCGGTTCCATCACGACCTCGACACCCAGAAACTCCATGCCAAACCGTTGAGCGTGCTGACAGACGACGAAATCATCCGCCTCACTTATTAACCGTATTTTAAAATATGAGCCTTGCATTGATTCAGGAAGCGGCGAAGGAGGTCCGTCGTCTGGCCATCGCCGGAAGCCCGCTGGCGGTTGGCGATTTTCGGCTGAAAAAACTGGTCGCGCCTTTGCAACAGGCCGGGGCCAAGGTGCCGGTGTTCGCCCAGGTGGCCAAAGCGGTGGAAGATCTGGTCAACGGCAGTGAAGCCGATTCCGCGTCGCAATTGCTCAATCTGGGGACGCTGCTAAACGCCATTCTCTACACCCAGGGCCAGTCGGGTGCCGAGGGAGAACGCCGTGAACTTGAGGCATTCACCACCAATTCTTACAGCACAAAGACCCCGTCTCGTCTGCTCAAACCGCTGGTTCAAGCCCTCACCACCACAGGATCAGGGCGGCACGAAACGGTTTTATCCGCCTGTGAACGGGGTGTTTTCACCGACCTGCGTTTGATCGATCCGGCGATCCAAGCCCTGGGCGACAGCTATCCTGAACTGGCCGATCTGGTGGCTGAAAGAATTCTGCCCGGATTCGGGCCGGGCATTGTTCCACGCCTGAAAACGGGCCTGGATTTAAAGGGCAAAAAAAATGCCGCACGGACACTGACGATCATGCATCAGCTTGATCCGGCGGGATCGCTTGAGATTTGTAAGACCGCGTTGGAAGAGGGATCGCCTGAAATCAAAGCTGCGGCCGTGGGCTGCCTTGGAAAACATGACGGGTTTCTTCCATTGGTGTTGGAACAGGCCCGATCCAAAAACAAGGTGGTGCGGACAGCGGCTCTTGAAGCACTCGCGGGACATGACCGACCGGAGATCACCCAATTGTTTTGCGAACTGATAGAAGGCAAGGCGTTCGGCGTCCTCGCCGGCCCTCTGAAGTCGATAAAGAACCCGCAGGTGTTGAACTCACTGATCGCCGAAGGACTCCGGGTTTTGGACGCCCTGATAAAAGGCGACGCAGAACAGATCGTCCGTTTTGGGGAGATTCTGGACTGCCTGGAGAAACGCAAAAATCCGGAATGCGAAAAGTTCCTACTCACCTGTTTTGATCAGGACGTGAAAATCTCCAAGCTGAAGGCGGCGAAAAACAGTCAGAGCAGAGGGGTTGATGTCGTGGCCCGTCTTGCACTGCTGCTTTGCGATTTAGGTTCACCAAAGGCCCACGAAGCCGTGCTGGAGAAACGAAATGCGCTTCCATCCATCGCTTTCGGAGAGGTGTTGCGCAGCGCCATTCTCACATGGTCTCCGGAGAAGGTTTTTGAGGAATTCGCGCCGTTGTTGGGAGAAAAGAAGGGGGCTGGAAAACAGAAGGGCGAGGCCATCTCCCACACGATCTGGACGACAAGATATAGTGGTGTTGCCGGTTTTCACTTGGAGATCAAACCTGATGTCCTGGAAAACCTTGCATGGGATCCGAGATGGCTAGATGCCGCGATCAATGCGGATCTTGAAATCTTAGTGTGTTGCCTGGCAAGACCAGGGCACAAAGGCGCAATCTCATTTCTATTGGATCACCTAAACTCCAAATCTGAAAGCTGGGCTGGATTAATTATCGAAGCCCTCGCCCGATGCAAACATCCCAAAATTACCGAGACTTTTCTGGATCAAGTTGGCAAAAAAGCGAAGGGAACCAGGCCTCTGGATTACGATTTGCAGTCGCTCTTTCAGAGCGCGCGTTACCTGCCAGTCGCTGATCTTTCCAAACTCGATGATTTCGCCGCGAAACTGGACGAAAAATTCTTAAACCCATTCCTGGAGGCCCTCGCGTCATTGCGCGCCGCCAGGATCTCGGAAACAGCACCCTGATTGTCAACAAAGTGAATTATGCCCAAGGACAAAAACGACGATCTGCGTCAACCATCTGAGATTCTTTTCGCCGAGGAACTCGACGCGCTGATCAAGGCGGAAAAACATCCCGTCCCGGCGGGCTGGCGGATGTCTCCGCGATCGGTTCTCACTTACATTTGCGGAGGCAAATGCGGCAAACTGGAGGTCACCCCCAAATACATCGGTCATCAACGGCTGGTGGAGATCGCCATTTCAACCCTGGTCACCGACCGCGCGCTCCTTTTGATCGGCGAACCGGGCACGGCCAAATCCTGGTTGTCCGAACATCTCGCCGCCGCCATCAACGGTGATTCGACCAAAGTGGTTCAAGGGACCGCGGGCACAACGGAGGAGCAGGTTCGATACACCTGGAATTATGCCATGCTGATCGCACGCGGACCGAGCAACGAATCGTTGATCAAAAGCCCCATCTACCGCGCCATGGAAGGAGGCAGCATCGCCCGTTTCGAAGAGATCACCCGGTGCGCCTCCGAGGTTCAGGATGCGTTGATCTCCATCCTTTCGGAAAAGCGTCTTTCGGTCCCTGAGCTTGTGACTGAGGTTCCGGCGAAACGTGGGTTTTCCGTCATCGCCACGGCGAACACGCGCGACCGCGGTGTCAACGACATGTCCGCCGCCTTGAAACGCCGGTTTAACATCGTCGTTTTGCCCGCCCCTGCGGATCTGGAGACCGAGGTTTCCATCGTCACCAAACGTGTGAACGAACTCGCGTCCAGTCTTCAGTTGAAATCCGAGATCCCGGATGGGGAAGCCATCATGAAAGTCGTGACCATTTTCCGGGAATTGCGCGCGGGCCAGACTTTGGATGGGAAAAACAAGGTCAAGACACCTTCCAGCGTGCTTTCGACTGCGGAAGCGATCTCGCTCCTCGCCAACAGCATGGCGCTCTCCGGCAATTTTGGGAACGGCACAGTCAGCGATCACGACCTCGCCTCGGGCCTGCAAGGGGCGGTGATCAAGGACGACGACAAAGACCTGGTCGTCTGGAAAGATTACCTCGGCAACGTGATGAAAAAACGCGGAGCCTCCTGGCGCGGACTATACGCCGCCTGCCAGGCGCACACAGGTGATGATTCTGAGTAAGCCAATGAAATCGCAGCGCTGCAATCGACAGATAGCCGTATTCGCCCCACCCCCGGACTGCGGCTCTGTAAGCCGCAGCGCGTGGCAACGTCAACTCATCACAATTTATGCCGCGCGTTCGTGTCAGGCGCAGCGCTGCGGGTCACAGACCCGCAGTCCGGGGGGCGTTATGCTTTCCAAATTTGGATTCGCGTCCATTGGCGTCCATTCGCGGTTAAACCCCATGCCCTCCTCTACTCCGCACATCTTCGGTGTCCGGCACCTTTCCCCGGCAGGAGCGTGGCATCTCCGGCAACTGCTCGACCGGGTCCGGCCCAGGCTCGTTTTGATTGAAGGTTCGGATGACGCCGACCCGTTGATCCCCCACATCGTCAGCACCAAGTCAAAGCCGCCGATCGCCATCCTCGCCTACACCAGCAAGGCACCGGTCCGGACATTTGTCTATCCACTCGCCACCTACAGTCCGGAATACCAGGCGCTTGTCTGGTGTCATGAAAACAAGGTCAAGGCCCGGTTTATGGATCTTCCGTCATCGGTCTTTCTCGGTCTGATGGACCGGGACGATGGAACCACGGTTCTCGATTCCCAGGAACCAGAAAAAGAGGGATATCAACCGGCCCCATCGAAAGATGAAGATGACCCGGATACTGCCCGGTTCAACCTTCCCAAACCGCCAGATGAATCCATTTACGCTCAAATCGCTCGGCTCTCTGGAGAACCGGACTATGAAACTTACTGGGAACGCAACTTCGAACAACTCCGTGAAAAGGAGAGTTATCTAAATGCCACGCGAACATACGGAATGGAACTCCGTTCCATGGATAAATTCGAAAACCGGCATTCCGCTGAAAATCTGGTTCGCGAATCATACATGCGCCGCAAGATTCAGCAGGCCGTGAGTGAGGGATTTAAACCGGACCAGATCGTCGTGGTCACCGGGGCGTTCCACGCTTCAGCCCTTGGACCTGAGCTTCCGCCCATGACCGATGGAGAGTTCGCGAAGTTGCGCAGTCGCGATTCTAAAATGACCCTGATGCCTTATTCGTTTTTTAAACTCTCCTCGCAATCGGGTTACGGCGCAGGGAACCGTGCCCCGGCCTATTTCGAGATGGTCTGGAAAAGTTACAACGAGAGGAGTGCCGCTTCTTTGTCCACATTGTTCCTGACAAATGTCGCCCGTGAACTGCGCAAAGCCGGCACGTTTCGTTCGACGGCTGAAGTCATCGAGGGAGTTCGCCTCGCGGAAGCGATGGCCGGCATGAAAAACTCGCAACCGACGCTCCGGGATTTGCAGGACGCCGCAGTAGCGCTGCTCGGCCAGGGCGACCCGGCCGTGGTCCGGGAATCTTTGCTTCGTGTGGAGGTCGGAACGGCCATCGGGTCGCTGGCCAAGGGAGTGAGTCAGACCTCGATCCAGGACGATTTTTATCGCGAATTGAACAGGCTTAAGCTCGACCAGTTTAAAACCTCGGTGTTGCGCAATCTTGACCTCGACCTGCGCGAGAACCGGCGGGTCAAAAGTGCGGAAGCCGCATACCTCGACCTGCACCGCTCCAGCTTCTTGCATCGCCTGGTGGCGCTCGATGTGGCGTTCGCCAAAAAATTGAAGGTGCGACAGGAAGGGACTACATGGGCCGAAAGCTGGGTGGTTCAGTGGACTCCCGAAGCCGAGATTGCGGTCGTGGAAGCAGTATTATTGGGAGAGACCATCGAACTGGCCGTGGCGTTTAAATTCAAGCAGCGTTTGGAGCATTGCTCATCAATCTCCGAGGCTTCAACCATCATTCGTGAAGCGTGCGAATGCGGCATGGGTGCCTCGATTGAACTGGCGCGGCAGACCCTGCAACGCCTGGCGAATGATTCGTCTGATTTCACCGCTCTCGCCAACGCCACCTATGAACTGGGCTTGGTGATCCGTTACGGCGATGTCCGCCAGTTTGATCCTGAACCGCTGAAACCGTTGCTTGAACAGTTGTTCCTTGAGGGAGCGTTGGCGCTGGTCGGTGCGGCGACCTGCGACCTCGCCGCCGCCAAAAAAATGGTCGTCGGCATCAATGAACTGAACAAGGTCGCGTTGGATTACACCGCGATCATCGATGAACCGCTCTGGATCGGTGAACTTCAGAAACTCGCCCGTGCCGACCATCTCAACCCTCTTTTGTCGGGTTATGCCTGCGCCTTGTTGGTCGAGCGAAACCTGATTTCCAATGAAGAACTCGCCCGGGAGGTTTCGCGACGCTTGTCGCCCGGTATTTCCGCCGATCTGGGTGCCGGATGGTTCGAAGGACTCTCTCAAAGAAACCGTTATGCGCTGCTGACCCGGCTGGTGCTCTGGGAACAACTGGACAGTTATGTCGCTTCGCTGACTGACGATGAATTCAAGCGCGCGATGGTGTTTCTGCGTCGTGCTTTTGGTGACTTTTCCCCGGCGGAGAAACGGAGTATCACAGAAAACCTCGGCGAAATCTGGGGCTTGAACGGGGACAACGTCAGTGAAGTCCTCGGCCAAGAACTGAACGACAAGGAAAAGAAGAAACTGGACGAACTGTCGGACTTCAACTTCGAGGATTTGTGACGCAAAAATCCGCTGACAAGGAACAACTCAAACGATGGCGCCTGATCCTGGGTCAGCACGCCCAGAGCTCGCTGGCGCAGATGGGCGGAGGTGCGGCCGGTTGTGAGCTGTCGAAAGAACAGACCGGCATGGATGAGGCGCTCGCGGCCATTTACGACGAATCAGAAGAGGGAAACAGGAGCAATCAGCGCAACGCCGGACTCGGTCCGTCCGCTCCGAGCCTAGCCAGATGGCTGGGTGACATCCGTAGTTATTTCAAGGAGGACGTGGTCACCGTCATCCAGAACGACGCCATCGAAAAAAGAGGCCTGACACAACTCCTTTTCGAGCCGGAGATATTGAAAAATGTCGAGCCGAACCCGCAACTGGTCGGCACGCTCATGGCCTTGAAGGGGCGCATCCCGGAAAAGATCAAGGAAACGGCGCGCATGGTTGTCAGGGCGGTGGTGGATAAGATCAAGCGATTGCTGGAACAGCGTATCCGCCAGGCCGTGATGGGCGCTCTCAATCGCAAGGAACATTCTCCCGTTCCGCACGCGCCTTCGATCGACTGGAAATGGACCATCGGTCGCAACCTGAAAAATTTCCAACCCGCCCTGGGAACCATAGTTCCGGAAAAAGTCTATTTTTTTTCACGCGCACAACGTTCCAGCCACTGGACGGTGATTGTTTGCATGGATCAAAGTGGTTCGATGGCCGAGTCGGTTGTTTATGGGTCGGTGACCGGCTCGATCTTCGCATCGCTGCCCGCCTTGAAAACGCGTGTTGTGGCTTTCGACACCGAGGTGGTGGATCTAACCGAACAATGCGGCGACGATCCGGTGGACATGATTTTCGGTGTGCAGCTCGGAGGTGGCACTGACATCAACAAAGCTGTCGGTTATTGTGAAAAATTCATCACCGACCCGGCGCAGACGATCTTTTTCCTGATCACCGACCTCTATGAAGGGGGCAACCAAGCCCAGTTGGTGCGGCGCCTGAAAGAAATGGTGGAATCCGGAGTCCGAATCATCTGTTTGCTGGCGTTGTCGGACAGCGGCATCCCGACCTTCGATGAAAACCTGGCCAAAAAAATCTCCGAGTTCGGCGTCCCCTGCTTCGGCTGCACACCGAACAAACTGCCGGAGCTGATTGAGGGCGTGCTAAAAAAACAGGATCTGAAAGCACTCGCCGCCCGGGTTGCGGCGAAGAAGGGAAAATCTTGATGAGCATGACTTTTGAAGCAGGGCGGGAAGCGAAGGTGCCATTTATAGGAGATTCAGATGTTCGTTCAGGTAGTGTGTCGAAAATCACAGACCCTCAAAAAAAGCCGCAAACCCGCGCCAGTATTGGTGTTTGTGGGTGTTGGGGGTGAAAGAGTGTGAAATATGCAGGTTAGGGTCCGATCATCAACTGATAGGGGAGACGTCCGCAACGCCGCCAGAGTTTCCCTCGGGCAACGCCTGACCGCTGCGAACCTCGACGTCCGACGCATCCTTGTTGATGGTTTCCCGGATGACCCGCTCGGTTATTTCCGTGAGATAGGCTTCTAAAACCTTGTTCAACTCTTTAAATTCCGGCCAGAGAGTTTCATCAACAAACCGCTTGGGAACACGGGCCATGATCGTGGTGTGACGCTGCCGGATATACCGGTAAGGAGTAATGTTATAACGGCGAAGAAGAGCCGCGAACAGTTTGTAGGACCAGGTATCCTGGAGAGCGAAGGTGTATTCGACGGGTGGATCGCTTGGAAGGGTGTTCGCAAGCCGGCGCAGAATGCGTTCGCGCGCCTCGCTGGCGGCAATCTTTTCGCCTGCGGTGGCGGCGCGATCAGCGTAGAGCGATTCGATCCGCCTAAGTTTTTCGATCAGTTTCTGATGCTCTGTTAATTCCATGAATTACCCTCAGCTTAAGTCCTTATTGGACTGATTTGAGATCAAGATGTCCGGGTGGGCGTTTTGCCAACTCCTCCCGGAACTGACGGTGATGCCGCCGCAACCGCAACCGATACGGGGTGTCCAGAACCAGATCTTGGAACGCTTCGAGAAAAAACTCCGCGAACTCCGACTGCTCGTTTAAAGGATCCAGCTCGCCGCGAACGAGCCCTCTGGCGGCGTCCGGATCCCATTCGAGGCGCTTGCGGTAAAAAGCCTCGCTTTCCCATCCGACGTTCATGCAGGCAAAAACTTTGCCAGGTTGTTCTTTGGAGATCACTTCAATGAGCCCGCGACGACAATCACAGAAGATGTCTTCGCAGTAAAATTCCATAAAGGCGTATTCCCCCGGGGGCGGACCGAGCTTATCCACATCTTGTTTTGGTCCGATATGAAGGCACCTGACTTCGCGCTGCGCAATTTCCGGGCATAGGGTGTGAAACGGGATCATGCTTGGATTGGTTTGGAAACGGATTGGGCCGACCCGACATCTTTAAGTTGCATACCTCCAGCATCCAACACCGGCACAAACAGGCCAAGTCCGAAGTGGGAACCATAGCCGAGAGCGAGCGGGCCGCGAACAGGTTCCGGAAACTCGATCTCAAAGAACAAGCCGACTCGGCGTTCTTTTTCCCGTGTGCCGCTGCTGCCGGGACGATGGACAGAAACAGCTATCATGTCATTAAGAACCGTGTCTTCACTCTCAGGTGCCCTAACGATGTCCCACTGCACTTGGCCATCATCCGGATGGCGGCCCGGCGGAGAGAGGCGACGAATTTCACCTGCAGTGGTCACACCTGCCGCCTTGAGGCATTCAATGAGTTGATACTCGGGTTGGTCTTTTACCTTCAGCGTACGCTTGCCCTTGCCGCCCCGATAGAAATAGCGCGGCGGCACAAATGGGCTGGCGCCACAGTCGCGAGGCGACCTTGCCTGTGGAAAAGAGCACATCGGCTGGCGGCTCTTTTGCCATCGCCGTCAAGACCGGGCGCACGGGGTATTTGCCGCTGCCCCAGTCGAGGCGATTGATGCAGAGAAGGATTTCGATTTCCGCCTGGGTGAAACCGTAAGGACACCAGATGTGCAACTCGCTCAAAGCACCACTGGAATCGCCACGAGCAGTCATGGGGAGGTAGAAGGCGTGTTGATGGTCGCCGACTGCATCGGCGGGACGGTCTTTCGCGTGGCCTAATAGGGCAAAGCTTGCCGTTCCGTGGACGTGGACTTTGCAGAGGTGGTGGTTTGCGGCGTTGCGAAATTGTTCGCTGAGCGGCACGATGAATTTCGAAAGCAAAGGCGCCCGGCATTGGAGCGTACATCTGCCAAGCCAGCATCAATTGTTTGTGGTTACCCAGGCAGGATACCGCACGGGCCTGTTCCTTGGCGCGGGACAAGGCCGGAAGCAACAATCCCGCAAGGATGCCGATGATCGCGATGACGACCAGAAGTTCGATCAAGGTGAAACCGGATGTGGCCTTTTCGAGCATTAAAAATCATGGCCAAAACTTGCACCCGGCCCACGAGTCATCCTTCTGTACATAAAATCCCAATCCTTGCTTCCAAAAACATTCCCTCCCCACAAATCGTTTCCCGTGATTGGAAGGCGGGTGGACTTTTCCTGCCACTTATGAATCGTTGCCCGCCCATCATGAAAAGACAAAACTCCCTTGCCTCCATGATGGCTCGCAGGGAGTTTTTCAAAATGCTCGCGATTCACGTCAAAGGGAATCAAAAAGGTGCAATCTCTGATGGAATCAGGGTGAGTATCGACAAAAATTATTAAATCCTGACGGGGACCTGAATTGATGTCGGCTCTGGTGAAACCCTTCCAGGCATCGCCCAATGAGCCTCGGGTTCCAAGAAGTCCATTCATGGAATAGCTTCTCAGCCGAGGGTAGCGTTTTTGATCCGCCAACAAAGTGGTGGAGCGGTCACTCGGGCATTTAAAAACTTTGGGAGTCTTGAGGTAATCTTGGAGAGATCCGGGTTTGCCAGACATTAAAGTGGAGATATTCGTGCCGTCAGGATTGCCATAACGGGCGTCTCCCCGAGCCCATGTGGCGCTTTGTTGGGCATCCAGATCCCGAACCCCCGGAGGATTATTGGGTACGAGCACGTCGTTGTTGTCATCGGCGTACATACTGAGGGGATGGTTGGATAGGATACATATAGCGACGAGCGCCACGGGTGTAGCCGCGAGGCGCGAACGAGGGAAGATGCCCAAAGCGGCCTCTGACCGAGTGAACAACGAAGCGGATGCGCCCGTGCCGCCGTCGGGATGGGTAGTTTATCCTGCCGTCCCCTCAGTAAGCCAGGCGAGCATCAATTGTTTGTGATTGCCTAAACATGAGATCGCCAAGGCATGCTCCCGGCCGCGGGACAACACTGGAAGCAAAAGGCCCGCAAGAATTCCAATGATCGCGATGACCACCAGAAGTTCAATCAGGGTGAAACCGGATGACGCTCTCCTGTTCATTTGCGGGAAATGTAGTCAATAATCATGACCAAACGCAGGATGCCCACGAGTCATCCTTCTGTACATAAAATCCCAATCTTTGCTGCCGGTGACCAGCGCCCCGGAGATATAATTACCGGTTATCGGTCGGCGCGTGGAGGGTTCCTGCCATTTATGAATGGTCGCCCTCCCATCGTGAAAAGAAAGAACCCCCTTCCCATTATGATGGCTGGCTGGAAGGTTTACAAAAGCCTCGCGGCTGATATCCCAAGTTATTCCGAAATTGCCACTTCTGAGGGAGTCTGGGTGAGTATCGACAAATACGATCAGATCCTGCCGCGGACCAGAAGTAAGGTCTGCTTTCGTGAATCCCACCCAGGAGTGTCCCGGCAACCCCCTGTTTCCAAGATTTGAATTCATTGAATAACTTCTAACACGAGGATAACGTTTTCCATCAGCCAACAAGGTCGTAGATCGATCACTGGGACACTTAAATATTTTTGGAGAAGCGAGATAATTGCCGAGGGATCCTGGCTGACCAGAAATGAGCATGGAAATATTGGTGCCATCCGGATTGCCATACATGGAATTCCCGCGAGCCCATGTCGGGCTCTGCTCGCCATTCAATTCCCTGACTCCAGTGTGG
>Ga0163151_10007593_pt1 | contig 12609 bp, 14 predicted proteins | sample OliLakLV19MP5IB2_FD_145596 | JGI IMG/M metagenome (GOLD analysis project Ga0163151, IMG submission 145596) | Freshwater microbial mat bacterial communities from Lake Vanda, McMurdo Dry Valleys, Antarctica - Oligotrophic Lake LV.19.MP5.IB-2 | ecosystem: Environmental > Aquatic > Freshwater >...
TTATAGCCCTCGGCCCAGTACAGCATAACAGCACTAAGTTTTAATTGCTCTTCTTGCGGAGTCAGTGACTGTTTTATGTTATATGAAAGCAAACTCGCTTCAAAGCGTATACGATTACTTTCAGCTGTGCTCCGTCGCACCACATTAAGTCTACGCAAAGCGTAATAGACCGCATCCAGCTTCACTTCGAAGTGGGTTGCTATTTGTGACGCAGTCAAACCTTCTTTGTAGAGCTGTGCAGCTACAGTTTGTTGTTCTGATGACAAGCTCGCCACAAGTTAATAGTAGCTCTAAATTGTCTGTCAGTAGTAGTTATGCACCTATAAAGGTTTACTTGATCACAAGTACTACTATGTCCCGCTTCCCTTTTTTGAGTAGGGCAAGACCACTCGTAAAATCGCTTTCCGCCAAGGTCGCTTCGACAGAATCTACAGGTACTCCATTAAGGCTAATTCCCTTCCCTTCGATAAGCCTACGAGCGTCAGATTTTGAAGACGCGAGGCTCGAAGTAGCAAGTGCATCGAGCACCGTGAGTCCTTTTGCTATATCTCCTTTTCTTACTGATAGAGTCGGCGCCTCACTGAGAAGTGTTGCGTGCGCTTCCTTGGGTAGGTCAGAAAGACCAGTACCAAAAAGAGCACTTGAGGCGGCCGCGCTTGTTGCTGTTGCTGCCGGCCCGTGTACGAGCTCGGTAACCACGCGTGCGAGCGTTTCTTGTGCTTCGCGAGCGCCAGGATTCTCTTTATGCTTTGCGATAATTGCGTCTATTTCCGAAAGCGGAATAAAACTGTACATCTTCAAGTATTTTTCAACTACTTCGTCAGGTTGATTGAGCCAAAATTGATAAAACTGGAACGGTGAAGTTTTGTTTGCGTCGAGCCAAATCGCATTTCCTTCAGACTTTCCGAATTTCTTACCGTTTGCGTCGGTGACGAGCGGGGTTACGAGCGCAAAAGCCTCCTTGCCAAGCTTGCGGCGAATGAGCTCAACGCCCGATAATATATTGGTCCACTGATCTGACGCGCCGACCTGTAGGTCAACACCATGTTTCTTATTGAGCTCGAGATAGTCGTAGCCCTGCAGGAGACTGTACGCAAACTCAGTATAGGAAATGCTGTCATCCGGGGTCTCAAGACGTCTGCGGATGATGTCACGCTTAATAAGCTCGTTGACTGTAAAGTGTTTACCTATATCGCGAAGAAAGTCGACGAGCTTCACTTTAAGGAGCCAGTCTGCGTTATCGACGACGGTTACTTTGGTGCCCACAATGCGCTGCATCTGAGTTTTCAGAGCTTTTTTATTCTTTTCTACTACTTTGGTATCAGAAAGTACGCGCTCGCCAGACTCGCGCGGGTCGCCAATCATTCCTGTCCCGCCACCAACCAGCAAAATAATATTGTGACCCGCCTGCGCGAGTCGCTTCATAAGGAGGACAACGACGAGATTGCCGGCCTGCATGGAGTCCGAAGAAGGATCCACACCCAAATACACGGTGCGCTTGGTACCGAGTATCTTCTCGAGATCAGCCGAAGTCTGGTCGATCAGTCCGCGGGCCTTTAGTTCTTCCGAAAAATTCATAAAAAAAGTATAGCAGACAGGGACTTCTAACGGCATTGGTATAAATTCTGTACAATACGCACACCAACTAACTGATATGATATATCATATCAGTTAGTGACTGCGTGCGTATAGATTTTCATTTGTGAGATTGGCACAAAATTCTATCCTAGGTGGGCATGGTCATTCCAAGTCAGGAGCGACCACGGAAGATCTTGAGTATCGTTATACTTCAGTACGGTTAGACCGGTATTGGAGCAAGTAAGGGAGTTGAGCACACCTTTGAATTCTCGTTCCGTCATATTCCTGCCGAATATGGAGTATGCGACAAGTACCCGGAGAAATACCCCATGCGTCACAACAAGAATGTTATTGCTCGAATGGTTTATTAAGTAGGAAAGGCCCTCTTCTGCGCGCATCATTAAATCGTCGAAGTTTTCCTCATTTGAATACCGATAGCCTGGTATTCCAGAGTTACGAATGATTGCTTCCTCAGCTTCTACAGCAGGTGCACCATCTTTCAGTTGGTTAATCTGCTCCGAAGGTCGTCTACGTTCGATGAACACGTCGGAGGATTCGACAGGAATGCCAGTTGCTTCCGATATAACACTAGCCGTTTGCTGCGCGCGTACCATGGTACTCGCAACGATACTGTCTACGGAAATCCTTTTTGCGCGTTCACCAAGTGCGACCGCTTGTGCACGACCGTTTTCACTTAACGGCGTGCTCTCTTCCTGATAATGCGTACCCACGTTACCTTGGCTCTCTCCGTGGCGTACGAAATAAATAGTCTTCATTGACTGACTATAGCAATATTTAATAAACCGCACACCAACTAACTGATATGATATATCATATCAGTTAGTAGCGTACTTTATTGGGAGGGGTACGTAGGGTCTGCTTCGTGAGCGTGTTCGGTTGTGTGTTTGGTTGCGGGTGCGGTTTATGCAATGGGAAGCTCAACGATGAAGCGGGAGCCTTTGCCTGACCCATCAGACTCAGCCCAGACCTTACCCTTATGGGCATCGATAATGTTCTTCACTATGTAGAGTCCGAATCCTGTCGATTCGACATTAATCCGTGCCGAATCCTTACCGTGACCACCTTCGGTAAACAGGTGTTCCATATCCTCAGGAGTAATGCCCACTCCGGTGTCGTGTATTTCAAGCTTCACTGCGTGCGCACTCTTTGTGAGCGACACATTGACGGCGCCGCGCTCCGTATACTTTATTGAATTGTCGATCAAATTTTTGAATGCATTTCTGAGTTGGGAAATGTCACCGGTATACAGCATTTCTGAGTCCCCGGTATGGAGATTAAGTGCCAGCCCCTTCTGGTCAGCTGCGGGCTTTAGGGCTGTTCCAATCTCCTCAATAAGCGCCTTCATATTAAAGGGCTGCATTGCATAGGTGACCTTTCCGCTCTTAATGTTCGAGGCATTAAGAATTTCCTGAATAGTGGCGACACCTTGTGTATCTGAGCGGAAACCTTCTTCAAGGATCGGCTTCATGGTGTCAGGTGCTTTGCCGTAGTCACCCTCAAGCGCCATGGCAAATATATTGCGTGACTTAGACACGAAGCCCTTAATCTGGTGGGTAATGAAGTGAATAAGAACGATTTGCTGCTTGTTCGCTGTCTCAAGCTCGCCAGCAAGTTTTTCAATTCGCTCACGCTGCGCTACTTCTCTGCGAACGCTACGGATAAGGAAATACCCAATGATACTGAAGGCTATCAGGTTAACAACAATAATAAACCGCATATTCTCTACAGAGCGTACAAAGAGCTGAAAGAACGTGAGGAGCCAGAGTGAAATTACAAGCGCCTGGGCTCCAAGAATCTTCACGTCGAATGTTTTAAACTTAACTGTCGTGTAGGCCAGGAATGCTATAAATATAGGCATGCCAATGAGCCCTGCCTGCGCAATCTGCCAGTTGTCAGTAAGGCTGCCGACAATATTTCCTGAAGAAAATGCGACAAGGAAAATAATAATACCGGCAACAAAAAGAAGCACAGGTGATCTATTTGTAGGTGAATGCGTCACTTCCCTGATGGTGATAAGGAGAATTGAGAGTACAGTAAGTACTTGGAATGCGTAGCTGTATAGGATTATAAATGGGGTTTCAAGTGCATTGCAATACGCTATATCAATACCTGTGAGGGCATAGTTCGTTGGTATGACAGCAATAATTGGCAGAACGAGCGCAGATAGAAGTGCTGCTGCTTTTGGTCCCGCATTCTTATTCGTAATAAAAGCATACGCTAAAAAGAATGCTGAGCCATAAATAAGTGCCTCAAGAAGAATCTGGATATTCCAATAAAAAAGAACAAGATCCGGGCTGTTTGAAGCCCAAAGCAAGACATCAACAATGGTCCATGCTGAGAAAAAGAAAATCGTAACGTATAGCCAACGCACAGTGGCACTCTCACGTATTCGTCCTATCAGTGCGAACGCAAACACCGCTGCCGCGAGTATCGCAACAAAATGTGAGTAATAAAGGAGTGTCGGTATGTTTGACGAGAAGATGAGATACTGCGGCGCTTCCCAAGGACAAAGTAAACCCATACCTACAGTATACGTTAAAGGACGCGTACCTGAGTATCGAGGTTACGAAAACCACCACCAAACGGATACTTAATCAAGACCTCAACCCGATCTCCCTCTTTAACTTCGATGTCTTTTTCAAGAGGCCATACTACGGGAGCATTGAGAGCGGAGGTCACAGCTACCTCAGTCTGCTCATCCAGGATTGTATTGCTCGTGATGTAAATACTATTTATGGTCCCGGGCTTCTCTATTGTGAATTGTATGGTTGACTCGGACGATAGTGGATTAATAGTATGGAAAGGAACGGAGTTGAGGAGTTCTGTTCCCGTAAGAATGTTTAAATCAATCGTACAGTGCGGCTCCCAGACGTGTCGCACAATACGCATCATTAAGCCATAATTCATGTAGTCTGCCTCTGCAAGAGCCAAAAACGTATCCTGACGCTGTGGTATGAAGCGTGTTTCTCGCGTGACGTACCCTTTTTGGTGCAGGTTATTCATAGTCCATACCTGGTACTCGTCAATCATACCCGTCGTAAGCATTTCCATTATGACGACATCAAAAACAGTATCCTTAGGGAAATTAATGTTTCGTACATCACCGACAATAATGTCGACCACATCAGACAGACCGTTTTTCTCTACACTTTGGGCTGCGAGCTTTGCAATATAAGGGTCGTACTCAACCGCAAGAACTTTCTTAGCACCTGCACGAGCAGCCATAAGTGCTAGGATACCTGATCCTGTTCCAGAATCCAGCACGATATCTCCTGGTTTTACATTGCGCTCAATCGCCTTCTGAAATTTATCGGTACGCTTTTTATCAGTTAAGCACTGCATCACGAGATCTATGGAACTAAATGCCTCATCCATGTCCATATACGTTTGGAATTAGTATCTCAGTCTACTTAAGTAAGAGACTCCTGCTAATCAACTAAACTTACCATAGATATTCTCTGATTCTAGGGTTTAAAAGTATGACTCAAGGGTACCTTTGCGGCGAACGTCGAGTGTGGCGCAGTGCACGGATCCACCAAACGGGTAGAAGTTCCTAAAAGGTATCGGAATTGGCTCGAATCCCCATTTCGTTAATGCATCGATGAGGGGTTGTTCCTGCTCCTCAACGATAATCCTCTTTTCATCAATGCTTAATGTATTAATGGTGAGCCAATCACTTGAGAAGTAGAGTGCCTTATCCTCAGATTTTGTGGGTGGAGGTGCAACCAGAACCTCCCAAGAGTCGAATATCGAAGGAAGCTTTTTGACCCATTCTGGATTCACAAGTATCTTTCCTGGTGCGAGTGGAACGATAGTAGTGTCAATGTGCATTGGATGCGCGTCACTGAACTCCACTTCGTGAATAGTAAATTCCGGACCTACGTGACGGCGCACCCATTCAATACCCTTTTCATTCGTTACGTTGCTCTTTTGGACAAACACGTCTTTGCCGCAACGAATAAAATCTGCTGCATCGAACGCGATATCATTCTCTGTAATAACAAAGCGTTTCTCCCCATTCACTATTGGTTCGTCCGGGTTGTATGACGCGTCATAGAATCCTTCGGCCATTGCTGATTTTGGCGCAACAAGCCAGCGACCCCCCTTCTCGAAATACTCATTCATAAGGGGTCGGTAGGCAAGGTGCTCGAAATATCGAGTTCTCCATGCCATCGGTGCCTCTATGATGGTGTCTCCGAATACCATGAACACATCGCGGGGCATCGCCGCATACAAGCCACGACTTTTCCACCACGGGGTTTGATACTCTACAGAAAAAGGTATGAGGTCGGGACGTCTTACTTTCACGCCAAGGTCGGTCAGAACTTTTGCTAGACCATCAAGCTCTTGTGTGCCTTTCTCTATCATTTCCTCAGGAAATGGTTTTCCACCATACTCTCTAAAAAATGGTTCAGCATGGTCAGGAGTAATAGCTCTTACTGCCTCATCAAATTCTGGGACCATGGCACCCTCAACACTGCCAACAATGACTTCCTCAAGCGGATCCCATTCATTGCAAGACCAAACTGTAGATAAAGAGTTTTTCATATCATCACACGAAATGGTTATTCCTCGATGTCGCCAATATCCTCCTGAGGCTTGCTCTCAGGTTCTATTTTAACTTCTTCTACCAAAGGCACTTCTTCTTCAAATTCTTCCTCTGAGTTAATTACTTCAAAATCCCGTGTTACGAACGAACGTTGGTACGTAAAGTACACTGAAATACAGATTGCCAAAATTAGGCTCAAGTAAATAAACGTTGATTTCATAGAACCGCCTTATTGTACTTCGACTATAGCACACCACATATTGAAAACCCCTCCGCACGTTATGTGCGGAGGGGTCGGTTGGCACGGCGCACCAACACAATGACCAGACTGTGAGTAAGAAGACCCACAATCGGGTAGACAACTTCTTCAATCGTGTCTAGATTGAACAGAGACGATGTGCTGAAGAGAACGAAGGCGAAGGTCCAGAGAAGCCAGGGTAGTGACTGCTCGCGTTCCTTGCCGGATAGAAGCGCCCGATACATTGGAATGAATGCCACAATCGCTGTTGCTTGAAATGCAAGGTTTGCCGCCGCTGGTGGGGCAAGCTCATACGAGCCAAGGTTCATCGTTGCTGTATTCGCTTCATACCATGTCCATACTCCGATAATGAGAAGGTCAATGAATATGACGCACCAGTCGAATCGATCAGGCCACGAGAAACGCTTTCGTATGCACCCAATCCCAAACGTAAGGATGCTCCCAACCGCAAAGGATGCAGGAACGATTGATTTCCACCAGTCCTCGGTCATTTCGAAATACGACGCAAGGTCGAGGAAATCTCCAAACGCCAGAATAATCCAGGTGCCTGTATTTATCTTCGCGTCCTTCAGGTTATAAACCACGAAGGCAGCGAGAACTATCAAGCCGGCTGCAAGATTGCACCCGATTGCTATAAGTTCGGGCATGCTGCCCTCCTTCTGAGGTTAAAACAACAGGCGGTCGTGGCTAAATAGCCGCAACTTGGCCTCTTTTAATATTATAGCATACCTACACAAAAATGCAAGTCAAAGTAATTATGCCCAACCCATCAATCCGCGCAACGCCAGAATCGAAATACGAGCAGACAACGGGAGACTACGTATTAAAGGCTGCTGCTGAGGTATCTACAAGATTTGCGGCTGATTTCGCACGGTCCTTCTGACGCAGAACAATGAAAGGAGCAGAGCCCCGGCACGCAAGTGTCGGGGCTTCTTCATTAGCCCATATGCAAAATATTAAATTTAATGGTGTCTGTCCCCACTGTGCTAACGGAGAGTGTCTTCATTAAGAGTCGTCCGATTTTTCGGGTCAGGCCCGTACTTGTTGGGTCCAACTGTGCCGTCTGTACATATCCAAATAAGCTGAATAATGCCACCGACAATTGGAATAAAACTGATAAAATACCACCAACCACTACGGTTGGTGTCATGTAAACGTCGGACAAAAACTGCGATGCTCAAAACTAACAGTAGAAGCACAAAAACAATCACTGTATTCGCGAGCCAGGCAACTGACTGAACTTGCTCAAGGAACAAAACTGAGATGAGGACCATTGCTGGCAGTATGTAATACAGCCAATACTCTTTTCGTGTCGCACGACCGCTGAAGTGATTCCATTTCTTGAGGGAAGCTAAGTAATTTTGCATGTATTATTTATTTAAGTGTTTGGCAAAACTGGGGTCAGTCACCATTAACTGCATTAACATGAACATATTAACTCTAGCGTATCACGAAGTGGTACCTGACCCCGTTAATTTAGAGACAATATCAAACACTTGATTGTTCTCGCTGTATCTAACCACTTTTTGTGGATCGTTCAGTATTGACTTCACTACCTCCTCCCCTTATTCGTTCATAGACTTAACTGAAATGCTAGTTTACTTCAATATACTGACCAATCTTACCAATCATGATTTGGCATACACGAACTCATATCCCATATCTTCCTCGTGGTGATTCTCAAAGAACTCAGTAGCTGCCTTGTAAGCCTCTTCTTTAGATAGGTACGAATAGTCCGGTGAGTAACATTGGTCAATACGGATACCTCCGTCTGGTAAGAGATGGAATCCGTCAAAACCCCAGATTTGAACATTATTATCCACACATAACTCTAAGAACTTTATTGCGTTCTCGCGTGACAAGTATGTAACGCCATAGTGCCTCACACCTCGGTCTTCCCTAAACTTTTCAATAGTATTCATACTAATTAAGGTATATAGGGATCAATAATCGAACTGTCTGGATGCCAAACGCTAGCCGTCTTATCGCTGACCTGAATTACTAATCCCGACTCATTCTCAACCGAGACGTACGTCCCATCTCTATTGTAGTAGATAGTGGCATCCTTTCCATTACTCTTGTTAAGTGCCTTCCTGGTTGTAAATGGATTCTTCACAGCATTCTTCACACTATCAACATTCCAACAGCTTAGGCAGTCACCTCGCGGAGGCGGGATATGAGGAAGTCTCGGTCAAGCACACTCAGGAACCATCCTGCCTTCGGGCCCGATGCTTTACCGAGGAAGATGCCATAGAGGGCGCTGAAGAATTCAGATGGTTCGATATCATGTCGTTTACGTATCTCATGAAGCTCCGTGTGAAGTTCTTGGCCATCCAAGACCTCGTGCGCGAGTACATAAGCAAGTACTTCAGAGAGAGCACTAGTTTGTGCGACAGATAGGTTACGTGCAATCTCGGGCAGGGAGTCCGTCGCAAGTGTGAACTTATAGTCCTCGTCAGCATGTACAAGCCACAGCTCCGCATATTGCTTGCGAATACGTATTTCTGTACTGTCTGCGTCCGTTAGGGGCAAACCCTTCATGCGCTCCACCTCTGCCTCAAGATCGAGATGCGGCATTTGTATGAGATAGGCCAGAAGAGAAAAACGCGGAAGGTACCGCTCGCTCAAAAGCTCAGGCGATTCCGTAGGATGGATAAATTTGAAAAGACGCGACTGATCGTCGTTCGTTCCCTGCCAGAAGTTTTGTGCGAGGGTATCGTATTGATCAAACAAAAGCGGAATGGTGTCGCCCGCAGGATCAAAATTGACCTGCTTATTGATATCTTTCCCAAGGAGTGCGAGACGGAAGATATGTGCGGGTAGCATGTCGGCAACTTCGCGCGCAGACGAGCCCTGCCCCTTTGATGAGGACATTTTCTTGCCACCTACGAGGAAGAATTCGTTTGCGACGCCAAACGGTGGCTCGTACTCGAACACCTCGCGAGATATGCGCTCGGCTACGTCGCGTGCGCCGCCACGCGTGTAATGGTCCTTACCACCGCCTTCAATATCAACCCCAACCACTTTCCACTTTGCTGCCCAGTCTACCTTCCAAGGAAACTTGGCGTTTCCATCAAAGGGTGACATACGCCCGCTGTGTCCGCAGCCTACGGCCCAGGCAACTGCAGCGGGCTCGCAGGTGTAAGTAACTTGCTCACCATCGAATCCGCTGACACGGGTGGTGCCAAGTTTTCCGCAGTTTTCACAGATGACCAACAGAGGAAACCACGTATCCGGTTTGTCTGAGCCCGAAACTTCTTTGTATATTTTTCTGACGACAGCGGCTCGCTCAAGTGCAACTCGAATCGGCTCATTCATTTGGCCTGAAAGATACAATTCGCTCGCTCGGTAGAATTGCGGGTGAAAGCCTGTTTGTTCGACGACTTTTATGTATTCTTTCGCATAATATTCTGCAAAATTCTGCGCAGATGGCTCGGGTGCAGGGATTGAATACAAGGACTTTCCCATGTAGGGCGCATACGTCTCTTCGTCTAGGTATGCAGGCAATCCATCCATGTGATCGAAATCATTGATCTCGTATTTGAAGATCGCTTTGATGTTGGCTTCATCAAAACGTTCTTTGAGCGCTCCATGGAGTGCAAGCGCCCGCATAGACCCGACGTGTACGCGGCCTGAGGCCGTCTTCTCATCACGAATAGTAAGTACTTCGCCCGAAGCAATTTTGTCTTTGAGCGCTGTGTGCGCTTCTTCAAATACTCTATCTAGCCAAAACATTTGTTTATATAAAGAGTGTAGCGTCTCTAGCTATAAATGAAAACGCTGCACTAGTGCCTAAAAATCTGCGAATATCTTCCTTGCATCTGAGTCAATCCTAATAGGACGACCATACGGGAGCGGAATCTGTGGATCAGTGTGGCCGAAGTTCATGTTTTGAATGACGGGAATAGTCGTAGTGTACGCTCGGACGGTTTGAAGTATTGTCTTCTGTTGAGCTGCTCGGTATGTAGCTTTCTCCTCAGGGCTGTTCTGCTTGTCAAATTCCCATGCTTTTGCGCGTCCAACAAGTACCGCCTGCACGCGCTCGAGGATGCCACGCTCACCAAGTGCTCTGAATACGCGATGTACATAGTCTGCCGTCGGGAGTTCCTCCGAGGTTTCCATAATGAGTACTATGCTGTTGAAGTCTTCGAATGCGGGCATAGGTAATCCGTGACGGAGTATCTCGTCAATTGACTCGACGCAGCCGCCCCAGCTTATGCCTTCTGCGCTCGCAGAGCCGTCCCATACGAATCCTTCGTTAAATTCGTGGGCCCTTCGCTTTGTTAGATTCTCTGTCTCTGACCAGCTCAAACCCACATCGTTGTAGGTGTCACTTGCTACCAGTTCGTGCTCACCTTCGTCGAACAGTGCATGCTTTAGATACTTCACGGTGTATTCGTCAATCTCGCCCTGCATAGCGTACTGCGTCATGATTGATCCACCGTAGTAGGAGGGGATGCCGTTTAGCCAGAGGAAGTTCGCTATGTGGGAATTGTCGCTATAGCCGAAGAATGGCTTCGGGTTACCCACGAATGGTTCTGACGGAAGATTCTTGATATACGTTACTTGGTCATTGCCACCTATGGTGGCAATAATTGCTTTGATTTCTGGGTCCTCAAATGCGGCAATAAGATCCTTCGCTCGCTCCTCAGTTGTGGCGCCCTGCTTTCTTGTGGTCGGGTACTCTACTGGTACGAGACTGAAAACATCTTTGAGACGCGAGAGACCTAGTTCGTAGACCTCGGGGAATTTTCCTGGTGCTGCAAACGATGGTGAAAGCACGGCGACCTTGTCGCTTGGTTTGAGTTTCTGAAGTTGCGCCATTTCTTTCATGTAATTAGTGTACCAGTGCCTTTACGAGCTCTTTCCTCTTCAAAGCTAGGAAGCGGGTACGAGCCATGTCCATAGCTAAGAACTGCTCAGGGCGCCTGTTATGGAGGTCATAGAGCTCCTTGTGCATCCAGAGGCCGCGAATAGACTTAAGGAAGAATATTTCTATACCTTTCTTAAGTTCGTCGGTAGGTATTGGGTAGATTTCCTGATAAGCGTGCATATAGAGTTTTGCTCTGCAAATACTCTCAGAACCAAGGTTAGGATCCATTATGCAGTACAAGAGCGAGCGGATGAACTCATACGAGCGTGAGGCGAACTGGGACTTCTCAAGATCGAATACATGACTTACCTCGTCCTCAGAATTGAAGAAGAGGTTGTGGTCGAGATAGTCTCCGTGTATCAAATGGTCTTTTGATAGTTCGAATTCTGCATATTGTCGTGAATCCTCAGGTACCAGTGAAAGTTTAAGCTCCAAGTCTTCTTTTGCGAGCGCATCAAATCGCGTCGGAGCAGGTATGTTTTCAATCTTCTCAATATACGACTGCACAGATTCTCTAAAAGCAGCCTCGTCCCATATTTTGAATCCCTCTTTCTGGATAACGAGAGTGCAGTCCTTCCCTGCCTGGTGAATACGGCCAAGCATACTACCCATGGATATAATTGCTTTGTCACTGAGTTCCCCGCGCTCCAGTTGTCGGGCAGATACAAACGGAAAGAGTGCATAATATGTCTCCTGGATTCCTAGGAAACTGCCGCCCTTTTTTGTAGGGACAGGAAGAATTATCGGGATACTGCGGTCGGCAAAGAATTGCTCTGCAGCAAGTATCTCACGAATGCGACTCTCATCATCGAAACGATACTTTTTAAGAAAATACCGTATTCCACCTGCTTCAATGAACCAGTTTTCGCTAAGGACGCCTTTAGTAACAAACTCATGACTCGCTATTTCGGGTAACCTGTACGCACTCTGCACATGCTGAAGGAGTCGAGGGTCCATGTTTACGTACTCGGACTGTCATTAAGGAACCCGCCCGCCTGGATGCTCCAAAGCTTGTGGTAGAGACCATTGTCTTGTTTAAGAAGTTCGTTGTGGGTGCCTTCTGCTGCAATTGAACCTTTCTCTATAACGACAATGCGATCCATCGACATGACGGTAGAAAGTCGATGCGCGATGACGACCACCGTCTTCCCCTCCATAAGCACGTGAAGCGCGTCTTGAATAAGCGCTTCGGATTCGGAATCTAGACTCGACGTCGCTTCGTCAAGAATGAGTATCGGCGCGTTCTTGAGAATTGCGCGCGCGATAGCAATGCGTTGACGCTCTCCGCCTGAAAGCTTGATGCCGCGCTCACCTACAAACGTGTCGTAC